>Ga0105048_10017021_pt1 | contig 11220 bp, 6 predicted proteins | sample MAT05_FD_78382 | JGI IMG/M metagenome (GOLD analysis project Ga0105048, IMG submission 78382) | Freshwater microbial communities from Lake Fryxell liftoff mats and glacier meltwater in Antarctica - MAT-05 | ecosystem: Environmental > Aquatic > Freshwater > Ice > Liftoff microbial mat | place...
AAGTCAAGATAACAAATGGCACAGCGTTAAGTTTGTTATGGGCCTCTCTAGGAAAAGGCTTTCTTAACGCTCTTTTCATCTGTTTCCACTGTTTAGGTGTAAAAGTTTGAAAAGGTGGAAGTTCCGCCCCAACCAAAATAGCTGTATCCCCCTCCACGGTTAAACCCTCTACTTTTGAAATAAGATCGGGGTCTGAACAAAGGTACCACGTACCTTTATCAGGATTATTAAACGATCTACCCAAAAATATCACTTGCTTGCTGGACGGGATTTCAATCTTGACGATTGTTCCCATGATATAAGTAGTGTATACATCAATTTCTTTGTCTTTTCTGTTTTGAGAAAAGATCGGTTCACTGGCTACAATTACCAGGATTAGAATTAGCATAATTTTTTTCATATTTTATTTTTTTGTTTATTTTTTGAATTACCAGTATTATATCACCTTATTTGAAATTAGTCAAGTATATTTTTCAAATAAGTTTTTCTGTGTAGATTCGTTAAACCTTTGTCTTTTAAGGCTTTATAATGCATTTGAGTTCCATACCCCATATGCTTCTCAAATCCATAATTGGAGTATTTTAGACCCATTTTGACCATATATTGGTCTCTTTTGACCTTGGCAACTATCGAGGCCATAGCTATAACTGGTTCTTTTTCGTCACCTTTTATAATTGTTTTGTATTTCTTATATTCTACTGGTGGCTTTAATCCCCCGTCTAATAAAATATTATACGCCCTGGATTTTAAATTATAGATTTTATTTAGTTTATTTAAACACGAGTCTATAGATTTTTGAATAGATTTATTAATACCAATTTTATCTATTTCTTTTGCAGACACTGAAACAACCACAAAATTACAAAGTTTTTCTTTTTTGCAGATATGTAAATATTTTGACCAAACTTCTCTTTTAATTTTAGTTAATTTTTTAGAATCTTTCAGTCCGCCTGGTCCAGACTTTAGTATTTTATTTAAATTATTTTTTTCACACACAAATATCCCAACAGTTACTGGCCCAGCTATTGGCCCGCGCCCAACTTCATCTATGCCAACCAAAATAATCTCCTTCATATAGCCATTTTAACACAAATAAAAAGTTGCTTTTAAAGATTTTTTAAAAGTAGTAAAATGGTCATATTTTGCTATACTATAGCCACATGAATTCTCGGTTTATACACCTACATACCCATTCCCACTACTCTCTACTGGACGGACTATCCAAAGTCCAAGATATTGTACGTATTATTAAATCTCATGATATGCCCGGTGTTGCAATGACTGATCACGGCAATATGCATGGAGCTATAGAATTTTATAAAGCCTGTAAAAAGTCCGGGTTAAAGCCTATCATCGGTTGTGAAGTCTATGTAGCTGAAAGATCACGATTTGATAAAGAACCCGGAATAGACAACAAACGCTACCATTTGATACTGCTAGTTAAAAATTTAAAGGGTTACAAAAATTTAATTAAAATAGTCACCAAAGCTAACCTGGAAGGATACTACTACAAGCCACGGGTAGACATGGATTTATTAAAAGAACACGGTGATGGATTAATTGCATTATCAGCCTGCATGGGAGGTAAACTTTCTCAAGCAATACTAAAAGGTCAAGATGATAAAGCGGAAGAATTAATCCGCCAACACCAAGATGCATTTGGGGTAGATAATTATTTTATAGAAATTCAGGCTCACCCTGGAATAGAGCGCGACAAGGAATTGCGCGACAAACTTGTTCTACTTGCAAAAAAATTTAAAATTACCTACGTTGCTACACAAGATTCCCATTATCCATGTAAAGATGACCATGAAGCTCATAAAACACTCTTAGCTATTAACACAGGGACTGACGGTAAAAACACTACAAAATTTGAATTCTCAGAAGATGACTTCTCATTGATTGATGAAACTACAGCACTGGAATATTTTAAAGACTACCCAGAAGCAGTACACAACACAATGCTTGTATACGATAAAATTGAAGACTATGAAATAGAGCTAGGCAAGGCTTATTTCCCTAATTACGAAATTGCCAGTGGTAAAAGCGCCGATGAAGAACTAAGATACTTAGCATACGAGGGATTTAAGTTTCGTGAATTAAAACAAACTATTGAATATACAAAAAGATTGGACTATGAACTGGATGTTATAAAGACCAAGGGTTACCCAGGATATTTCTTGGTGGTTGGAGATTTATTGAGATTCGCCCACGCCAATGGAATTCTAACTACTATCAGAGGTTCAGTTGCAGGATCACTGACGACATATTTATTAGGTATCACAAATGTTGACCCCCTAGTATATAAATTACCTTTTGAGCGTTTCTTAAATCCCGAGCGCCCATCATTACCAGATATTGATATGGACTTTGCTGATAATCGACGTGGTGAAGTTATAAATTATGCCAAAGAAAAATATGGAGCAGATAAAGTTGCTCAAATAGGAACATTCGGAACAATGATGGCCAAAGGCTCAGTGCGTGATGTTGCACGCGCATTAGGCTATCCATACGCTACAGGAGATAAAATATCCACAATGATACCCTTGGGTTCTCAAGGCTTCCCTATGACAATAAATAAGGCTATTGAAATGGTTCCTGAACTGAAAGACTTATACAAAAAAGATACAGATACAAAAAAGATTATAGACCTAGCCAAAAAAATGGAAGGCTGTGTGCGTCATGTATCTGTACATGCTGCTGGAGTCGTAATTGCTCCAACAGCGCTAACTGATTTCGTACCAATACAATTTGACCCCAAGGGCGGTGATATGATTACTCAGTATGATATGCATGCCGTTGAAGATGTAGGCCTACCTAAATTCGACTTTCTTGGGATTCGAAACTTGGCTATTTTGGCTGACGCAGTGACACTGGTTAAACGCATTCACAATATCCAAATTAATCTTGAAAAAATAGATCTGGAAGACAAAAAAACTTTTGAACTCTTAACTCGAGGAGACACGATGGGTCTCTTCCAGTTAAATGGTTCTGGAATGACCGCCTATTTGAAACAACTAAAGCCGACAAGTATTTTAGATATTAATGCAATGGTGGCATTATATCGCCCAGGACCTTTGGAAATGATTCCAGAGTATATCAACAGAAAACATGACAATAGCAAAATAAAGTATCTTGATCCACGAATGAAAACCATCTTGGATCAATCTTTTGGAGTTATTACATACCAGGATGACGTAATGATGATTGCTATTCAGCTGGCCGGATATTCATGGCTAGAAGCTGATAAACTACGTAAAGCCATGGGTAAAAAAATTCCAGCTGAAATGGAAGCCCAAAAAGAAAAACTACTACAAGGATTAGTAGAACACGGGATGACAGATAAAAAAGCTGATACTTTATGGAAACTAATCGAACCATTTGCGGCCTATGGGTTTAATAAAGCCCACGCTGCAAGTTATGGACGCGTAGCGTACCAAACAGCCTATATGAAAGCTAATTATCCCGTAGAGTACATTAACGCCATCCTGACTGCTGAATCCGGCGACGTAGAAAAAGTTGCCGAAATAATTGAAGAAGCAAAACGTATGAATATTACTGTTCTGCCTCCAGATATAAATGCTAGTTTTGGTGGATTCACTGTGGTTACAGGGTCTGACAAAGAAACTGGCCGAACTATTAGATTTGGATTATACACAATCAAAAACCTAGGTACTGATATTGCAAACTCCATAATTGAAGAGAGAAAGACTAATGGCATATATAAATCATTAAATGATTTACTGGAAAGAATAAATAATAAAAATTTTAATAAGAAATCTTTCGAGGCATTGGTTAAATGCGGAGCTATGGATTCATTTGGTGAACGTGGACAGTTTATAGCAAATACAGAAAACATCCTTGAATTCAATAAAAAGTTGCACAAAGAAACCGTACCAACAGGTCCGTCACTCTTTGGTGATGCTTTTATGCAAGAAAATACTGGTTTAAAGATGTTACCGGGCGAACCGATGCCCCAAAAAGAAATGCTTTTTTATGAAAAAGAATTATTAGGCTTATACGTCTCCGGTCATCCACTGGAAGAATACCGTGAAAAAATAGAAAAACTTGGAAGATCATTGGCTGATATTAAAGAAAATGGAATCCAAGGAGAAATAATCATAGCCGCTGGAATCATTACAGACATAAGAGATATATTTACAAAAAATAATGACAAGATGGCAATAGTAAAAATTGCTGACTTTACGACAACTATTGAAATAGCCGTATTTCCAAGAGTCTACAATGATACCCACAACTCTTTAGTTAAAGATACTTGCATAGCTATCAAAGGCAAAGTAAATATCCGTAATGACGAAAAGTCTATCATACTAGACGGCATTAAACTATTAACAAACAACTAATCCCAGATAGCGCTTTAGGCGCTATCTGGGAAAATTTGTGTTATTTTTCTTTAATCCAATTAAACTAAAAAACAACCCCCCAGTTAAGGGGGTTATTTTATTTCATTGCTATTTCTTTAGGAGTAATTGAAGTGTTTTCAATTGTCTTCATTATTGCAATTATTTGCTCTGGATAGTCAGCTACCACATGGCGTGGGTTATATGATTCCAAGATACCAACTGTATTTTTACCATTATAGTGTTTTGAAGTAGTTGGGTTGTTACCACTTAGATTTTTAGCAAGTGTCTCAAAGCCATGGGCATATGATTCAAATTTAATAGAACATGATCCCCATCCGAATACGTTATATGTATAACGGATATCACCAGTTCTCTTAGCAGTAATAGGACAAGCGAATTTACCACCAGTAGTTTCTTTAAAGGCAATAGATGGAAGTAGTCTCCAGTCTAAGTCATACTTCTCAGCAGCCATAACCATAGACATACCTTGACCTTCTAGTGGTACCTTTTTTTGTTTAAAGTAAGAATCAATTTTAGCGGCTTTTTCAGCACGTTCATTATTCAATTTAGTTGTTTTTGGATCTTCATTTGTAGTGTTTAGAGCTGTATTCAACATTTGTTGAATACTTGTTTGGTTCGAAGTAACTGCTTGATCAATATTTGCGGGGTTAATACTAATAGTACTCGCAAGTATCGTTGGCATAGCAATTGCACCGAATAGGGCGTTTTTGATGAATTTTTTCATAATTAAGGGTTGGGCTCCCTCGAACGTTCCATGGCTGTATTTTTTTAGATAACTTCTCTAGAAGCTCTCTAATGAAAAAACCGTTAACATATAATGCTACTCGGTTCTACCTGTATATAATAGCATACCCTGGTAAATAAGTCAATAGCTATACCATACTTTTACTATACGTCAAGCTAAAAAACCCTTATAATATAAGGGTTTTTTAGTTTGTGTCTTTGACATGTCTTATATAAGATTGTCAAATATTGACTACAAAACAACGGTTTTAGCGGAATTTTAGTTTTTTTGACAAAAACGCTATAAATTGCCTTATAACCATACATTCTATGGGTCTAAAAGTTCTATTTTTGGAGGTCAATACTCTTAACTAGCTCTAAAATTCTTGACTGAATTGCATACTCAAACTCTCGATATAGCCTAAGGCCCTCTTTTTTATACTCTACTAAAGGTTCTCTTTGTCCATAAGCACGAAGAGATGTGGAACTTCGAGCATAATCCATCATCTCCAAGTGTTCTTGCCAGTGCAAATCCATACTATATAGCATAATACGACGCGAGGTTTCAAAGAAGTTCTGTTCACCTACAAGATTTTGTTTGTCTTTTATAATATTCTCAATGTCCTCTTCTTCTAATGTAATATTTGCCATCTCCTCTGCTAATTTATCATGGTCGCCAAACAATATACCGTGTCTTCTAGAATACACTGCTTTACGTTGTACATTCAACACATCATCAAATTCCAAGGTATTCTTACGTGAGTCAAAATGAAAACCTTCTATTTTAGCTTGGGCATTCTCAAGAGTTCTAGATACCAAGGAGTTCTGAATAGGCATATCTTCTGGGAAATTGAATCTTTCCATTATGGACTTCATTCGGTCTCCTCCAAATACTCGCATAAGATCATCTTCTAATGATGAATAGAACTGTGTTGCCCCAGGGTCACCTTGTCTACCAGCACGTCCACGAAGCTGGTTATCAATACGACGAGCTTCATGACGTTCGGACCCAATAACAAATAGTCCACCTAATTCTTTAATCTTATTATACGCGTCCGCATCGTACGGAACTCCCCCCAATTTAATATCTACCCCGCGTCCGGCCATGTTTGTAGCTACAATAACAGCCCCAAATTTACCTGCTCCTGCAATCAACTCACCTTCTCTTTCGTGATTCTTAGCATTAAGAGCTGTGTGCGGTACACCCTCGGCTTTTAAATATGCTGAAAGTATTTCGTTCTTATCGATAGAAACTGTACCAATCAATACTGGTTGACCTGTTTTATGAATTTCTTTTACTTTCTGTGCAATAGCGCGAAACTTTGTAGTTTCGGTTTGGTAAATCAAGTCTGGCAAATCTGTTCGATCAATAGTACGATGAGTTGGAATAACAATAACACCTAAATTATAGACCTTACGAAATTCTTCAGAAGAAGTCTCGGCAGTTCCTGTCATACCGGAAACCCGGCTATAAAACCTAAAATAATTCTGAAATGTAATAGAAGCAACGGTTCTTGTTTCTTTTTGAACAAGTACACCTTCTTTGGCCTCGATAGCTTGATGTAGCCCATCTGACCAACGGCGCCCTGGCTGCATACGCCCAGTGAATGTATCAACAATGATTACTTCTTTATCTTTAACTACATAATCACGGTCTATTAAATACAAAGCTCTGGCTCTTACTGCATTTTCTATATGATGAACAAATTTAATACCTTTTTCAGTATAAATATTATCTATTTTTAAAACTTGTTCTGTTTTAGAAATACCAGACTCAGTCAAGGCAATTGATTTATGTTTCTCGTCTACAGTGTAATCATCATTTAAAATTAAGCCAGCCGCAATCTTAGAACAGGTGTGGTATAGATTATCAGAATCAGAAGACTCGGTAGAAATAATAAGCGGGGTACGAGCCTCATCAATTAAGATAGAGTCTATCTCGTCCACTAATGCAAAGACATGACCACGTTGAACCACATTATCAACAGTCGTAGCTAAATTATCACGGAGATAGTCAAAACCGTACTCATTGTTGGTTCCATATGTTATGTCAGCTAAATATGCTTCTTTTCTTGTGACTGTACGCAGATTATCATAATCTACTTTGTAAGCTGAAGCATCATCCTCTTCATCGGTTTTTTTAACATCGGGGTCATATATATAAGAAACATTCTGACTATTAATAACAGAAAGAGTAATGTTAAGCATTGCAAAAATAGGACCCATCCAAGCTCCATCACGGCGTGCCAAATAATCGTTAGCGGTAACGACATGCACACCTTTGCCAGTTAGCGCGTGTAAATATGCAGGCAATGTTGCCACAAGAGTTTTACCTTCACCAGTACGCATTTCTGCAATATTTCCGCGGTGTAGCGCAATACCCCCGATAAGTTGGACATCGTAGTGTCTTTCCCCTAATACTCTTTTGGCCGCTTCCCGTACAACCGCAAATGCCTCGGGTAAAATAGCATCCAGTGTTTCGCCTGATGAAATACGCTCTTTAAACAAGGTAGTTTTCTGTCCTAATTCAGAGTCTGTTAGATCGACAATTGTTTTTTCTAATTCGTTGATCGTATTAACGATTGGTTTAACGCTAGAAATGAATTTTTGGGATTCATTACTGAAAATAGATGATAAAAATGACATATTGAAATTCTAGCATAAAAAGTTCAAAAAAATAAGCCCTCTAAAAAAACAAAAACCCTCCGATAGAAGGAGGGATTTTGTGAGAAAAAGGAATATTATTTCTTTTTCTTTGCTACTGTCTTCTTTTTTGGAGCTGCTTTTTTAACTGCTTTCTTTACTGTTTTCTTAACAGCTTTCTTTACAGTTTTCTTTACAGCTGGCTTCTTTTTTGGAGCAGCCTTCTTTTTTGCTGGCATAATAGTTTGTAGTAATATTACTAACGTGATTTGTGCGGGTCGACCAATGTTTTTTTATAAAAAATATTTGTGTCCGCATCACTATATATATTTTCTCGCAAAAAATTATTCTCTGCAAGTAAAAATGTTGTTATACTGTGGATAACTTCAAATAAAAAAATAAATAAAAATTATATATGTAATAACATACTAGTACATTATATTATTTTCATCCCATTATTTTTTTGCTATACTGTATTTATGAAAAAAAAAACTATCTTATTTATAATATGTATTCTGTTATTAACAGTTGGATTTATTAGTCATAACTACAAGAAGTCCACATTAAAAACTCCTAATGGGTCATACCATATTAAATTAGCTGACAATGAAGAACTACGCACCAAGGGCCTATCAGGAATGAGCAAGTTAGATAAAGATACATTTATGTTATTTACTTTTGATGAGGTTGGTAATCATGGTATATGGATGAAAGACATGTTATTCAATATTGATATTATATATTTAGATAAAGATTGGGTCGTAATTAATTATTATGACGACGTTAGCCCAGGAACATATCCTACTGTCTTCTATCCCGAAAGACCGGCGAGTTATGTCTTAGAAATGAACAGCGGTAATAGAATAAAATCAGGCATAGACAAAAATACAAAAGTATACTATAAATAGTCTGTGCATTTGGATGACCGCGCGAATCCGCCAACTGGCGGAGAGTGAGGAAAGTCCGGACATGTAGCTTAATGTAAATTAAGCAAAGGTAGTGGGTAACCCCCATCGTGCGTAAGCATAGAAGTGCGAACAGAGACGAATCCATTTAGTTGGAGTGAAACGGCTAAATCTTTATCCACATGCAAGGCCGTGTTCTCTAAGTAATTAGAGAAAGTGCCGCAAAGATTTTATTGGTAACAATAAAACAAGGTAAATGGTCATCTCTGCCATCCGCCAAATGGCGGATGGCAGAACAGAATCCGGCTTATAGAATGCATACAAATCAAGAACCCCTTCTAGCTAGAGGGGGTTCTTGCGTATTAAGCTAAACTTCACTATACTGTGTGGATGATGTCTCCCGCCTGCTGGCGGCTGCACTCACGTAGGCATTTGTGTTGGGGTTCGCACCCGCTAGCAGACAGTAGACATCTATGCATACAAAAACTCCCCTTTCGGGGATTTTTTGTATTAGTGAAGCTCTCTTTGCTGATTACTTCTTACAACATAAACAATTATAGCAATAATTATTAATGCAATCAGTAATCCAATTAATGTGATTCCTCCTGCATTACCAGCACTACCAGTTAACAGCGCGCGGTCGTATGACGCATTATTGTAGTTTGCATTGTAGCGAGACATAATACTTGTGTCATAACCATAGTTATTGTATCCAGTGTAACCAGTATAAACAGTAGTATCTGTAGGTGCGACTTGAGTTACAGGTTGGTCAACGTATACAGTATTAAATCCGCCTGATATAGTCTTGGTAACATAGTTCGGACCGCCAGTGTACGGAGTATGTGGGTTATAATTATAATTATTTACATTAGTTCCTCCATAATTCTTGTAAACCCAAGATGTTCCATTCCACGAACAAGTACTATCGTAGTAACATGCTGGGTATGTGCCACTGTATGTATTTCCGTTATTATTGTTTGGATTATTATTATTGTTATTTACATATACCCATGATGAGCCATTCCAGTAACATGTAGAGTTAGTAGAACATGCAGGAGGATTAGTATATCCGTTATTGTTGTTATTGTAGTTATTGTTGTTATTGTAGTAAACCCATGATGAGCCATTCCAGTAACATGTAGAGTTAGTAGAACATGCAGGAGGATTATTGTTATTGTTGTTATTATTATTGTTATTGTTATTGTTATTTACATAAATTGTAACGCTTTGACTATCAGTATTATTAGAATTTGAAGCATTCAGAGTATATGTTGCATTACTATATAGTGTGGCAGTAGTTTTGGAGCCACTTACCGGTACAGACCCTCCTGCAGTATTTAGGTTTGCATTAGTACAGTTAGTTGTAGACCAATAGAGTGTCGTAGTACTACCTGAACTAATAGAAGAAGGACTAGCTGAGAAAGAATTAATAACACAAGAATTTGTATTATTTCCCCCACCAGTTGTAGTAAATGAACCAGTGTTACCTGCTGGAAATGTTCCAGCATTAGTAGTGATATATGCACGATATACGTATGCAGTGTTTGATGTTAAACCAGTTATAGTAGCAGCTACATCACCATTAGTATTAGATTGACTAATAGTATTAGATTTATATATAGCGCCATTAGCTGACGGACCATACATAAAATAAATAGTAGAACTAGATGCTCCACCACTTGTATAATATGCATTTAATAAAGCACTTGTACCAGTAATACTCGTAGCACCAGTATTTTGGACTGTTGCAGTAGTTGTATTACCAATATTTGTTGTTTTAAATTCTTTATATGATGGTGTACCACTATCAATAAAGTCTGACGTACCATCTGCCATGTGCTTCATACCAGATACTTTGTAACAATATGTTCCAGACTTTGAAACGTTTACATTGTACGAAATATTACCAGACGAATTAGTTACATGGTAAACAGATGATTGGTTATTAAAAACTCCGCAGATATTGTCCCAATAAAAATATAGATCCAGTGACTGTGCGTCCCCTAGTGAGTAAAATGCTTCAAGTTTAGCCTCTGTATCACTAACTGGAGTAGATCCGGTTAGTTGAATAGCTGGGTTTGCCGCAAAAGTCGTCCCAGCAAATGCTAGAAACATTAAAACAGCCAAAAATGTGTATATCTTTTTCATAAGACTATTATAGCAAATTCTATCTATTTTGTCAATACCATAGGTTGACTTTACTAATAAAAGGTGATATAATGTATACAATTGAATTCAAAATTAAAACAAAAAAACAATATGCAAGATTTACTTCAAAACCTGTTCCGTGGCCTAGTTTTGGTTGCGATGAGTTTGTGTTCTTTAACAACAAACGCAAAGTCTATTCCAGTAGACACATTGGTAAACGCCACTGGCGGAACCATGAAGTTCTACACAGATGAGCGCCTTGGTAACATTGATTCAGGAAAAACTATCAAGAGAGAGGTATTTTTATACCTTGGATCTGATACGACCTATTTTTCCTTTCCCGTAAAAACTACGTGGGAGAATAAAAATGGTAAGAAGATAGATTCCATTTCAATGACTACATCTGGTAAATTTTG
>Ga0105048_10017023_pt1 | contig 11219 bp, 6 predicted proteins | sample MAT05_FD_78382 | JGI IMG/M metagenome (GOLD analysis project Ga0105048, IMG submission 78382) | Freshwater microbial communities from Lake Fryxell liftoff mats and glacier meltwater in Antarctica - MAT-05 | ecosystem: Environmental > Aquatic > Freshwater > Ice > Liftoff microbial mat | place...
CGGGGCGTGCACGAGGTCATCAGCACCATCATGCTCAACTGGGTCGCGGTGGCGTTGATCGAGAACTGGCTGGTGGCCGGCCCGCTGCGGGCGAGCGCGAGCGGCGACAACTCCATCTCCGGCACTGATCAGATTCAGAGCACTGCTGAGCTGCCGCGCCTGCTGGGCGACGCCTCGCGTCTCAACCTCGGCGTGATACTCGCCACGCTCGCCGCGATCGGCACCTGGGTGTTCTTGACGCGCTTCAAGAGAGGGTACGAGTGGCGCGCGGTCGGGCTGTCGGCTGACGCGGCTCGCAGCGCCGGCATCAACGTCGACCGCGCGATGATCGAAGCGATGTTGCTCTCGGGCGCCTTCGCCGGGCTCGCCGGGGCGATGCTGGTGATGGGCCCGGAACAGAAGTACCCCGCCACGCTCGGCGCGCCCTACGGCTTCGACGGCATCGCGATGGCGCTCATCGGTCAGGGCCACCCGCTGGGCGTGATGCTCTCGTCTCTGCTCTTCGGTGCGCTCCGCGCAGGCGGCACCCGAATGCAGCTCTTTGGTGTGCACAAGAGCTTCCCCGAGCTGATTCAAGGGCTCGCGCTGCTGCTGGTCGCCGCAAAGTTGTTCTGGGAGCAGTTGCTCGCCCGTCGCGTTCGCGGGGCCAAGCCATGATGCAGCTGCTGGCAGGTCTGTTCAGTTCGGTGCTCGACGCCGCTCCGGCCTTGGTCTTCGCCGCGGTGGGAGCCACGCTCTCGGAGCGCGCTGGCGTGGTCAACGTCGGCGTCGAGGGGATGATGCGAACCGGCGCCTTCGCTGCGGCGGTCGCCTCGCTGGTGATGCCGACGCCACTCGGCGTGTTGGTCGGTGCAGGCTGCGGGGCCCTGATGGGCATGCTGCACGGGTGGCTGTGCATTCGCTGGCGGAGCGATCAAGTGGTCTCGGGCATGGCGATCAACCTGGTGGTGCTCGCCTTGGGCACGTTCTTGCTCGAGGCAGTCTTCTCTTCACCCTCGCGCACCCCGAGCATCGCGCAGATGCCGCTCTGGTTCGGGCACTCGCCGTTCACTTGGTTGGCGATGGTGCTGCCGTTCGTCGCGCACTTCGCCGTCAATCGCACCGCGTGGGGTCTGCGGGTGCGTGCGGCTGGCGAGAAGCCCGCGGCAGTCGCGGCGATGGGCGTTCGCGTCTCGCGTCTGCGGTTGGGCGCGGTGACCTTGAGTGGTGCGCTGGCCGGCCTCGGAGGCGCGACGCTCTCCACCTCAACGCTCGATCATTTCGAGCACCACATGCCCTCGGGCCTGGGGTTCATGGCGGTCGCGGCGATGGTCTTCGGTCGGTGGACTCCACTGGGCGCCGCAGCCGCCGCGACCTTCTTCGCCTTCGGCAACGCCCTGCGAATCGGCCTGGCGTCGTCAGCTCCAGCGCTGCTCGAGGTGGTGCCGCAAGGGGTGTTGCTGGCTCTGCCTTACGCGCTGACGTTGTTGGTGCTGGCAGTGCAAGGCAAGCGCGCCGGTGCGGCTCCCGCAGCGCTCGGTGTGCCCTACGACCCCGAGCTTCGGTGAGACACCCCGAAGTCTGGTCGAGTATTGCCTGAATCGAGGGCCGCGAACTGGCAGGGCTGCCGTTGAGGGTCAGGGTCACTTTTCACTGCGAGCCACCGTGCACAGGTTCAGGGTGCACCGCCCGATGAGCGGTCGAGCGTCGGCACTCAGCGCGAGGGCTGGGCACGCGCAGCTGGTCGACGTGTCGCGTGGCATCTTGGGCATGAAGCGCTTGTTCATCGCGATGGTCGGGCCGCATTGGCAGGGGCTAATGCGAACGGCGCAGTCGGTGTCGCGGGCGCAAACGTACCAGGCCTCTACCGCCGGCGGCGCGAACATCACCGTGATACTCACGTCGCCTTTCGTTCGAGTGAGCCAGCCGTGGCCGGTGGCCGCCTCGATTCGTTGAATTCTTTCGCCGGGCACTGACGTGTCGATGGTGGTGCGGGTGATGAGCCCTCCATCGAGCGTGCCGTCTGTCTGAATGGTGATGCCTTCGCGAGTCAGATCGTAGGTCATGACCGAGTCGCCAAAGATGCGTGTGATGATTCGTTCGCGATCATCGAAGAGCGTTCGCACGGCCTCGCCCACGGGGAGATCGCCTCTGAATGACTGCGCCGACACCCAGTGGCCACCATCGAGACCGGTGTAGGTGGTGACGGTTCTGCGATGGGTGCTGTCGTCGATTCGTTCGACCGGTCGGCCCGATTCGTCACAGCGGCACCGAAGGGTGCCGGCGCAGCCCGCGTCGCATGGCGTACCGGCGGTCAGAGATCTTTGAAACTGCTCGCACGTCGCCGGGCCGGGGGTGGGCCCTCTGCGAGTACACACCACATCGATCAGCCCGTCGTTCTCGGTGTCGATTCGCTCGACCACACAGTCGCGGCCCCAGCGCGTTTCGATGTGCCTGCGGCGCGTGTCGTGACCGTCGCGCCACTCCTCGACGGCGTGCCCGTCGGCATCGATGAGCCGGTGCACGCGCCAGGCTTCGACGTCTTCCATCACCACGCCGCCATCGGCTTGGCAGAGACCACGAAAAGCTGCACAGGGCTTCACACCGAGCGAATTCACCCAAGCGGGCGTCAGGTCTTCACGCAGCAGCTCGACCTGTTCACTGACAGTGGCCGGGCATTCGGGGGCCAGTGCCGCGGGCGTCGCTTGAGGTGCAGGCGGCGTCGTGGTCACTGACACCGGAGTCGGCGTCGCGCAGCTAAGCAGCAAAGCAATGAGCGAGGCGACGGTTCGAGCGGGCACGCCGTGACTCTAGCAACGGCCTCACCAGCACGAACATGGTCTCGCATGGCATCGCTTATCTCTGCAGCAGTCGCCCTCGACACCGCCACCAAGGTGCGCCAGGCAATGAAAAGGCCAATAACAGTCGCGAGCCAACGTGACCGCGCGCAATCTCGAGAGCGCCACCGCGTCGATCAACCGCGGAGTGGAGCATTGGGCTGGGTTGGGGTCGACGCTCGAACAGCAGAGGTGAAGCGCTTCAGCAAAGGGTGATGCCTCACATTCGCCACCCGAGCCCGATGCTCAAGTCGAGCGCCAGTTCGGCCAATCGGTTCTGTCGCAGCGTCGGCCCGATGCGGCCACGCGCGAAGATCAACAGGTCGCTCTTCACGAAGTATTCGACGCCGACGCCGGGCAAGAACGGCACGGCCAGGCCTCCCGTCGGGCCGAACTGCACCCACAGGGGCACATCGAAAGACAGAGCCAGGGTCAACGCGCTTGAGGCGGCCACCCCGACCCGCAGCCCGAGCGGCAGCGAAAACCCCCACACCGCCTGGCCGTACTCGATGTTGAAGAACGGCCCCGGTTCGAAGGTCGCGGCGACCGAGAGCGCGCCGGCGCTCATCAGCCGCAGCTTGAGCAGACCCTGCACCTTGAGCCCGGGCAGCACCGCCGAGAGCAAACCCTCTCGCCCGTAGACGAAGCCCGCCCGCACGCCGACATCGAACTGCGGAGCGACTCCGCGCAGATACCCCACCGACACCGCGGGCCAACCCGCCACGGCCTCGATGGCGCCCCGCCCGTCACCGACCGTGCGACCCGACAGCAGCGACCACGATTGGCCTTGCTCGGCGACCGGCGGCGCATCGGGCTTCAGACTCGCTGCGTGCAGCACCAGGCTCAAAAGCAGCGCGTTCATTGCGGCAGCCCACGTTCGTGCGCGAGCACCAGAAACGCGCGCTCAAGCTCATCGAGTCGGGCGACAGCGCGGGCCTTGGCGCCGACCATCGCGTCACCCGCAGCGAGCGTCTCTTTGAGCTCGAAGTAGAACTTGATCTTCGGCTCGGTGCCCGACGGCCGCAGCGTGATGCGACTGCCACCCTCGAGCTCATAGGAGATGACGTTCGACTTCGGCAGCGGCGTTTCGCCGAGGTAGTCATTGCTCGCGCGTACCTCGAGTGTGCCGATGCGAGCGGGAGCACGGGCTCGAAACGCCTCCATCACCGACTTGATCGCCGCGGCGCCGGTCGCTCCGGGCAGCGTGGCGTTGTACTGCTTGGCCACGAACAAACCGTGCGCGCGTTGCACCTCTTCGAGGTAGCCGAGCAGGGTCGTGCCGCGCGACTTGCACCAGGCCGCCATGTCAGCCACCACCAGGGCGCTGCCGATGCCGTCTTTGTCGCGCACCACCTCGCCGACGGTGTAGCCGAGCGCCTCCTCGTACCCCATCACGAAGCGAACGCCCTGCGGCAGCAGCTCGAGCGCGCGATTGGCGATCCACTTGAAGCCGGTGAGGGTCTCGTCGTAGCGCGCGCCCAGCGCGGCGGCGATGGCCTTGAGCTGCGCCGACGACACGATGGTCGTCACCACCATCGGGTTCGGCGTTTGGGTCTGGGTCAGCATGAAGTGACCCAGCAGCACACCGACCTCGTTGCCGGTCATCATTCGCAAGCTGCCCGAGGCGTCGCGCGCCATCACCGCGAGCCTGTCGGCGTCAGGGTCATTGGCCAGGGCGATGTCGGCTCGGGTCTTCTCGGCGAGCGCGGTCGACAGATTCATCGCGCCGGGTTCTTCGGGGTTGGGGAAGCGCACGGTGGGGAAGGCGCCGTCAGGCTCTTGTTGCTCAGCCACCGCGGCGACGTGTGCGAAGCCCGCTTCGCCCAGCACCTGCATCGCCAGCCGGCCGCCGACGCCGTGCATCGCGGTGTAGACGATTCGCAGCTCAGCAGTCTGCCTGGTGGGCCGCAGCCCGAGAATCGCGTCGAGGTAGGCGCGCTCGACGCTAGGCGAAACGTCGAGCCAGAGTTTTTTCGCGCGGGCCTCTGCTTCGCCCAACAGCGCCACTTCGCGAGCCGGCCCCACCGCGGCGATGGCCGAAGCGATGCCCACGTCATGCGGAGGAATGATCTGCGCGCCGTTACCCCAGTAGACCTTGTACCCGTTGTACTCGGGCGGGTTGTGACTCGCGGTCACCATCACCGCTCCAGCCGCGCCCAGATGCGTCACCGCGAAAGCGGTCAGCGGCGTCGGCGCGAGCGTGGTGAACACATGCGCGGGTATGCCTTCGGCGGCGAGCACCAACGCGGTGTCAGCGGCGAGCTCGGCGCTGAGGGTGCGACCGTCTCGGCCCACCACCACGCCACGCTTCGCGACATCGGGCACCGTCGCCTTCAGGTAGCGCGCGAGCCCCAGCGTGGTGCGTCGAACCACCGCGCGGTTCATTCGGTTGGTGCCGCCGCCAATCACGCCGCGCAGGCCAGCGGTGCCGAACTCGAGCGAGGCGCCGAAGCGGTCGGCGAGCTCACGGGCGTCGCCTCTCGCGAGCAGCGCGCGAACTTCGTTGGCGGTGGTTGCGTCAGGGTCGTTGTCAGCCCAGGCCGTGGCCAGGCTTTCGATGCTGGAGCCGCTCATCTCTCACTCCCTTGTTCGTTGGTCGAACCACGGCTCAGAGGAACGGTTCGCCTCTCGCGCAATTCCTCCCAAGCCATTTCAAACGCTCAGTATTTCGCGTTCGATTTCTGCCCACTGATGATGGCGATGGAGGCCGACGCGCCGATGCGATTCGCGCCCGCTTCGAACATCTTCATCGCATCTTCGGTCGAGCGAACGCCGCCCGAGGCCTTCACGCCCACGTCATCGCCGACCACTTTGCGCATCAGCGCCACGTCTTCAGCGGTCGCCCCGCCACCGTTGAACCCGGTGGAGGTCTTCACGAACGCGGCACCGGCGGCCTTGGAGAGCGCCGAGCCGATGATCTTCTCGTCAGCGGTCAGCTGCGCAGTCTCGAGAATCACCTTCACCGGCACGGGCTTGGCGGCATTGACCACGCCCTGAATGTCGTTGAGCACCAGCGCGTAGTCGCGAGACTTGAGGGCGCCGAGGTTGATCACCATGTCGATTTCTTTGGCGCCGCAGCGAACCGCCTCGCGGGTCTCGAAGGCCTTGGCCGAAGGCATCATCGCTCCGAGGGGGAAGCCGACCACCGCGATGGGCAGCACGCTCGAGCCGGCCAGCGCGCGCGCGGCGGTGCCGACGTTGATGGCGTTCACGCACACCGTGGCGAAGCCGTACTTGCGGGCCTCGTCGCACAGCTTGATCACCTCGGCGTTGGTGGCTTCTGCTTTGAGCAGGGTGTGATCGATGAAGGGGGCGATGTCTTGGCTGGTGCGCAAGCGGTCGGGCGAGATGCGGGCCGCGCCTGCCCTGACGGCGCCCACCGTGCCGCAGGTATCGTGATTGGGGCAGCTGAAGCATGACGGCGCGCACTCGGCCTCTTTCGGCGAGCTGGTCGCGGGCGACGCGGTGCACGGTTTCTCGGTGCCGACCTGCAGCGCCTGGAGGCGGCGGCGCACGCGCTCGGTGATTTCGTCGACCACGGTATTCACGTCTTCAGCCATGGGGCGAGGTGTACTCAGAGACGAAGAAGAAGGCGATGGCGTTCGCACACCCTGCCCACTCACCCCACCGGCCGGCCCAACCGCTTCGAGGCCTCAAGCACCTCTCGAAACACCGCCCGAAAGTCGCCCCGCGCGCCGATGTTCTCGAGGTTCTGACTCATGCCCGCGACGCCGCGAAAGAACTGCAGCGCCTCTTTGGGAGGCGTGATCTTTCGGAGCATGAACGCGTTCTTCAAGAACAACGAGCGCATGTCGCGGTTGATGCCTGTGGCCCGGTAGTCGAAGTCGTGGCTCTTGGCGGCGCGGGTGGCGATGTCGAGCACGGTCTCTACGAAGGGGCGCGCGCCGACCGGGTCATCGAACACCATGCCCGCGCCGGTGCTCTCGCCGATGGCGTCGTAGGCCACCTCGCCGAACAACGAAGCGAACAGCCGGCGGTTCGCGCCGAGCCAGGGGTCAGAGAGCTGCTTGATGGCTCCGAAGTCGAAGACGCCCAGCGTGCCATCGTTAAGCAGCATGAAGTTGCCGGGGTGCGGGTCGGCGTGCACCACGCCTTCGGCCAAGAACGGCACCCAGATGGCGAGAATCAGCAGCCGCGAAGCGCGAAACTTCTCTTCGGGGCTGCGCTCGTCGATGTGCTGCAGAAACTCTTTGATGGTCATGCCCTCGAGCAGCTCGAGGGTGAGCACCTTCTCGGTGGTCAGCGCGTCGAACACCTTCGGCACCCGCAGCTGCGGCAGCCCGTGAACGGCGTGCTCGAACAAGCGCAGCCGCTTGGCCTCGGTCAGGTAGTCAAGCTCGTCGAGTAACCCTTCGCGCATCTCGGCGTAGTAGCCCTTGCTCTGCGGCAGCCGGGTCGACGCCGCCACCACGCTCACCATCGCGCCGATGTTGTCGAGGTCTGCCTCGAGGGCCTTGGCGATGTCGGGGTACTGCACCTTCACCGCCACCTTGGTGCCGTCGTGCAACACTGCCCGGTGCACCTGGCCCAGGCTCGCCGAGGCCAACGCAGTCGGCTCGAAGCTTGCGTACGCCTCTTCGACGCTCTTACCGAGCTGCGACGAGATGACCTCGCGCACCGTGGCCCACGGCATCGGCGGCGCCTGGTTCTGCAGCCGCGCCACCACCGCCCGAATCTCCGGGGTGAGCAGGTCGGGGTCCATCGCCATCGACTGGCCGACCTTCATCGCCAGGCCCTTCAAGTCACCGAGCGTGGCGACCAGCTTCTCTGCGGCGCCCGAGCCCAGAAAGGACACGGGCTCGTCGGTGGTCTTGCTGGTGAAGCGCTTCACGCCCCGGCTCACCACGTCGGTCGACAGTCGCGCCGAGAGCGACGCGAGCTTGGCCAGGCGAGCAAAGCGCCCGGTCGAAGGCTTGTATGAATCGTCGTCAGACATCGCTTCAGCGACTAACGCGAAACCAGCCCTCTGACCTTCTTTTCTCTCGGGAACCTGACTGCTGGCTGCCATCAGGCTTCTGAAAGGCGCCTTTCTTGCCAGTACGCTCGCCCGTTCGGCCCTTCGCCCGGTCATCAGCGGTAGAGCACTTCAATCGCCGCGCTGCTGACGGTCAGACCGACTGGCTGCATGTTCGACGAGCCCTTGGGTTTGAGCCGCAGCGACACGCTCGAACGAGCGGTGAAAGGGCTGGTACCGCAGGCCAGGGGTGCCGCCGAAACCGCCGAAGCGGGTACGCTCGCGCAGGTCTGAAACAGCGCGCCTTGGTTTGAGGTGCCATAGAGCTGGAGGTCGACACCATCGAGCTTTGCGCCTGCAGCGTTGAACCCATCGGCGCCGGCCGTGGCGGTGGCCTTGAGCCCCGTCACATCGACTCCGGTCAACCCGAGCGTCGACAACGCAATTGAGGCGACACCCGTCGTCGCTTGGCCGCTCTGAGAAAGCACCAGGCTCGACGCACCGGTGGCCTTGACCAGCGCCCGCGCGCCCGCTTGAAACGTCGTGTACGGGGCAGCGTCGACTCGTTGATCGAGCGCCGCCCATGTCATCGACCCCAGGTCGTAGCCCCACAGCTCGTACACATTCGAGAGACCGGCTGGCGACGGCCCAATGACAGCCGCGCGCGAGCCCAGCGACATTACCGACGAGCGCACGCCCGATGGGTACCCCGGCGATGCGACCCACTCGGTCGCACCCCGAACGAGCAAGAACGCTTCCATCGAGGTGTTGAGCATCAGCGCGCCGGAGCTGAGCTCGGTGAGCCCAAGCACCGGTGATATCGTCAACGCCGCCGAAAGCTGTGACCAGCTGCTCGTGCTGCGCTTGAAGACCCAAGTGTCTTCAAAAATCGAAGGAGACGAGCCGCCACCAAAGAGCAGCACGTCTTGATCGAACGACGCGGCGACGAAGCCGGTTCGTGTGGGAGGGCCCGATGGCGCCGCGCTCCACTGGCGGGTCGAGTCGTCGTACACCCAGTGCTCAAACGACCGGTCAGTGAGCAACGCACGCCCAGTGCCCAACCGCGTCAGTGTCGCGCCCGACTTGGTGGGCGGCGTCGACGCGCCGGTCACTTGGCTCCAGGTCATCGACGCCAGATCGAGCAACCAGGTATCGGTCATCAACACCGGCGGGCTCGCAGTCGTCATGCCTCCGAAGAAGAGCAACTTGCCGTTGCCCAAGTCGGCCATCACCGCGCCATCGCGAGTCGGCGGCTGGGTGCCGGGCATTTTGGCCCACGCCGGCCACTCCCTTGAGAAAACAAGGAGCTCGGCACCGGCAAAGAACGACCTCCCCGACGCCACCATGCGCCCATCGAGCAATGACGCGCGAGCGGGCGCGCTCGCCGACGACTCGCCGCCCATGGTCGGAAGCCAGGTTCGGGTCGCTTCGTCGAAGCTCCAATAATCGAAGGTAAAAAAGGCGTTGGTCAGAAACGCCTTGCCTGGAGAAAGCGAGACCATGCTCGGCCCATAGCGAGGGGCGGGCTGAACCCCGGTGTTGAGGGTCCACTCCAGGGTCTTCGCGTCGAAGACCGCCGTGTCGAGGGCCGACACCGAGATGTTCTCGGTCGAGCCACCTCCGACCAACACGAGCCCCCCCCCCAGGTGCACCACACTCATGTTCTGCCGCGCGCTCGGTTGCGCCGAGGTCGAGAAGCGAAACGATCTTGTCGCGCCGTCGTAGAGCGCGGCCGAATCGGTGGTGCCTCCATCTGTGAACCCGCCCACCAGGACCGCCAGCCCAGGCCCCGCATTCACGGCGACAGCAGCTCGGCGAGACACCCGGTTCATCACCTCTGCGCTCAACGCGATGGGTGACCACCGTTGAGTGGCGATGTCGAAGAGGTACGGAGGCGCAGTGACAGGCGTGCCCTCGAGCTGACCTCCGGTCAGTAGCAGGGTGCCATCGCCCAAGTGGGTCAGCTGATGCCCTTGACGTGAGGGCATCAGCCCTGCGGCGGTCGTGAGGTTCGACCAGATGTTGGTTGCGCCGTCGAAGACCCAGGTGTCGCCCAGCGTCGCTGCGGCTCCACGGCCGCCGAAGAGCAGCGCGCGCCCGCCGCCGAGGCTCGCAAGCGCAGAGTTCGCTCGGGCGGGAGGTTGCGCGCCGCTGTTCGTCGACCAGGTCAGCGTCGCCAAATCGTGCACCCACCCATCGGCGACCGGCGCGTTGGTGCTGCCTTTGACTCCGCCGAAGAGCAGCGTTCTGCCGCCTCCGAGCGAAACACTCAACGAGCCGCTTCGACCTTGCGGCCGCGTGCCGGTGCTGGGCCACCAGACGTTCGCAATTTCGTCGTAGACCCAGCTGTCGTCGTACTCGCCGCCGAAGATCGCTGCGCCGCCAGAGAACAACATCTTCTGATTGCCCGTATCGACGAGCGCGGGCCCCGTACGGCCGAGCGGCGATGACATCGATTCGATGCGCAACAGCGAGCGCGTCATGGTGGTGCCGAGCGCTTGGCCCACTCCGGTCAGCGACAGGTCATCGTGCGACTGCCCTTGCATCACCACCGGCGCAGCCGCAGTGCCCGCGAACTGCACCCAGACGCTATTCTCACGCACCGCCACCACCGCCGACGCATTGCCGGCGGCATCGATGCTTTGCACCGACACGTGCACGCGATCGGTCGGTACGCTCGGCACCAGCGTCACTGGCCCGACGTCAGGGCCGACCAGCCTGCTGGCCACCACTTCGAGCCGATTGCTGCCCAGGTCATTACCCATCGCGAGCGTCAGCTTGGGTTCGGTGACCACGTTCGCCGCGACGACCAACCGTGACGCGGCTTGCCCGGGAGACCATGGGCTGCCGAACGGAGCGCGCTGCCACACGAGTGTACCGGCGGTGGTGACATCGGGCGTTGGCGGCGGCGCACAGTCGGTGTCGATGCCCACCTCTTTCGGAAACGCACTCTCAGAGCGATTGCCCACCGCATCGACCAACGCCACCCGCGTCGCATGCCTGCCGTCTGCGAGCGTGGCGCACGCGTGCGTGTACGAGCAGACGTGATTCAAGCTGACGCTCGTGCAGGTGATGGGGAGCGCATCGATGCGGAGTGTCGCAGCTTCGCTGAGCTGTTCGTTGGTGGAGAAGGCGAGGTCGATGCGGGCCGCCGGGCCGAGCGCGGTGACTTGGGTCGCGCGCGACGTGGGGCCGCCAGTGAGGATCGGCAACACGGAGCTCTGCACCACGCTGGGTGCGGTGAAGTCGAGCCGCACGACGACCGACTTGCCTGCGCTGTTGCCGGCCGCGTCAGTGGCGACCGCCTGCACGGTGGCCTCGCCTTCGGGCATCGAGGTGGTAATGGTCGCGGTGCATTCGCGGCGGTTGGGCACTGGGCTGGCGCAGGTCAGCGCCACTCCAAGAAACGTCACCTCAAGCGAGCGCAG
>Ga0105048_10017024_pt1 | contig 11219 bp, 8 predicted proteins | sample MAT05_FD_78382 | JGI IMG/M metagenome (GOLD analysis project Ga0105048, IMG submission 78382) | Freshwater microbial communities from Lake Fryxell liftoff mats and glacier meltwater in Antarctica - MAT-05 | ecosystem: Environmental > Aquatic > Freshwater > Ice > Liftoff microbial mat | place...
ATTGCGCCAGCGGCGACAGCAACTGCGCGGGCAGGTATTTCAGCGTGTGGCGGATCAGCACGGAGCGGGCCCCGGGCCTGGGCTGCCCTGCACGGTTTGCGCCTGCGCCTGCGCCTGGGTATGTGTCTGCGTCTGCGTCTGCGTCTGCGTCTGTGTCTGTGTCTGTGTCTGTGTCTGTGTCTGTGTCTGCGCCAGTGCGGCTTCGCAGAGCAACCCGGCTTGTGGACACAAACGGTGCAACAGCTTCAGGTACGCAGCACAGGCCGCCGCGTCGGTGTATTGCCAGGCATGTTGCACAGCGCCTGGCGTTGGACCCCGCTGGTCGAGCGCTTGCAGCAGGGCCAGTGCCAGCGCGGCGGTGTCACCCACCGGCACCAGGCGGCCAAAGCGCCCACCTTGCAGGATCTCGCGCGGGCCGACCGGGCAATCGGTGCTGACGACAGCCACGCCACTGGCCAGGGCTTCGACCAGGGTGTTGCCAAAACCTTCGTAGCGGGAGGCCAGGGCGAACACCCGCGCTTCCCTCATCCAGTTCCGCGGCGCGGTGATGCGCCCGGGCAGGGTCACCACGCTGCCCAATTTCAGGGTGTGCACGAAGGCCTGCAGCCGTTCCCGCTCGGGGCCGTCACCGGCCATCACCAGCCGCGTATCGGGCCGCTGTGCATGCAGTTCGGCAAAAGCCTGCAGCAGGCTTGACAGGCCTTTTTCTTCGCTCAGGCGCGAAACACTCAGCACCACGGCCAAGCGCTTGTCCAGCAACCACGGGTGCACAGGGGTGCCGACGGTGGTGTCCTGGGCGCTGCCCGCGTCGAGCACCGGGTTGGCGATGACGTGCAAGTTCAACCCCGGCCCGGCCAGCGTTTGCAGATCGTCATGCACGCCATGGGAAACCGCCACCACGGCATCCGCTCGCCGGTAGGCCCAGCGAACCAGGGGTGGCAGCACGCGGTAGCGCCAGTGGCCCTGGGCCTTGATCTGGTGCGACAAGGGTGCGTGTTCTGACACCACGCAGCGGGTTGCGGCGCCAGCCCAGGCCCTTGCAGCCACCGCTGCCACGTTGCTGTGCGGGAATGCGCTGATCAGCCACTGGGGTTGCTCCGCGCGCAGCCAACGCGCCAGCGCGCGCAGGCTGCCCACGGTGCCCGTCTTGCCAAGTGCGACCACGGCCATGCCGGGCGGCGCGGCCACCTCGGCGCTGGCCAGCGTGTTGACGAGCAGCGTGACCCGGGGCCGGGGCCTGGGCCCATCGGCCGCCACCACCAAGTCCGCCCCCAGCCCGGTGGCCAGCCCGTGAGCCAGCCGCAACATCGACAACTCGCCCCCTCCCTGGCGCAGGTGCGGCACGTACACCGCCAGATGGGCATGGGCCGGGCTCATGGCGTGCGCGCCAAGCTGCGGGGCGCAAGGGCGCGTTTGCCGCGCAGCCGCCGCCACAGCTTGTGGCCGGCGACGCGCAGGCTCAGGGTGTGTTCCTTGCCGTCGATCAAGGTGCGTTGGCCCCAGGCGCTGAAGGTGTGCAAGCCATCGCGGCAAGGGCCAGTCGGGTCAGGAACAAGGTGGCCCAGGGTCTCTTCGACATATTCGTTGGGCGTGCAGCGCACGACGCGGTGCATCACCACCGATGCGCCATACGTCAGCAGGCAATTCTGCGCGGGCCGGTGCAGCACACCGTCGTGCCAGAAAAAGCCACCGGCCATGCGCGCACTGCTGATGTCCATCTTCACCGGGTTGTTGGCGTGGGGTTGCCACGGGCCTTCGAGTTTGTCGGCGTACTGCAAGCACAGGTTGTCCATCACGCCCAGGTCGGCGTCGGAGTAGGCCAGCCAGTAGCGGCCCTCCCACACGAACAGCGCAGGGTCACCGGCGGCAACGCCTCTCAGCAGGATGCTGATGGGGTGCCAGTGACCCAGGTCGTCGATCTCGAACAGCACGCACTCGCGGCGCACGGAGTTCTCGATCAAGCCCACGCGGCGGCCGTCGATCTGCAAGACCAGCGGGAACGAGACGTGCGAGCCGTCACCCAGGGGCAACGGCGTGCGGTCGACGACGCGGTCTTGTTCGTCCAGCGTCAGGCGTTCGATGTGGCCGACGCCGCTGCATTCGTCAAAGTATTCGCAGTAGAGCTGACCATCGCTGCCACTGGACGCGGGGTCGGCCCAATAGCCCCAACCGGCGGACTCTTCAAGCCAGCGCACGACGGGCGGGCCGGGCAGGTTCAGCACCTGGTGGGCCGGTGCGTCGATCACCCCCAAGCGCCAACGCTCACGCAGCCAGCGTGAACGCTGGCGCCCCAGCCAGTGGCGCCAGCGGCCGCGCAGCAGCGCCAGCCAGACGGGACCACTCGAATCGCTGCTCTGCGGCACCGGGGCATTCGCCAGGGCCCCCACCACGCCCAATGCCAGGTCGACACTGGCCTGGTCCAGGAGCTGCGCCGCCGCTCGCGCCAGGTGCTGCACGCCCAGCCCGTAGCGCGGCGACGCTGCCAGGTGCACGTGGCGTACACAGACCCACTGATGCTGGCGCCGCTGCCACAGGCGCAAGGCCAGCCCGCGACGGGCCGTGATGCTGTGCACCAACGGCCGCTGCGGGTGCAGCGGGCAGCCGTCGCCGTCGCTGATCCACCACAGGTTGGCGACCGGGTCGTCGCTTGGCGGTGGTGCACCGATACAAACCGTCCAGGCGGACGGGCCGGGCGGGGCAGCGGGCCGTGCTGCCGCCGGCTCGCCCGCTAATCTGAAGTGACCGTTGGTCTGCAGCAGTGCCTGGCAACTTCGAACCCACGCCGGCGCTGGCCCTGCGGGCAGCCGCCAGTGCAGGACGAGGGCCGTCGGCGCTGGCGCTGGCACTCCACCCGGCATCTCAAAGCCAACGGTACAAACGCGCGGGCAAGTGGAAGCGGCGCTTGTTCAGCACCGTGCCCAAGACCCGGGCGTGCACGGCGTTCAAGTTGTGCAGCAACTGGGTCACCACCGGTGCACGCGTCTTGGCCGCTTCCAGCACCACCACCACACCGTCGCACAACGGAGCCACCTTCAGGGCGGCGTCGGACGCGTCGGCGGCCTGCATGTCCACCACCACCAGCTCAAAACTGTCGCGCAAAGCACGCCACAGCTCAGGCCGGGCCAGCAAGCTCCAGCTGGCGCTGCGTCGGCTGTCGCCCACGGGCGGCACGCCCAGCGCTGCTTCGGTCAGGCTGGGCACCCGTTTGCTCAGCGCGGCGGTGATGCGCTCGCCGTCGCGCACGGCGTCGAGCACGCTGACCCGGTCCTCGCCCGCAGGCCCGGTGCTCAGCAGCAGCACGCTGCGGCCCATCGCCTCGGCGTTGGCCAGGGCGAACGCGCGGGCCAGGGTGCTGGTGCCCTCGCCGGTGCTGCTGGCCAGGAAGCCGACGACACGTGAGCGGTGCGCTGGCATGTCAGCGTCAATGCGGGCCACCAGGTCGTCGATGGCGCGTTGGTCAACAGGTGATCGCATGGTGCCTCCAGTATCTTCTGAGCGCAGAGCGCTGGCTTCGAAATGCTGCGAGTTGGGGGCCACGGCGGCAGCCAGATCGGCCAGATCCCCCAGATCGGTGGGCGCGGACTTGGTTGGGCCGGTGCGCTGCGGCGCGCCAGTTTTCAACCCCCGCACGAACTCACCCGCTGTGGCCGCTAAAAACACGGTGTTGGACGAGACATAGCGCCAGCCCAGCCGGCGGGGCTCTGAAACCAGCCGGTGCAGCCACTCCAGGCCGTTGTTGCGCATCCAGCTGGGTGCACGGCCCACCACGCCGGCGTGGAAATCGAACGCCGCGCCCAGCCCCAGCATCACCGCCGGGACGCGCCCGCGGTGCTCGGCAATCCAGCGTTCTTGTTTGGGGCAGCCCAGACCGACGAAGAGCAAGCCCACCCCGGCTGCTTCGATGTCGCGGCACACGGCGGCGTCTTCAGCGGCGGTGGCGGCGCGAAACGGCGGCGCGTGCACATAGCTGATCTTCAAACCCGGGAAGCGCTTGAGCATGGCTGCCTGCAGGGCCTGCAAGGTCTGGGGGGTGGCGCCATACAAGCCGACCTTGATGCCACGTTCGCGTGCCACGTCGCACACCCGCCACATCGTGCCCGGCCCGTCGACCCGGTCTTGTCTGACATGGCCTTTGCGACGCAGCGTCCAGGCGATGGGCGCGCCGTCGGGCACCACCAGGTCTGCGCTGTGCAAGGTCTGGCGGTGGCTGGGGTCGCGCCGCGCCAGCACGGCTGAATGAACGTTGCAAAAGAACACGGCGCGCGACTGGCGGTCGCGCGACCAGCGCACCAGTTGCGCCACCACCGCGCCGCGCGGCAGCACATCGATCGGCATGCCAACCACCGTCTCGCGCTGGCGGGTCATGCCGGCATTGGCGTCTTGTTGGGCTGCAGTCTGGCGCACGTGGGCGCCCGCCTGACCCAGGACCAGGTAGTTGGCGTACACCGGCGCCAACACCGTGGCCGGCTGGAACGCTTGCACCGCTGCGACAGCCGCGCTGCGCCAGGCGGCACCCGCGGTGAGCGCTTGTTGCAGACCCTGTGCAAAGGCCTCGGCGCCAGGGCGGCTGACGATGACGCCGTTGCTGCCGTGGGTGACCACCCGCTGGACTTCGCCCACATCAGTCACCACCGCGGGCGTGCCGCAGCCCAGGGCTTCCAACAGCGCCATGGGCATGCCTTCGTAGGCTGAAGTCAGCGCAAACAGGTCAGCGGCTTGCAGCAGCCGGGCAATCTCGAACGGTGGCTTCAAGCCCAGGAAGCGGATGTGCGCCGTCAGCTTGGCGGCCTGCGCCTGGCGCGTGAGCTCAAGGCGCAGCACGCCGTCGCCCACCATCAGCAACACCGCGTCGCGCCCGTTCTGGCGCAACTTTGAAAAGGCTTCCAGCAAGAGCTGCGGGTTCTTCTGGGTGTCCAGTCGACCCACAAACACGATCCACGGCTGCTGCGTGCTGATGCCCAGCTCGCGGCTCCACTGTTCGCGCAAGGTCTGCCGGCCGTTGTCTGTGGCCGGGTAGAAAACATCAGCGTCGACCCAGGTCGGCAGGAACGCCAGCGTCTCAGCCAGCGCGGGGTAGCGCTGCTTGAGTGTGGCCACGCCACTCTCGCGCACGCACCAGGCGCTGGCGAACTGGCGCGCCGCACGGCTTTCCAGCTGTTCGTAGCCTGCTGGCAAGCGCCGCCACAGGTTGTCCGAGGCCGCGTTGGCGATGGTCTTGGGGTCTTGGTGGAAGAAGGCGTTTTTCGGCCGTGTATCGCCCAGGTACAGCAAGCTCGGCTCAGGGCGATGGAAGTCGAACACGTCAAAGTCGCGCAGCAGCTGGGCGCGGTGGCGCCATGCGCCTGCGGTGAAGCGCAGCGACAGCGGCAGCCGGCCGCGGCCACCCGCGTCAGCGACGGCCACGACCGGGAAAAAGTCGAAGCTGCCCTGGCCGCCAGTTCCCACCGCACAGCGTGTCCACTGGCCCACCGGGCGAGCCTCGGTGTCGGTGGTCATGCCCACCAGACTGAAGCTCAGTTCCGGCGGCGCTGATTTGACGATGCCGCGGATGAAGGTGTCGATGCCGCCGGGCACAACGCCGACCGGGTCGGCCGGGTAAAAGATACGAACCGCAACCTTGTTCATCGCCAGGCTCCCTGTTGGGCGTAGCGCGGCGCCATGCGACCGGCCGGTGTTGGGTGGCGCGCCGGGGCTGGACGCCGCAGTTGCGCCGCGCACTGCGCAGCGAGCGTCAGCATCAGCAGCGAGATGGTCTTCGAGGCCAGCGTGTTGGCGCCACTGGCCATCAGCAGGTAGACCACCAGCGCAATACGCAGCGGCGCACGTGAGATGCGCCAGATGTGCAACAACAGGCAGGCCAGGCCCACCACGAACAGCACAAAGCCCACCACGCCCAGCAGCAGCAGCAGGTAGATCCAGAAGTTTTCGATGGCCTCGTAGCGTGGGTCGATGCCCACGCGCAGCGCGACGTTGGCGATGCGCGAAACGGACATGCCGAACCACAGGTCGCTGCCCCCGAAATAGTCCAGCACGTCCAACGAGCGCAATCGCACCTGGGCGCTGTTGTCCCAGGTCAGGTTCTTGAAGATGCGTTCACCCAGGCCCGTGGCCACCACCACCCCGGCCAGGGCTGCGGCGCCCACGACCGCGCCCACCAGCCCGCCGGTGAGTTGCACGTAGCTGAATCCCCCTCGCAGCAAGCGCCCCAGCACGGGGATACAGGCCAGCAGCACGAACAGCGCCAGCGCGGCCAGGGCCGCGCGGCTGCCAAAGGTCAACAAGCCCAGGCCGACCAGCACACCCGCGGCCAGGCGCCAGCGCAACGGCCAGGGCAGCAACAGGACGGCGGGCAGCAGGGCCACAGTCAACAGGGCATTGGCCAAGGGGTGGCCCACCAGCGCAGAGGCGCGAAAGTAGGCCTCGCTGACGAAGCCCAGCTGTTCGGCCATCTGCGGCACCAGCCGTCGGCCCAGAGCGGCTTCACCGAGCGCCAGGGTGGCGTTGGCCATCAGCAAGCCCATCACCAGCATGAATAGCTGGCGCTGGCGCCCGGGGGGCTGCAGCACCACCGTCAAGGCGGCCACGCCGGTCATGACCAAGGTATCCAACAAGAAGGCCAGGCCCGATGGCCCATGCCGACCCACGGCCCACAGGAACACCCCCACCATGCACAGGAAGTAGCTGAACAGCAGGCGGTGTTGCCGGGCTTGACTGACCAGCGTGGCCAATGGGTTGCCGGCGCTGGCCAGGCCCAGGCCCCAGGCCAGCAGCAAGACGTAGGTACCCGGGTGGATCTTGGCCGGGAAGGGCCCGGTTGGCGTGTCGTAGGGGATGCCCAGGTACGCCAGGGTCGGCGCCGACAAGCAGAAGTACAACACCACCGCCAACACCAGCAGCGCGAACGACACCCGCAGTGCCGTGCTGTCCACGCTGCGTGGGTTCACGTCTTCATCCTGGGCACGGTGGCCAGCAGCGGTACGCCCAGACCACGTTGCACTTCGCCGGGGGTCAGAAAGGTGTCACGCCACAGCGCGGTCAAGAAACCCGTGAACAGCGCCAGGCCCAAGCTCAACAGCAGGCCAACGGCCACCACCACGGCGCGCGTGGACTTGGCCTGGGTGGGCACGGTGGGGCGCTGCACGATGCTGACGTTGGACTTGCGCTGGCGGTCCAGGTCGGTGCCGACCCGCTCGTCGCGCAACCTCTTGGCCGCCGCCTCGTACTGGGTCTCGGCCAGCTTGCGCTCGCGCTCCAAGCCCCGCAGGTCGTCTTCGCTTTTGGCCATTTCGGCCAAACGGGCGTTGATGGCCGTGCGCTGGTTGGCCAGTGCCGTTGCGCCGGCCTTGGACTGCAACAGGTCGGCTGTGCTCTTGACCAGGTCGGACTCCGCGCCCTCGCGCACAGCGCTGCGCCCGGTGCGCACCGATTTCGGCGGCTGCGCTTCAAGCTCACGCAGGTGTTCGGTGGCGCGGGCCACGGCCGCGCGGGCATCGACCACGGCGGGCTCGGTCTCGAAGAACTTGTTGCTGGCTTCGCGCTCTTTGAGCTTGAGGTCGAGCAGCACCTTGCGGGCGTTTTCTGCGGCCTCGCCGCGTTGCGTTTCAGTGGACAACCTGATCTCGCCAGGAATGCCGCCCAGCTGTTTGTTCAGCGACTGCGAACGCCCGTCGGCCTGGGCCTGGGCCAGGCCCTGTTCAGACTGGCGTTGCTCGATGGCGTTGCGTTGCGTCAGCAACAGGGTTTGTTCTTCGGCGAAAGAGCGGATGCCGCGCGCTTGTTTGTAGCTGGCCAGCCGCGTCTCGGCGTCGCTCAACTGGTTGCGGCGGACCTGCAGGTCGGCCTCGGCCGCGCCGTTGCTGGCGCTGGAAAATACCTGCAAGCGCTTGCGCAGGTAGGCCTCGATGACTTCGCTCAGCACCTTGGCCGCCATCTCGGGGTCTTCGTTCTTGTAGCTGAGCTGCAGCAGGTTCGAGCCCTTCAGCAGCTCGGCGTCCAACGATCGTTCCAGCGCCACCAGCGCGCGCGCGTTCTGCTTGGCCGTGGCCGGTGCGTTGGGGCGGGTGTCCGACGACACCAGACCGGGCGCTACGGCCTGCACACCCACCGTCCGCACCACCTGGTCGAGCACGTCATGGCTGGTCAGGATCTTGGCTTCGGCCAGCATCGTTTGTTCGCGGTCGTAAGGCATGGGCTGGGCCTGCATGCCGTCACCCACTTCTGGCGTGTACAGGTACTCGCGCCCCAGGCGCAGCAGCAGCGAGGCCTCGGCCGTGTACTTCTTGGGGACCATCGCGGCCACCAGCAGCGTCAGCAGCAGGCCGATCAGGAAGGCCGCGCCGATGCGCATGCGGTCATGAAAGGCCACGGTGAGGATGTCGCGCAGCGTCACGCGGCTGGCATCAACCAGGTTCCAGCGCTCAAAGCGCGTGTGGTCCATCTGCGTGGCTTGCCAGGCATCTTGTCGGGCAGACCTCATTGCACCACCCCGTTTCTTGAGATGCCGTAGCTGAAGCCCAAGTTGATGGGCAGGACGCGGCGGATGTACTGGTCCACCCAGATGCCGACGTTGGCGATGCCGCTGCGCGGCACGATGACCACGTCGTAGGCTGCCAGGGCAATGTCCTGCGCACCTTCCTGGCCCTTCATCAGGGCAGCCAGGTCAACTTTGTAGACCTGGCGTGTACCGTCCGGGCCGTTGCGCAACACGATCACGCCGCTGGGTTGGGCGGTGTCTTTCAGGCCGTCGGCGGCCAGCACGGCCTGCATGGCGGTGAGCGCGCCGGCCAGCGGCTGCACGCCGGGTTTGGTGACCTCGCCACCGACAAAGATGCGCTGCGACGGCAGGTTGCCCTGCACGTTGATGACCACGTCGGGGCGGCGCACGCGCTGGGCCAGTGCGGCCTGCACACGCTCGGCCAGCTCGCGCAGCGTCAGGCCGACCACGGTGAATTCACCCAGGACGGGCAGCGAGACGTTGCCGTCTGCCCGCACCTGGGCCACGGTGTTGAGTTCGGGTGTGTGGGTGAAGCGGAAGTTGAGTTCGTCACCCGCGCCCACGCGGTAACCGGCGCTGGGCAGCGGTACGGTGGCCGGTGCTTTGGCCACCGCGCTGACGGTGGGTGCAGCGGGTGCACCTTCGGGCCGGTCAGGGTTGGCCTGGGCCGACGGGTGGACCAGGCCCGCCAGCACCGCGCAGACCACCAGGGCGCTTCGCCACAGCCACAGCCTGGGCCCGGATGTGGATGTCGATGCGGCTGTCGACGCCGACGCAGAGGTTGTGGCGCGGTGCGGCGCTGGCGGCGGCAGGGCCAGCTGGCGGGTGCGATGGGGTTTCACGGCGAGTCGCTGATGCGAGAAGACAGGTTGAGACGGTTTTCGGCGTCCCGCGCCTAAACCTTGAGTCCCAGCGGCCTGGATCAGTGACTTCCTGGCACTGCCGCAGCCTGAACATCGCGCCGGTTCAGCGGCGCGTCAGGCTGTCCAGGTGTCAGCCTGGCTGAAAGTCGGGCTCGCAGCGCACCTCGGTCAACACCGAGTTGGCGACGTAGCAGGCATGATGGGCGCGCTCATGCAGCGCCAGCAGCGCGGCCTTGCCAGGGGCCTGCGTGAATTCCACACGCGGGCGCAGCGTCACCTGCGTCATCGCCATGCGGCCCTGGGCATTGCGGCCCATCACACCTTGGGCGTCGTCTACGTAGTGGTTGACCAACCAGCCATCGGCCGCGGCCAAGGACAGGAACCACAGCATGTGGCAACTCGAGAGCGAAGCCACGAACATCTCTTCGGGGTCGACCCCAGCCGCGTCGGACGCCGGCAATGGCACGACTTGCGGCGACGACGAGGCCAGCACCACCGCGCCGCCATCAAAGCGCAGGTGGTGTCGGCGGCTGTAGCGGCTGTCGGTGAAGACCTCGGCGGCACCCCGCTGCCAGCTCACCTGGGCGGTGAACGGGAGGGTGGCGGGCTGGCGCTGGGGTGAGGGTGAGGGTGCAGCCTCCGTCTGTATTGGCTGTGCTGCCTTTGCTGCCTGTGTCGTCGGCGCTGAAGGGTCAGCCAGCAGCGCTGGGACCACGGTGGCGAAAAGGCTCCGCAGGTCGGCCAAGGGAAGGTCGGCCATGGTGCCGATGGCGTGCCCATGGTTGCTCAGCAGCTTGAGCAGCGCCAGGCGTTGCACGTCCACGGCGCCGTACTGGCGCTGCCCGGTGGCTGTCTTCGGGGCGGAAACCACGCCATAACGGCGTTCCCACACCCTCAGGGTCGTCACCGGCAGGCCCGCCAGTCGGGCGGCGGCACCGCTGCGCAAGCGCGCATTCGGCGGTAGCTGGCTCAGGTCCTGGCTCAGCGCTTGCACGCCAGCAGAGGCCGCCGACGGGCCCATGGCACTGTCAGCGCCAGCCGGTGTGTCGTCGCCGTTCAGCGATGGGGTGGCATGGCTGGGCTGCTTCAGGGCGTGGTTCATGGCGTCCCGGGGAATCAGGTAAGGGGCAGTGGGGGCGGGACTGCCGGTTGGCCAACCGCAGCACGCTCCAGGGCCGGAGGCCCGTGCACTGTCGGCGTTATACCGATCGTCGGTGAACAACTCCAATGCAGGGGGTTGCCCCCAGGGCCAGGTTGGGCAAAGCCTTGCAGTCGGTGTTGGCTTCCCAGGCGGTGGACGCCAAGTGCGCGCCGCACCAGGCCGGCTGTCGCCAAGCCCGGTTCAGGCCGCGATCAAGCCCCGCGCAAGCGTTCCAGTCGCAGCGACAAACCTTGCTGAAGTTCGGCCAGGCGTTGCCGCTGCCGCTGCTGCTCTGGGCTGCCCTCGACGCTGGCCGCCAGGCTTTCGCGCAGCGCTGCGATCTCATGCATCAGCGCCACCTCGGGCGGCACAAAGCCGCTGTCCTTGAGCATCTTGAAGGGCATGCGCAGCTCAGCCGGTGTCTGGTCGTAACCGTCACCCAGGTCCAGCGGCTTGCCATAACCCTTGGCATTCTTCAGCTCGCCGTTGGCCTGCGACTCGGCCAGGGCCCGGCCGATGTGGTCTTCCAGCAGCCGCAACCGTTGTTCGCGCTTCTCTTCGGTGGCCATGCGTGGTTGTCTCCTGCGGTCAAGCCCTGGCGGCGCCGTCGTCGCGCAAGGTGTCCATCCAGAACCGCGTCAGCGGTGTCTGCGGCTTGGCCATGCAGCGTTCGTTCAACAAAGCGTGGCCCATGCTGCGCCGGTTGCCTTGTGCGGCGGCG
>Ga0105048_10017025_pt1 | contig 11219 bp, 13 predicted proteins | sample MAT05_FD_78382 | JGI IMG/M metagenome (GOLD analysis project Ga0105048, IMG submission 78382) | Freshwater microbial communities from Lake Fryxell liftoff mats and glacier meltwater in Antarctica - MAT-05 | ecosystem: Environmental > Aquatic > Freshwater > Ice > Liftoff microbial mat | place...
CCCGCCATGCCCGGGCGCACCGCGAAGAAGCCGGCCGACAAACCGCCTGCGACCGTCGGCTTCCCGCCCGAGGCGCTCGCGAAGATCCGCCAGCGCATCGCGTGCACGATCACGCCGAAGCTCGTCGCGGGCCCGGCCGCAGCGCAAGAGATCGGTGCTCGTTTCGCCGCCGGCAAGCCGTACCTCGAATTCCTCTGCACCGCGCTGGGCGTGCCTCTGTGATCGCCGTCGTCATCGTCACCCTCGCGATCGCACCACCGGCGGATCGCACCATCGATCCCGAAGCCCCGACCGCTGTCGTCGCGCCCGACGGCGACGAGATCGAGATCGACGACGGCACGATCGAGTCGGAGCCCGACGCGGACGACGCTGCACCGCCGCCACCCGCCGGCACCGCGGCGCTCGACGTCGGCACCACAGCCGAGGTCACCAAGCCGAAGCGCCGCTGGCCCCAGACCAAGCGCAAGGGCGCGCTCGTGATGGCGGGCCTCGGCGCGGGCGGCTGCACGCAGGACCAGTGCGAGCCACTGAAGGCGATTCCGTGGGTGAGCCTCACCGGCGGCTACCGCTTCGGTCGCTTCGCACCGATCCTCGTCGTGCAAGGCGGCGCGGGCCCGGCCGATGCGCCCGATGCCGTCGAGTACGAGGACGATGTCGTGCCGCTGCGCGAGTCGACCGACACGCGCGGCTTCCTGCACGTCGGCGTCGGCACGCTGCTGCACCTGCTCGCGAGCACACCGTTCGATCCGTACTTCGGCCTGACGATCGGCTACCTGCGCACGAGCACGCGCTTTCGCGGCAACGGCTCGCCGACGATGTCGCCGGGCACGAACCTCGCGTTCGACTTCGTCGAGGTCGCGCATCGCGGTACGCTCGGCGTCGTGATCGGTATCGGCTTCCGCATCCGTCAGCGCTTCACGATCGGCCCACGTGTCGATGTCCTCGTGCCGTTCTCCGGCAAGGTGTGCGTCGGCGACGGCGCCCAGGACAAGACCTGCACGAAGCTCGGTGACCTCGAGTCCGTCGACGCCGGCCAGTTCTTCCCCCGGCCGTGGGTGGCCACGCTGCAGGTCGGGTTCGTGATCTGACCTTCCGCGGCCGCAGGTGCGCGCGTAGACTCGTACGCATGGTCGAGACGAGCTGGCACGTCGCAGATCCAGAAACCGACGGCGGGAGGCTGCAGCGCGCCGTGCTCACGCTCGTCGAGCAGGACACCGAGAAGATCGCATGGCTCCGCGCCGGCGCGGCGTCGTCGGTCGCCGACGAGCCGACCGATCGGGCCGCTGCCGCGCGCTTCCAGACGATGCTCGAGCTCGCGTACCTCGTCGCCTCGGCCGACGGCTTCGCGGATGCCGAGCGCGTGTCGCTCGCGACGTTGCTCGAGTCGATCACCGGTGCCGCGGTCGATCGCGCGACACTCGAGCTGCACTTTCGCGATCTCGACGATGCGGTCGCGCTCTTCGGTCGACGCGAGCGCCTCGCGCGAGCCGCCGCCGACCTCGAGAACCCGGCGCAGCGCGAAGACGCGATCGCGATCGTCGCGATGGTCGCGCTCGCCGACGGCCAGATCAGCGCACCCGAGCTCGAGGCACTCGTCGAGCTCGGTGGTCACGTCGACGTGCACGCGGCGCGCGTCATAGCGATCGTCGAAGCCACCGTCGCCCGCGTGAAGGCAGGTCTGCGATGACGTACATCAATCACCTCGCGAAGGAGATCAACTGCAAGATCGTCTACTACGGGCCCGGCCTGTGCGGGAAGACGACGAACCTGCAGTACATCTTCGAGGTCAGCAAGCCCGAGACCAAGGGCAAGATGATCTCGCTCGCGACCGACACCGAGCGCACGTTGTTCTTCGACTTCATGCCGCTCGATCTCGGCATCGTGCGCGGCTACAAGGTCCGCTTCCATCTCTACACGGTGCCAGGTCAGGTGTTCTACGACGCGAGTCGCAAGCTCGTGCTGCGCGGCGCAGACGGTCTCATCTTCGTCGCGGACTCGCAGCCATCGCGCGCCGAGGCGAACCTCGAGAGCGTCGAGAACCTCGAGAGCAACCTCGCCGAGCACAACCAGGCGCTCGGCAAGATCCCGTACGTCATCCAGTACAACAAGCGCGACATGCCCGAGGTGTCGACGATCGAGGAGCTGCGCGCGCAGCTCAATCCGCTCGGCGTGCCGGAGTTCGAGGCGGCAGCGAAGAGCGGCGTCGGCGTGTTCGATACGCTCAAGGGCCTGTCGCGCCTCGTGCTGTCGCGACTGTGAGGCCCGATCGTCAGCTCGCGTACAGCCGGCGGTAGTGCTCGGAGTAGTGCGTGTACAGCTGGTGATACATGCCGACGTTCCCCCAATCGAGCGGCGACATACCGAAGTCGCCGAGCACGGCCCCCGCATCCTCACCGCGCTCCGCCGCAGCGTTCATCGCCGCTTGGATCTGCACGAAGCGCTCGAACTCGATCGGCTCCGCACCCACGTTGCCGCCGACGCCCTGCTGCGCCGCCTGGGCCGCGTGTCCGCCGAACTGACCCTGCGCCGCGCCGGCGAACGCGTTGCCGTACGCCGTCGCGATCGCCATCGTCGTGTCGGTCGACATGCGCGCCATCCACTCGGCGCTCACGCGATCCCAACCGCGCGCGATCGATCGCCGACTGCGCGAGCAGATCGCCGATGTCCTTGCCGCTCGCGACCATCGCCTGCAGCGCGGCCCACTGCTCGAGCGCCGACGCCCCAGCTGCGAAACGCCTCCCAATGACCGCCGCTTCGGAAACCCTCGTGCACGAGCACGACTTCCTCCGCGTCGAGCGCATCACCATCTTCGTTCGTCATCGGTGCGAGCCCGAGCTCGTCGGCGTGCATCAGACGATCGCGAACCAGCTCGAGCTTGTAGAACCAGTCCTCGCACGAGAGGCCATGCCAGCCGGGAGGCATGGGATGGGTGTCGCCGTTGTGTTGGAAACTCTGCATCGTGGCGCGCTGTCACAGCACTGGATGTGCCCGCTGAGAATCCCCGTGATGTCGGAGTGACGCGACCGCTCGGGGAGCAAATAGGGCGACGTTGGGGCGGCGGCGCTGCCCGTGTTGGGCGACGTGCTCTTGGCGCCGTCGCCCGGGCGTCGATCTGGGCGTCGGGGACCGACGTACTCCCGACGAACGACCCTGTTCGCGTCTTTTCGTCGCGACCGTGCTGCAAGCAATGTCATCGGGTCGCGTTCGGTACTGCGAAGGGCGGGCAAATGCGTCCCGCCTCGACACCGACGGGGCCGACTTCGCTTGGCATGCCCCGTGCTACCTCCCGCACCAGACCACCGTGACGACCCCGCTCCACCAGCTCCTCTCGCGCTCTTTGCCGGCCGGTACTGCGATCGGCGACGACGTGCGGGTCTCGTTGCGCGCGCACGGCCGCGAGCTACCCGTGACGATCACGGCGGTGGCGAAGCGGCTGTTCGTCGTCGACAAGCCGACGGCCGACCTCGTTGCCGGCGAGCGCGCGGTGATCAGTGTTTCGTTGGACGGCGGTGCGATGCGCATCGATCTGCCCATCGAGGTCGCGGCGAGTGGCGCCAAGCGGCTCGTGTTCCGCTCGGTCGGTGCGCCGCTCGTGCTGCGGCGTCGAGTCGTTCGCGATCTCGCGCTCGCGGAGGCGCTCGGCGTGCCGCCGCATGTGGCCACTGGTGTGATGGTCGCCGCCTGAAGCTCGCGCGCACGGGGTGCGCACCTGGTGAAGTCGTGCACCCGCGCCTACCGTGATGCGGTGGCGATCGACGACGACACGCTCGCGCCAGGCGATCCGATCGGTCGCTACGTGCTCGACCGTCGACCCGGGTCACCGTGGCATGGGCGAGGTCTGGCTCGCGCGCGATCCTGCGCTCGAGCTTCGCACGTACCTCGTGATGGAGCACGTCGGCGGCGAGCATGTCCGCGACGCGCATGAGCAGCCGTACTCGCTATCCACGACGTGCACTGCCCGTAGCGATCGACTTCGATCACGCCGCGCTCGAGGGCGCCGCGCTTGTCCGGTGCGCGACGCTAGCCCATGCTTGATCCGTGATCGCCCACGGTCCGATCCGCAGCAAGGCGCTCGTGCTCTACGAGGGCTCGCAGACGCCGCATCGTTCGTGTGGCATCGCGTTGGCCGAGACGTTTGGTCGCGCACCGGCTGCGTACCAGAGCCTGCGGCGCGGTGGCATCACCGGCGAAGGTACCTGCGGGGCGATCGTCGCCGGGCAACTCGTCCTCGGCGAGCTGCTCGGCGATCCCGATCCCACCGGCAAGGTGACGCCCGCGTTGCGTGCTGCGATGCAGCGCTACCTCGCACGTGTGCACGCCGAGCTCGACCGCGGCATCGCGACGACGCTCGTGTGCAACGACATCACCGCACCGCACGGGGACTTCATGGGCTCCGCGCGGCACGCGTTCTGTACGGCGATCGTCGGTCAGGTCGCACAGCTCGTCGACGACACGCTGCGCGAGCACGGAATCGAGGTGGTGCCGTCGCCGATCACGCTCGACGACGGTACGAGCTACGATCCCGCGCATGTCACTGGCAAGTGATCTCGGGTTACTCGACCCGATGGTGTCGGCGGACTTCAAGAACATCGGCCAGACCCGCACGCTCATCCAGCTCTTGCAGGATCGCAGCGCGATCCAGGATCTCGCCGGTGAGCAGATGCGCGAGAAGTTCGCGCACTACAACCTCGAGCTGCAGGAGGTGTTGATCGGCACGCCGACCGGAGCCGCTGGAAACCCGCACATCGAGGGCATCCTCGACCAGCTCCGCGCGCGTCAGGTCGCGCAGGAGCAGGTCGAGACCTACAGTCGACAACTGACCGCGTCGATGAAAGAAGCGCGACGCGGCGACCGAGACGGTGCGCCGCGAGCTGCGGGCGCGCCTCGAAGCGCCGCGCGTCTCGAGCGGAGTGTCACGGTGTGCGGGGCTCGGCGTGATCGAGCCCCGGCGCCGCGGCCTCGTCGAGCCACCACACGAGCTCGCCGATGGTGGGCTGCACCGCCTGCACGGGCCAGCGCGCCGGGTCGCGGACGTCACCGAGCACGTCGCGCAGGATCTCGGCCTTCCTCGGACCTACGGCGAGGATCCAGATCCGCTGCGCCGCATTCAAGACGGGGAACGTCAGCGTGATGCGCCACGTGTCGAGCTTCGGCACGTGGTTCGCGGCGACCCACCGCGCGCGCTCGTGCGTGGCGGCGGTACCGGGAAACAGCGACGCTGAGTGCCCGTCCTCGCCGACGCCGAGCAGCACCACATCGAAGCGAGGCCACACGACGTCACCGAACGCGGCGCGCAGCTCGTCCTCGTACGCACGCGCTGCCATCTCCGGCGCGAGCTCGCCCTGCATGCGATGCACACGCTCGGCCGGCAGCGCACCGATCCAAGCGCGAGTCGCCATGCCGAAGTTCGAGTCGGGATGATCCGGCGCGACACAGCGCTCGTCACCGAACCACACGTGCAGCCGATTCCACGCGCTCGGCACCTTCGCGAGCCGGCGATACAACACCTCGGGCGTCGATCCGCCGGCGAGCGCGAGATGGAACGGCGCGTCCGAGGGCAGCGCCTCGAGCTCGCGCGCGGCGGCCTCGAGCTCGCGCGCGGCGGCCTCGACGACCGCATCCGCATCGGAGAGCACGCGGATGTCAGGCATGCGCTTGCCTGCGCGTCGCGGCGTAGCTCGCCGATCCCCACAGGCCCGCGCGATCATCGAGCACGAGGTACACCGGGATGTCCTCGAGCAGCGTGCGCATGCGGCCCTTCGCCAAGAAGCGCTCGATGAACGCCGACTCGGCGAACGCATCCGCCAGCTTCGGCGCGATGCCACCGCCGACGTACACGCCCCCGACCGCGAGCAGGTTGAGTGCGAGGTTGCCGGCCTCGGCACCGTACAGCGCGAGGAATCGCTGCAGCGACTCGGCAGCGATCGGATCACTGCCGTCACGCGCGTGCGCGGCGATGCGACTGGGCAGATCGCTGCCTGCTCCCGTCGCCCACGGCGGCATCGCGATGCCGGCACGCGCGCGGAGAAACTCGTGGATCGACGCGAGCCCCGGCCCCGACACGACCCGCTCCCAGCTCACGTGCCCGTTGTGTTTCACGCGCAGCCACGCGAGCAGCTCGTCCTCGACTGCATCCGCCGGTGCGAAGTCGACGTGACCACCTTCGGTCGCGAACGGTCGCCGCCGCGTGCCGTCCCACACGAGCCCCGCCTCGCCGAGCCCAGTACCGGCGGCGATCAACGCTGCGTTGCCGTTCGGGATCGCCGTGCCGGGCTTGATCACGCGCACTGCCGCGGGGTCGAGCACCGCGAGCCCGTATGCGTTCGCCTCGAGATCATTGATGAGCCACACCGCGTCGAGCCCGAGCTCGCGCTCGATCGCGTCGGCATCGACGAGCCACGGCAAGTTCGTCAGCTTCACCCTGCGGCCGCGCACGGGACCGGGCAACCCGAAGCACGCCGAGTGTACGTTGCCGCCATGACTCGCGAGAAACGTGCGGATCACCTCGGAGAACGACGGAAACGACGCCGACGGATAGAACTTCTCGGCGACGACGCTGACGCGCCCCCCCACGACGTCGCATAGCGCGAGGCGGCTGTTCGTGCCGCCGATGTCCCCCGCGAGTACCTTCATCGTTCGTTCCTCCACGCCCGTCCGGACTTGGACAGCAGCTCCTCGGATTCGTCGGGCCCCCAGCTCCCCGCGGCGTAGTTGGGAAAGTGACGAGCCGGCAGCGCCTTCCACACGTCGAGCACGGGTTGGACGATGCGCCACCCGGCGTCGACACTGTCGGCGCGATGGAACAGCGTCGCATCGCCGCACATGCAGTCGTACACGAGCGTCTCGTACCCGGTGCTCGGCGTGGCGCCGAAGCGCTCGGCGTAGTCGAAGTCCATGCGTACGTTGTCCATCTTCATGACCGGCCCCGGCACCTTCGCCTGAAAGCCGATCGAGATGCCTTCGTCGGGCTGCAGGCGCAGCACCATCACGTTCGGCGGGACGTTTTGCACCTTGGTGCCGCGGAACAGCGAGTGTGGCGCGCGCTTGAACTGAATCGCGATCTCGGTGCTGCGCGCCGGCATGCGCTTGCCGGTGCGCATGTAAAACGGCACGTCCGCCCAGCGCCAGTTGTCGACGAACAGCTCCATCGCGACGAACGTCTCGGTCCTCGACTGCGCCGCGACGTTCTGCTCCTCGCGATAACCGATGACATCTTTGCCACCGACGATGCCGGCGCCGTACTGTCCGCGCACCGTTCGTGTCAGCACGTCCTCGGGGTCGAGCGCCTGGATCGCGCGCAGCACCTTGCTCTTCTCGTCGCGCACCGGATCGGCATGGAACGACGTCGGCGGCTCCATCGCGACCATCGCGAGCAGCTGCAGGAGATGGTTCTGGACCATGTCGCGCAGCGTGCCGGCCTCTTCGAAGTAGCCGGCGCGGTTGCCGATGCCGACGGTCTCGGCGACGGTGATCTGCACGTGGTCGACGAACTGCCGGTTCCAGATCGGCTCGAAGATCCCGTTCGCGAACCGCAGCAGCAGGATGTTCTGCACCGTCTCTTTGCCGAGGTAGTGATCGATCCGATAGATCTGGTGCTCGGTGAGCGTCTGCTGCAGATCGGTGTTGAGCTGGCGCGCCGAGTCGCGATCGGTGCCGAACGGCTTCTCGACGATCACGCGTCGCCAGTGGCCGCCGTCCTCGCGCGTGAGCCCGGCGTTGCCGAGCTGGTGCACGATCGTCGCGAAGTAGCCGGGCGGCGTCGCCAGGTAGAACAGATAGTTCCCGCCCGTCGATCGCTCGTGATCGAGTGCGGCCAGGCGATGGGCGAGGCGCACGTAGCCGTCGGCGTCGTCGAAGTCGGCCTGGTGGGCGTAGATGCGGGTCTCGAGCCACTCCCACAGCGCGTCGTCGACCGGGCCCGTCGCGAACTCGCGGAATTCGGTACGCATCTGGGCGCGCAGGGCCTCGTCGGTGATCGCCTTGCGCGAGATCGCGACGATCGAGAACTCGTCGCGCAGCAGCTTCTGCGCATGGAGGTTGTACAGCGCCGGGATCAGCTTGCGCTTGGTGAGGTCACCTCCCGCCCCGAAGATCACGAACACGCTCGCCGGCGCAGGCTCGCCGCGACGGATGGTCGTCGTGCCCTCGCTCATCAGCCCTTGCCCCCCTTCGGCGGCTCGGTGTGACCGCCGAATTTGTGGCGCATCGCCGAGAGGACCTTCTCGGCGAACGTGTGCTCCTGCCGCGACCGGAAGCGGGCGAACAGCGCTGCGGACAGCACGTCGACCGGCACTGCCTCTTCGATCGCGGTCGCGATCGTCCACCGACCTTCACCGGAGTCCTGCACGAAGCCGCTGTAGTGCGACAGCGTGGGATCCTCGAGGAGCGCCTGCGCGGTGAGATCGAGCAGCCACGAGCTGACGACGCTGCCGCGACGCCACACCTCGGCCACACCCTGCAGATCGATCGTGAGGCGCTGCTCGGCCGGCAACGTGTCGTCGGCCGCGTGGCGCATGATGTCGAAGCCCTCGGCGTACGCCTGCATGAGGCCGTACTCGATGCCGTTGTGGACCATCTTCACGAAGTGACCGGAGCCTACGCTGCCGCAGTGCAACAGGCCCCGCTCGGCGGGCGCGGGCTCACCTTCGCGACCGGGTGTGCGCGGGATGTCGCCGTGACCCGGCGAGAGCGACTCGAAGATCGGCATGAGCCGCGCGACGACCTTGATCGCGCCACCGATCATCAAGCAGTAGCCGCGTTCGAGGCCCCACACGCCGCCCGACGTGCCGACGTCGACGTAGTCGAGACCGCGCGGTGCGAGTGCAGCTGCGCGGCGCAGATCGTCCTTGAAGAACGAGTTGCCGCCGTCGATGACGCAGTCGCCGGCCGCGAACGCGTCGGCGATGCCGTTGACCGTCGCTTCGGTGTACTGCAGCGGCACCATCACCCACGCGGCGCGCGGCGGCGTCAGCTTCGACGCGAGGTCGGCGAGCGACGTCGCACCGATCGCACCCTCTTTCACGAGCGCTGCGGTTGCGTCGGCGTTGACGTCGTACACGACGCAGGTGTGACCGGCACGCATCAGCCGGCGCACCATGTTCGCGCCCATGCGGCCGAGGCCGATCATTCCGAGTTGCAGTGGAGTCTTCGTGGTGGTCATCGGGTTGCCTCGATCACGGCATCGTGGAGTCGTTGGAGGTCACCGGCGACATCGGTGCCGAGGTGGATCCGCAGCGCTCGGCGCCCGCGTTGTGTGAGCACGTCGAAGTCGCCGCGAGACTGCGCAGCCGCGATCACACCGAAGCCGAAGCGCGAGCCCGGCACTTCGATCTCGCGGGCAGGCTCGCAGGTGATCTGCAACACGACGCCGCTGTTGGGCCCGCCCTTGTACGCCTGGCCGGTCGAGTGCTAAAACCACGGGCCGAAGCCGAGACACGACGCGCAGTGCTTGCTGTCGCGCACCGCGTGACGGATCAACTGCAGCAGCTTCGTGTTCGCCTCGTTCATGTCGACGTAGGCGAGCAGCGCGAGATAGTCGCCCGCCTGCACGCGATCGAGGTGCGCCCGCAGCCACGCGACGAGCGACGGGCCACCGGTTGCCTTCGCGTTCGCATCGTCGGTGTACACCTGCACGCTTCCTTCGGTGTATCGCGGCGTCTCGGGCGGCAGCGCACCGGTCTCCTCGTACGCGCTCGTCATCGCCTTGGTCGCAATCTTCGCGGCCTCGACGTCGGGCTGATCGAACGGATGGATGCCCATCACCGCACCGGCGACTGCCGTCGCGATCTCCCAGCGGAACAGCTCCTGCGGCAGCGCGTCGACATCGGGCACGTCGATGCGCACGACCGGCTGACCCGCGGCGGCGAGCGCCGCGATCATGCGGTCTTGGCTCGAGTCCGGCGTCGATGCGAGGCGCACGTACGCGAACACGCGATCACGACCGTATGCACCGGGGTCGGCGACCGCCTCGCCGTCCACGGGGATGATCGCCTTGCCGAGCTTGCCGGTCGACTCCGCGACGAGCTGCTCGAGCCAGCCACCGAAGCTCGCGATCGGTGGCGACGTGATGATCGTGAGCTTGTCGCGACCCGCGTTCGCGGCGGCACCGAGCACGACGCCGAGCAGCGCGCCAGGGTTGTCGGCCGCACGCGCGGTGTTGCGGCAGGCCTCGATCATGATCGACGCCTCGCCGAGCAGGTTCTCGACCGACATGCCCATCAGCGCCGCGGGCACCAGACCGAACGCCGACAGCGCGGAGTAGCGGCCGCCGATGTCCGGCTTGCCGTGGAAGATCCGCCGGAAGCCCTCGGCCGTCGCCTGCGCCTCGAGCTTCGAGCCCGGGTCGGTGATCGCGACGAAGTGCTTGCCCGCCTCGGCACCGAGCTCGCGCTTGGCCTGGGCGAGAAAGTGCTCGAGGAACACCTTGGGCTCGAGCGTCGATCCCGACTTGCTCGCGACGACGAACAGCGTCGTCTTGTAGTCGAGACCTTTGCCCGTGCGTTCGACCTGCGCGGGCACCGTCGAGTCGAGGATCCGCAGCTTCGGCGAGTCCTTCGCCACGCGTCCACCGTAGGTTCGCGCGAGCACGTCCGGACCCAGGCTCGAGCCGCCCATGCCGAGCAACACGATGTCCTTGATGCCCGAGGCCTTCACCTGCGCCGCGAACGCGACGAGCTCGGCGACGTGGGTGCGCTGCTCGGCGACGATGTCGAGCCAGCCGAGCCACTTGGCTTCGTCGCCGCCGGTCCACAGCGACGCGTCGCGATTCCACAGGCGCTTGGTGCCGCCGTCGGCGTCCCACTTCGCGCTCGCCTTCGCGACCTGCTCGGCGAGCGCGGTCGGTAGCGCGAGCTCGATGCCCGACAGCCGCGGGCCGCGGACACGCCGCTGCTCGTCGGCGATCGTTCCGAGCAGTCCATCCATCGCATCGCGGAACAGATCGAGCCCACGCTCGAGCAAGAGATCGGTGACCTCTCGAAGTCGACGCCGTGCTCGGCGAGCCCGGCCATCGTCACGCGCGCACCGGCGACGTCCTGCACCAGCGTGTCGGCGACGACACCGTGATCGCGAAACGCGACGATCGTGGCCGGTGGCGCCGTGTTCACCGTGTCGGGCCCGATGAGCTCCGCGATGTACAGGACGTCGGAGTAGGCCTTGTTCTTCGTGCCGGTCGATGCCCACAGCATGCGCTGCGGGCGGGCGCCGACCTTTGCGAGTGC
>Ga0105048_10017033_pt1 | contig 11215 bp, 12 predicted proteins | sample MAT05_FD_78382 | JGI IMG/M metagenome (GOLD analysis project Ga0105048, IMG submission 78382) | Freshwater microbial communities from Lake Fryxell liftoff mats and glacier meltwater in Antarctica - MAT-05 | ecosystem: Environmental > Aquatic > Freshwater > Ice > Liftoff microbial mat | place...
AGCAGTACATTCAGGAACTGCACCGCACCGCCACCCGCCCCTGGACTATCATGGAAGTGTGCGGGGGACAAACGCACGGCCTGGTCAAAAACGGCATCCTGAACCTGCTGCCCGACCTCGTGACGATGGTACACGGGCCGGGCTGTCCGGTGTGCGTTACGCCCGTCAACCTTATTGATAAAGCGGTGTATCTCGCCGAAAAAAAAGGCGTAATGCTTTGCTCGTTTGGCGATATGATTCGGGTGCCGGGGTCAACAAAAAGTCTGCTCGATGCCAAAGCGGGCGGGGCCGATGTACGCATTCTGTACTCCCCGCTCGAAGCCGTCCGGCTGGCCCGCGAGAATCCTGACCGCGAGGTGGTATTCTTTGCCGTTGGTTTCGAGACCACGGCCCCGGCCAACGCGCTGTCGGTGGTGCAGGCCCGGCAACTGGGGCTGACCAACTATTCAATTCTGGCTTCGCACGTGCTGGTGCCGCCCGCCATGGAAGCCGTAATCCAGGACGACGATACCAACATTCAGGGGTTTCTGGCCGCCGGACACGTCTGCGCCGTGATGGGAATTGACGCCTACAGACCGCTGGCCGACCGCTACCGGATGCCGATGGTGGTAACCGGATTTGAGCCGGTCGATTTGTTGCAGGGCATCCTGATGGTGGTGCGCCAGTTGGAGCGGGGCGAACACAAGGTCGAAAATCAGTACGCCCGCGTGGTGCGTTCCGACGGCAACCCCGATGCCCGGCGTATTATCGAGCAGGTGTTCGAGACCGTTGACCGCGAGTGGCGGGGCATTGGTACCATTCCCGGCAGTGGCTGGGCGGTGCGCCCCGAACTGGCCGCATTCGATGCCGACCGTAAGTTTTCCGTAACCATTGCCAAAGCCCCCGAATGCCCCGACTGTATTGCCGGTCTGGTGCTGAAAGGCATCAAAAAACCGCACGAATGCAGTCAGTTTAACCGCGCCTGTACGCCCGAACGCCCGCTCGGTGCGCCAATGGTATCGTCGGAAGGTGCCTGCGCGGCTTACTACCATTTCGCCAACCTCGAACTGGCCGACGCCTGACCATGACAACTGAACCACGCGCTCCGATGCACCTGCACTGCCCTATGCCCAAACTCGATTTCGATATCATTACCCTGGGGCATGGCAGCGGAGGAATTCTGACCAATAGACTGCTCGAAGCGGGGGTGTTCGATCTGTTGAGCAACCCGTTTTTAGACACCCACCACGACGGGGCCATGCTGAACCTGACGGGCCGGGTAGCCTTTACCACCGACAGCTACGTGATTACACCCACTTTTTTTCCCGGCGGCAACATCGGCGAACTGGCCATTAACGGTACTGTCAACGACCTGGCCATGTGCGGAGCCATTCCCAAGTACCTTTCGCTGGGCTTTATTCTCGAAGAAGGCCTGCCGATGGCCGAGTTCTGGGACGTGCTGGTCAGCATCAAAGGCGCGTCGGAACGGGCGGGCGTGTACATCGTTACGGGCGACACCAAGGTGGTGGAACGCGGCAAAGGCGACAAAATCTTTATCAACACGTCGGGCATTGGCGAGATACATCCAAAGGCGGACATCAGCGCAAAAAACGTCCGGGCTGGCGACAAGGTCATCATCAGCGGCTACATCGCCACGCACGGCATGGCCATTATGTCGGTGCGCGAGGGGCTGGAATTTGAAACGACCCTCACCAGCGACACCGCTCCGCTCAACCACGCCGTTTGCGCCCTGCTCGATGAATTCGGCCCGGCCATTCACCTCCTCCGCGACCCCACGCGCGGGGGCGTGGCCACGGTGCTGAACGAAATTGCCCGCGACCGCCATCCCAACGGTACCCGGCTCGGCATTGACCTGATGCAGGCCCACATGCCAGTGCTGGATGAGGTGGCCGGTGCCTGCGAACTGCTGGGGCTGGACCCGCTTTACGTGGCCAACGAAGGTATTTTTCTGGCCATTGTCGCGCCGGAAATTGCCGGGCGGTTTGTGGAGTTATTACAAACGCTCGAATACGGACAGTCGGCAGCTATCATTGGCGAGGTGGTCAGGGATCACCCCGGTCAAGTGGTGCTGACGAGCCAGATTGGGGGTCGGCGCGTGGTCAATATGCTGGTGGGCGAGCAACTGCCCCGAATCTGCTGAACAACGGTCCTGTCTCACGCCTATGCTTTTCCCGCTTACACCTTCGCTTCCCGACCGTCCTCCCTTAGTGGCCAGCAGCCGCGTATTTCAGGGTGGCGCGGGCAATCCGTTTCTGGCTCCGCGCGGGGTTTGGCAGGTTGGGGGGCGGCTGCTGGTGTCGGATACGGGTCAGAACCGCGTATTTATCTGGCACGAAATTCCTGCGACCAACCACGCCGAACCCGACATTGTGCTGGGGCAAACCGACGCGTCAGAAACGGGCCGAAACGCGGGCGGCTCCGTTGGAGCCAATACGCTGCAATACCCGTCGGGGCTGTGGTCAGACGGGCAGCGACTTATCGTAGCCGACGCCTGGAATCACCGCGTCCTGATCTGGCACCAGTTTCCGACCCAAAGTGGCCAACCCGCCGACGTAGTAATCGGTCAGCCGGATTTTGACAGCAACCAACCCAACGCGCACGGTATCGGTGCGGTGCCAACTGCTCACACCCTGAACTGGCCCTACGGCGTTACCTCCGATGGCCAGCACCTCTGGATTGCCGACACCGGCAACCGGCGCGTGTTGTTCTACGACCATATCCCGACCAGTTCGTTCGCGCCCGCCAGTGCCGTGATTGGCCAACCCAGTTTTGCCGAACGCGACTATGAACCCGACCAGCCCATCTGGCCCTATTCGGTCAAAGTGTCCGGGAGTGGGCAGTTGGTCGTGGCCGACACGCAGTATTACCGTTGTCTGCTCTGGCACAACTGGCGCACGGCCCCCGGGCAACGCGCCGACGTGGTGATTGGACAGCCGGATTTTGCCGCTAATGGGCAGAACCAGTATGGCCTATTTCCAGCACAAAATACGCTTAGCTGGCTATACGATGCCCACTTTTGGGGTAACGGACTGCTCGTGGCTGACACCGGTAACAGCCGAATTCTGTGGTTCGATACCGTACCGACACAGCCTAATCAACCCGCCGACAACCTGATTGGTCACAGCAGTTTTGGCATTGGCAGCGAAAATGCAAATACCCGCTTCGGCACCGATAAACAACTATACTGGCCTTTTTCGATCTGCCTGGCGAACGATCAATTGGTTATTGCCGACACCGGTAACCATCGAATTATAATCTGTCAGTTAACCATCTCTACTTCCTAATTATGCTGGCTTTACTTCCCTTTCTTATGGCCCTGGGCATTGGATTCATGCACGCCTTTGAAGCCGACCACCTGGTGGCGGTCAGTAACATCGTTACCAGACATAATAACGTCCGTCGGGCACTGAAAGACGGGGTATTCTGGGGCCTGGGGCATACCTCTACCATTTTGCTGGTGGGCCTCGTTTACGTTACGGGGCGGTTTGTCTGGCAGGCCGGTGATTTTCACTATGCCGAAGCCGGCGTGGGCGGTATGCTGGTTATGCTGGGGGTGTTTCGGCTCTATAAACTGACTGCTCCAACAACCGGACATGAACAGGAACACCTACACCCACAGGCATCCGCCGATGGCAACGCCCACCGGCTGGCCTACGGCGTAGGCCTGTTGCACGGGCTGGCCGGGAGTGGTACGCTGGTACTGTCGGTGCTGACCCAGATTCAGGGGGGCGGGGCGGGTATGCTTTACCTAACGCTCTTTGGCCTCGGCTCCGTGGGTGGTATGATGGTGGCTGCCGGTGTCTTCAGCGTACCGTTTTCGAGTCAGCTAACCCGGTTGCCTGCCGTGCGGACCGGACTGGTTTTGCTGTCGTCGGGGTTGTGTGTGCTGCTGGGTGTCCGGCTTATCATCGAGAACTTAAGTTAAATAATGGACAATTACGACGAAACCGAGTTTGTGCTATACTGCCTGGCCGAGATGAAGATTCCGGTACTGACTCACAGCGGACGGCACATTACGCTGGCCAACGAGTACGAGATTGAAGTAGAGGCCCGCGATCTGTACCGGCTTACGGTGGCGGGATTTGTAATTTCTCCCTTCGACGACATGGGCGCGCTTTGCCAGTTTATTCAACGAAACGGAGCCGATGGAAACGACTGATCTGTCTATCATTGCTCTCTCCGAAAGCTTATCCAGACCGGGTCAGTACGCGTTGCTGTTGGAAGATACAGCCAGTAAACGGCGTATTCCGCTCATTATTGGGGTGAGTGAAGCGCAGGCCATTGCCGTTTCGATGGAGAAGATGCAACCCCTGCGCCCCTTCACCCATGACCTGTTTTACCAGACGCTGCTCCAGGCCGGTATTCACATGAAGGAGGCCCTGATTACCAACATCGAGAACGAGGTCTTCTACGCCAGCCTGATCCTAACCACCCCTACCGGCGAAACCCTGACGCTGGATGCCCGCCCTTCGGATGCCATCGCCCTGGCCGTGCGGTTCGACTGCCCACTGCGGGCCACGGTTACCGTAGTGGAAGCATCGGGGTATTACGTCGATGAGAAAACGCGCGACAAAAAAGGCTCGTACGCTGAATATACAATGGCCGAACTGGAAGACTTGCTATCCAAAATTATTCGAAAAGAAGATTACGAAAGTGCCGCCCGCGTCCGCGATGCCATTGACCGGCGCAACCGGCACGGATGAGATGTGACTGCTGGAAAAACAGGTGATTTAGCAGGCACCCCCACTCGCCTGAAAAAGCCGCACCAGATGGATCTGATCGCGGCTTTTTCAGGCTGACCTAATATTGTGGGTTCGGCTTCTTTATTTGGTCATGCTCTATAAACATCAGTTTCATTGTGAACAGAGCCATAAGACATGGGCTATTACCCGGTTTCCTAACCACGTCAAAATAGTACTTTAGCCCTATATAGGCCGGAGAAAAATTTAGTATCTGCATTTTTTTGTTTTTGTACTTTTCATAGTAAGCATTCAGACGGGACAACGTTTTCGTGAACGGTCTCATTGATAGAGAGCATGGGTAGATGCAAATAGTAACCTAAATTACGCATTTAATTATTTTAGCGTTTTCGTGAACGATTTTTCCGCTTCACCATTATTAGCTCTAAATCCTTTGCTCACAATTGATTACGTAGTTCATTAAAAAGTGCCCAGCTAGCTTATGTTGGACCAACGCGATTTGCCACCTATGTAGCTTTTGAATAAATAATCTGGGCATATCGTACAATACATGATTGGATAATCACCAAATCTGCTTTATACCAGACCGAACAGTTGAAAAGAGTAACTATTCCCCCTTGCAAGGGAAGAATTGCCTATATTTACCTTATTTATTATGATTACCAACCAACATGAGACGAGCTGCATCACTACCCAGTTTACTGCTGAAGGACGTACCATGTCATATCAATGACAGCGAAATTCTGAACCTCCTTTACACCAGAGAGGTCAACTGGCAGCACGTCAATGCTATCAAGACCCTGACCGATTTTAATGATGGGGTCATCTCCGACTGGCTCAACGTGAGCGTCAAAACGTTCCGCGAATACAAAAAGCCGCCGACCTCCTTCAAGGAAAACGTCAAAGAGCAGGTACTACTCCTTTTATCGCTCATCAAACACGGGATCGACGTATTCGGCTCGGTCAACGAATTCGACCAGTGGCTGAATCGGAAAAACTTTTATTTCGACAACAAAGCACCCAATGACTACCTGAACACGGTAACGGGGGTCAAATTTGTAGATGATCGGCTGACGGCCATGGAATACGGAGACAACGTATAAACGATGGAAGTTTTCCGAATCAGCAAAGAGATCTACGCGACTTCGTTAAGCGCATCGGGTAGTGCCAACCGGTGGAACACCAAAGGCCAGCAAGTCATTTACACGGGCTCATCCCGGTCCCTGTCATCCCTGGAATTGATCGTTCACCGGGGAGCCGCCCAGCCGAACGTCGGCCCGGCCACTGCCCGTTACAGGGTGATGGTAATCTCAATCGCGGACGATGACCACCTGATCAGGCAAATCCAGCTCAGTGATCTTCCTCCCAACTGGCAAAGCCTAACGGGTTATCCTATCGTGCAGGGGATTGGATCCGCCTGGTACAACAGCCAGGAAAGCCTGATACTTAAAGTGCCTTCGGCCATCATCGTTTACGAATACAACTACATCATCAATACGGAACACCCTGATTTCGGTAGTAACGTACAGGTAGTGCGGACTGAAGATTACTTCTGGGATTCGAGGCTGTTGTAAGACCTCCCCTACTTGCTCAACAATAGTGATATCTTACGGGAGATAAACTCACCGTTCATTTACCGTGAAATCTTGATTGCCACTTGATTTAACCAACTTACTGCCATGAAGATAGGCTACGCTCGCGTTTCCACGCAGGAACAAAATCTGTCGCTCCAGATAGATGCCCTCAACCAGGCAGGTTACGAGCAGATTTATCAGGAGAAGGTCAGTGGATCGCAGGCGGACCGACCAGAGTTAACCAGATTACTGGAGATGATTCGGGTCGGTGGCACGCTGGTGATCTGGAAATTAGATCGGCTGGGGCGTTCACTGGCTCATTTGATTGGGCTGGTCTCGGATTTGGAAGCCCGTCAGATTGGGCTGTTGAGTCTGAATGATCCTGTTGATACGACGACTCCGCAGGGACGGCTGGTGTTCCGCATCTTTGCCAGCCTGGCCGAGTTTGAACGCGAGGTAATCCGGGAACGGACGATGGCGGGTTTAGCCTCCGCCCGACGGCGTGGCCAGCGGCTGGGGCGTCCGAAGGGCTTGTCGAAAGCGGCTCAGCAGACCGCCCGGATTGCCGAAAGCCTGTACAATGAAAAGCTGTACTCGGTGGAGCAAATTGCCCGGGAACTGAGTATTTCCAAGACCACCCTTTACAAATACCTCCGTCAGCGGGGCGTTCAAATTAGTACCCCGGTATCCTAAGTCGTTCTTTCGCGATTCCCAACTCCTGGGCATATCTTGGAGGGTTCATCGATACGCCCCATTCAAAGAGGGCTTAGATTGTTCCCCTCCCCTGTAGCGTAACCACTGAACCCTGAAATCGCTCCCCCTCCCAATATACACTGTCAGGAGTACGATATTTTAGGGCCGAATGAGGCCTTTCAAAGGCATAGGGTACCCCACATTCAACGAGTCCTGAACTTGCTGGATCGTCTGAAATACCCTCAAGTTCAAGCACTCAGTTCGGATCGTGCCGTTGGGCCGCTCAACCAAGCCGTTTTGCATCGGCTTTTCAGGCTGCGTATAGCGAATTTTGATCCCATGTTTGAGGCCGAACTTTACCATCGCAGCACTGTCGGATATTTTCGTTAAGCTCGGCGATCTTATCGAAAAAGACGTTTTAATCCTTATTCTGCTGGAAGTGAGACTGTCGGTTTTGCTTCTTTCCTCAATATAAGAGAAAAGCAAACTTGTCTTAATCCTTATTCTGCTGGAAGCAGGGCTTTCTTATAAAAACGGGCGGGTAGCAAATAGCCCTACTTTTGTGGTTACGACACTACAAAACCATGACTACTGCCCCCTGCCCGCCTAAAACTACTACTTTTTCCCAACTCATCGAGAACACCCCTGAACTTGATGGACCAAAGCGGTCACACCCGAGGTGAAGTGGTGGTTTCGGCCCTGGACCACCAAACCCATCAGGTAGTCGCCCAGACTCATTACGCTGGCACCAAAGAGAGTGAACGCCCGGCGGTGGCTGGACTTATCGAAACTCAGGGCTTGGCTCACCAGAAACTCTCCGCACCGGCGGACCGGCTGGATGCGTTGCATCTGATCCCTTCGACGCTGGCCTTAATTCACGGCGGAACGGGTCAGTACGTGGTTGGTCTCAAGTCTAATCAGCCGAAATTGTATCAGTCATGTACCTTGACAGACCTGTTTGAGATCGCTGATTATGAGCGGGTTGATGCCCCTAAAAAGAAGCATGGCCGGGTTGAGCAACGCCATTACCGTTGTTTCAGGCTGAAGGCTTCCCTGATAGCCGCACGCTGGCAGAAGGCAGGTCTGTGTACGTTACTGTGTGTGGTGGGGAATCGGGAAAAGTCAGGCGTGGTCAGTGAAGAATTACGTTACTATGTCAGTAATAGGGTGGTCAGCAGCCAGGCGCAGGCTGATGAGTTATTCGATGCGATTCGCGGTCATTGCCGGGCCGCCGTTGCGGAGTGTTGAAGTGATGCGCCACAAACGCGACGTGACTTTATCAGAGGACGACTTACGAAGCGGTAAAGTTGGGGTTAATCGGCCAGATTACTGGACATGAGCCAGTTTGAATTAAAAGCGGCTGATCAGTGGTAAGTTTAGGTTCGCTAAAACAGATCACTTCCACTATGATGACCAAGCCGCTCTTCACCAAATGTAAACGCTTCTTTCCGGATCTGCCAGAACACGTCTTCCGAAATCTTCTGCTGGTCTGTTCGGCTATTGTGCTGGCTCGTTCGACCAATCTCAACGTCCTCAAAGATTACTTGCCCCAGCTGCTGGATAACGATCATACCAAGGCTGACTCGCATTACAAGCGGCTCATCCGTTTCTTTCGATTAACAACACCCAATCGACTGGTAATCTGCATTCTACAGTTCGTCTTTCGACTTTTTGACAGCCGGTTCACGCACCTAATTCTGGATGCCACCACTTGGCGGGTTGGTAAGAAGCCGGTTCACCTGCTGACCCTGTGCATGCTCTATCGGGATACTGCTATCCCAATTTATTGGGTTCAACTCAACAAAAAGAGCCATAGCAACGAAGTGGAGCGACAAGAGTTGATAGCTGGAGCTTTACGCTATTACCGCCTGCAGGGTAAGATTCTGTTAGCCGATCGAGAATATGTTGGCGAGAAGTGGCTGCGCTATCTTTGCTTAGAAAGAATTGACTTTGTTGTCCGGCTTAGCGCGGGTTGTTATCGCTTGCCCATCGGCGCAGCACCGGGTCCAGCTTATTCAAAATTGGTCCGCCAGGCTCATCACCGTAAGCGGGGCGTCATCAAAAGCTTCATCCTGAATGGCTGTTCGCTGTCTGTTGTAATACTGAAAAACCCTAAGAATGAGCCTGAAGAGCCGCTTTTGTACTTTGTTTCCAGCTTGGTTCACAAAATCAAGATCACGGAAGCGTACCGTCGTCGCTGGCGGATCGAGACCTGTTTCAAACATCTGAAAACGCAGGGATTTAACATTGAAGACCTCAATTTCAAGAGCGATAGTAAAATCATGCTGCTCATTGCTATTGTGGTTATGGCCTACGTACTATCCCTGCGTGAAGCCTTCGAGAGTGGTTCTCTGAAGCAAAAGGTGTATCGAGATGGCCGCTCGTCGATGGCCATCTCGTTCTTTCGTCAAGGTATCACTTGCTTACGTCGTCATGTTCAGTCGCTGGTCGGATTTACCCGCTATCTGGAGTCTATCGCACAGACACTCATAACACCCAAATGGGTCCATGTCCAGTAATCTGTAAATCCGCCATGTGAAGCTTGCAAATGTCTTTCTATTAGCGTGTTATGAGATTGTAACTACCTATCCTACCGATGTTTCAGCAGGATGGTCGAATTAGGCCGAAATACCCGTTACTGCTCGTGCTGACCACTACCTTTTTTGACTGACTTCGCTCTTAACGTCGATTCTGGCCATAAAACCATCAATGTTGCTTGCATTTACAGGCACCTAATCAGCGTAGTTACTAACTGCTGAAAACGACCGACAAAAGCATACAATTTCTTGTAACTGGCTGAATAAAAAACGTTTAACTCTTCTACGTGGCGGATTTATCCCAAATGTGTTAGCTCCCCCATAATACAGTAATATCATATAACTGGCCGATATAATATAACTTTGTTATATAGAAAGCAAATGTTCGCTGAGTTTAAGAACGGCAGAAATTCAAGATCATGAAGAACTATCAGGGCTTTTACGGGGAAAATGCCTTGATTTCAACACGTTCACCACACGGGTTTTCACTGTGGGATAAGTCAGTTGAATCGCTTGGCTGTCGAGCTTCGGATAAGCAACTCAGCAGGTAAGATAACTGATTCCGGAATGCTTTCCACCTGCCCCGTCAACTGGTTCAGCAACAGCCGGACCGCGTGGTACCCTATGTCGCTGGTGGGCTGGGCTACGGTGGTCAGGGAAGGTTCGATAAGGGGGGAGGCCGGGTCATTACTGAACCCCACAATGGCTAAGTCGTGCGGTACACGAACGCCCCGGCTTCGGCATACTTTCAGGGCTTCAATGGCCGTAGGGTCGTTCATAGCAAAGAGCGCGTCGGGCGGCTGGGGCAGGTTGAGCAGGTGATTGATGTAGATGTTTACCTTTGTCAGGGTCAGGTCGTAAGAAATAATCAGGTCGGGATCCAGCGGAATGTTGTACTGCCGGAGCGCGTGGCGGTAGCCGTTGAGCCGGTTGCGGCTGTTAGGCAGCGTATCTGGCCCAGACAGATGCGCAATGCGCTGGTAGCCGTTCTGAATCAGGTGTTCAACCGCTTCAAAGGCCCCCCGGTAATCATCGACTGTTACATTTGGGACGACCATATCCTCGCAAACCCGGTTGAAGAACACCACGGGAATGCCTTTGCGCTGAAAGATTTTCAGATGCTCGAAGTTGCGGGTTTCTTTCGTGTGCGATACAATCAGCCCATCGACCCGGTTGGCCAGCAGAATCCGGGCGTTATCCACTTCCGTTTCATACGACTCATCCGACTGGCAGATCAGGACGTTATACCCTGCCTGCCGCAGCGACTGCTGGATACTGACGAGGACCTTCGGGAAAAACGACGAAACCAGTTCCGGTATCAGCACCCCAATGGTATTGGTTTTGCTTTTGGCCAAACTATACGCCAACTGGTTGGGCTGGTAATCGAGTTCGTGGGCTACGTCGAGAATTGCCTGCCGGGTGCCGGGATGAATATCGGTTTGCCCCCGCAAGGCCCGCGACACCGTCGATTTAGAAATACCTAACTGGCGGGCAATGTCCACAATCGTGACCTGGTGATTGGGAGATGGCCGGATTGCCAGCTCTGAGGGAGTGCTGAAATGAACCTGGCAGGTTTTGCAGAAATATCGCTGCTTTCCCCGAAGGATACCAGCCCTATTAATGGCATCGACCTGCTGGCAATGCGGACATTTTATCATAGTCTTAAATTGTACTATTCATATAAGCTGCTAATTCGTAACGAAACGCAAAA
>Ga0105048_10017036_pt1 | contig 11214 bp, 7 predicted proteins | sample MAT05_FD_78382 | JGI IMG/M metagenome (GOLD analysis project Ga0105048, IMG submission 78382) | Freshwater microbial communities from Lake Fryxell liftoff mats and glacier meltwater in Antarctica - MAT-05 | ecosystem: Environmental > Aquatic > Freshwater > Ice > Liftoff microbial mat | place...
CCCCCAACCTGAAACAACTGAACCAGAGCGCTTGCCTACCCGTGAACCTGACACTCCTCCTGAACCTGCGGCTGATTCTGGCATGGAGACACTGCCAATGGTTACTCAGCTTACCGATGTGCAGCCGACTGACTGGGCCTATCAAGCGCTGCAATCTTTGGTTGAGCAGTATAGCTGTATTGCGGGCTATCCTGACCAAACTTTTCAAGGAAATCGCAGCCTCAGCCGCTACGAGTTTGCAGCAGCTTTAAGTGCCTGTTTCGATAGCATTGATGAACGATTTGGGACAACAAACTTCGAGTATGCTAATCGTGCAGACTTAGAGATTATCAGTCGCTTACAAACCGACTTTGCCCCCGAACTTGCAAGCCTTCGAGGTCGAGTTGACGCTCTAGAAGCTCGAACCGCAACTCTAGAGGCACAGGCATTTTCCACTACCACCATTCTAGGGGGTGAGGTAATTTTTGGATTGGCGGATGGATTTGGCGGCGGCCCGCCGGGAAATGGCGATGTCGAAACAGTGTTTGGCTACTCCGCCAAGTTGCAGTTAGTCACATCGTTTAGTGGTAAAGATCGACTGCGGCTAGAGTTGGAATCTGGAAACTTTGGCGGCGGCACAGGCGGATTTGCTAGCCCATCGGCATTTAATAGTCAGGGGGCACTGCTTTCGTTTCAAGCAGATACGCAAAATGGATTATTCCTGGGCAACCTGGAGTATCGTTTTCCTGCATTAAACGATCGCGTAGTCTTTACCCTCCAACCCGCCGGGTTCAGCCTCAGCAGTGTCTTAACTGCTAACTCCCCCTTCTTCAGCGACAGTCAAGGCGCACTCTCCCGGTTTGGGCAATTGAGTCCCTTATTAAGAATTGGCAATCCGGATAGCGGAGTTGGGTTAGATTTATTTCTCAACCGTCGTTTACGCTTCCAAGCGGCATACGGGACTAGCGATGCAGGTAATCCTCAGTCGGGCTTCGTGTTTGGCAAAGGTGGCTATGTGTTGGGCGGTCAACTCTTAATCCTGCCGACTAATTATTTGCAGTTAGGACTGACGTATATTACAGGCTATACTCCTGATGGGCGATTAAATACCTTTACAGGTAGCCGCATTGCCGATGCATCAGGATTCATTGATCAACCCGCTCAAATTCACGCTTTAAATACAACTTTGCAATGGGAAATTTCTCCTAAAGTAACGCTCGCCACTTGGGCAGGTGTAGCGCTGACCTATGCGGCTCGAATTAATGGGGGAGCGGTAAGTACCACCTATGCGGCTTTGCTAGGGGTGCGAGATCCCTTCAATCGTCAGCAGGGCGACCTATTGGGTATTGTGTTTGGGCAACCGTTAAGCTTGTTAGAAGTGAGTGGTTTTCAAGGTTCGACAGGCTTAGTCACCGATGGCGCATCTTCTTTTCATGCCGAACTTTTTTACCGCTTTAAGGTGAATGATTATCTTTCGATTACGCCTGGAATATTTATGGTGACAAATCCCGGTAACTTTGAAGATAACAATACAATTTATGTTGGAGCAGTGCGTACTTCTCTTCGGTTTTAGGAGTTAGAGGTTTTAGGAGTTAGATATGATAGGAGTCAGGTGTATGAACAAAGATTGGATATTACGGCTAATGGGCGGAGTGGCGATCGCCCTCATCTTCCCATTTGGATGCATCCTCCCCGCCCTAGCCCAGCAGGCTCCCCAGCAGACTCCGACTGACCCCACTGCCGCCCCGCTGCCACCCCCTGCCGTCACCACCACGACTCAAAACTGTCGTCGTCGCTTGGTGAGAGGTCAATGTCTACGTCTGAGAGCAACTTTTTTTGAAGAAGAACGTCGTTTGCGCTATGGGTTTACAGATTTTTTAGAAGCCGCACTGGATGGCGCGAGTAACTCAATTAATTCCAGTATTCGTAATCCAGATTTCTTTAATATTGATCCTTCAGTGGAGGCTAATCCCGATGAACTACCGGGCAATTTAACCTTAGAAAGTCGTGATCCAAATGATGACACTTTTTTAGAAGGAAATTTTGCACTGCCTGGATCTGGAGCAGAGGCATTAGCAATTACGAATGTGACACGCGATCAGGATAGCCCGCAGACGGGAAGGATTTCGATTAATGGCACAATTCAGGTACAAAATCCTGATGGTAGTGTAAGTCCAGTGAATGTCAATATTACGAACGGTCGATATAGAGCGAGCGGTAGCCAGCGAGGAGATTTGTTTAGTGGCACGATCGAGATCACTAATCCCAACAATCCTAATCAAACTGTCTTAATTCAGGTTCCTCGCACAGATCTGAATGGGGTTAGAGACGATAGCGATCGCATTACTCGTCCTGCTAATCTTTCGATTGGTCGTCCCGTCGATCGCTAAGGCTAAACATTTTTGAGTGATTAATCCGAAAGAATAGACTAAGTTATCAGGGTTCATTCTATTTAATTTCGCAAGTTGTTCCCATTTCAATTTTTAAGGAATTCTTTATGAGTACTCTGCGCTTTTCTCAATCTTTGATCATTCTGACGCTGTTGGGCGGCTCCGCTTTAATCGCTCCAGTAGTCCGTGCCCAAACCGCAAACCCGCCTACCCCGACCGCTAGCCCAGCCGCTCCCCCCAGTGCAGCAGCAACGGTGTTTGAATGCCTCCGATACGAACCCGCTGGATTTGCCACAGTGGCTCGTCGTGACGATCGCGTCACCCCTCCCATGATTAGCTGGACGACTACTCTGGGTGGTTTCAGTGCTGAAGAGCGCTGCAACATTGTTAGCGATCGCCTCACCAACGCGGTGGCGAGTACCCCAGAAGGCAAGCTCAAAAACATGAAACTTACCTACGGACGCGTGAATGGTTCTCCGGTTATCTGCTACGTTAATAGCGAAACAGAGGGTTGTAATAGCCGTAATCTATTGTTAACTCTGCGTCCCCAAGATCGGGGTCAAGAGCAGGCAATTTTAAAACGCATGGTAATGTTTAGTATTCAGGCATCGGGAAGTCCTATCCAGCAATCTGCAACGCAATATTATGCGCCATTAGGTGAGGCAATAGAGGCTCAACTGAGTCAACCTAATGAACAGACTCCTCAACCTACGCCTGCCAACACTGCACCCCCTGCTAACACTGCGCCGCCTACTATCGATCAAGGGATTTAATCCGACCATGAAAAAAATCGCCCGATGTCCAGTTGGAGCAATAATGGGTAGCTTAGCCTTGGGGCTAATGCTGGGCTGGGCTAGAGATGTTGCCATTGCCGACGAACCGCGATCGCCCATTAGCCAGACATCCAGTTCTACCAGCGATCGCTCCATACAGCCCGAATACATCGAAGCGATCGCCGAGCGGACTACCGTGGTGATTGCCCAAGACTTGCAAGCGGGAGAAGTTGAAGCAGGCACCGCCTTTGAGCCAGGATCAGGTGTAATTGTGGCAAGAGCTAGGAATATCTACTATGTGGCTACAAATCTCCATGTGGTTCAATCAACAAATGTACCCTACGGTATCCGTACCTACGATGGCAAAATTCATGTAGTCACAAAATATGATAATGACTATGGCATTCAACGCTTAGGAGAACAACTGGGGAATACCATTCAGGGATTTGATTTAGCGATCGTTACCTTCAAAGGCGATCGCGATTATCCACTCGTTGGAATTAATTTAAACACAGCAATTACACCGGGAGCAGCCACGTTTGTCTCAGGTTGGCCCCAATCGCCTCCGAATCAACCCATGAATCAGCGATTTTCTCCTGGCGAAATTGTGACCGTGCAACCGCCTGATCCAGACGGGGGATATGGACTGTTTTACACGAGTGCAACTGCTGTGGGAATGAGTGGAGGTCCTGTTTTTAATAACCAGGGGCAAGTGATTGGGATTCATGGTAGGGGGGAGGGCGGTCGCTCTAATCAGGGCATTCAGGTTGATTACCTGGTGCGTCAGGCAGATTTGGCAAAACAATTGAGTGAATTGCTGCGACCGTTAACCTTTCAGACCCAGATGCCGGATGCTGCTACCCTTGCCCGTTGGGTGAACAATCAACCGCTTACCGCCACCCGGTTTGACAATCCAGAAGCCGCCTTCCGGGAAGCTTTTCGACAAGCTGCTTTAAGGTATTGCAGTGGGTCACGAGTTGATACAGGGGATATAGAAGAGGACTGCGATGTTATGCCCACTCGTTAATGCCTGTGCCTATGACTGGACATTTTGACTCCACAGAAATAGCCAGCCCTACCTTAGAGCTGCTGTTTCACAACGAACTTAAAACCTTCCGGTTGTTGGGCGATGTCCTAACGTTAGGACGAAATTCTACCTGTCAATGTGTAGTATCTCCTCACTGGTTAGTGGTGTCAGGACTTCATGCCACGATTAAAAGAGTGGGTGCAGATTATCGCATTTTTGATGGTGACGGACGAACCCAACCCAGCACTAATGGCGTTCTTTACAACAACACACGCATTGATCTTCAGGCAGGATTATTATTACGCCATGGAATGCAGTTGACTATTGGGGCGAACCCTGTTGATCAGGTTGTAGCGAGCTACCAAAATCCTCTGGGGGCGGATTCGGTCACGTCTAGTCAAACGCTGAACTTGGGGCAACAGCCGATTTATCTAGGGCGGGATGATGCCAATGAATTTGTCTTGCCTTCACCGCTGGTATCTCGTCGTCATGCTGTGGTTGAACCGATTGTGCAAGGCTATCAAATTCGCAATTTAGGCAGTACCAATGGACTATTTATTGCGGGTCATCAAGTAGAGCAAGCAGTGCTGCACGACGGAGATGTGATTCAGGTGGGACCGTATGCTGTAGGGTATCAGGGAAATACTCTGCGGCTGCACAATTTGACGGGCAATCTGCGCTTAGATGCTTGTAACCTAACCCGCATAGTTAAAGTTAAGGGCAAGCCCCGCTGCATTTTAGATCAAGTATCTTTACCTATTGAGCCAGGACAGTTAGTTGCGCTAGTCGGGGGCAGCGGTGCGGGCAAATCTACCTTAATGAAAACGTTGCTGGGCTTGGATGCTTCCACCCAAGGCTTGGTCTATCTTAACGGTAATCCGCTGCGGGCACACTACAACCTTTACCGAACTCAAATCGGCTATGTGCCCCAAGATGACATTATCCACCGGGAACTGACCGTTACTGAAGTTTTAACCTACGCCGCTCGGCTGCGATTACCTAGTGATTTCAGTACAAATGAAATTAACAGTGTCATTGAAAAAACGCTGAGTGAAATTGAAATAGAACACTGCCAGGATAATCAGGTACACACACTTAGCGGCGGACAGCGGAAGCGCGTCAGTATTGGCGTGGAACTATTAGCTAATCCTAAACTGTTCTTTTTGGATGAGCCGACATCGGGACTTGATCCAGGCTTAGACAAAAAGATGATGCTTTTGTTACGTAAACTGGCAGATGCAGGACGGACAGTGGTGCTGGTTACCCATGCAACGGGAAATATTCGGTTGTGCGATCGCGTGGCATTTATGGGTAGAGGCGGTAAACTTTGCTACTACGGCACCCCGGATCAAGCCATGTCCTTTTTTGGATTATCGGGAAGTGATTTTGCAGATATTTACAACGAACTAGAGCAAGGGATAGAGACGGTCGGCAAGTGGCAGGCAGCGTTTTTGCGATCGCCCCTCTACCAGAAAGCCATCACCCAGCGCATGAGTATCAGTCCGGCGCAAGCAACTAGCACTCGTAGTCCCGCTCTACCCTCCTCTCCTTCTGAGAAACCTCAGCCCCTGACCAGTCCATTTTCTCCCCGCCAATTTTGGTTACTCAGTCAACGTTATTTCCAACTCATTAAACGAGATTCGGTAAACCTGGCTCTGTCATTATTGACTGCACCTATAGGCATCGGCTTGATGGCATTTACGGTAGGAAAAGCAGCTTTAACTGGAGACAGTCCACCCGCAGCACCTCTGGCGTTACAAGTGCTGTTTGTTTTTACCTGTGCTGCCATTTGGGTGGGGCTATCGAGTTCGCTGCAAGAGATAGTGCGCGAGATGCCGATTTATTTGCGGGAGCGGTTGGTCAACTTGCGACTGTTGCCGTACTTGGGATCTAAAGTGGTGATCTTAGCTGGGTTGGCGATTTTACAAACCCTTTTAGCGATCGCCGTCATCTTGCCCTGTTTCAGTGCCCCAACCCAAACCTATGACATCGCTGGGCTGACAGTGCATTGGTGGATGGGTGTGACAGTGACCACGTTTTTAACTTTGCTGGCGAATATTGGTCTAGGTCTGGCGATCTCGGCATTTGTCAAAAACGCGGCACAAGCTAACAGTGCGTTACCGTTAATTTTGCTGCCACAAATTATTCTTTCGGGTGTGCTATTTGAGCTAACTGGAGTAACTAAAGTTGGTTCATGGTTAATGTTGAGTCGGTGGTCAGTCGGGGCTTATGCAACATTGGCAAATGTGAATGCGTTGGGCTGGCCACCGGGAACTGCTCCGAAGGAGGCATATACTGCAACTGCGGATAATTTGTTGTTGAATTGGGGTGTACTCCTGCTGCATACCGTCGTCTATCTAGCCATCACGCTGCTGTTGCAAAAGCGTAAAGACCTCATCACTTGACGTTCCTTGCTTTTGAGACTGCGATCGCCAAATCAAGTACGCGCCCAACATCAACACCATTCCCAGCACAAATCCAAGACCCAGTGGCAACAGTAGATGATTCCACGATCGCCGATTTTCGGGAATCGATGCGATCGGGGCAGGCGGCGAGGTAATTACGGTTAGTGCTGCGGATTTGGGCGGTTGAACCAGAGTTTGATCAATTACAGGCGATCGCACAGGAATTTGCAGCAGCGTGGCATCTAAACGGGCTTTAGCGACTGGATCTTGAAAAATAGTGCGATCGGCTGGCTTTGCTGGCGTTTGGAAGCGGGTTGGGTCAGGAGAGGTCGAGTTGGACGATTGCGCGATCGTGGCATCTGGGATCGGCGGTAGGGAGGCTTTGCGTTGGACTATAGTGCCTTCAGGAATCTGTTGAGAGGGCGATTGGGCAATTGTCTGATCCAGAAGGGCATTAGAAGGGGTAAGTTCCGGCGAGGCTGGAGCTTGAGCGATCGTGAAATCAGGCAGATCTACCTCTGGCACCAGGGGACGAGATATCGTCGGGTCTTGAGGCACTGAGTGCGACATAATTGGATTATGTACCGTTGGCTCATCAGGGGCGATCGCCAACGATGCAGATGTTCCAGGCTCTGTTCGGGGTGCGTGTGGAACGCCTGTTAAGGCACGACTTAAATCAGAGACAGAAGCAAATCGCTCGGCAGCAGGCTTCTCTAAGCAGCGCATAATCGCAGTTTCCAAACTAGCAGGTAATCGCTCGCAGCCCAGTTGTTGTCGCAATGGAATCGGCGCACTAGAAGCGTGTGCCATTGCCCAAGCCATTTCTTTGTTGGGCTGATTGCTGTTGCTAATGCCAAAGGCATCGGTGCCGCAGAGCATTTCATAAAGAATTAACCCTAAGCTATAAATATCAGCCCGCTCGTCTAAGTTGCGGGCGTTGCGTAGCTGTTCGGGGGCTGCATAGTGATAAGTGCCCAAGAATGCTTGCGTTAGGTTGGTTTGATCTAATTGATCTGTGGCATAAAGTTTTTTGGCAATTCCAAAATCCAATACTTTTACCAGTCCGCCTATGGCAGTCGGAACCATAAAAATATTGGCAGGTTTAAGATCACGGTGGATGACTTTTACCGTTTCTGAAACGGTCATTCCAGCTTTCCAAACTGTTACCCCTTCATGGGCAACTCGTAGTCCTTCACAAATCTGTATGGCAATTTTAACGGTTAACTCTACGGATAACCGTGGCGATCGCCGCATTAACTGGCTCAGCGTTTGTCCTTTGAGATACTCCATGACATAAAAAGGATGTCCTTCTGGCGTAATCCCATAATCCAACACCTGCACAACATGTTCACTCTCAAGTGCTGCCAAAACCGATACTTCCCGTTCAAACCGAGCAACCACTTCTTTAGATTTTGCCAACGCCCCCTTCAGAACTTTAATGGCTACGCGCCGTCCTAAGCGCATATCGGTAGTCAAATACACATCTCCGATCGCCCCATTTCCAAGAGGTTGTTCCAATCTATAGCGCTGTTGTTCGCCTAAGAATTTACCTAACCAGGAATCGGGGGATTGAGGAACACTCATAACTTGAGTATAAAAATAAGGTGGGTTGCGTCTATCTTGTCTCAGGATTATCTAAATAGGTTCAGGGAAATACTATGTGTTAGTGCAACCTAAGATACCTGTTATCCGGAAGACTAGAATATTAAGAAGTATAGGAGCAATAGAGGATGCGAAGAGGCTGAATGAATAAAATTTTATGCTATTTCACTTCATTTAAGATGAACTCGTGTCAGGATGGGCTAAAAACTAGAGAATAACGCTATGAGCAGTGCATTGGCAATTGCCGCAGTCACGGCTGTGCTCAAAGATATTTTAGAAAACGGATTGACCCATGATGCGATCGCCACCAGCATTGGCGATACACTCATCACCGCAATTCCTCCCGATCGCATTTCCGTTGGCACCGACGAACGCCCCCAACTCAATATTTTTCTTTACCAAGTTAGCCCTAATCGTAACGCCGATTGGGTTGGGCGCGATCGCATTGATGTCCGTCCTCCGTCTGGGCATCCTCCCCTTGCTCTTGATTTACATTACTTACTCACCGCCTACGGACCCAAAGATTTTCAGTCAGAACTGCTCCTCGGCTACGCCCTCCAACTCCTACACGAAATTTCTGTTCTTAACCGAGACCGCGTGTACACTGCCCTCAAACATGCCGCATCTTTGTCTAGTTTTGGCGTGTTGTCCCAGGCATTAGCCTGCGTGTCCATCGAAGATCTCGCCGATCAAATCGCACCGATAAAACTCTGCTCAGAATTTTTCAGCATGGAAGAAACTTCAAAACTTTGGTCATCTCTACAAACTCCCTACCGTCCTTCAGCAGGCTATCAAGCATCCATGGTACTGATCAGCAAAGATACACCTAAGTGACCTTTCCCCATGCCTACCCCCACCCTTTGGCTAGAAGCCAATCAAGGCTACCTAGTTGCCCACCTCGATCGCATTCGCAGCAACTTAGCACAATTTGCAGGTGTATCTGATTGGGTTTTGGAAACCTCTGCGCTACAGCGATCGATCCAAGCGGCAGAAGATGCTATGCCAACTCCCGCAGCCCTCGAACGCCTCAGTCACTTGTTTAACCTCTCACCGTTTGAACAGGATGTGCTGCTACTCTGTGCCGGATTCGAGATGGACGCACGATTTCTGCAACTTTGCGCCACCGCTCAAGGCGATTCACAGCGCGCCTATCCTACCTTTAGTCTGGCGCTGGCAGCTTTGGGTAATCCTCATTGGAACGCCCTCATGCCCACTGCTCCACTGCGTCATCACCATTTGATTGAGGTCGGACAGAGCCATAGCCTCACCCTCAGTCCACTACGGATCGATGAGCGGATTTTGCATTACCTCACGGGCGGTCAATATTTGGATACTCGTCTGTTTGGCATCGTGCAGCCCTTGAACACAACAGGCACATTGGTTCCTTCACAACAGCAGCAGATCGAGTCGATCGCTACCATCCTATCAGATGCTCTTACCCAAGAACAGCCCCCCATTATTCAACTCTGCGGCAGCGAAATCCAGTCAAAGCGCGCCCTCATCGCGGCAGTGTGCGATCGCCTTCAACTCCAACCCTGGAGTTTGTCTGCCCCCCTGGTTCCCGCCTTACCTGCTGAGTTAGATCAATTCTGTCGGCTATGGGCTAGAGAAACGCTCTTAAATCGCAGCATTCTACTCCTAGACTGTGAAGACTGGGATGCAGAACCTACCCAACTAGCGCGCATCATGCGGTTCGTAGAACAAACTCCCAGCCTGTTATTTCTGTCTAGCCGCGATCGCCTTAGCCCACCTCAGCGTCCGGCGATCGCCATCCATCTCCACAAACCTACTGCTCCAGAACAACATCACCTGTGGCACAGTGCTCTCACCACCCAACGCCCAGATCTCAACGGGAAACTCGCGCCCCGGATCGATACAATCGTGTCTCAATTTAACCTTAATGCAACGACAATTAACACGGTTTGCACTAGGCTAAATACACTCTCCAGTGAAGATACTAGTGGCGATCGAGAGCATACTTTATTTACCCAGATTTGGGATGCTTGTCGCCTTCAATCTCGCCCCCGTTTTGATGACCTGGCCCAGCATATTGAACCCCGCGCCGATTGGCACGATTTAGTTCTGCCCTCAGCCCAAACCCAAACCCTTTACGAAGCTGCGGCACATGTGCGTCAGCGGGCAATGGTTTATGAAAAGTGGGGGTTTGGGGATAAAGGTAGCCGAGGACTAGGAATTAGCGCTCTCTTTGCAGGAGCTAGCGGCACGGGAAAAACCCTGGCGGCTGAAGTATTAGCCCATGAGTTGAAATTGGATCTCTACCGAATTGATTTGTCTTCAGTAGTGAGTAAATATATCGGTGAAACCGAAAAAAATCTGCGGCAGGTGTTCGATGCCGCCGAAGATGGGGGAGCAATTTTATTATTTGATGAAGCCGATGCTCTATTCGGTAAACGTAGTGAGGTAAAAGATAGCCGCGATCGCTATGCCAATATCGAAGTTAGTTATTTACTGCAACGCATGGAATGTTATCCAGGATTAGCAATTTTAACGACAAACTTAAAAAGTGCCATTGATCCAGCCTTCATGCGCCGCATTCGTTTTGTCGTTCAGTTTCCCTTTCCCGATGCGACTCAACGAGCTGAGATTTGGCGGCGAGTTTTTCCAAAAAATACGCCAACGCAAGACCTTAATCCGCTCAAGTTGGCACAGCTTAATATTGCGGGAGGCAACATTCGTAACATTGCCCTGAATGCTGCTTTTTTAGCGGCGGATACGAGTGAAGTGGTGCAGATGAAGCATCTTTTGCAAGCAGCAAAGACAGAATATGCCAAGTTAGAAAAGAGTCTGACGGAATCGGAAATTAGCGGCTGGGTTTAAAAAACTTAACTAGACTTTAGTCGATCGTTTTCTCGGTATGGGGATGCTACCTTACTCAGGTAAACCAGATTGTCCTTTATTGTGGCTCTTCAGGGATCAGTATGCTAAAGCAAATGCATTTAACGGATTTACAAGGATTTCAGCCTTGTGGGAAGTCCTGAAATGTTCATAGAAAACATTTGCATACGGAATCCTAAAGA
>Ga0105048_10017037_pt1 | contig 11214 bp, 10 predicted proteins | sample MAT05_FD_78382 | JGI IMG/M metagenome (GOLD analysis project Ga0105048, IMG submission 78382) | Freshwater microbial communities from Lake Fryxell liftoff mats and glacier meltwater in Antarctica - MAT-05 | ecosystem: Environmental > Aquatic > Freshwater > Ice > Liftoff microbial mat | place...
GCCTGGGAACGAGAGATGGGGTTCCCAGTCTCTGAGGCTGAGAACGCGCCCGCGAGGCAGAGCCTCGCACCCTTGCGTTCCCAGGCATAGCCTGGGAACGAGGGATGGGGTTCCCAGTCTCTGAGCCTGAAAACGCGCCCGCGAGGCAGAGCCTCGCACCCTTGCGTTCCCAGGCAGAGCCTGGGAACGAGGGATGGTAGTCTCGTTCCCAGGCTCTGCCTGGGAACGCAAGAGGTCGAGGCTCTGCCTCGTACGCTTATGTCCCGCTCACGATACTTCGTATACGACAACGAGCGCCCGTACTTTCTGACATGCACGATCGTCGCTTGGCTTCCCGTATTCACCCGGCCTGAGACAGTTAACATTATCTACGATTCCTGGCGTTTCCTCCAAGCGAACGGACGCCTGAAACTCTTTGGTTATGTCATTCTGGAGAACCATCTGCATCTCATTGCCAGTTCGCCGGACTTGAGCAAAGAGATGGGTGATTTCAAGTCGTACACCGCCCGTCGGATCATTGACCACTTGAAAGCGTGCAAAGCGGAGACCTTGCTGAAACAGCTTCGCTATCACATGGAGTTTCATAAGGTCGGGACACAGCAGTTTCAACTTTGGCAGGAAGGCTCGCACCCGCAACAAATCGCCAATAAAGAGATGATGGAACAGAAATTGGAATACATTCATTACAATCCCGTCAAGCGCGGGTATGTTGATGATCCTGTGCATTGGCGATATTCGAGCGCGAGGAACTACGCGAAGATGCCCGGTTTGATTGAGATTGAGACAAACTGGTAATGGCACGCGAGGCAGAGCCTCGAACCCTTGCGTTCCCAGGCAGAGCCTGGGAACGAGAGAAGTGGTCGACATCTTTGAGAGAGGTGAACGATGGCGCCAACGGCCAGGCGAAGCCCAACCGGTTCGCTGCCAAGTTGAAAGTTGAATCCAATCACGTCTCGCATTCCCGAAACCCGCATTTTGACGGTCGCGGTCCCACTCACGCAGGCGATTCACCCGAAAATCGCTTGCACCCTACCCCAAGCGACCGCTAGATTAAACCTCTCAGGAGCGTTTGAACGCTCCCCTCCGGAACCCTGCGGGTCGCGGCTTCACGGTGAACTGGGAGCATTCGCGTGTCAATCACAGCCCGATCCTTGATCTTCGCTTTGCTCCTTGCTTCGCCTCTCACGGCGGCGCCGAAGGATGTTGCCGATCATTTCCCGGCCGATGCCGTTCTCTATGTCGAAGTGAATCAACCGGGCGCGGTGGCGAAGGACCTGGGCGCCTTCTTGAAGGGGACCGTCTTCGAAAACGCTCTGCCGGCCCTCGACAAGATTCGCGAGAAGCAACTGCCCGAAGCGCATTTCGACCGAAGCGCTCCCGGTCTGCTTTCGACGCTTCTTGGACCCGAGATGTTGAAAGAAGTTCCACGGTTCCAGGGGTTGGCGTTGGCCGTCACCGGCTTCGATAAACAGGGCGATCCGGAATTCCTAGCAGTGGTGCTCCCCGGCGAGAGCCAGTTGCCGGGCTTCGCGATGCGGGCCTATCTCTCTTCTCATCCGAGCCTGCGGAAGATCGCCACCACGGAGGGCGTCGATCTCTATCAGGAGAGCATGACGCAATTCGTCGACGATCCGCTCGTGGCCCCGAACAACGGCGAACCGGCACGTCAAGTCCGCGATTTCGGCCCCTTCTACGCCTACCGCGAGGGTCTGCTGGCGATTGGTTCCCGCAAGGAACTCGTCTCCGCCGCCATCCGAAAACACCTGGGAAAAGACACCTCGGCCGCGCTGGCGAGCGCTCCGTCGTTCAAGCCGTTGCTCCTTGTCCGCGAGAAGCCGGGAATTCTCGTCCATGGCGATGTACGAAGACTCTTTGAACATCTGGCAATCCGGGCCAAGCAAGGCAAAGAGTTGGAGCCTTTTTTCACGGTGGCCCTTCGTAAGATGCTGCCGAATGACCGTGTGCGGACTTTCACCGCACGGCTGGAAATCACGGCCCAGGGCATGCGTCTGGAGGGTGCGTTGGCCCTCGTGCCGCAAGCGTCCGCGCCGCTGGCGGAGTTGCTGACGGGACCAGCGCTAGCGACGGATGATCTTCATCGCGTGCCCCAGAACGCATCGCTGGCGTTTGCGTTGAACCTGCCGGAGGGACCTCCGCGCTTGCCCCGATTGCTGGGTATAGGCGACGCCTTCGTTCACGCCGCGGGCGGGTTGGGTCCGAATGCGAGCGAGTTAATCAAGGAACTCGAAGAGAAGAAAATCCTTTCCAGTGCGGATGTTGAGAAGGTTCAACAGGTTCTCGTCGTGCTTCCCCCAGCCATCACCTGGCCGAAGGGAGTGATGCCGGCGCCAACCTTGCTCTTCCGGACGACGACCCCCGAAGCGGCGGAGACGTTGTTGGCGGCAATCCCAGCCATTCTGGAAGCGATCGGCAGCGAGAAGCCCGAGTTAATTGCTGAGACGATTGAAGGAGTAAAAGTACAGACGATCGGCGCGAAGGCGTCGCGGTTGGGTGTGCCTTTCCATTTCGCGCGACACGGCCGGGACTTGGCGCTTGGGACGGACCGACAGTTCCTGGCCCTCTGTTTGAAGGCCGATCCCGCCAAGAGCGTGGCCAGTTTGAAGGATGTGAGCGAGCATCTCAAATCAGCCGAGAACTCAGCGCTGGTGGGGACGTGGCGCTGGCCGGAGATCATGCATCCGCCGAAGACTGATGCCTCGGGCGGATTTTGGAAGCCGTTCACTCAACCCGTTTATGACGGACCCAGTGAACTCTCGTTGCGGATCCTTGGCCAGCCCTACATGACGCTGCGAGAAATCGTCGTCCCGCTCGTGGAGATGCCGCCTTTGTTTGTGTCACTCGCCCGACAAGGGGACGAACTCCGCTTCGTGTTCGATCAGCGCGATCCGACCAAGGCACGGGTGAAGTTGTTCCAACGCTATCTGGAGTTTCTCTCGTATGGCGGCGTCGTACCGCCCTGGGCTCGTGGGCAATCGTACGACGAGCCACCTTTGCTCGTACCCGGTCTGCGCGGTCAATAATTGCTGATTTCGATTGAGGACCATCATCATGAATTTGCATCTTTCCCGCCGAGATTGGCTCCTGAGCACCACCGCTGCCGCGGGGGTAGCCACTCTTCCCGCTTCCGCCGCGGAGCCTGACAAGATGGAACCCTTCGGCTATTGCTTGAACACGAGCACCATCCGCGGGCAGGGGTTGCCGATCGACAAAGAGGCCGAGGTGGCCGCCAAGGCCGGCTACACGGGCTTCGAACCGTGGATCCGTGAGATCGACGACTATGTCAAGAAAGGCGGCGTGATCAAGGACCTCGCCAAGAAAATTGCCGACCTGGGCTTGAAACTCGAAAGCGCCATCGGCTTCGCGGAGTGGATCGTCGACGACGATGAGCGCCGTAAGAAGGGCCTCGAAACCGCCAAGCGCGATATGGACATGTTGCTGGAACTGGGCGGCAAGAAGATCGCGGCCCCGCCGAGCGGCGCCATCGACAAGCCGGATATGAACATCAACGCCATCGCCGATCGTTACCGCGCTCTCGCGGAAGTCGGCGCCAAGGCGGGCATCATCCCCCAGGTTGAACTCTGGGGCTTCTCGAAGCCGCTGCACAAACTGGGCGAGGTCGTCTTCGTCGCCATGGAGAGCGCTCATCCCCAGGCGTGCATCCTGCCGGACATCTATCACCTCTACAAAGGCGGCTCGGATTTCGGCGGCTTGAAGCTTCTCAACGGCAACCTCATCGGCATCTTCCACGTGAATGACTACCCGGACACCCTCACAAGAGAGAAGATCACCGACGCCGACCGCGTCTACCCCGGCGACGGCAACGGCCCCCTGAAGCAGACGCTGCGGACTCTGCGCGACATCGGCTATCGCGGCATGCTCTCGCTCGAACTCTTCAACCGCGATTATTGGAAGCAAGATGCGTTGTTGGTCGCGAAGACGGGGCTGGAGAAACTGCGCGCGGTGGTGCGGGCGAGTGTGTGAGGAACGTATGTCGAAGAGTGGAAGCTTCGCAACCGAAGTATCGCGACAATGTTCACGTGGAATGGCAGTGTGGAAGGCATTTCAGCGATTGGAATAACGGAGAGTGAGCCCGATGTTGTCGTTCTTGTTTTGGAACCTTGGCGGGGAGCGAAAAGCAGAGGCGGCAGTTCAACGAAGAAAGGAAAAGGAACGTAAAGCCCGAATATTGGAGATGATTGGGAATCTCGCCCGGCTTCATGAGGTAGATTTGCTGATGTTGGTCGAAAGCCCTTTTGAGTCCCGAACGATCCAACAGCAAGTCAACAAAGGTAATTTGAACCCTCACAAAACTGGATTCCGCGAAAATGACCCAAATAGTTTGTGCGGCAAGGTGCAGATTTTCCCGCGATTTCCCACCCGGTTTCTTGTGCCTAGATCCGAAGGAGCAAGATATACTGGACGCGTACTTCGCCTGCCAAGCCCACGAATGGAACTCAATCTATTTGTCGTTCATTTTCCGAGCAAAAGGAACGCCTCCGACGAAAGCCAATCCCTTGCGATGCCGGGATTCAGTGCTGCGGTGCGACGATTGGAGAACAGCGGACGAACTCGTCATGAGCGGACTATTGTCGTTGGAGATTTGAACCAGCACCCATTCGACACGGGAATTGTAGGAGCCGAAGGGCTTAACGCCACCATGACGAGGTTCGTCGCGGAAAAAGTAAAAAGAACAGTTGATGGAGTGAAATACCCGTTCTTCTATAATCCAATGTGGAGTCATTATGGAGACTCAACACATGAGAATAGCCCGCCCGGATCACCCAACTACGAACCGCCAGGGACTTGCTACTATAAAGCCTCGGAATCGCGATGGCACTACTGGAATATCTACGATCAGGTGCTTTTACGACCTGAATTACTTCCCTTTTTTAGGAATTCAGATCTAAAAATCTTGATCGGTGATGGAGTGACGTCTTTGTTGGATAACAACGGAATTCCAGATAGAGAAGCGTACTCTGATCATTTGCCCGTGTTTTTTCGGCTCGACATCTAGGGGGACACTATGGCTGACGATCTTTGGCCGGACGATTTCGGACATGATGAGCAAAAACCGCCTGTCTTGATCCTCAAGGAACAGGCCCAACTTCTCTCTGCCAAAACGAGAGGGCTGGTTTTGGGGTGGGTCGAATCAAAGCCGGTCCCTGTTTCGAACGATTTTTGGCACAATTTCTACCTGCAGGTGCCTAACCTTGATGACTACCTATTCAACCTCTTTGTTGTCAGACATGGTGTTTTGGGATATCCCGCCACCGTTACCATTCCGACACTAAAATGGCACTCCAATCCCGAGTCGTCAGATCAGCTGACAGACGTGCTTCGCAGAATCTTTAACGACGCGGAGGTCAAAAAAATCGTCCGTTCCTTGCTTACACAAGCTCAGGCGTCGCTTGCCACGCCGAGTGCGTGATGGCGAGATGAAACGGATTTTCGAACACTTTGAACAGACATCGCGCTCGACTTTGGTGGCTTGAAAGATTCGGCATTGGCTTGCGACGGTTTCTGGGAAATGATGACAGCGGCATTTAGTCTTCCGACCGGTCAGTATGCGATCGCCACGCCGCCAACATCGTCCATGCGAAAACGAGGCCCGCGACCCATTGCAGGGCGGCGATCCAGAGATAGGCCCGGTGCCAGTTGTAAAACGCCGGCCGATCCGTGAATCGCGCGTTGGTGAAGTCGACCATACCGAGCATCTCTTCGCGAATCGGGATGAGACAAGCCAAGCCCAGCGCCATCACGAACCACGCACTCCAGAGCCTGCGACGGCGTGTTGTCAGATTGACGATTTCCCAGCCGAATAAAACGAGTGCCCCGACGCCCAGCCAGTTCATCGATCGCGTGACGTGGCGAGTGACGCGCCCCTGTTCAAACGCCCCGCCGAGCACTTCGGTGCCGACGGGGACGACGAACATGACGTAAAAGAGGAAGCCGCCCTGCCAGAGCATCAACGCCTGCAGCACCAGAAAGCGGCGGAAGAGCATCATTTCCTACAGCCGAAGAGGCCCCGCTCCCGGATCAGTTTGACGACGCCTTCAGGCACCATCTTCTCCCAGGCCGGATCGCCGCTAGCGATCAGCTTGAGCACATTCCGGCTGTCGATCTTCAAACAATCCGGATTGTGATTTTCGAGTTGAACAATGCGCCCGGCCCGGACGGCATACTCGTAAAGCGGTTTTCGGTCAGGCGGCAGGTCGAGGTTGCCGACCGTCATGAGCTCGCCCGTCGTGCGGTTGACGTATGGGTAGATAAACAGCCAAACGTCGCCACGAAAGAGGCGGCCGAGAGCTTCGAGCAAACCGCCGTCGAGCTTGGTGTAGTAGGTGGGGTCGAAGATCTCCGGGAGCGTGACCGTGCCCATGGCCAGGCCAATCGGTTTGACGGTCTGCCGCCGCAGGTACTCGGCCACGCGGAAAAACTCGGAATAATCGGAAACGAGCACGTTCAGACCGGATGCGCTCAGAACGTCGGCACGGCTGAGGAAGTCGCGGATGTCGGGGGTGCCCGTGTCTTTGCCGCCCATCAGGTTGTGCATCGTGATCTCAGCCACTTTAACGATGCGATTGTCTTCTTCTTCCGGGAGGACTTCCTGAAATTTTTGGGTCGCCGCATCCAGGATGTCGAGGTTGACATGCGTGACCGGCCGGAAGCTGCCGCGCTGCACGAGCACCGGCTTCTTGTAGAAAAGTTCGCTCGGAAGTAGCACCTTGCCGTCGGGTCCGAACATGGCTGCCTTCGACAGTCCGCGTTGCACGAGCGAAAGACTGATCAAGCGATTGTCGACTGCCCGGAAGCCGATGCCTTTGAACTCGACCATGTCGATTTCAACGCGTGCCGAAGTCAGCTCGTCCATCAGCGAGGCGATTAACAGATCGGGCTCGTGACTGAGGAAAAACGCGGCGTAGAGCAGATTGACGCCCACGATGCCGATTGCTTCCTGTTGCAAGAGATTCGACGGATCCATCAAACGGAAATGGATGACAATCTGCGTGTCGGAATCGCGCGGATACATCTGGAAGCGAACGCCCATCCAGCCATGGCAGTCGTTAGTGCCCATGAAGTTACGGGCGGAAACGGTGTCCGCGAAAGCGAAGAAGCTCGTGGTATCGCCACGGGTGCGCGACAGCCGATCGATGTTCAGCGCATATTCATGTTCGAGCATTGATTCAAGCCGCGACCGGCTGACGTAGCGGTCGGCTTCCCCGTAAATGGCGTCGCTCACGGCCATATCGTAGGCGGACATGCTCTTGGCGATAGTCCCCGCGGCGCCGCCGACCTGGAAGAACCAGCGGACGACTTCCTGCCCGGCGCCAATTTCCGCGAACGTGCCGTAGCGCCGTCGGTCGAGATTGATCCGCAGGGCCTTGCCGTGGGTGTCCGGCCGTTCGGTATCTGAGGTCCCGATATTGTGGTGTTGCTGCATGGTGGGTGCCTTGTTGTGAAGCCGCGACAACGATGAATTCCGTCGATTTGCGCTGGAGCGCCGAATGGATCATTCCGTCCCGTGTGGAGAATAGCTTAGCCGGAAGTTCTGGAACGTGGAGCAGAAAAGTTCCAGAGGATCCGAACTCGCCCATCACGTGAAAATCGAAAAACGTCGGCTTCGAAGATCGCTAATTCGACCATCCAGCCTATATTATCGATGGATTCCTTCTTCTTCAGGCGACACCATGAGCAGCACCTCGGCCAATATTTCGGCGACATTTCCCAAAGATCGAGCCGTGATCGGCGAGCAAGATCTGTACCTGTTCAATGAAGGGAGTCACTACCGTCTGTACGACAAGTTTGGCGCGCATCCCTGCACGCGCGACGGCAAGGCCGGCACCCAGTTTGCCGTCTGGGCGCCGTCGGCCGAGCAAGTTTACGTGATGGGTGATTTCAACGGCTGGAACAAAACTAATTGGAAACTTTACTCCTACGATTCGTCGGGCGTGTGGGTCGGCTTCATACCGGACCTCGGGCCGGGCGCGGTCTACAAGTACTATGTCGTTTCGCGCTATAACCACTACGAGGTGGAGAAGGCCGACCCCGTTGGTTTCTGGCACGAAATCCCGCCGCGAACCGCCTCGGTCGTCTGCGATATCAACTATCAGTGGCGCGATCAGGAATGGATGAAGACCCGCTGGCAGAAGAACAGCTTGCGGGCGCCGATCTCCATTTACGAGATGCATGTCGGCTCGTGGGCCCGAGTGCCCGAAGAGGGCAACCGCTGGCTCGGCTACCGCGAACTCGCCCACCGTTTGGTCGAGTATTTGAAGCAAACGCAGTTCACGCATGTCGAATTCATGCCGATCACCGAACATCCGTTCTTCGGTTCCTGGGGCTATCAGACCACGGGCTTCTTCGCGCCGACGAGCCGGTTTGGCACGCCGCAAGACCTCATGTATCTGATCGATCATTTGCACCAGAACGGGTTCGCCGTCATCCTCGATTGGGTCCCGTCGCATTTTCCGTCCGATCAACATGGCATCGCCTATTTCGATGGCACGCACCTTTACGAGCACTCCGACCCGCAACAGGGCTTTCACCCTGATTGGGGCAGCGCGATCTTCAACTACGGCCGGCATGAGGTCCGCTCTTTCCTCATGTCGAGCGCCATGTTTTGGCTCGAAAAGTACCACATCGATGGCCTGCGCGTCGACGCCGTCGCGTCGATGCTCTATCTCGATTACTCCCGTAAGCAAGGCGAGTGGATCCCGAACTGTTACGGCGGCAACGAGAACCTCGAGGCCATCGACTTCCTCCGCCGCTTCAACACGGAAGTGTACAAGAACTATCCGGACGTCCAAACCTACGCGGAAGAATCGACCGCCTGGTCGCAAGTCTCACGGCCCGTTTCGGTCGGGGGTCTCGGCTTCGGTTTGAAGTGGGACATGGGCTGGATGCACGACACGCTCAAGTACATCGAGCGTGAGCCGATCCATCGGCAGTTTCATCAGGGCGAACTATCGTTCCGCATGGTCTACGCCTACTCGGAAAACTTTGTCATGCCGCTCTCGCACGATGAGGTCGTGCATGGCAAAGGCTCGATGATTGAGAAGATGCCGGGCGACGACTGGCAAAAGTTCGCCAACCTACGCCTCCTCTACGGCTACATGTACGGCCAACCGGGCAAGAAATTGCTCTACATGGGGGACGAGTGGGGCCAGTGGCAACAATGGAAGCACGACCAAAGTCTCGACTGGCACCAGCTCGGCTTCCCGCCGCACCAGGGGATGCACCGCTGGGTGTCAGATCTGAATCGCCTCTACAAGGGCGAGCCGGCCCTCTATGAGGGCGATTGCGACCCCAGCGGTTTCGAATGGGTTGACTGCAGCGACTCCGCGACGAGCATCATGAGCTTCCTCCGCAAGAGCCTCAGTGGCGAGACGGTTCTGGTGATTTGCAACTTCACCCCGGTCCCGCGCAGTTACTACCGCGTCGGCGTGCCGCACGGCGGCTTCTGGCGAGAACTCCTCAACAGCGATGCTGACGTCTACTGGGGCGGCAGCATCGGCAACCAGGGAGGCGCCTGGGCCGACACGAACGGTTGGCACGGCCGACCGTTCTCCCTGCACCTGACGATCCCGCCGCTGGGGGCGTTGTTTTTGAAGGTGTGAGAATCAGGATATATGTGTATTTTTTCGGGACGGCTGGCAGAATGAGATTGATGGCCTGATCCAGCTGATCAACGATCATACTGAAATCAAAAGGAATCGTCGGATGCAGATTGAACGGATCACTCACAATCCCGCTGTGATGGGTGGAAAGCCTTGCATTCGTGGATTGCGAGTGACCGTGGGCACGATTCTGGGACTACTTGCAAGTGGCAAGTCGCGGGAGAGAATTCTCGAAGCCTATCCCTACCTCGAACCTGAAGATTTTGACGCGGTTTTAGCATATGCCGCTTGGCGTCTTGAAGAACGCGACGAACCATTGGTAGTCGGATGAGCGTGCAATTCGTAATCGACATGAACTTGCCGAGCGAATGGGTCGCGGAGTTTGCTCGGCATGGCTGGAATGCGGTACATTGGTCAGTCGTAGGCGACCCGAGTGCGGACGATTCAGTTGTAATGGAATGGGCATTGAAAAATGATCGCGTTGTCTTCACTCACGATTTGGACTTTGGGACAATGCTCGCTTTGACGCAGGCCGATGGACCAAGCGTCCTGCAAATTCGCGGGCGAAACGTAATGCCCGAAGACGTGGGACCCAAGGTGACGGCCGCCGTACGAGCGCACGAAACTGCCTTGAGCGAAGGTGCATTAGTCGTCGTCGATGAAAAGAAAAATCGGGTTCGCATCCTGCCCATCTAGTCGATGATCGAGAATGGCTCGCGCATCCATCCTTGACACATCGTCATTCGGCCGAGAAGATAAACTTATGCCTTCACGTTTGACGCTCCCCCTGTGGCAAGAAAAGTACGCGGCGTTGCCCGCGCCGATGAATGGGGACGAGATGCGCGCCCGGGGGTGGGATGCCGTCGATGTCGTCTTCGTCACCGGCGACGCCTATGTCGATCACCCCAGCTTCGCGATGGCGGTTCTGCACCGCGTGCTGGAAGCGGCGGGCTTCCGCGTGGGGATGCTCAGCCAACCGGACTGGCACTCGTGTGATCCGTGGCGGCAGTTCGGCCCGCCGCGGCTGTTCTACGGCATTAGTGCCGGGAACATGGATTCGCTCATCAACCACTACACTGCCAACAAGAAGGTGCGGAACGACGACGCCTACTCGCCGGGAGGCCGTATCGGCCTGAGACCCGACCGGGCGACTCTTCCGTATTGTCAGCGCGCCCGCGAAGCCTTCCCGGGCGTGCCCATCATCGCAGGCGGCGTCGAGGCGTCACTCCGCCGACTGGCCCATTACGACTACTGGAGCGACACCGTCCGCCGTTCGATCCTGCTCGATTCCAAGGCCGATCTGCTCGTTTACGGCATGGGCGAACAGAACATCGTCGAGATCGCCCGGCGCTTTCAAAAGGGGCAAGGCCTCCGTGATCTGCGCGACCTGCGGGGTGTCGCGTACGCTCTAGGGGCGAAAGAGTCGTCCGAACTCGGAATGCGGAACTCGGAATGCGGAATTCAGAAGAATGAATTCAACACCGTCACTCTTCCGTCCTTCGAAGAAGTGAAAGCCGACAAGAAGGCGTTCATCGAAGCCACGCGGCTAATTCACCTGAACACGAACCCTTTTAAC
>Ga0105048_10017042_pt1 | contig 11212 bp, 9 predicted proteins | sample MAT05_FD_78382 | JGI IMG/M metagenome (GOLD analysis project Ga0105048, IMG submission 78382) | Freshwater microbial communities from Lake Fryxell liftoff mats and glacier meltwater in Antarctica - MAT-05 | ecosystem: Environmental > Aquatic > Freshwater > Ice > Liftoff microbial mat | place...
GCCACAGCGACGCGCGCGGCGTCACCCCGTGGCCGGGCCCGGCGGCGACATCGTAGAAGCCGTCCGCGCAGCGCATCGTGGTCTCGACGAATTGCAGGTTGCGGTCGAACACCGAATGCTGGTACTCGTGATACGGGCAAGCGGGCAGCGTCGATGCCGTCGCGAGGCTGGCGGCGAGGAAGATACCCACGCCGATGGTGGCATGCGGGATCACGGCCGCGCCGCGCTCATGGGCAAGCCTCGCGATGGCGCAAAACTGCGACACCCCGGTGTGTGCCATCTCCGGCTGCACGAAGGCCAAGCGCGCGTGATCGAGGCGCATCGCCGCCTCGTATTCGTTGCGCCACTCCTCGCCGGCGGCTACCGGCAACCCGGACTCGTTCGCCACGCGTGCCAGGCCCTGCAGGTCCTCGGGCGCGCATGGCGCCTCGATGAAGTAGGGTTCTGCCGCCGAGCGCGCGCGCGCGAGGGCCAGCGCCTCGTCGGCCGGATACTGCCAATGCAGGTCCACCATCAGGTCCGCACCGGGGGGCAGCGCCGCGCGCAGCGCGTGCATTTCCGCCGCGACGCCTTCCCGCGACACGACGGCCGCGTACTTGATGCCGCGAAACCCCCGCGCGTGCCACTGCTGCGCGAGTTGGACGCGTTCGGGCAGCGTCGCCATCGGCAGGCCGGAAACATACGCCGGGATCCTGTCCACGCGCGCACCGCCCAATGCCTGCGCCAGCGAGACGCCGGCACGCCGCGCCTTCACGTCCCAGAGCGCGATGTCGATCGCCGCCAACGCGTCGCCGTAGAAGCCACCGGAACCGCCGCGCACCCGCATCAGGTCGTAGAGCTCGCTGTAGATCGATGCAGGGTCGTCGGCGGTACGGCGCAGCAGGATCGGGATCATCACGTCGCGGAGCAGCGCCACCACCGCATCGGGCGCGATGATCCCGTAGGTCTCGCCCCACCCGACGGCGCCATCGGCGGTCGTGACCTTGACCAGCACCGAACGATCGACCGTTGGGTAGATCGTGCGGTTGCCGCGACGGATGAAATACCCGCGTTCGTTGACCTCTTCGCCGGGACCGAGCGGACCGAGATAGGGCACATCGCGGGGCAGTGCGACGACGATGGGCTCGATGGCGTGAATGGAGGAGGGTTGCGGCATGGCGGGGCGAAGTATAGCCAAGGCGCCCTCGCGATTGAATACCGGCGCTGCGGCCGGATATGCTGATGCGCTCTGATCAGCAATACGGCCGTGTCCGCTGGCCATCGTCCATGATAGTGCTCGTTATCGCTTGACCTGCGTGTGGCGCAACCTTGGCGCCAGATCCGGCAATCGGTAGAGTCGCACCATTTGCCGCAATCGGGAGTCATGCTGCGCCGGGCCGCACCAGCCTTCAGGCGACGAATCCGCGTGCCATGCATAAGTAAAGATCATGCAAAACTCATGGCGCCAGTTGCCATCGCTCCACTTTATCCGCAGCTTCGAGGCGGCCGCCGTGTCCGCACCGCGCAAGTCCCGCACGCCAGGAACCCGTCATGCCGCATGACCATCTCGAGCCATCCCCGTTCATCGCCCGTTGCGCGGCGCTGATTCCCGCCACCGCGCGCGTGCTCGATCTCGCGGCAGGAACAGGTCGCCACGCGCGCCTGCTGGCGGCGCGCGGTGCGCAGGTGCTGGCCGTGGACCGCGATGCCGCCGCGCTTGCCGCTTATGCTGCGGACCCGCGCATCGAGACCCGCGTGGTCGACCTCGAAGCAGGCGGCTGGCCATTGGCCGGCGAAACCTTCGGCGCAATCGTGGTGGCCAACTACCTGCACCGGCCGCTGTTCCCGCACCTGCGCTCCGCGCTGGCGCTGGATGGCGTGTTGCTCTACGAAACCTTCGCCGCAGGCAACGGGCACTTCGGCCGGCCGTCGAATCCGGAGTTCCTGCTGCGCGACGGTGAATTGCTGCAACTGGCGGCGGGACCGCCCCACCCGCTGTCCGTGGTCGCGTTCGAACAGGGCCGGGAGGAGTCCGGCGGCCGCACGATTGTCGTGGCGCGGCTGGCGGCGGTAGGACCTGCCTATCCCTGGCCGCCCATGCTGACGTCGACCTACGCACCGCGGGCGGCATGATGGAACGCTGCGGGTCCCCAGTGGTCGAAGTGGCGGACCCGCCCCGGCCACCCCCTTGGCCTGGGGACGGCCGCTGTTGGCGAATGGAGTAAAATGCTTCATTTTTCCACTCTGACCCTATGTTAATCGGTAGCTTGGTCGCCATCGCGACTCCGATGCAGCCGGGCGGTGCGCTCGACCTCCCGGCGCTTCGCAAACTCATCGACTTCCACGTCGCGAACGGCACTGCGGGGATCGTCATCGTCGGTACCACGGGTGAATCCCCCACGGTGGACTTCGACGAGCATTGTTTCCTGATCAAGGCCACGGTCGATCACGTGGCCGGCCGCGTCGCGGTCGTCGCCGGTACGGGTGCCAATTCAACGACCGAAGCGTTGAAGCTCGCGCAATACGCCAAGACGGCGGGTGCCGACATGCACCTGTCCGTGGTGCCGTATTACAACAAGCCGACGCAGGAGGGCCTCTACGCGCACTTCCGCACGATTGCCGACGCCGTCGCACTGCCGATGATCATGTACAACGTGCCAGGCCGCACGGTCGCCGATCTTGCCAATGACACCGTGCTGCGTCTCGCCAAGGTCCTCAATATCGTCGGGCTGAAGGACGCCACGGCCGATGTCGGGCGCGGCAGCGAGCTGCTGCGCGCGCTCAGCCAGGCCGGCCTCGACCAGTTTGCGGTCTACAGCGGCGAAGACATCACGTCGCTGCCGCTGATGCTGATGGGCGCCCATGGCGTGATCTCGGTCACCGCCAACGTCGCGCCCAAGTTGATGGCGCAGATGTGCGCAGCCGCGCTGAAGGGCGATGTCGCCACGGCGCGCGACTGCAACAATCGCTTGCTGGCACTGCATCGCCGGCTCTTCATCGAGCCCAATCCGACCCCGACCAAATGGTCGCTCGCGGAGATGGGCTACATTCAGAACGAACTGCGGTTGCCGCTGCAGCCGCTCTCGCCCCAATTCCACGACACGGTTCGCGCCGCACTCCGCGACGCCGGCTGTCTCGCGTAGCATCGAGGTATCTCCGCCATGACCTTTCATTTGATTCCCCGTACGGCCCTCCGGCGTGCCGCGTCGATGGTCCTTGTTGCGCTGTTGCCGTGGCTTCTGGCAGGCTGCGAATCGCTTACGGGCATTGCACCCACGAAGCGCATCGATTACAAATCCGCCGCGACCGGTCCGGCGCTCGAGCTGCCGCCCGACCTCACCACGCCGCGCTACGACGACCGCTACCAGGTCAACACTGCAGCTGGCCAGGCAGCAGCCAGCGCCAACAAGGGCACGCGCACCGAGTTCCTGCCCACCACGCCGGACGCCAAGCTGGTGCGCGCCGGCGGCGAACGCTGGCTGGTCGTCAAGGCTACGCCCGAGCAGGCGTGGAACACGATCCGCGAGTTCTGGCAGGAGTCGGGCTTCGTGCTGGCGGTGGAGCAACCCAACGTCGGCCTGATGGAAACGGACTTCGCGGAGAATCGCGCGGAGATTCCGCAAGACCTCTTCCGCCGCACCATCGGCAAGTATCTCGATGTGTTCTTTACGACGTACAAGCAGGACAAGTTTCGCACGCGCATCGAACGCGGCGCCGAACCTGGCACCGTGGAAATCTTCGTCGCGCACCGCGGCATGGAACAGGTCCCCACCGGGAAGATCGACAATTCGTCGCCCGCCGCGTTTGCGTGGGCGGTGATGCCGCCCAATCCGGCGCTCGAGGCCGAGATGCTCACGCGGATGATGATGAAGTTCGGCACGCCCGAACCCGCAGCGCGCGCCGCTGTCGTGCAGGCCGCGATTGCACCCGACAAGGCGCGCATCGACAAGAACCCCGACGGTTCCTTCAAGCTCACCGTCGACGACCAGTTCGATCGAGCCTGGCGCCGCGTGGGTTTGGCGCTTGACCGCATCGGCTTCACGGTCGTCGACCGCGACCGCTCGCGTGGCGTCTACTTCGTCCGCTACGGCGATCCGGACAGCATCGCCGCCAAGAAGAACAACGCGGGATGGCTCGACAAGCTGCAATTCTGGAAGTCAGACGACAAGGACAAGCCCGACCAGTACCAGATCGTGATCGCTGAATCGGCCCAGGCCAGCGTCGTGTCAGTGCAGGATCCAGGCGGCTCGCCGGACCGCACCGCCAACAGCGAAAAGATACTGGGGCTGCTCAAGGACCAGCTCAAGTAACGCGGGCACCGCGGTGCGCTTCGCCTCCATCGGCAGCGGCAGCGAAGGCAACGGCCTCGTCGTCGAGGCGGGTACCACCCGCGTGATGATTGACTGTGGCTTCGGCGTCCGCGACGCCGCTGCGCGACTGCAGCGCATCGGCGTCGAGCCCGATTCGCTCTCGGCCATCCTCGTCACCCACGAACACTCGGACCACATCGGCGGCGTGCCCGCGTTTGCCGCCCGCCATGGCGTGCCGGTATGGATGACCTTCGGCACCCGCAGCGTGGCCAGCGCGCGCTTCGACGGCATGGAACGCGTCTATGGTTTCGACAGCCACGATGCGTTCGTGATCGGCGACCTCGAGGTGCGCCCGTTTCCAGTGCCGCACGATGCGCGCGAGCCGGTGCAGTTCGTCATCACCGACGGCAATTTCCGGGTCGGTGTGCTGACCGACCTCGGCATGTCCACGCCGTGCGTCGAACAAAGCCTGACGGGCTGCGATGCGCTGGTGCTCGAATGCAACCACGACCTCGACATGCTGGCCGGAAGCAGCTATCCGCAGGCACTGAAGGCCCGCATCTCGGGGCGCTTCGGTCACCTGCACAATGAAGGCGCCGCGGCGCTGCTGGCGGCGCTTGATACGACCCGATTGCAGCACATCGTGGCCGCCCACCTGTCGCAACAGAACAACACGCCCGACCGCGCACGCGCAGCGCTGGCCGCGGCGCTTTCCTGCGCTGCCGACTGGATCGGCATCGCCGACCAGTCCGACGGCTTCGCCTGGCGCGCACTGGCCTGATCCTCCGAAGGAATCCCCTGCATGGAAAAGCGCAACGAGCTCTATCGCGGCAAGGCCAAGACGATGTACTCGACCGATGATCCGCACCGCCTGGTGATGCACTACCGCGACGACGTGTCGGCCTTCGACGGCGTCAAGGTCGCGCAACTCGAGCAAAAGGGCGAGACCAACAACCGAATCAATGCCTACGTGATGGAAAAGCTGCGGGCAACTGGCATACGCACGCACTTCGTGTCGTTGCTGAACGAGCGCGAATCACTGGTCAAGGCTATGAAGATGATCCCGGTGGAGTGCGTGGTCCGCAACGTGTGCGCCGGCTCGATGGCCAAACGTTTCGGCCTCGAGGAGGGCACCAAGCTCTCCGAGCCCGTGTTCGAATTCTTCCTGAAGAGTGATGCGTTGCACGACCCGCTGTGCAACGACGACCACATCCGGATCCTTGGCTGGGCCAGTGCCGGCGAAATTGCGGAGATGCGCGCGCTCAGCAATGCGGTCAATGCCGTGCTGAAGCCGCTCTTCGCCAACGCCGGCATCGATCTCGTCGACTACAAGCTCGAGTTCGGCCATCCCACCGACGACATCAAGGGGCCGCTGGTGCTGGGCGACGAATTCACGCCGGACGGGTGCCGGTTGTGGGATGCGCGCACCGGCGAGAAACTCGACAAGGATCGCTTCCGCCGCGATCTCGGCGACGTGATCGGGCATTATCGCGAAGTAGGCACGCGGATTGGCGTGCCGTGGTAGGGCGTTGGCTTCGGTATGAACCTGTAGGCGAGGCTTCAGCCTCGCAGGCAATGTGCCGCGCCAAACCTGCGGGGCTCAAGCCTCGCCTACAGGTGACGCCTACAACCCCAGCACGGTCGCGCTCAACCCCGGTTGGCCGGTGGCCCAGATCTGCTCGAAGCGGGTGACGAGCGGCCGCGCCATCTGCGGCTGTTCGATCGCATACGATGCGCGCGGTTGATCGATGTGGAACCGGTGCAGGAAGTGCCGACCATCTGCCAGCAGCAGCGGATCCATCGCCGAGCGCGCCTCGGGTCCTGTCCGGTAGATCGTCACCGCGTGGGCGTAGTTCTGCTGCAGCATTCGTAACCGCGGACATGCTGACTCGAGGTAGCGCGGATCGTGCACGATCAGGTCGATGCGGGCCCCGGGCGCGCGGCGCAGGAAGGCGATCAGGTTCTCCGCGCGCGCCGCGCGGTTCCAGCCGCATTGCGCGAGGTCGATGTCGAAGATCTGCAGCCGCGAGTGCGCCAGCGCGATCAGTTCGTCGAGCGCCGCGGTTTGCGCGACGACTGTATCGACGACCCGTTCACTGGGTTCGGGAGGTGCAGCAGGTTCATCCGGTGTGGAGGTAGCCATCGTCATGCGCCTGGTGGAGGAACGCGCGTGCATCCGCGCTCAGCGCCGGAACGGCGGAGGCAGGCAACGCGCGCAGGTTGGCCAATTGCATCAACGGCTGCCGGTCGCCGGCGGGCCATGGATGCACGTTGCCGTTGAGGAAAATCGAGACATCGTCGTACAGCCACTGCGTGCGGCGATCGAGCTTCACGCCATGGCGTCGCAGCGCCGCATCGAAGCGCGCGCGCGGCATCCTGCCCGCGGGCGCCTCGAATACCACGTGGGACTTGGGCTCGGAGAGCATCGCGCCCAGGAACCGCGCCACTGCGGCACGATTCCAGCGCACGCGGGTGAGCGCTGCGGCCGCCTCCCGCACCATCGTCGCGCCGACACGCGCGGGTTCCTGCGTGGGCCGTGCTTCAGGGTCGGCGTAGCGGCCGGGCAGCTTGACGTCGTCGCGCATCCGGTCGAAGAAGGCTTCGGCCAGTTCCTGGTGCGACGCTGCGCGAAAGCCGATCGAGTAGGTCGTGCATGCATCCACGGCGATGCCGTCATGCGCGAAGTCTGGCGGCAGATAGAGCATGTCCCCGGGCGCCAAAACCGCGTCATGCGCCGGCGCGAAGCGCTTCAGGATCTTGACGGGCAAGCCGGGGCGCAGCGACAGATCATCCTGCCGTCCGTAGCGCCACCGCCGCCGACCGAAGCCCTGCAGCAGGAACACGTCGTAGGAATCGAAGTGCGGACCGACGCCGCCTCCCGGTGCCGCGTAGCTGACCATCAGGTCGTCGAGCCGCGCGAAGGGCAGGAACGCAAAGCGGCGCAGCAGCGCATCGGCCGCGTCGCTCTCGAGGTTCGCGCCCTGCACCAGCAGCGTCCAGTGGGTGGCTGGCAGTCCGCGCAGCGCGCGCGCCGGGAACGGGCCATGCTCCATGGTCCAACGGCGGCCCTCGCGGACCAGAAGTCTCGACTCCACGTCGTCACGCTGTGCCAGTGCGACGAGCTGCGCGCGGGTGTGCAGGCCCGCAAAATCGGGGATCGCGCCGCGGACCAGCAACGCGTCCTTCTGCCAGTAGCGGCGCAGGAACGAGGCGGGGGTCGCCCCGCCGAGCAGGGGCGAGCGTGCAGGTAGCGTGCGAGGCATCCGTGCAAGCGTACCATCGCGGTGCGCTGCGGCATCGTGGGAGGCGCGTACAATTCGGCGTTTGCCGAAGTCTTCACGGCCGTTTCCCCTCCATCCCGAGCCCTCGATGAATATCCTTGCCAATACTGTTGTCACCCTCACGTTCAAGCTCTTCGATGCCAGCAACAAGCTGATCGAGGAATCCCCTGAGCCACTCACCTACCTGCATGGCGGCCATTCCGGCATCTTTCCGAAGATCGAGGAAGTGCTCAGCACCAAGACCACCGGCGACTCGATTTCGGTGACGCTCGAGCCGGAAGACGCGTTCGGCGAATACGACCCGAAGATGATCCGGATCGAGCCGCTGGCCGACCTTCCGCCCGACATCACCATTGGCGGCTATCTCGTCGCTGAGCAGGACGGACAGGAAGTGGTCTGGCGCGTCACCGGCGTGGCGGACGGCAAGGCCGTCCTCGACGGCAACCACGAACTGGCCGGGCAGCGGCTGCGCTTCGATGGCACGGTGCTTGAAGTGCGCGCCGCCACCGCCGACGAAGTGGCCCATGGCCACGCGCATGGCGCGGGCGGCCATCACCATCACTGACCGTCAGTCCGGAGTACGGTCCCCGTGACCCTCGTACTTGGCACCAAGGTCGTTACGAAACGGACTCCGCGGGTCCCGTGAGGCGCTTCAACGCATAGAGCGCGTCGAGTGCCTCGCGCGGCGACAGTGCGTCGGGGTCCAGCGCCTGCAGACGATCCATCACCTCGGCCGCACGGAAATCCGTCGCGGCGGCGGCCTCGGGCGTCGCGCCGCCAGCGAAGAGATCACCCTGACCATCGTCGCGAGCTGCGTGTTGTTCGAGACGCGCCAGATAATTGCGCGCCTGCCGCACCGTGTCCGGCGGCACGCCCGCCAGTTGTGCCACCTGCAAGCCGAAGCTGCGGCTGGCAGGGCCATCCGCAACCGCATGCAGGAACACGATGCCGTTTTTGTGTTCCGCCGCGTCGAAGTGCACGTTGGCGCAGCCTTCCATTTCCGCCGCCAACCCCGTTAACTCAAAATAATGCGTGGCGAAAAGCGCAAGGCAGCGGTTACGCTCCGCCAGCCGGTGCGCAATCGCCCACGCCAGCGCGAGTCCATCGTAGGTGGACGTGCCGCGCCCGATCTCGTCGATCAGCACCAGGCTTTGCGGCGTCGCGCGATTCATGATGTACGCGGCCTCCGTCATTTCCACCATGAACGTCGAGCGTCCACCGGCCAAGTCATCCGCCGCACCGATGCGCGTGTAGATCGCGTCGAGCGGACCGATCGCCGCGCTGGTGGCCGGCACGTGCATACCGCAGCAGGCCAGCAACGCGATGACCGCGGTTTGCCGCATATAGGTGGACTTGCCGCCCATGTTGGGGCCGGTCACCAGCAACAGGCGCCGGTCGGCGCGCAGCGCGACGTCGTTGGGGATGTACGCGTCGACCATCCGCTCCACCACCGGATGGCGGCCGCCACGGATCTCGATGCCGGGCGTGGCGGTGAACACCGGCCGGCAGAAATCGAGTTCACGCGCGCGCAGCGCCAGCGTGGCCAGCACATCGAGGCGCGCCAATGCCGCCGCCGCGCGTTGCAACTCCGCGATGGCCGCACTCAACGCATCGAGGATGCCTTCATACAGGTGCTTCTCGCGCGCCAGCGCGCGATCCTGCGCGGACAGCGCGCGGTCCTCGAAGGTCTTTAGCTCCGGCGTGATGTAGCGCTCGGCATTCTTCAGCGTCTGCCGGCGGCGATAGTCGTCCGGAATCTTCTGGACATTGGCGTTGCTGACCTCGATGTAGAAGCCATGCACGCGGTTGTACTCGACTTTCAGGGTCGCGATGCCGGTGCGCGCGCGTTCCCGCGCTTCAAGCGCCACGAGGAAGGTGCCGCAATCCGTGTCGATCGCGCGCAGCTCGTCCAGTTCGGCGTCAAAGCCCGGGGCGATGACACCGCCGTCGCGCAATTGCGTTGCCGGTTCTGCCGCGATGGCGCGCGACAGCAGCGCGGCCCACTGCGCATCGGGTGCCAGATCGCGGCGTGCCGCATCGATCAACGGCGCGGTGAACGGTGCCGTCGCAGTGACGATGGGCGGCAAAAAGGCCAGCGTGTCGCGCAGTCCCGCCAGGTCGCGTGGTCGCGCCGTACGCAGGGCGACGCGCCCCGCGATACGCTCGATGTCCACGGTGCGCTTCATCAGCGCCGTCAGTTCGCGCGCGGCCGCGGCATCGTCTTGCAGGACCCCGATCGCGTCGAGCCGCGCGTTGGCAGCGGCCTGGTCGCGCAGCGGCTGCAACAGCCATTGCCGCAGCAGCCGGCTGCCGGCGGCGGTGTCGCAGTGATCGAGCAACGACAGCAGCGTGGGAGCCGCGTCGCCGGCCAGCGTCACGGTAATCTCGAGATTGCGGCGGGTGGCAGGATCGAGCGCCACGAACGCATCGGCATGTTCGACGGCCAGCGTGCGCACATGCGTCAACGCGGCCTGTTGGGTCGCGCCCGCGTAGTGCAGCAGCGCGCCGGCTGCGCCAACGGCCAGCGGCACATCCACAACGCCAAATGCAGCGAGGTCGTGCGTGCCCAGTTGCGCTGTCAATGCGCGTGTCGCGGCTTCATGATCGAACTGCCAGGGCGGCAGGGCGCGTACCGGCGGTGCGTCACCACGCAGCGCAGGCGGCACTGCACCGTCCTGCACCAGCAATTCGGCGGCACCGATGCGTTCGAGCACGCCCGCCGCATCCGTCAATGCCACATCCGCCAGCGTCAGCGCACCGGCAGCCAGGTTGAGCCACGCGATGCCCGCGCGCTTGCCGGACGTGATGAACGCGGCCAGCAGCGTGTCGCGTTTGGCCTCGAGCAGGTTCGCGTCAGTCACCGTGCCCGGCGTGACGATGCGCGCCACCTTGCGCTCCACCGGGCCCTTGGCGGTGGCCGGGTCGCCGAACTGCTCGACGATCACCACCGATTCGCCCTGCTTCATGAGCTTGGCGAGATAGGGTTCCAGCGCGTGGTGGGGCACGCCGGCCATCGGGATCGGCGCGCCCGCCGACTGGCCGCGTGCAGTCAACGTGATATCGAGGGCGCGCGCCGCGTGCTGCGCATCGGCGAAGAACAATTCGTAGAAGTCGCCCATCCGGTAGAAGACAAGCTTGTCCGGATGCTCCGCCTTGACGCGCAGGTACTGCTGCATCATCGGGGTGTGGCTGCTGAAACTGGGATCGGTCAAGCTACTCTCGTCTTTGGCAGAACTTCGCGTAAGCACTTACTTTGTAATGTACGGATCGAATGCGTTACTGTCACGCGTGAGCAAGTTCATCAGCTTCGGGTGAACGAAGAGCTTTTCCTTGCCGAAGGGCTGCTCGGCGAGTACGCCGATCGAAACAAGCGCCTTGAGATAGCGCGCCGCCGCCTGGCGCCCTGCAATCCTGGCCTGCACGAGATTCGCGATGCGGCAGTACGGCTGCTCGAAGATGACATTGACCAGTTCGTGGCTGTAGATCTTCGGGAGTTTCTCGCGCACGTACTCGGTAGTCTCGCTGGCCAGTCTGCGAACCGCACCGATCTTGCCCGTTGTCCACGCGGCGGTGTCTTCTACCCCGCGCAGCATGTAGAGCAGCCACGGTTCCCAGTCGCCGTCGCGAGTGACGGCGAGCAGC
>Ga0105048_10017046_pt1 | contig 11212 bp, 7 predicted proteins | sample MAT05_FD_78382 | JGI IMG/M metagenome (GOLD analysis project Ga0105048, IMG submission 78382) | Freshwater microbial communities from Lake Fryxell liftoff mats and glacier meltwater in Antarctica - MAT-05 | ecosystem: Environmental > Aquatic > Freshwater > Ice > Liftoff microbial mat | place...
CATGTGCAGCGACCCGGAGACGGACATTGTCCTTTCCGCGATCGTCGGCTCGGCCGGTCTGCTCGGTACATGGGAAGCGCTTCGCGCCGGTAAGACGGTGGCGCTCGCCAACAAAGAGACACTGGTGATGGCAGGCTCGCTGGTGCAAGCGCTGCTGCAACAGCACGGTGGTCGATTGCTGCCGGTCGACAGCGAACACAGCGCCATTTTTCAAGCTCTGGCCGGGCATCACGAAGAACCTCTGGATGATCTCGTCGACAAGCTGGTGCTGACCGGCAGCGGCGGTCCGTTCCGCGGACGGAACGCAACCGACCTGACCGACGTATCAGTGGAAGCGGCCCTTAACCACCCGACGTGGAAGATGGGCCCGAAGATCAGCATCGATTCGGCGACCTTGATGAACAAAGCTCTCGAGATCATCGAAGCGCGGTGGTTGTTCAACCTGCCGGCCGACAGGATCGACGTGATCATTCATCCGGAATCGATCGTACATTCATTCGTCGAATTCCGCGATGGATCGGTGCTGGCGCAGTTGTCGCCACCTGACATGCGGCTGCCGATCCAGTATGCTCTGAACTACCCGGAACGGTTGCCAGGCCCTGCCCGCCGGCTGGATTGGAACACGCTGCGCACGCTGCACTTTGAGGCCCCCGACCGCGCGACGTTCCCGGCGCTTGGGCTGGGGCAGGAAGTGGCGGCCCGTGGTGGCACCTGCGGCGCGGTACTGAATGCAGCGAACGAGGCAGCCGTAGGGCTGTTCCTCGATCGCAAGATCCGTTTCCCCGAGATCGCCCGGGCCTGCGGCGCGGTGCTTGCCCAGCACACGTTCAGCGCCCAACCTACTTTGGAAGAACTGATGGCCGCCGACCGCTGGGCGCGCCAGGAGGTATATCGTTGGATACGCCAGGCTCCCCCGACAACAACGCCCTGAACCCGTCGCCTTCTCCGTCGAAGCATCGACACCCCGAAAGTCCGCTCAGTTGGGGCGAGTGGCTGGGTGCCAACGCGCTCATGCTGATCTTCCTCGGCGTCGCGTTCGGCTACATTATCTACAAGGGGCTCGACCCGTGGGACCTGCTGAAAGTCGCAGTCGGCCTGGGGCTGGTCATCTTCATCCATGAACTCGGGCACTTCCTGGCCGCGAAAGCCTGCGACGTTCATGTCGAAGCGTTTAGCATTGGTTTCGGTAAGCCGATCCCCGGGCTGCACTTCAAGTATGGCGAGACGATGTACAAGATCGGCTGGATCCCGCTGGGCGGCTACGTGAAGATGGTCGGCGAAGGCGAGAACTCCGACACCGAAGAGGCCGAGGAAGACCCGCGTTCGTTCAAGAATAAACCGGTCACTCAGCGGATGATCATCATCTCCGCAGGTGTGATCATGAATATCCTGCTCGCGTGGATCTGCTTCATCATCGCCTATTCGCACGGCGTGAACGAGACGGCACCGATCATCGGCAGCGTGACCGCCGGCTCGCCCGCATGGCAGGAAGGCCTGCGCTCGGACAGCTACATCGAACGACTCAATTCGCTGGACAAGCCGGTCTTCGAAGACCTGAAGCCGACGGTGATGAGCAGCGACAAGAATGAAAAGGTGCGATTCGTCGTCCGCGAGGCAGGCGGAACCGAGTCACGCACAATCGACGTGATTCCGGTGCGGGAAGAAGGCAGCCGGTTCCCGCTTGTCGGCGTCGGCCCGGCCACCAAACTGCAACTGGCGAAGACCCGTAAGCCGGTGGACAAGGTTTTCGCTTATGCCAATAGTCCTGTCGCGGCGGCAGGCGGGCTGCGCATGGGCGATTTCATCATTGCCGCCTCTGACCCCGCCGACGGCATGAAGCTCACGCCGATTTCCGAAGACAAGCGCGAAGGCGCGGCCGGCCGGCTTGACTACTTCGACTTCTATCGCCGGATGAAGGATTCACGAGGGCAGCCGTTAACCATCACGGTGAAGCACGACGACAATTCCACCGAAGACGTTGTCATCGATCCGGCGTTCTTCTTCTCCCATGGAATGCGCATGGCCATGGGCCGTGTGGCGGCGATCCGCAAGAACGGGCCGTCCTCGAACGCCGTTGCCGTACCGGCCGACGACAACGAGAACGGCATCCGCCCGCGCCCCGCCGACGTCAAGGAAGCCGGCGGCGACCGCATCATCACCGTGGAAGTGACGATGGCTGACGGCAAGCGCCTGCGCTGGGAGACCGACCCGCAACCGACAACCGAGCCTGTGGAGAAAGACTTGGAAGTACGAGCGCTCGATCCGCTACGATTGCCGTTTGAACTGGAACTTTGGGCCGAGAGCAAGCCGACTGATTGGGACGTGCGTGTGACGGTCCTGCGGCCGACGGCCCGCAAGGAAGAGAAGACGGAAAGCAAGAAGGTAACGCTGTTGATCAAGTACGATCAAACAGCCCGGTATTCGCAGGAGATGTTGAACTTCGCAACAGAGCCCCTGCCTATCCCGGGTATGGGCTTGGCTTACTTCGTGGATGCCGTGGTCGAGGCCGTCGAACCGGACAGTCCTGCTGCGGAGGCCGGCATCGAGAAGGGAGACCTGATCAAGGCCGTGCGGCAAAAGGTCCGCCAGCCGGATGGCTCGATCAAGGAAGAAAAATGGGAAGAGTTGAAGATCAACCAGTGGGCCTACGTCTTCTTCATGTTGCAGAAGTCCGACCCGCGCGAGATATCCATCCGGGTGCAGCGTAAGGATGAACTGAAGGAACTCAACCTGGGCATGCGCGAGGACAAGACGTGGCCACGCACGGAACGGGGCTTCGTGATGATGTTGGACACGCGCCTGCATAAGGCCGACGACCTGGTCGATGCGTTTCAACTCGGCGTGCATCGCACATTGCGGACGGTGAAAGTGATCTACCAGAACCTTTACGCGATGGCGTTCGGGCGAGTGTCGATCTTCACCATGAGCGGCCCACTGACGATCGCCGATGTGTCGTACAAGATCGCCGGGGAGGACATCTGGCAGTTCATCCTGTTCATCGGCATGATCAACGTGAACCTCGCCATCATCAACTTCCTGCCGATCCCGATGCTGGACGGCGGGCACATGGTGTTCCTGATTTACGAGAAGATCCGCGGCAAGCCAGCGCCGGAGTCGGTCATGTTGATCGCGCTGTACATCGGCCTCGCGGCCATTCTGTTGTTGATGTGCTTCGTGCTTTACCTCGACATCAGCCGGATGTTCTTCTAAGAGCAAGCACCCGCTTCGCGAACGAGGATGTGTGCGCTACGGCAACCCCGTGGCGAACACATCCTCGTTCGCGATTTTGAACATCTCCCCTCTCTTGAATCTGCACACATTTCGCCGCATTGAGATCCAATTCAGTTGAATCCGGCCCTTCTTGCCCAGCGAAGGCGAATGCCACGTATGCGCGCAACAACTACTCTCTTGAGGATGATCAGGGAGGTGTATAACAACGGCGGCCGCTTACTGACCAGGCCGACGACGTTGATTCAGGTGGTGATCTCGTTGAATCACGTGCCATATATCTCGGCAGAAGATGTCGACTCACAGGGCATCTCCAGTGGCGGCAACCGTGGACCAAAGAAAATTCCAGGCCGTCTTCCAATCGAGGCCGAACACCCGCCTCCCCCTTTGTAATGACCGGGCGAAAGCAACGTAAACTGTCAAATATCAACATGTTATGAACATAGAAACTGACGCGGCGACTCGTTAAAACTAGGGAAGCCGCCCACCCTATTCGGCACCTTGACGAAGCCAAAGTCGGCCATGCTCGCCCGATCGGGCACGAGAGATGCCATGAAGCTTTTGTGAATCCTGCCAGTGCCCCGCCGTCCTCAACCTGTTTTTGTAGGCCCACAGATCTCCAACTGTTGGATTTGGCATCCGCGCCCTGAAAGTGCAGATGATCACAATGAAACGAACTGGGCGAACTGCATTCACATTGGTTGAGTTGCTCGTCGTCATTGCAATTATCGCAGTGCTGATCGGGCTTCTGCTACCCGCTGTGCAAAAGGTGCGTTGGTCGGCTGCCCGCGCGAAGTCGACCAGCAATCTGAAACAGTTGGCTTTGGCGGCACACGGGTTCCACGACAATTACAAGTCGCTTCCCTTCAACGGGACTTCAGACGCAAGCAGTTCTGCTCATACTTCCGGTTCGTGGGCCTACCAGATTCTGCCGTTGCTTGAACAGCAGGCGATGTATGATTCGCAACCGGGCGGCGTCGCGGGAACGCCAACTCCCGTCCGCACTTTTCTCTGTGCGATGCGATCCCGCCCCGGCTACTTCACGGGAACCACGGGCACACCCGTGAACGGTACAGTCAGGCAGACCAATCCTGTTTCCGTCACTACCCCATTCACCGTCAACCCGGGTTCACCGTATCAGTTCGACTACACGCCGGGCAGCTATTCGATCATCATGAATAACGGGCCGGTTAAGATCGAGTTCTATATCCGCAGTCATAACGGTGTTCCTTGGGTGACGTATTCGAGCTCGACAAGTGCGGGACTGTCGATAGGCCTGGGTGCAGGCGGCAGCGACTATTTCATCATCACATCGCTGGGCGGTGGTGGCGGCACTGGAACATCGGACGCCGGCCCGGCGACTGACTTCGGCATCAATCCGTTCATCAACAACCAGACCGGAACGGTCGGTGGTGCGAACACGATGAGGACATTGACCAATATCACCGACGGGACCTCAAACACCATCCTGATGGGCCACATGTATGTTCCGGTCAACGAATACGCGATGACAACTGCATCGACTCCCAATGCCCGTCTGGCAATCTTTCGGGGCGGCACCGTGGGCACAAGCCGAAACGGTCTGGGCGACTCCGGCACCACCTGGCTGAAAGACGGCTCGGCGATCGCGCTGAATCAGTGGGGCAGTCCGATGGACGACGGCGGCCTGATGGCCATGGCCGATGGCTCGGTACGCATGATTCGTTACAACGTGCCATTGACCAACTACCTGAAGCCGGATGATGGGGGTAACGTCGAGTAATTGCCCTCCGAGATTCGATGGATGGAGAATGGCAATGCAATCAGCAGAGTACATCCACAGAACCTGCTGCCTATCGATCACACCCATCGATCGCTCGATCTGCTTGCCCATATCGTGTCTTGCCCTTCCGCCCGCGGTCCGGATCTTCGCCCTACTTTTATTGAAGAACTATTTATGATTCCCACGAAGCGCTCGGTCATCACCTTCGGGCTTTTGTTGATCGGATTGGCAGGGTGCAAGAAGTCCAAGGTGGAAGAGTCCTCCGTCAAAGTCGAAGAAGTCCTCGCAAACCTCGCCGGTGAATGGGAAGTTGTAGAGTTCGATCGATCGGGCGTTAAGACCAGTCTGCAGGCAATGCAGGAAATCTCGGTGACCGTTCAGAAGGACAAGCTAACACTCGTCGAAATCAAAGGAGCAAGGGCTGATTCCGGTCCACTTAATGTCCGGGAAGTTTCGGCTGACGAGTACACTCTTCAGATCGATCCCGCGAAAGCCGGCGAAGAAATCAACTTCGCCTACGCCAGTGGCGATAACGTCGGGCAAACTCGGTACAGCATCTACAACATCGACGGCAATAAGCTCAAGCTCTGCATGGCAGTGCCAGGCGAACCACGACCGACAGCATTCACTACCGGCAAAGGTGTCACCGTACTTGTTCTCGAGCGCAAACCCTAGTCCGGCGGGAGCCGGAAGGAAGCAGCCGGGTGAAGCTATTTCTCCAAAACATTGCCAAGCCACTTTCTCGCTGTGGTTCGCTCGGGAATGTCCTTCAGCAACCAGTCGGGTGAATGGTTCGGATAGGGTATGACCGAAATGGTCGCTTCGATGTTGGCGTTCGTCAGGAACTTTCTGGTCAGGTCAATATCCCGCTCATGAGAAACGAACAGTGGCCGACCTTTCCAGCGGCGCCAGCGCTTCAGGGCTGAGTCGGCATCGTCACCCGGGTAACCCCAGCGACGAACTCCGTCAAAATGGCTGTGTGCGATGATCGCTTTCCAGAGCTTGGCCGTCTCATCATCGCGGAGCCCGATATAGCCGCACGCAATCGCCCCGCGGGAAAACCCGGTGAGTACAAGTGCCTTCGGATCACCACCGAAATCGTGAACCACTTGAGCGACAGCCTCCCGGCAATACTTGGCCGTCGCGTCCGGGTCGCCCCACCATTGGAGCGAATGGCTTTTGGTTTTCGGGTCGACGAACGGGAGGCACAGCCAGATCATGCCGGTTCCGCCGCTGAGCCCGAAGCCGAGTTTGCAATCTTCGACCCGGCCCGTGCTGCGGTCACCCAACTTATTCTCGTAGCCGCCGTTTCCCGGATACTCGACGAGCACCGGATACTTCCGGCCGGGCTTCCAGTCAGGCGGCAGATAGAGGACGTGCGTCAGTTTTGATTCGGAGTGATCAGGATGCGCGAGGCGAACCCGGCGACCCGCTGCCGGACGTTCATCGGTCACCTCAGGCTCGATTAGATCGGACTTGATTGCGTTGATATTGACGGGTTCTTCGCCAAACACGGGAGCAGCGAGAAGCACGAACATGCCGATAAATGCTGACCTGAAATACATGGTTGCTCCGAGATGAAGTCGATGCCCCAACCGCCTATTTGCTCAACTGTTCCCGAAGCCAGCCTGGCCGATCTGTGGTGATCCCGTCAACGCCAATCTCGACCATTCGCTTGGCTGTTGCCGCATCGTTGACAGTCCACACGTACACCTTCAGACCGGCCGCCTTCGCAGCCTTGATGTAATTCGCATCGATAAGCGCCGATGCGGCCAGGTCGAGCCCGTCGGCTTTGATTGCCTTCGCCTTGTCGATCAAGCTGTCCGTGAATGCGCGATCCTTTTTGTTCAGTCCGACGATCCAGTACGCAGACAGATCAGGCCTCACTTTCTTCACTGCTTCAATCACACTCGGGTTGAAGCTGATAATCGGGGTTTGCCCGACTTTCAGTTTCGCAGCCTTCAAGACGCGATCCAGCTCGGGAATCACTTCTGGTCCGCATTTCACTTCGATGAAGACTTGTTTGCCGATGGGCACCGTTGCCAGCATTTCGTCCAGTGTCGGGATCTTTTCGCCGGCGAACTTTTCGCCTTTCCATTTCCCCACATCGAGTAGCCGAAGCTCGGCCAGCGTGCTGCCCGCGACTTGTTTGCTGATGCCCGCTGTTCGCTGGGTATCACTGTCGTGGATCACGACAATTTTACCGTCCTTCGACAGATAGATGTCGAACTCCGATGCATCAGCCTTTTGCTCCCAGGCAGGTTTGATCGCTGCCACCGTATTCTCGGGCGCATCTTTTGAAGCACCCCGATGGGCGATGATCTCAACGGTTGAATCGCCGGCAACCGACGAAAGGCACACAACGAGAAGTTGCAGTAGGATTCCAAGTGTCTTCATCAGAAACTCTCATCCATTATTGAACGTGCGTAATTCTGCCTCGCGATCATCGCGCAGCTTGATTCTATAGCAGTCGCCAGGCAAAGGGATCAGCCGGCCCTCGCCCGTGATGACGTGTAACTGAAATGTGAAGTTGAACGGCGCGAGTCAGTAGTCGCCGGGGTTGGCGATACCGTCCGCTCGCCCGGCGAGCGTCTGGAAGACAAGGGGATCAACTGTTTCACGAACGAAGTGAACGGAGCCATCGCCGAAGGCAAACGACGCTCCGCCGGGATGATTGCTGCTGAACGCCTGCGGACCGACACCGTTGATGCGAAACCGGTCACTATCGACTGACCAGTAGACGCCGCTGATCGGGATTCCGCCGCTGATCGGCCCGATCATTCCCGCCCAGACGCCCGCGAATTTGTTGGCCGCCACGTCCAATCGACATTCGCCCAGCACCAGAGTGTTGGACGAGCCATCGGAAATACTCTCGAAAGTGACCTGGCTGTTATGGAAGAGCACGCCGCCGTAATCGGCGTCGGAAACAAAGAAGAGCGGCACGCTGGGGCCGCAGATTCCCCGATAATTCGACTTGGCGTGATCGTTCCGAAACGGATTGAGCGCAGGCCCCTCGTCACTGGGGCAGACAAACAACCGCAACGGTGTCTGCGTCAGATCTGAGACGGGAGCAGGAATGACACCGTTGCCGAAAACGCTGTCAGGCATCCCGAGGGCGGCGTACATGTTCGCCTGTTCGACATGAGGCAGGATCCAGACTCCCCAACCCCAACCGGGGTTCGTCCCCACCCCCCGATAACCCGGTGGAAACTTGCCGTTCTCCACGGCGTACGAATGCATCCCCAGTGATAGTTGCTTGAGATTGTTGGCGCAACGCATTCGGGCGGAAGACAATCGTACCTTCTGGACCGCAGGCAGAAGCAGACCGATCAGAACCGCGATGATCGCGATGACGACCAGCAGTTCAACGAGGGAAAACCCTGCCCTGCCCCTGGCAGGAAATGGGCGTTCAGTTGCCATGAGATCTCTCGGTGGTCGGGCGATCAACCCAAGCGGAGAGCAAGCGGAGACCGACAAATACTGTCGGTCTCCCTGGGACGAAAAGTCAAACAGTCAGAACGCCAGCCGGCCGAAACCGACGGCGAAGATAAACACCCAGCCCCAGGATCGCAGCACAGATCAGAAGAACGTGGTGCGGTTCTGGAATGACGACAATGGCCAGTTCGACGTAACCGCCCTGCCCGGCCACCACGTTCAACGACCATTCCAGGCCCGGGGCAAGCGTATAGGCACCCGAGGTGGCGCCCAAGCCGCCGTTGGCGCTTCCGTTGAAGGTCAGGAAGTTGATCTGGGCGAGTGTCATCCCACCGTTAGTGGTGTTGTCGATGATGCCCTTGCTGCCGGGGGTCTTTGAAACAAACGACTCGCTATCGAAATCGTAGGTCATCCAGGTGTTGTCGGTGTCGATGAATCGGAACACGTTCCCGATGGTCGGGACGAAGCGGTTGGACACGTTCGAATCGGCCGAGTTGACGTAGAGGACAAACGGCGCACCGCCGCTGCTGCCGGGAAGGCGGGCCGTGCCGCTCACGCCGGGGGATGCACCCGTCACATTGATAATCGAAATCGAACCGATCGGATCATTGTCGAAGTCCGTCTTCGACCAGGTCCGGGGCGTTGAGAAGTAGAGTTGCAGGACGGTCCCACCGACGTTCTGGCTGCCGTTGGTCAGTGCGATGAACTGGGAACCGGGACTGAATCCGGGGGCATTCAAGCCGGTGAAGTTCAACGAACCGCCCGAACCGATCGTGTAATTGGCGTTGCCGCGAACGACGCCGGTGAACGTCAGATTCGAGTTAGCCCCAATGTTCACGCGGGCGGAGGTATTCTGAGCCGGCTCACCCGTGACCCGCCAATTGGGATCGTAACCGAATACCACGTTGCCGTTGATCGTGGCACTGGCACCCGGAAGAATCGTCAGCGAGTCATTCACGTTCGAGCCCCTGAAGACCAGGCGGGTGTTCGAACCCAGTGTACTTCCGTTATTCATCGTGACGAAGCGGACGAACGCCTGCGGACGGGAGACGACATTGTTGAACTGGTTGGTGACAATCTGGTCGCCGGAGACTACGGCCACATTAAACGTTCCCGTGTTCAGTGTCCCGAGGTAGTTAATCCCGGAGCTAATATTGCCGATGCTCAGATCGCCGACGGCGCGAAGCTGAGCGACAGCCGAGGTTGAGGTCGAAACGATCGGCCGCTGAATCACGCCTGCGGCTTCGAGGGCGCCACCAGCCCCAACGGTGGAGATCGAGATCGTTCCGCCGTTACCCAGTAGCGAGTTGTTGACTGTCAGTGTTCCAGCCGTGATGGTCGTCGTACCGCCGTAGGTATTCAAACCGGTCAGAATTAAGTTGGCCGCGGAGTTGTTGAGCAACACATTGCTGGTCGCGCCAACGATGCTGCCGGCAAACGTTGAACTGAGAGCACTTGTGTATGACAAGTTGCCCGTGATCCGCGAAGAGGTATCAATCCCGGAAATCGTACCACCCGTCACGCTCAGCCCGGCATTTGCGCTCAGATTGGCACCCGACCCGATGGTGAGCACGCCACTCGAGGACGTCGCGGCTCCATTCACCTGGCCCAGACCGTTCCAAAAGCCGCCCGTTGCGGAGAGCGTGCCGCCGATGGCGCCGCCCGCACTGAAGTTAATAACTCCATTGCCCGTTACTGTGGCGTTGCCAAGCACGGAACCCGTCCCGGCGAGCGTGCCCGCCGTGGCGACATTAACCGTACTGCCCACCGCAGTGGAGCCTGTTAGGAACAACGTACCGCCGTTCACATTCGTGGCACCGGTGTAGGTGCCGGCGGCTGACAAGGTCAGTGTGCCCGTGCCGTTCTTGGTAAGCGTGCCCGTCGACGTGCCGATGATGCTGTTCATCGTGACATTACCGACGCCGCCCACGGTTAAGTTGAGCCCAACCCCGGTGATAGTTCCCAGATTCGTCAACGTAATCGAGCCGGAATCGGATTGAATCGAGGTCGAACCACCGAGCGTCACGAGCCCTGAGTAGTAGTTCGTTCCCGAGATGTTTTGCAATGCACCAGCACCGGACAAGCCCATGCCGTTCAGTTCCAGTGCTTCCGCAGGAATAAACGTGTCGTTCTGGATCTGCAGGGCCGCACCAGCCAGTACAACCGTGCCGGCCGACAACGAGCCCAGGGCGAACGTGTTGCGAACGTTAATCGCACCTTCAGTAATTGTCGTGACGCCCGTGTACGAACTGGCGGCGGCGAGAATCAGTGTGCCGGAACCAGTCTTGTTGATGCTGGTGACAATTGGCGTTCCGCCGTTGTTCAACCAATCGACAATAGACGAGGCAATCGTCAGACTATCCACAACACTAATACTGGTCGAAGGCACCAATGAGACCGCCACGGTTCCGCTGCTGGTCGAAATCACATTGCCGGCACCCGTGGAACTGATTCCTCCGAAGGCAATCTTGGCATTGCTGAGTTGCAGATTGGAGCCCGCAGTCGTGAACGTCAGCGAGCCGAGTCGATGGTCGCTGCCATTAACTAGATTGAGCGTCGAACTGGCAGCGACGGCAATCGACACATCGGGCAAATTGACGATATTCGTGCTGCTCGTCATCGTCAATGTTCCACCGGAAACGGTTAGTGTCGAAGCAAGAACAGCGTTGCTGCCGCTAACTGTAAAGAGATTTCCCGTCGGAATGGATGCCGTGATCGCGGCGCCGCCGCTGGTCAGCAGCAGTGTCCCGGCACCTCCGTTGCCCACGACCGAAAGTGCGTTAGCCG
>Ga0105048_10017047_pt1 | contig 11212 bp, 8 predicted proteins | sample MAT05_FD_78382 | JGI IMG/M metagenome (GOLD analysis project Ga0105048, IMG submission 78382) | Freshwater microbial communities from Lake Fryxell liftoff mats and glacier meltwater in Antarctica - MAT-05 | ecosystem: Environmental > Aquatic > Freshwater > Ice > Liftoff microbial mat | place...
AAGGTCGAGGAACTCTGCTTCAACGATGCCTGGGTGGAACGCAGCACCGGTCAGACCGCCTGGCTGACGCTGTCGCTCAACGGCGAGGTGCGACTCGAGAAAGTGGTGTGCGACGGCATCCTGGTTTCGACCGCGGCGGGTTCGACGGCGTACGCGCTGTCGATGGGGGCTCCGCCGCTCCTGGCGGATACCCCGGCCTGGCTGGTGGTGGGTTCCAACGTCATGCGTCCGCTGGGGTGGAAGACGGCGATGCTCCCGATGGATGCCGAGGTGAAGGTGGTGAATGCCGCCCCTGACCGGCGGCTGCTCAACGGCTTCGTCTTCAACAACAAGTACGAGGATGTGCTGGCGATGGAGGCCCGCGTCAGTCGGGTGGCGTCCGTCGAGCTTGCGTTCAGCGAGAAGCACGACATGGCGCGAAAGATCTCGGACCTGCAGTTCGGCACGGTCAAAGCACTCTGAGCCGAACGGCAGGGATCGCGAGGACATTTAGGAGACGACGGTGATGAGCTTGACCTCGAAGACGAGGTCCGCGTTCGCCGGGATATTCGGCGGGAATCCACCGGGGCCGTAACCCTGTGCGGAAGGGATGAAGATCTGGCGGATGCCGCCTTCCTTCATCCCCGTGACTCCGGCCGCGAAGCCTGCGATTGTGCCCGTCAGCGCGAACTGGATCGGAGCGTTCGGGCTGCGATTGGCGTCGAACTGCGTTCCATTGGCGTCCAGCCAGCCCGTGTAGAAGAGCTGGACCGTGGAATTCGCGAGGGCCGTCGTGCCCGTCCCCACCACGGTATCCCTGATCCGAACGCCGTTGGCGATGGTGGTGAAGCCCGTCGTCGTGTCGGCTGGCTTGGTGTTGACCATGCCGGCATCAGTGTTGTCCAGGGTGTTCGTGTCGGTGGCGGTGTTGTTCGCCAGGTTGGAATCCGTGATGCCGGTGGGCACGGTCACCGTTGCGGTGTTCACGAGATTGCCAGTGGCGTTGACTCGGACGACGGCATTGATCGTGAAGATGGCGTTGCCGCCTGTCGAGAGGTTCACGAGAGCCGAGATGTTGCCACTGCCACTCGCAGGCCCGCTGGCCCCGTTGGAATAGGCCGCGGTCCAGGAGGTGCTCGCAATGTTCGCGGGCAGGTTGTTGATGACCGAGGCGCCGGTGACGTTGGCCGGCCCCGCGTTCGACGCCACCACGGTGTACGTGAGGTTGCCCCCGGGTGTATAGATTGTGGTGTTATCGGTCATCGTGATCCGCAGATCCGTGACCGTTCCGGTGGTGTTGCCGTTGTTGTTGTTATTCCCACCGTTATTGACGGGAGGGGCAAACGTGCCTCCCGTGTTCGTCGAAGGCGAGACGATCGGCGAAAGAGGAATGCTGAGTGTTCCCGCGAAGCTCCTGGCATAAGCGATGCCGATGACTCCCTCGCTGAGCACATTACCGTAGCTGACCATGTGTTCGGCAAAGAAATCGCCGAACAGGAAGTTGCCTGCGTTCTGGGTCATCAAGTTATTGAGGAACAGGTTGATCTCGTTGACAGCGGCTGTGTTTGTCTGGTGGACGTAGTCCAGGAAATTTCCCACGAGGGGCTGCGTGAAAGCGTTCCCGATAAGCCTTTCATCGGTCACGAACTGCAGAATCTGGGTGTTGAAGTGAATCTGCTGAGTGGCCAGGAGCACATCGGCCGGAGTGCCGCTTGGCGTCAGGCGATCCTCGATTTGTTCGACGGCAAGGCGGAACGAGCGATTCTTCTTCATTGTAGTTTCTCGGGTCTAACGTCCTGTCGGTCCGCCGAGCACAGCGGAGCCGGAGATCTCCCCTCACGGCGATACGTTGATCGACCCGCGTGGGGTCGCGCCTCGTGGCCGTTCTTCGGAAGATTTATGCTAACTCATTTCTGAGGAGTGGGAAGTCGGGTTAGATCAGGAAATGCGCCCAGACAGAAATTCCGATCCTGAGGGGGCGAGCGGGTTGTCCGGAGAGCGAGGCCCACGGGGGTTCGCGTCGGCCCACGAAGGACCCGCACCCTTGTAACCGTCCGCACAGTCGGTAACTTGATCATTCGAGATCGCCCTCCGTCCGCCTTGAGGTTTGTCATGCCTGCCACTCGCGGCGAAGCGTTCGCCGGCGTAACCGTTGCCCTCGTCACACCCTTCAGAAATGGCGAAGTGGACTGGGACGATCTGGGTAAACTCGTCGACTGGCACGTCGAGCAGGGCACCGACGGCCTGGCGCCTTGCGGCACCACCGGCGAATCTCCCACGCTGACCCACGACGAGAACGAGCGAATCGTGGCGTTCGTCTGCGAGCGAGCCGCCGGCAAACTCAAGATCATGGCCGGGACTGGATCGAACAACACGGCCGAAGCCATCCGCATGACGAAGGCAGCGAAGCGTGCGGGTGCCCACGGCACGCTCCAGGTGGGGCCGTACTACAACAAGCCGACGCAGGAAGGCTTCTACCGGCACTTCGGTGCGGTCGCCGAAGCCTGCGACCTGCCGCAGACGCTTTATAACATCCCCGGCCGCACGGGCTCGACCATCCTGCCCGAAACGATGGCCCGCCTGGCGGAAAACTACCCCACCATTGTGGCCGTCAAGGAAGCGACCGGTTCCCTGGACATGGCCTCGCAGATTGCTGCCCTCACGGATCTCACGATCCTCTCCGGTGACGACAGCCTGACGTTGCCTCTCATGAGCATCGGTGGAAAAGGCGTCGTGAGCGTGGTGGGAAATCTTGTGCCGCGGGATATGATGGCCCTTGTGAAGGCCTTCGCCGCCGGGCGATTCGAAGAAGCGCTGAAGTGGCACCGGAAGCTCTTCCCGCTCTGTCGCGATATGCTCAGCGTGGCGACGAATCCGATCCCCTTGAAGGTGGCGATGAAGCTTCTGGGCCGAGGCAACGCGGAGATGCGTCTGCCGCTCACCCCGCTCGATGCCCCGAGCGAAGCCCGTGTGAAGCAGACGTTGGCTGCCTACGGGTTGAAAGTTTAAGCGGTCCAAATCGCCCCAACCTCCTCCTCTCCTCTGCCTTGCCGTGTCAGCGCTCGATTCTCTTGACAAAGTTACGAGTAAATCTGAGCCGTAAAACCAGATCGGCCTCCCCGCCGATGACGTTCTGTGGCAGAATGTGGTCTCCTCTCCCCAAAACTGTTGCTTCCCCGGCTTACGGGCGGTTCTGTTACCGTCTCGGAGGCGCGGTCTGACGTATTTGGCGGAGCGGTGCGTTCATGGGCGAGAATCAATTTGGGGTGAGACCCGTCGCAGGGGCGACGATTCCCACCTTCGATGGTCGTGAGTTTTCCGATCGCTCCCTGCGATCCCTCACCGATGTGTTCCGCAGCCTGGCGGATCGGTCGCGGCTCATGATCTTGCTGTTGCTCGCCGAGCGAGGCGAGATGTCCGTCTCGGCGATCGGCGAGGCCCTCGAGTCTTCCCAACCGGCCGTCAGCCATCACCTCACGCAGCTTCGCAACGCGGGATTCATCGATTTCCGTCGGGAAGGGAAGTTCAACTATTACAGACTCGATCCGAACGGTTTCAACGAGCTCGTCGCGGCGATGTTCCCCAACGGCAGCGCGGCCCGCCTGGCGTTCGGAGCCCTCGAAGTGAACTTCAAAAAGGCGATGTAACCCCGCGTTTCTCGCGCATTCGGGGGCATCGCAGACAAGCCACTTGCGGCCAAGCGCTTTGCACTTCGTTCACGTGTGACCGCGATGAGAAACGCCAAGCCGCAAGCGGTTCCGTAGGCACGTAGGTCACACACACTGCGTCAGGACTGAGCTTCGCGGTGCAGGAACCGCTCTTCCATCGTCGGCGACTTATCCGGCGGATAGAATTCCTACGGTGCCACTTCTCTCGCCGCTTTCTCCCAGGAGGCCTCGCCCCATGGTGACAGTCTTTCGGAATGTCCTGCTCGGCCTCATCGCCATCGTCGGCGTCTTGGCGATCGTTGTGGTCTTCCAGTCGAGCGAGCTTCGCGTCTCGCGCGAGACGAAGATTGACGCTCCCCCGGCCACCGTCTTTGAGCAGGTCAACGACCTTCACAAGTGGCAAGAGTGGTCCCCCTGGGACAAGATGGACCCCGAGATGAAGCGATCCTTCGACGGCCCCCCGTCCGGAAAGAACGCGAGCTATGCATGGTCCGGTAACGATCAGGTGGGCGAGGGTAAGATGACCATCATCGAGAGCAAGCCGAACGAGTTGATCCGCGTCAAGCTTGATTTCGTGCGGCCCTGGCCCTCGGCGAACGAGGTGGAGTTTCACTTCAAGCCCGAGGGGGCTTCGACGGAAACGACCTGGACCATGACCTGCAACAAGAACTTCATGGCAAAGGCGGCCGGGCTGTTCATGAACATGGAGAAGCTCATCGGCGGCGACTTCGAGAAGGGCCTCGCCGAGATGAAGAAGGTCTCCGAGGAGCAAGCGAAAGCCACCGTGAAGTGAGACGGTCCCGGCGGACCAAGTGAACACGAAGTCGTTCCGTGGCAGGTGCAAAGATGGCGATCACCACCGTATCACTCATCCAGAAAACCTCCGGCGTCATGGGTGGCGAAGCCTGCGTTCGGCAGACGCGGATCACGGTCTGGGTCCTCGTGGGGTATCGTAAACTCGGCCTTTCCGACCAGAAACTTTTTGAGGCATACCCCGGCCTGACTCAAGAGGATCTTGAAGCCTCCTGGGCTTACTACCGGGATCACTCCCACGAGATCGACGAGGTGATTCGACGGAACGAGGATGAGTAATCGCCCATGATCAGCCTCTACGCCGACGAGGATTTTCCATTACCGGTGGTTGTGATTCTCCGCTCAGTCGGTGTCGACGTGCTCGCGTCCCATGAGGATGGAAATGCCGGCATCGGGATCGCCGACGCACAAGTCCTGATCCGCGCGACGGATCTTGGGAGAGCGATTCTCACACAATCGAGAGGATTACCGAAAGCTTCATCGTTCCAGTCGGTCCCACACAGGAATCGTGACTTGCACCCGCGATACGGATTGGGTCGCCCTGGCCGAGCGTATACTCGCGGCGATTGCTCCACTGCCATCCCTCGCGGGTGAACTCATTCGCGTTGTCCGCCCGAATCCCTCGCCGAATGCCTAGCCCTCGCCCAGAAGCAGCGGCACCTTCGTTCGCAGGTGCTCGATCTCCTGGTGCGTTTCGCCCAGATACGCCAGCAAGCGAAGATCGTCGCGGCTGACGGTGCCGCCGCTGAAGAGCCAGGAGCGCACGCGGAAGAGCTTGTACAGTTTCACGAGCTTGCGGTCGCTGATGAAGATCTTGTCCTCGCGGACCAGCGTCTTCACGAGGCGCTGATACTCCCGGAACACGTCCGCGGGGAAGAAGACCTGCCGATCGTTCTGCTCCTCGCCGCGGCTGTCCGTCGCCTTCTTCGCGAACAGCAGCGTCAGGTAGCGATTTGCCTTCAACAGATCCTCCAGCGAACAGTGCCCCTCCGCCCATGGCTTCTGGTTCAGGCCGCGATTCGCTTCCGCTTGCAGGCCGGAGTCGATCAACTCCGTGAAGAACTCCTCCTGAACGGGCCGACTCTCCACCTTCAGCACGAAGCGATCCTTGAGGGCCGCCAGTTCTCCCTGGTCCGGCACCTCGTTCGTGGCCGCGAACAGCACTCGCAGAGGCACCGGCTCCGGCCGACCTTCCTGGTAGAACTTCTTCTCGTTGATGATCGTCAGCAGGATGTTCAGAATCGCCGAGTTTGACTTGAAGATCTCGTCCAGGAACACCAGCTTCGCCGTGGGCAGCTTCCCCTCCTTGCGGCGAATGTACCTCCCCTCTCGCAACTCGCGGATGTCGATCGCCCCGATGATTTCGCTCGGCTCCGTGAAGCGCGTCAGCATGTACTCGAAGTAGTCCTCCTCGCGAATGCCCAGAGCGTCCTTGAATTTCAGCACCAGATCGGACTTCGCCGTCCCTGGGGGGCCCACGAGCAGCAACGGTTCCTGGGCGACAGCGGACACCACCATCAGGTCGATGATCTCCTGCTTGTTCACCAGGAAGCGGCCCAGCGACTGGCGGAAGCGATTAATCCTCGTCCGCACGGCCTCCGCCTCCGCCTGCAGGGCGGACATCGGCAGATCCTCGACGGCAACAGGTGCGGCTGGCATGAATCGAGGCCCTTCCTCACAAGCGGAATCCACTCAGGGATTGTAACGACAGGGCCACGAACAACCCCGTGAAATCGTGATCGCGTACCCCCGTGCTCCGCTCGGGAGACTTCGCCTCGCGTCGAAACTTGGTCTCACCTAAACCCACCTTGCGAAGCCTGAAGTCTGGCAACGCATTCCATATCACTTCAGGGATATCCACGCCAGGCACGCAGGGTGCCACGCGGCTCGCGGCCTTTCAGGATCATCCATGGACGCCATCACCGTTGCCCTCGCTCGTCAGGCTGACGCCATCGGCCGCACGGTCCTCCTTCGCGGCTGGGTCCGCACCCGGCGCGACTCCAAGGGCGGCTTCAGCTTCATCGAACTCAACGACGGTTCCAGCCAGGGGAACGTGCAGATTGTCGCCCCGGCGGAACTACCCAACTACGAAGCCGTGGTGAAGCATCTCCGCACCGGAGCCAGCGTCGCCATCGAGGGCGAAGTGAAGGCGTCCCCCGCGAAGGGCCAGCCGACCGAGGTCCACGCGACAAAGGTCGAACTCCTCGGCGACGCCGACGCGGAGACGTATCCGCTTCAGAAAAAGGGGCACTCCTTCGAGTTCCTCCGCACCATCGCCCACCTGCGGCCTCGCACGAACACCTTCAGCGCCATCGCCCGCCTTCGCAACCAGATCTGCAAGTCGATCCACGACTTCTTCCAGGAGCAAGGGTTCCTCTACATCCACACGCCGATCATCACCGCCAGCGACTGCGAAGGGGCCGGGGCTCTCTTCCGCGTGACCACGCTCGACGCGGACAAACCGCCGCGGGTGGACGGCCAGGTCGACTTCACCCGGGACTTCTTCAATAAGCCGGCTTTCCTGACGGTAAGCGGCCAATTGCAGGTCGAGAGCTTCGCCTGCTCGATGGGGAAGGTGTACACCTTCGGCCCCACGTTCCGTGCGGAGAACTCGAACACGCCTCGCCACCTGGCCGAGTTCTGGATGGTCGAGCCGGAGATGGCCTTCTGCGATCTCAACGACAACATGACGCTCGCGGAGGCGTTCCTGAAGCGCATCGTGAAGGACGCCCTCGATCGTTGCGGTGAGGACATGGCCTTCTTCGCCGAGCGCATCGAGAAGAGCCTGATGCCGCGACTCGAAGCCGTGTTGCAGAAGCCGTTCTTGCGGCTGTCGTACACGGAGGCGGTGAAGATTTTGGAGACCTCCGGGCTGACGTGGGAGTTCCCCGTGGCCTGGGGCAAGGATCTGCAAAGCGAGCACGAACGCTACCTCACCGAGAAGCACTTCCAGTGCCCGGTGATCCTCTACGACTATCCGCGAACGCTGAAGCCCTTCTATATGCGGGTGAACGACGACGGCAAAACAGTCCGCGCGATGGACGTGCTCCTGCCGGGCGTCGGCGAGATCATCGGCGGCAGCCAGCGTGAGGAACGCCTGGACATCCTCGAGGATCGCATGCGTGAGCAGCACCTCGACCCCGCCGCGTACAGTTGGTACTCGGACCTCCGCCGCTACGGCACGGTCCCGCACGCCGGCTTCGGCCTGGGTCTGGAGCGAGCCGTCCTCTTCCTGAGCGGCATGCAGAACATCCGCGACGTGATCCCGTTCCCAAGAACGCCAGGGAACGCGGAGTTTTAAAGCCCGATTCCCAGGTTGACTGCGCAGCCACGACCCGTGCCATCGTTACCGATGTTACCTCGACGAGGTTGCGAGGCAAGGGTTCCGCGCTCAGCTTCGCGACGTGACTACGCCTGGGACAATGAAACTCCCTGCGGGATTCAAATCGTGGGATTCTCCAGACCGTTGTGCACCCTGAGTGTGTTAGTCCCGGGGTGCGCTGAGATTCCTGGATCACTTCACGGCAGCCAGAACCTTTTTGACAAGTTGTTGCTCGAAATCCTTGGAGGAGAATTTCTTCCCATCGCCGAGGCGAACGAAGATCAAGTCCTTGCTTGGCAGCACGTAGCCGTGGTTGTTGTTCGCTCCCGCGGTCTGAACGAGGTCCTTCGGGGCGTCCTTGTGCCGGGGGAACACCCACCACTGAGCACCATACGTCGGGTTCGCTTTGCTGGGCTCCCATGCGAAGTCGTAGTACGTGGAGGGAATGATCGGCTTGCCGTCCCACTGGCCTTTGTGCAGTGCGAGGTAAAGGAACCGAGCGTGCTCGCGCGGCGTCGTATTGACACCGCTATAGCCCTGGCTGAGAGGGCCGAGCTTGCCGTTGCCGCCGATCGTGGTCCAGGAAAGATTCTCCATTCCGACCGGGTCGAAGACGCGTTCCTTCATGAAGGGATAAAGGTCTCGACCAGCGATGTGCGGGAACAGAAGCACCAGATGGGCGGCCCCCGCATTGCTGTAGTTGAACATCTCGCCTGGCTCGGCCTTCAGCTTTGCAAACGGGGATTTCTCTGTCTTTCCCAGGGCGATCTCAAAGGGCTCGACATCACTGGGCAGGTTCCCGCCGTCGATTCCGCTGGCCATGTTTAGCAGGTGCCGAACCGTGATGTTGGCCTTGCGCGGATCGGGCAGTGGCAGCGACTCGGACAGCCATTCTGCATTGCAGACCTTGGTGTCCAGAGTGAGCTTTTTGCCACCGGGAAGCTTGCCCGCATCGCTATCGGCGAGAAGCAACCCGTACGCCAGGCTGGTATAGGCCTTTGAGCTGGAGTAAATGTTGAACTTCGTGTTGCGATCGCAGTCCTTGTACCATTCGCCAACGATCTGGCCGTTTCGAATCACGAGCAACCCCGTGGCGCCTTCGGACTGTGCGTTGAAGTCCCAGGCTTCCTTCAGCTTCGCGGCGTCGATGCCAAGCTTGGCGAGGGTGGCTGCATCCGGTTCGCCTTTCGCAGGGAGAGCGGATTTCCAGCCACCCTTGCTTTCCGGCGGAGGGAACACGTTGGTCAGTGTCGGTGTTTCCGCTGCGATCACGAGGGCCGGGCCCACGAGGGCCGCCAAGAGTATGAAACAAAATCGATTCATAGGAACCTCGAAGTGGAGGAAAGGGTCCAGACCGGCGGTTGCGGACCAGCCTATGGATGAGCGACGAGGAAGCCATCCCGAGGCGTCACAACGTCATTCTCGAGGAAGGTCTCCCGAGCAAACATTTCGAGGTTTGACTTGACGAAAGTGGTCGTTTCCGCCAGGATTTCTGGTACGCTAGAATTGTTTCTTGATCCCACCCGCCTCCCGCGTGCCGTTCCCGCCGAACCATCCCCACTCTTTCGGGGTTCTTGCAAATGCTGATCTCGCATCGTTTCGCCTGGGTCGTGTCGCTCGCCATGCTCCCGCTTCCGGCAGTCGCCGCGGAGAAGAGCCCTGCTCCTTCGACGCCACCGCGCCCCGTGGGCTCGCCGAAAGAACTGATCGTCCATCCCAAAGCCATCGCACTCGATGGCCTTCGCGACGAGCAGCACCTGATCGTGCTTGGCGTATGGGCCGACGGCCGCAAGTGGGATCTCACTCGCGATGCGAAGTTCACGAGCACTGGTGCGGTCGCCATCGATGCCCGCGGGCTCGTCTCGGCAACGAACGACGGCTCCACGACGATCACGATCGAAGCCGCGGGCGTGAAGGCGAGCGTGCCTGCCACGGTCAAGAACGTCGCTCTTGATAGCCCCGTGAGTTTCAATCGCGAGATCATGCCCATCCTCACGAAGGCCGGCTGCAATGGCGGCGGCTGCCATGGCGCCCAGTTCGGCAAGGGCGGCTTCAAGCTTTCGCTCTTCGGCTTTGATCCCACTTTTGATCACGCCCAGATGGTGCAGAGCAGCGAGGGCCGTCGGCTCGTGCTGTCGGACCCGGATCGCAGCATTCTCCTCGCCAAGCCGGCTCTCGTGATGGAGCACGGTGGCGGTGAGAAACTCAAGCTCCTCGGCCGCGATTACCTCCGCCTTCGCCAGTGGATCGCTGACGGGGTTCCGGAACCGCTGACCTCGGATCCGACCGTTGCGAAGATTGACATCTTCCCGCCCAGCCGCGTGATGGTGCCGGGTGAACAGCAGCAACTCTGTGTGACAGCCATCTGGAGCGACGGGCGCAAGGAAGATGTCACCGCGGTCGCCCAGTTCGATGCACTCAGCGACGCCGTCGCCGCCGTCACGCCGCTGGGCCTCGTCACCGCGAAGGGCACTGGCGAAACGCACGTCATGATCCGCTTCGGCGGCTCGGCGGAAGTCGCCCAGATCACGCTGCCTTTCGCCAAGCTCTCGAGCTTCCCCGAGATCAAGGCGAACAACTTCATCGATGAAAGGCTCCTCGCCAAGTGGAAGGATGTGGGCCTGACGCCCTCTCCGCTGTGTAGCGATGCAGAGTTCCTCCGCAGGCTTTACCTGGACGCGATTGGCACCCTGCCGACGCCGGACGAGGTGCGAAAGTTCCTGGCGGACACCAGCAAGGACAAGCGAGCCAAGGCGATCGAAACGGTGCTCAACCGCCCCGAGTTCGTCGACTGGTGGACGCTGAAATGGGGCGATCTCCTTCGCATCAATCGCCAGGCGCTCCAGGATAAGGGCATGTGGAGCTTTCATAACTGGCTGCGAGCCCAGATCCGCGACAACAAGCCCGTGGACGAGTTCGTGCGCGACATCATCACCGCCGAGGGCAGCACTTTCACGGAGGGGCCGACGAATTTTTTCAAGGTCGGTGCCGGGCCCGACGACTGGACCGAATCGACCGTGCAGGTGTTCATGGGCATCCGCCTTGGGTGCGCGAAGTGCCATCATCACCCCTTCGAGAAGTGGACGCAGGACGACTATTACGGCATGGTCGGGTTCTTCTCACGCCTGGGCACGAAGCAGAGCCAGGAGTTCGGCTTGTTCGGTCGCGAGACGGTGATCTTCCTCCGGCCCGCGGGCGATGCTCGCAATCCTCGCTCGGGCAAGACGATTCTGCCGCACCCGTTGGACGGTCCGGTGATGGAGGATGAGTTCGATCGCCGCAAGAAGCTCGGGGACTGGCTGACTTCCAAGGACAACATGCTTTTCAGCCGAAACATCGCGAATCGCTTCTGGGGCTACCTGATGGGCCGCGGGCTGGTGGAACCGCTTGACGACATGCGATCGACCAACCCGGCGAGCAACCCGGAACT
>Ga0105048_10017048_pt1 | contig 11211 bp, 6 predicted proteins | sample MAT05_FD_78382 | JGI IMG/M metagenome (GOLD analysis project Ga0105048, IMG submission 78382) | Freshwater microbial communities from Lake Fryxell liftoff mats and glacier meltwater in Antarctica - MAT-05 | ecosystem: Environmental > Aquatic > Freshwater > Ice > Liftoff microbial mat | place...
CTCTATTAGTGGTAGCTCTTCTCCATTGATCGTTTTAGATGGCGTGCCAATTTTAAGTGGGGATGCCTCATCGAACCTTGCCGAAAACAGTAGAATATAGGCTGCGATTGGCTGATTAGTGGTTAAACAATAAAAATTAAAAACAAAGCAGCATTTTTTAAGATAAATGGTCATTCTTAATGTCTATTTTGTTAACAACAGCTATATTCACTACTTCTTTTTCTTTAAACCAAAAAATAACTAAATTATGAGGAAACTTGTATCCCTTCTGGCTGGCATGATATGCCTGGCCATCACCACTTGGGCACAACCTAGTGTTACCCTGTCGGGAAGAGTAACCGACACCAAAGATGCAACCGGAATTCCGGGCGTGTCTATTACTACTAAAGGTGGTAAAGTAGGCGTAAAGACCGACGCGTCAGGTTCGTACACCATTACAGTGCCTTCTGGCAAAACGGTACTGGTATTTTCTTTTGTAGGGTATCAAACCGAAGAAAGAGCCATAGGTAAGCTATTGATGCTGGATGTGGCCCTAACAGCTGGAAGTAACGATTTAAGTGAAGTGGTTGTTACGGGTTATAGTACCAAAAAGAGATCGGAATTTACCGGTTCTGTAGCAAGAGTAGCTGCCAAGCAAATTGAGCAGGTGCCAATTGCATCATTCGAGCAACTTTTACAAGGTCGTGCCCCAGGTTTATATATTGCGTCTGGCTCTGGTCAGCCTGGTACTGCTGCACGGGTTAATATTCGCGGTGTAAGTTCCATTTCAGGTGGTAGCGACCCACTGTATGTTTTGGATGGTATTCCCATTGAATCCGGTGTTTTTAGAAGTTTAAACCCGAACGATTTTGAATCAGTGGACGTACTGAAAGATGCGGCTGGTGCTGGTTTATATGGTTCAAGGGGTGCTGCTGGCGTAATCGTTATTACATCGAAAAAAGGTAAAATGAATGGTAAGACTGTATTTCAATACAGGGGACAAGCGGGTGTTTCTGAAGCGCCGGCGCAGCGCAACATTCAAATGATGAACGGAGCACAAAGGCTCGAGTACGAAGAAAGAATTATAGGCCCGGTATTATTAAGTCCTACAGCATTATCGGGGTATCCTGGTTGGGATTACAGTTTGAATAATCCAAGATATGCAACACTATCCGCTACGCAACGTGCTGCTGAGGCCAGGTTGTTAGATTCAGTTAAGGCAATTGACACGTATTGGCCCGATGTTTTTTTTAGAAAAGGTACTTTTAAACAACATGAAATAAATGCAAGTGGCGGAACCCAAAACCTTTCGTTTTATACTTCTTTATCAGCTTATCAGCAGGAGGGTGTTGTACTAAGGTCTAATTTAGATAGGTACACTTTTAGAGCCAACGTAGATTTTAAGACAGATAAAGTAACTGTTGCCATCCGCACATCGGCTGGTTGGAGTTCGCAAAGTGGTATTGAATCTGAGGCGGGTGTAGCCTTGGCAAATCCTATTGCTGCTGCATACCTTGAATTACCATACAGAGCCCTTACAAGACCAGGGTTTACACCAGGCTCCACTGTTACGGATGTGGGTGCTGGCAAAACCGGGCCGAATGCATACGATCGTCTTTTTACCACTACTAATTTACAAAACCAATTTAAAGGTAATTTAGGAATTACCGCCATATACAAAATCTGGGATGGTTTAGCTATTAAGACTACCAACGGAATAGATTGGAGAACTAATAATGGAAGCCGGTTCGTAGATCCTAATTCTTTTGTAGGTAGAGGCGCAGCTCCTTCCAATCAAGGCTCTTACAGCGAAAACAATCTAGAAAATTTACAGTTAATTTCTACATCTGGTCTTACCTATTCCAAAACTTTTGGTGATAAGCACTCTGTAAATGCCCAAGCCATGATGGAAGTTATTCGGAATAGGTTTAGGTCCAATAATGGGGTAGGTTTTGGTCTGAACCTCAGGTTACCGAATACCCCGGCGGCTATTACGCAGGGTACCGCTACCAATGGTTTTCTTGGAACCTTTAGCGGTGGTAAAACCATAAGTGGTATTTTCTCAACCTTTGCTTTAGCTGATTACACGTATGATAAGCGTTTTACTGTATCTGCAAGTCTGCGCAGGGATGCCCCATCGCAAGTGCCGGCAAAGAACAGAAATAACATTTTTTGGACAGCAGGGGGTACCTGGAATATCATCAGAGAGAAGTTTATGGAAAAGCAGAATATCTTCTCCGACTTGAGAATTAGAGGTAGCTATGGCGAATCTGGAAACATAAATGGCTTTACCTCCGATTTTGGCTATATCAGCACTTACGGTGCGGGTAGTTATGCAGGTACTCCGGGTATCATTCCTACATCACCTGGTAATTTGGATTATCAGTTAGAAAGTACTGTAATAAGCAATATTGGTGTTGACTTTGCATTATTGAAGAACAGGATAAGAGCTACTGTAGAGATTTACAAGAAGACCGCACAAAATAACCTTTTTGTAAGCCAAAGCATTTCCCGCCAAACTGGCTTCACCAGTTTAAGTACCAATGCAGGTGAAATGTACAATAAGGGTTTAGAGTTTTCACTTTCAGGAGATATATTATCCAAAAAAGATGTTTTGATCACGGTTGGTGTAAATGGTGCTTTTAACAAAAACCAGGTTACCAGCCTTGGTGGTTTAACAGAAATTCCACAGGGTACAGGTATCATCCGTGTAGGAAAGTCTCTTGGATCACATTTTGCAGTAGGTTGGGTGGGTGTTAATCCTGCAACTGGCGATCCTATTTATCAGGATATTAATGGCCAACCAACAGCTGTTTTTTCTGCAGCTAATAATAGAGCCGAATTCGGAACCTTTCTTCCAAAGTTTACAGGAGGTGCTAATATAGATTTACAGTATAAAGGGTTTGATTTGGGTGTTTTGTTTAGCACTGCACAAGGTGTACAGCGCTTTAATAATGAGAAATTTTTCTACGAGACTACCAACTCTAATGTACAATTTAACAAAAGAGTAGAAATGCTTACCCAAAGCTGGACAAAAGCTAATGATGTTACAAATTATCAAAGAATTGGTACTCAAAGGCAATTTAGCAGTAAGGATATTCAAGACGCCTCTTTTGTAAGATTCAGAAACCTTCAGGTAGGTTATACATACAAATTCAACAATACAAAAATTATAAAAGGTATAAGAGTATGGGGTCAGGCGCAAAACCTATACACTTGGACTAAATGGGAAGGCTTTGATCCGGAAGAAAGCAATAACATAGCTACTTACGAATTTCCAAATCCAAGAACCTACACAGTAGGTCTGGATATTAATTTCTAATAGCCTGGTATTTACTTTTATACATTGCCTAGTATAATCTAGGTTCAACTTAAAGAAACAAAAATGAAAAAAATATTTTATAGCTTTTTGGTAGCAGCCACAGTAATGTCTTGCGAAAAAAAGATTGTGGATTTAGCCCCAATTGATCAAATTCCGGCCGAACGAGCCATCCAAAACATGACCGATGTACAAAATGGCGTGTTTGGCGTGTATGGTAGCTGGGCAGAAAGACGGAATGTTTACATCTCATCAGTTATTAGCGATGAGGTTCGCCTTGGAACCGGTACTGAATACCGCAATGTGGGCAATATTTTATTTAACTGGCAACATGTATCCGATAGCCAGGATTGGAGGGATGGTGAAACTGGAGGTGTATGGACGAATCTCTATATTGTTATTGATAGGGCGAACCGTATATTGGAATTGATGGTGCCTATTGCAACTATGAATGCTACAGAGGCAGCTTTAAAGCTGCAATTGAGAGGTGAACTACTTGCAATAAGGGGTTTTGCACACCTAAGGTTATTACAGACCTATGGTGCTGCCAGGGTGTTCAATCCAACCGCACTTGGCGTTACAGCCATTTCAACTTTCGTAAAAGCCCCGGGTAGCTATACCTCGGTAAGAAACACTTATGCAGACGTAATGGCAAGAGTAAATACAGATCTCGCAGAAGCAAAGACTTTGATTCCTATCACTTTTATTGATAATAGCCGTGTTACAAGAAATGCAGTAATTGCCATGCAGGCAAGAGCAGCCCTTTTCTCAGGTCAGTGGCAAAATGTGGTTGATCGGGCTATTGAATTATTGCCATTGCAACCCATTTCTACCGGAGCAACATATACCAACCTTTGGGTTACACGTACGCTTCCTGCTAACCAAAGCAATGAGGTAGTATGGAAATTAAACGTTCAGCAATCCAATCTAGGTGCCAATGTAGGTAACCTGTGGCAGGATAATCCGCCAACAGGTGCCGTTCAGGCTTCTCCGGCTGAAAAACTGATGAATACTTTCGACAGGGTCAATGATGTAAGATTCGCTACTTTTTTTAGAACAACTGGTAGAGATCTCATAGCAAAATATGGTTTCGTAAATGCTGCAAATCCTTCCGAGAATTTTCAATACGATATTAAAGTATTAAGAAGTTCTGAAGTATTGCTTTCCAGAGCCGAGGCTTATGCCGAATTAAACCTGTTACCATTGGCTAATGCGGATCTTAATGCTTTAAGGGCAGCAAGAATAACTGGTTACGTACCAGTAAATATTACCGATAAGGCTGCGTTAATAGACGCAATTATGGTAGAGCGTTACAAGGAGTTATGCTACGAAGGACAACGTTACTTTGATCTTAAGCGTAGAAACCTACCGATTGTGAGGAATCTAAGTGATGTAGCCAATGTTGCTGGCATTCAAACTATGCAACCTACAAACGATAAGTACATCTTGCCAATACCACAACAGGAAATGCTTGCAAATCCTACTTTGCTACAAAATACAGGTTATTAAATCGAGTTATGGAAATCTCACATCTACTAGCCGCCCCAAATATCGGGGCGGCTTTTTTTGTAAATACTTCACAGCATTTCAAAATGTGGCTTGTAGAATTTTTTATTCCTCTTAAACCGGGTAGGTCTCATTTTACAAATCCTATGTTTCCCAAACGTTAAGCCACATGTTTTTCTGTATTTTCGCCAGCTAACCATCTTGTTACATGGAAAAAGCAAATCCTGATGAGCATTAGCGGACTTACCAAATTGTTGAACATTTAAACCAAAAGATCAATGGATCCCATCATAATTTACATCATCATCGGTGCCGCAGCATTAATTGCCGGGCTGGTGGCCGGTAAATTTGTTTTTGCAAAAAACACCACGCAGCAAATAGAACTGGCCGAACAGGAAGCACAAAGAATAAGGCAGGAAGCCCAACGGATAACAAAAGATGCGGAAGCGGCCGCAGAAACACTAAAAAAAGAAAAGCTGTTAGAGGCCAAAGAGCGTTTCGTTCAAATGAAAGCCGACAACGATAAGGACCTGAACGACCGCAACCGTAAAATGGCTGAAGCCGAAGGCCGGGTGCGTAGCCAGGAACAAAGCATTAATGCCAAAGTAGCTAACCTCGATAAACAGCAAAAAGACAACGAGGTTATAAAAGAACAGTTGAGCAAACAAATAGCCGTGGTGGACGAAAAGCGAACCGAACTGGAAAAGCACCAGGAGGAACACATTCGCCGTCTGGAAAAGGTAGCTGGCCTTACATCGGACGAAGCCCGCAACCAATTGATAGACGGCATGAAGCAAGTAGCCCACTCACAAGGCCTGGCTTTACAGCAGGAGATTTTAGATGATGCAAAGGCCAAAGCCAATAAGGAAGCCCGTAAAATTATTATTCAAACCATACAGCGCACCGCTGCAGAGCAAGCTATAGAAAATGCCATTTCGGTTTTTCAGCTTGAGACCGACGACATCAAAGGTCAAATAATTGGCCGCGAAGGCCGCAACATACGTGCTATAGAAGCCGCCACCGGCGTTGATCTTATAGTGGACGATACACCGGAAGCCATCATTCTTTCGTCTTTTGACCCGCTGCGTAGAGAGATAGCCCGACTAAGTTTGCAACGCCTCGTAAGCGATGGTCGCATACACCCGGCCCGTATAGAAGAAGTAGTAGAAAAAACCCGCCGCCAGATAGAAGACCAAATAGCTGAAATTGGAGAACGTACCGTTATAGAACTCGGCATCCATGGCTTGCACAAAGATTTGGTAAGGATTGTAGGCAAAATGCGTTTCCGTAGTAGCTATGGCCAAAACTTGCTGATGCACAGCCGCGAAGTGGCCAACCTTTGCGGCATAATGGCCAGCGAACTGGGCCTGAATACAAAACAGGCAAAACGGGCAGGCCTGCTCCACGATATTGGTAAAGTACCCGACGAAGAAACAGAACTAAGTCATGCTTTGCTCGGTGCCCAGCTTGCCGAAAAGTACGGCGAACACCCATCCATCGTAAATGCCATTGGAGCCCACCACGACGAGATGGAAATGTTGTTTGTGATAAGCCCCATTATACAGGCTTGTGATGCAATAAGTGGCGCCAGGCCAGGTGCTAGAAGGGAAATTATGCAGCAGTACATGCAACGCATCAAAGACCTAGAAAACATGGCCCTAACTTATACCGGCGTAGAAAAAGCATACGCGATACAGGCCGGCCGTGAGCTTCGTGTAATAGTAGAAGCCGATAAAGTAACCGATGGCGACAGCGACAAACTAAGTTTTGAAATAGCACAAAAAATACAAACCGAAATGACCTTCCCCGGCCAGATAAAAGTTACCGTTATCAGGGAAAAAAGATCGGTGAACATTGCCAGATAGAAGGATTACAGAGATTAGATTATAAACCATAGTTGTCCGGGATAAAAAATACTGATTCCTTGAAAGTTGTATCAGTCAAGGGTAATACCCCCTCTCCGCAAGTAGAGGGGTTTGGGTGAGGCTTCCCTTGCTGAGGCTGAGTTTTAGGTCTTTTGTCGGACAACATTTATTATAATTAAATAAAGGGTAGGAATTTTAAATTGGTTTTTCACCACTGTGCTAGGTTTTGTCTTAAAATCTCTATTCTAAAAATTGTTACCCTTTAATCAAACCGATTCTTTTCGATAACAGCCCTTCACGAACTCAATTTGGTTCATTTTGAGATTAGTCTTATTCTTGTGCTTATGAAAAAATATACATACCTGGTAGCTGTGCTTGCCTCTTTTTGCGTAGCAATTAAAGCCTCTGCTAATGCTGCCGATAGTGTTGCCCTTAAAGCAAAGCAGGATGAACACCTCGCTGTCTATCGTACTGCTATTCAATATAACGATATGTCAACGGCGGCAATGTCGCTGGTAAGTTACCTTAACAGTAATGGGGCAAAAAATTACAGCGATAGCCTGGCTGTGGTTTATTATAACATGAACAACTTTGCCGGAGCATACAAACTGGCAAACGAATCTTACGTAAAAGACAATAAGAATGTAACAGCACTATCGCTGCTGGCCGAGATAAGCGGTCAAACAAACGATGCAAAAACAAGTTTGGAATGGTACGAAAAACTGTGTCCGCTGAACCCACTACCATATAATTACTACCAATTAGCCACCAAGCAATTTTCGTTGGAACGGAAATTGGAGTGCAGGCAAAGCCTTACAAAAGTGCTGGCCGATACCGCCGCTGCCGCCAAACAAAAAGTGAGCCTTCAGGTGGGTCAGGGCTATAGCGAAAGTGTACCAGTATTGGCAGCAACCTATAATATGCTTGGGGTGCTGGCTTTTAAAGAAAATAATCTTGCCGAAGCAAAGCAACAATATACCGCCGCCCTTAAATCTTTCCCCGATTTTGTAATAGCCAAACAAAATTTGGATGCCATGAACAAGCCGGCCGTCACGCAAAAAAAGCCGGCAGGTAAAACAAAATAATCGCTAAGACAATATGGCGACTGAAACTCCATTTCTTTAAGAAATGGAGTTTTTTGTTTTTGATGGTTAACGTAAATGTTTTATCCACCGAACGCCAAGCCCAAAACGTATGCATTACTTTTACCGCCTTAAATTTAAGTATGAAGAAATTGTACATTTTAATGTTATTGATTTTCTCGGTGAAGATAGCAGTTGCGCAAACCACTGAAAGCTTTACCAATATTCCTGCTTCGGTAACCAGCTATGCTGTCCGTAATTGGACAGGCGATAATGGCTTGCCATGGCAAGCAACAGATGCAAGAACCGATTTAAGCATCACCGGACGTGCCATACTGATACGTAACGGATTGGTTAGTTGTGCCAATATACCCAATGGTATTGTTACGCTAAGTTTTAAACATCAACAGGAGTTTTCCGGCTCCAATAGTATCCTTGAAGTGCGTATTAATGGTAATTTAATTGGAACCGCCAACCCAACAACTACCGTTGGCACAGCCAGTTTTAGTAACATTAATGTTTCTGGAAATTTTACATTGGAAATCAGGCAAGTTACTGCTGGCTTACGCATCAAAATAGACGATGTGGCCTGGACGAGCAACAATGCTGCAGCCTGCATATCACCAACCACACAACCCGGAGCTATCACCTTTTCTACCGTTACCACCACTGCCATAAATGTGGCTTTTGCAGCAGCTGCTCCAGCCGCGGACCAATACCTTGCTGTTATTAGCACAAGTCCTTTTGTAGGTGCGCCAGTAAATGGTACTGCGTATAATGTTGATGATCCTATTGGGAATGGTACGGTTGAATACATCGGTAGTAATTTGTCGTTTACCAGTACGGGCCTTACACCGGGTACACTCTACTATTACACTATTTTTTCAGTTAATAGCAATTGTACTGGCGGCCCATTGTACAAAACTGATGTGTTTGCCTCCGGAAATCAAATGACCACCACCCCACCAGTATGTGTTACACCAACTGGCCAGGTAAGCAATGTAAATTTTACCACAATAAGTAATAGCAGCCTCGGTGGCAGCTTTACAGCAGCACCAGATGCAGACAGTTACCTTATTTGCTACAGCCTCACCAATCCGTTAGGTTTTGTGCCGGTAAACGGTGCTACATACACGGTGGGTCAGGCCGTGGGCAATGGTTTTGTAACCAAAGCAGGTGCAGGTACTACTTTTTCGCAAGGGGGGCTTTCTGCAAATACCCCTTATAACTTTTACTTTTTCGCCTACAATGGTTCGGGTTGTACCGGAGGACCTCTATACACTATGACCGCTGTTGTTGCAATGAGTTCTACCAATAACAACAGCACCGGCATACCCCCGGGATACTACGACGACATAATGGGTGGCGATACGTGCCGCCTTATTAAAACAAAACTAAAGACCCGTACTACCACCGGCATGATTCCAAGAGGTTATGGCGAGTTGTATGCCCAATATTATATAAGCGATAAAAAAGTAAGTGAGATAAGGGCAGGGGCTCCGGAAGTGCTTTGGGATATATACAGCGACAAGCCCGGCGCACCAGACCCGTACGACTATTTACTACAGCGGGACTCTTGCACCGGTAACGCCGAAGGTGGTGGCTGGAACAGAGAACATAGTGTGCCCCAAAGCTGGTTTACGGGTGGTACCGCTACAGGACCCGGCACAGACTATTACCATATTTACCCAACCGATTGCCAGGTGAATACTTTGCGCAGCAGTTGGATTTACAGCGAGGTTTCTGCACCAGTCACCACTACTTTAAATGGAAGCAAGTTGGGGCCAAGTGCTTTTGCTGGTCTTTCGGGTACTGCTTTTGAACCTATTAATGAATACAAAGGCGACCTTGCCCGGGCATTTCTTTATTTTGTTACCCGCTACGAAGACCAAATGCCCAATTGGGCCGGCGGACTTAATGGAACCCAGGCAATGGATCAAAGCACCTTTCCAAGTGTGGATTTGCCCTACTTAAAGCTAATGCTGAAATGGCACGCCCAGGATCCCGTGAGCCTAAAAGAAATAGACCGTAACAATGCGGGATACTCTTATCAGGGCAATCGCAACCCTTATGTGGATCATCCCGAGTATGTGGACCTGGTATGGAACCCTTCTTTTTGCTTCCAACTGGTGTCTTTGCCCGTAGATATCGTTTCTTTTAAAGGCGTATTAGTGGGCGATAAGGTAAAGCTGGAATGGGAATCGTTAAACGAAATTAACCTGCTGCAATACGAAGTGGAAAGGAGTGTAAATGGAAGGGATTTTATAAAAGCCGGTGTTATAAAAGCCACCAATGCCGGTATTTACACCTATAGTGAAGATGTAAACCAACTGAGCGGCCGCCAATTATATTATCGCATAAAAAAGATGGACACCGATGGTAAGTTTACTTACACATACATTCTTCGCATACACATACCCCTTAATCTGAGGTTTTCTATATTCCCCAACCCTGTACGCAATGGGGTTGCTAATGTTAGTTTTACCAAACCAGCTTCTGCCAATGCCGTAATTACTATAACAGATTTGAGCGGCAGGGTGTTTAAAAAAGTAGCCATACCTCAGGGAGCCATCAATGTACAGTTGCAGCTTGCTAATGTACCTGCCGGTATGTACATTGTAAAACTGGTGCAGACTGGCAATACTGTGGTACAAAAACTTCAGGTATTGTAATGGGCATACTTACCAAAAACTAGTGGATAACGTAACGTTTTTACCGTTCTACAAATACATGGCAAAGTATTTTACTGCGTTAAACCTTGTTTAGTTAACGAGATTTTTGGGAAACTCATCCAGACAGTGAACAGCAATTAAAGGCCTGGTATCAGGAAACGTAAAAGCAGAATGGACAACTCCCTGTCAAATCAAAAAAGAATATCCAGGTGCAAGCTTCTTAGCTGCCAACAGAGTTGTTTTCAATATCAAAGGCAATCATTACAGGTTAATTGTAAAAATTAGCTAAGACTACAAAATGGTTTGGAGTAGATTTATTGGAACACATGCAGAGTATGATAAAATAGACGCTAAAACAATTTAAAATGAACATTAAACCAACTAAGAACGGAAAAGACTATGAACGAGCCCTTGAAAGACTTAAAGTAATATTTGATGCAGAAAAGGATTGGTAAAAGGCGACGAATTGGAATTGTTAGGGATTTTGGTTGACAATTACGAAAACGGAAAATTTCCAATTGACTTTCCTGACCCGGTAGAAGCAATTAAATTCCGAATGGAACAATTAGGTTATAATAAAACAGACCTGGCAACTGTGGTAGGGTTAAAAAGCAGGGCAAGTGAAATATTAAATCGTAAAAGAAAACTTTTACTTGAAATGATAAGGAAAATTCACGCCAGCTTAAATATTCCAACAGAGGTCTTAATTAAAGCTTACTAAAGGCATCTCTAAAAACCTTCCATTTTCCCTCCTTTGGAGGGGATTTAAAGGGGAGGCCAACAAAGAA
>Ga0105048_10017049_pt1 | contig 11211 bp, 12 predicted proteins | sample MAT05_FD_78382 | JGI IMG/M metagenome (GOLD analysis project Ga0105048, IMG submission 78382) | Freshwater microbial communities from Lake Fryxell liftoff mats and glacier meltwater in Antarctica - MAT-05 | ecosystem: Environmental > Aquatic > Freshwater > Ice > Liftoff microbial mat | place...
CATTTGAATATGGTTTTAAAAAGATCCATTTATTATCCAGGCTCCAGGCACCGTTGGCATCCCGGCTTCTTACGCCAACAATATGTACGCCCTGGCTAAGGGATGTAAGATCGATATTGATGGCAAGCGCGGGTAAATTTTGTGCAGCCATAATACTGATTGGTGTTGCATTGCCATAGCCGGGGTCTGTGTCTAAAAACCATTCTACCCGGTTGATGTTTGGTACAGGTGTGGCACCTGTATTTGAATATGGCTTTAAAAATATCCATTTATTATCCAGGCTCCATGCTCCATTGGCATCCCGGCTTCTTACGCCAACAATATGTACGCCCTGGCTAAGGGAAGTAAGATCGATATTGATGGCAAGAGCGGGTAAATTTTGTGCAGCCACAATACTGATGGGTGTTGCATTGCCATAGCCGGGGTCTGTATCTAAGTACCATTCCACACGGTTGATGTTTGGTTGTATAGCTGCACCTGTATTTGGATATGGCTTTAAAAATATCCATTTATTATCCAGGCCCCATGCTCCATTGGCATCCCGGCTTCTTACGCCAACAATATGTACGCCCTGGCTTAGGGAAGTAAGATCGATATTGATGGCAAGAGCGGGTAAATTTTGTGCAGCCACAATACTGATTGGTGTTGCATTGCCATAGCCGGGGTCTGTATCTAAGTACCATTCCACACGGTTGATGTTGGGTTGTATAGCTGCACCTGTATTTGGATATGGCTTTAAAAATATCCATTTATTATCCAGGCTCCAGGCCCCATTCGCATCCCGGCTTCTTATGCCAACAACATGTACACCTGCGGTAAGCGGGGTTATATCCAGGTTAATCGTTCCGGTAGCATTGGTTGTTCCACTGAAACCAAGATTAGTTGCACTGCCATAGCCTGGGTCGTAATCTAAGTAGTATTCAATCTTGTTAATGGCGGGTATTTGTGCCTGAACGCTTATGCAAAACATAATACAGGTGGTCATCAACCATTTTACTTTGCAACCCCTGCTTTTTTTGAACTGTTCCATCTTTTACTATTTTATTTTTAACCGGGTACCATTGTTCATGTTGGTATTCACCACCCGATGACCTGGTTAATTATTCCCTCTTGTACTTACATTGATTTGTATTGTGCCACCCGGTGGGTTGTTGCCTTGTGGTGAACTTAAGGTATAGATGGTGGGTATGGTTGGGATGGTAGATAATTTATATGGATAACTACCGGTAAACATTCCAATGGCTGTACTGCCGGGGCCTGCCGTCAATGCCGGGCTGCCTGCTTTCAATTGGTATCTTGCGTCTGCACTGGTGGTGCCAATCAGTGGAAATGCATTAAATATGTTTGCAGCGTTAGCTATCGCGGTAATGGTATTCCCGGTGCCACCTACCCCCCAGGATTGCGGCTGGCCGTTGCCGGCCTGCAACGCCATATTATAATTAAAAGTACTGAAGCCTGAGTTACTGAAATAAAAGTAATTGTTGCTGCTTGCTGCAACGGCATTGGTATAACTTGCAAAAATATTATACTGCAAAACGTAGGCCCCCGCTCCCAGTTCGATAGAATTGGTTGCCGAGAGGGTACTAGCGCCCCCATTCAAACTATTTGCAGTTTGTGTGGCATCGTAAGCCCACACGTTATTTGATAAAATGCCGCTGTAAGTATTGCCTAAAGCAGTACTGAAATAATCAATCAGGTTATTGCTGATAGTCATGTTGGTAACAGCGGAACTATTTGAATAATAATTGCTGATTGATACACTATAGTTTTGAAGTACACGCAGGTTAGTGATGGTTGCTGCCGGGTTTGTATAGGCTATAATAACATTGATATTCCTGTTCCTCATTATGGTAATGTTATCTGCAACAACATAGATGCTTCCATTGCGAAATCCCTGTATAACAGTACCCTCACTGCCCAGGGCAATAGTCAGTGAAGAGATCACAGATTCACCGGGGAAAGCCTGTAGGTTGGCATTGCCTTTTGGAGTGGTATTTGCATCAAGAAAATTTCCCGGCCCGAAGATGGTGAGTTTTTTAGCCAATGTGCCACTTAATGTTGTATTGGGAAACATAAGTATGGTATCACCGCTGGAAGCAGCAGTGTAGGCAAGTGCAAAAGTTGTGTAATCGGTTCCGTTGATGGGACTGGCAAAAAATCCTACCCGGCGTATTTTGGCTTCAGTGCTTCCGGCAATAAATAAAACGGTAACAAATAGTAAGGCAAACTTTTTCATTTTTTATTTTTTTTAATTGTAAGAAATAAATAACTGGCGTGCTTGCTCACGCCGATAAATGACCAGGGGTAGCAGAGGAAATACCAGGGATGTTAATCCATTTTATCATATGGTGTCAGTTTTAATAATGTACGAATGAAAAACAATGCAGAAAATGTGTTGATTAGTCTGTAGTAAAATTGATATTTTTATTAATAGTAAACAATCCCCCAAATGGGCTATTTTCTTTGTACATCATTTAATCAGGAAATACAGCAAACAGCAAGTATTATTTCAGGTGTGTTACATTTGTCAAACAGACTTGCATTTGGTTCTTTTTATGGTTCTTATTTATTATACAGTCGCTATTAATTAGCCTACGGTATCTTTATTGATTTGACTTTTATCGTTGGGGTTCATTTGCAGTGGTTTGAAAATAACTGTCCTCTAACGCCACCCGGCTTTTTGCCTTGCCCGCCAATCTTTTTAATATGCAAAACTGCGTAAACAATAGCAACAGGTATAAGTGAAATGTATTAAATTGGAACCTGTTTTATTTTGTAAACATAAACGTTGGCAGATGACAAGAAAAAGAAAACTACTGGTAACTGCAGCAATACTATTGCCGTCCTTATTTTTTATTTATCTGGCCACCAACAACTGGCATTTGATACCTAAAGTTTTCACCACTTATTCCGGCATTGCAATGAACAATTCAGCTATCTCCGATACTGGCACGGTGTCGGCTAAATACCGTAAATTTTGTGGTGGCTGCCACGGATGGGAGATGGGGACTTTTGTAAACCACGACTGGAAATTTGGTAAAACAAAATCTGCTATTTTTAAAGCTATCAAGTACGGGTACCCCAACACAGGCATGCCTGGTTTCGACTCGGCATTCAGTGATAAAGAAATTTACCATCTCAGCAACTATTTGCTGAACGGTATCAACAACCAGAAAAAACAACCCGGCCGGGACAAGGGCTACCAGGTAAACTATTTTCCTACAGAACAACTTGCAGTTAAATTGGATACCGTGGCCACCGGCGTAGGTGTTCCCTGGTGCGTTGCTTTTTTGCCGGATAATGAATTGCTGGTTACAGACAGAAATGGCAAATTGTACAGGGTTAAGAACAAAGTGCTGCAACCTGTACAGGGATTGCCTTATATAGTTGCTGAAGGGCAGGGTGGTTTGTTTGATGTGTTGCTCCATCCTGGTTTTAGAAACAACGGACTGATTTATTTATCATACAGCAAAAGTGAAAATGGTAAATCGGGCAGGATGGCGACTACAGCCATTATGGTGGCAAAGCTGAATGGTACCAAATTAGAAGACCAGCATGATATTTTTGTCGCTATGCCATATTCCCCTACCCGTCATCATTATGGCGGCAGGATGGTATTTGATAAGGAAGGTTATTTATATTTTTCGGTAGGGGAGAGAGGCAATGAAAGAGAAAATCCGCAAACGCTTACCAATGACCTGGGTAAAATCCACCGGATAAAAGATGATGGTACCATACCTGCAGACAATCCATTTGTATCCAACAGCAATGCAAAGCCTTCCATCTTTTGCTATGGCAACCGTAATCCGCAGGGCTTGGCGCTTAACCCGGTAACCGGGGCTATATGGGAAAATGAACATGGCCCAATGGGGGGCGATGAGATCAACATTATTGAAAAAGGAAAAAATTATGGATGGCCGGTGATTACTTATGGGGTAAATTATAATGGCACACCAATAACAGACAAAACAGCGATGGAAGGTATGGAACAGCCTGTTCATTTTTGGGTACCGTCTATTGCAGTGAGTGGACTTGCTTTTGTTAAAGGCAACCGTTACAAAGGATGGGAGGGAAATGTGTTGTCCGGGTCGTTGAAATTTAACTGGCTTAGCCGCTGCCAAACTACAGGCAACGTGGTTTCATCAGAAGAATCAATGCTTAAAAATGTGGGGCGTCTCCGGGATGTACGCATGGGGCCGGATGGATATATCTATATCTTAGCAGAAAACCCGGGCTACGTTTTCAGGCTGTTGCCGGCATCGGAGTAAATGACAGACAGGTGATCAGATAACTGAAAATCTTTACAGTCTCTGAATCATTCAAAGATGCAGTAAAGATTTTCAGGAAAGGGAAATCAATTATAAAACGATCACGCTGTTGCTGCCGCCAAATTCATTGGGAACTTCTTTGTCAGCTTCTGGTTCGTTCAACCATTCAGATTCGTTGATACGGTATTTGAACTGCTGTTCAGTATTCTTGGGTAAAGAAACATCTGCTGAAAAACTGCCATCTTTTTTCTTGCTCAGGGTAATTGCATTTTCCCAATCGCTGTTCAGTCCTAATATCTCAACAGTTTCAGCATTTTCTACAGTAAATGTAAATTTTACTTTGCAATAATCTTTTGTTTTGAAATACGTTTTTTGTACCATTTGTTTGTGTTTTGTTTGAAACTTTCAGCACTTAATACTGGTTAGCAAAAAAAGTAACCCTTCACTGGTAACATTGTTGTTCAAGGAGTGTGGATAAGTTGTAAACATCACCCGTTACCTGTTTTATTTGTTATACTGTTTTTATATGGGCTTTCTGAAGAGTAAAAAGCGCACTTTTTTTATTGACTTTTCTTATATACTTACCATAGCGGGCCTGGGTGTTGCCCCAAACCTGCGGGTACAGTTAAACATTTCACAACATTTTTTAATTAAAAATTCACCAAACACTTAATTATGGTATTTTTGGCACTTATAAAATTTTACATATGGGCATTGGCTGGATTATTTTTATTGTTGCAACTATAGGCTGGCATGTGGGAATGTACGGAATGTTTAAAAAAGCAGGGATTGAAGGCTGGAAAGCATTGATCCCCTTTTACAACACCTGGTGCATGGTGGAAAAAATGAAGCTGAAAAAATACTGGTTCTTCCTTCAGTTTGTTCCCATTGCAGGCCAGTTCATTACCATTTGGATATTGATAAAATTTACTGAACACTTTGGGCGCTTCGGGGTTGGTCATCATGCACTCACGGTATTTCTTCCGTTTATTTATTTTCCCTACCTCGGTTTTTCTAAAAATGAAAGGTATGCCGGCGACCTGGTGGTAAACAATTATAAAAAATCAGCCACCCGTGAATGGATAGATGCCGCAGCGTTTGCTGTGGTGGCTGCCACCCTGATACGCACGTTCGTTTTTGAAGCCTACACCATTCCCACTCCTTCGATGGAGAAAACGTTGCTGGTGAATGATTTCCTGTTTGTAAGTAAATCGGCCTATGGGCCAAGGATACCCAATACGCCGATTGCCATGCCTTTTGTGCATCATACTTTACCGGTATTAAATACGAAAGCTTATACCGAGTGGGTACATATACCTTATACCCGTTGGTTTGCTTCACCCATTGTCCGAAACGATGCAGTAGTGTTTAACTTTCCTGCCAATGATACATTGATCAACGATGAGGAAAATTTTGGTTCCAAAGTAACTTACTACCAGGCAGTAAGAGAACTCGGCAGAGACCAGGTATGGAACAGGTACGGCGACATTATTATTACCCGGCCCGTAGATAAGCAGGAAAATTTTATTAAACGCTGTGTGGCCATTGCAGGCGACAAACTGGAGATAAAAAATTCCGTTATATATATTAACGATGTGGCCCAGCCGTATCCATCTGAATCGGAGAAGTACTACCTGGTAGAGGCCAATGCCCCTTTTAATGAAGATGAGTTGCAAGATTTTGGCATACATACTGATCCAGAGCAACGGGAATTTATGCAGGCCAGCAATGGCGGCTATCTTATTAATATGACACCTGGTGAAAAACAAAAAGTAGCTGGATTAAAAAATGTGTTGAAAGTTACAGACTTCATCCATCCTGTAAGTGACGAGCTGTATCCCTACTATGATACCTCAGTACACTGGAGCATTGATAATTTCGGTCCTTTGTGGGTGCCCAAAAAAGGAGAAACAATACAACTTACACCAGATAACTACAAGCGGTATGAAAGATGCATTGGGGCTTATGAAGCGAATAAAATAGCGATTAATAATGGAAAGGTTTTTATTAATGATAAAGAGGCTTCCAGTTATACTTTTAAAATGAATTATTTTTGGCTGATGGGCGACAACCGGCACAACTCTTTAGACAGCCGCTACTGGGGTTTTGTACCCGAAGATCATGTAGTAGGCAAGGCTTCACTGATTTGGTTCAGTTGGGAAAAAGGACCAAGGTGGAAACGCATTTTTCGTTCCATTAAATAAAGTAACCCGGCATTTCCGGTAAGTGCTTATATTTATAGCTGATATTTTTAACCACAAAGTTTTCTTTGTGGTTTTTGTTTCCTTAAAAGTTACGGAAGCAACCTGGTAAAAAATTAATTTATGCAATTAAAAGAGATCCAATTTTCGGTGGAAGTATATACCACTTCAGACGAGTTGCCTGCGGTGGATGCTGCACTGCTTGACGAAGCAAGGAAAATTGCAGCAGTGGCCTATGCACCTTACTCTAATTTTTTTGTAGGAGCGGCTGCTGTACTTACCAATGGCATCATCATAAAAGGTACCAACCAGGAGAATGCTTCTTACCCGGTGGGTATCTGTGCCGAAAGAGCATTGATGTCGGCCGCAGCAACACAATATCCCGAAATAGGTATCACGGCCATGGCCGTTAGTTACGAGAATAAAAACGGCAATAGCGGCCATCCCATTTCACCTTGCGGAATGTGCCGCCAGTTCCTGGCAGAATTTGAAGAAAGGACACATCAGCCGATGCGGATCATACTTGCTGGCATGAGTGGCGAAGTATATGTATTGCAAACGGCCAAACAATTACTGCCGCTCAGTTTTACACCGGGCGATTTAAAATAAAACAGGATACGTTCAATACCCGTATCTAAAACAGCAACTGCACCCCATTGCCAAACTTTGCTTCATGCTCCAGCAGCCATTGCTTCCGCCACAATTCACCGGCATAGCCGGTTAAGTCCCCATTGCTTCCAATTACCCGGTGGCATGGAATGATGATGCTGACCTGGTTTTTACCATTTGTAGTACCCACCGCCCGGATGGCTTTTGGATCGCCCATGCGTTTTGATAATTCAAAATAGCTGATCGTTTGGCCATAAGGAATGCTGGTAAGTTTGTTCCATACTTTTTGCTGAAATGGAGTTCCGCTCTGCTGCACCGGCAAATCAAATTCTTTTCCCGTTCCTTCAAAATATTCGCTAAGTTGCGAGCAGCATTTTTTTATCAGCGGATGATGGCCTGCCTTTTTTTCAATAACCGGTGTTTCATTCCCCTGCATTATAAAAAGCACAGCCACAACAGCAGTATCAGTTGCTTTAATCAATAAGTTGCCCAGTGGTGAACTGGTGATGTAATTTGTTTCGGTCATGAAGGAAGGTTAACAAAATGATACCCGCACTTTTTACCCACGAAAAATTTACAGGTTAATGGAAGGCAATGAAAAATGGAATGCTGTTTTTTTTTGAAAGTATAAATATGGACAAACTTTTGTTCAATTGGGTAAAAAATAATTTCTTTGGCAACAATTAATACCATGATGAGCACGGAAAAAAGTGAGCGTAAGTTTATAGAGAAAGCGATGAGTGCCATTGCAGACCCCTGCAGGCTGTCTATATTAAAAGAGATGTGCCGGAAGGGAGAGTTGTGTTGCAGTGATGTACAGGGGCTTACAGGGCTTTCGCAACCCACCTGTTCACACCACATCAAGCTGCTGCAGGATAGCAAACTGGTAGCGTGCCGTAAAGAGGGCCGCAACCATTACTTTACGTTGAATAAAAATAATTTTAAGAAAGTGAGTTCTTTTTTTGAACAGTTTCATGAAGTGGAGGAACAGTGATACCGGCTAATGGTGATATTGTTTTATTGTTTAATTGCTAATTGAGATTGTGTGGATAAAGATGCCATAAAATACAAAAAGGACAAGCGTGATTATCTTTCCTTTTTATTAAAAAGAAACACTATTGTCCGACTAAAACTCTACCCAGTCGTTCAAATGCTTACTTCGTTGAGGGTTCTGGCCCCTCTCCCTGTCCGTCCAGCCAGGCGGGCTTTGGAGAGGGGTTGGGGTGAGGTCATGTAGGCTTGATAAGGGTTTCAGACATTTAGTCGGACAACAATGAAAAAGAAAGACAACAGAACAAGTTCGCAACAACGTAACATTGAAAAACCACCGGCGGTAACAAAATAATAATCGTATTTCCTTGCTTACCCAACCTTACATCCATTCTTCACCAGCTTATCGGGTTGCAGCAATACCACTTCATTGTTTTCGTTATACACCCCCAGCACCAGGCATTCGCTGAAAAAATTGGCAATTTGTTTGGGCGGAAAATTGACTACCGCAACAACCTGTTTGCCTTTTATTTCGTCTTTGCTATATAAGCTGGTTAATTGTGCAGAAGATTTTTTGACGCCGAGTTCGCCAAAATCAATCGTGAGCTGGTAAGTTGGTTTTCTTGCATTGGGAAAATTTTCAGCAGCGATGATGGTACCAGCCCTCACATCTATTTTTTCAAAATCTTGCCATGTAATCATTTTATCATTTAATTTTAGCAACCACAAAATAAAACAATTGTACAATTATGGTACTGGAAATAAAAAGAGCCACAACGGATGACATTGCGATGGTTGCATTTTTATTCAATTCTTACCGCATGTTTTATAAGCAGCAATCGAACCTGGAGGCAGCTTTTGATTACCTGGAGCAACGCATCAGCAATGATGAATCTGTTATTTTTATAGCCGTATTAAAAAATGATGCGGTTGGTTTTGTGCAATTATACCCGGTATTTTCGTCTGTAAGCCTTTCCAAAGCATGGTTGCTCAATGATATATTTGTGGCAGAACATGCCCGTAACCAGGGCGTTGCAGAAGCATTGCTGCAGCAGGCAAAACAATTTGGACAGGAAACAAAAGCCAGTAACATCCTGCTGCAAACTGCCGCCGATAATTACAAAGCCCAATCGGTGTATGAAAAAAATGGCTGGATAAAACTGCAGGATTTCTTTTATGAATATCCTTTAAAGAAATAAAAGATCAGGAGATTGATGTAACATCTGTTATTGCATCCAGGTTAAGCCTGCCAAATAAATGGGGAAACTGTTCATTCACTGATGGAGCAGTTTCATATTTCAGTTCTGCCAGCAATTTACTTTCGTCCACATGCAACAGCAACAGATCCTGTTGATTTTGGTAATACCGTTGCAACACGGCTCCCACCTGTTCCTTATTACTCAGGTGTATAAATCCTTCGGAGGTTATGGAGGCCGGTTCGTAAAAACCCTGCTGCATTGCCTGCTCCCAATCTGTTTTACTTACTACATGATATATCATTCGTCTAATAATTTAGCCAGTGACAACAGTTCTTCCATTTTATACCGGTTCAGGTCATTGTCAAAACACTTGCTTAGTTCTTCCAGTAAAAACTGGATCACTTTTTTATTGTCCATCACTTTAAAATAAGACGTGGTAGGCGGTACGGAAATCCGTTTAAAATAATTCTCCACGTCTTTGTGAGAATATATCTGGCCGTTCAAAGGATCAATATAAAATTTAATTTTTTCTGAATTATGTGCCGTGGGGTTCAACAGTTCGTATTGGGGATCAATGTAAGCCAGTATAAACTGGCGTGGGATATTGATGGCCCGTACCGGAATATCCAGCAACTGGCATAGCACTAAATATAAAATACCGTTACTGATGGCATTCCCTTTTTTTGCTTCCACCGTTTTATTGATGAAAAAATCTTCCGGCTGGTTGTAAGCGATCTCAACTCCAATCTGCTTGTAATAATTATACAGAATGCTGCTCATCACATTCGCCTGTTCCAGTGGGGTAAGGTAATTATTTAGTTCCAGCCACACATTCCTGCGGATCTTTTCAATCTCCTGCAGTGTCTGGATGGTTTGTATTTCAGGATAGTGGTAGCGGCAGGTAAGCAGGGCACCCTGCAGCAGTTCATTGCTGCCATTCTTCCAGTAGTCAAAATCTGCTGTCAGGTCTTTAAAGTGCAGCTTGTGTATCATCAGCTCAATCCTTTCCTGTATGGTTTCGTCGCTGGTTTGCTCCCACAAATTTTCAAGATTGGGTATGATGCCTTTGCCAAAAGAGATCAGTTTGTTGCTGACGGTACTGTATACCTCTTCATCCGGGTCGTCTACCAGGAGCAGTAATGCTGTTATTTCCCTGTTTTCTTTCAATCTGTGAGTTTATAAAATTGAATATCGTTAATTGAACGAAAAAAAATGAATATTTATTTTCCACAGGTGTTGATAGTTGGTTTCATTTCGGAAGCGGGCTTTCGTTTTTCAGGTCATCATCGCTGGCCTGTCCCTATTTTTTTCGGGATTCACTCACATGTACTGCATATTTTCATTGCACCAGTTCCGATATAAATTGAAGTTTCGTTCGTGAATCTCAATCAGTTTTGCAACGTAAGAAAACATCCTTGGTATTAAAAATGAACCTAACAATTAAAAGGCAACCGGCAAGACTTTCCCTGTATTTGGCTTGGGCTGGACGTTAATAATTTAGCTTTTCTTGTTATCTTCAACAAAAGGTTTTCAATCAGCAGCCTTTCAAAGCTGGACATTACAACATCTCCACCTGCAGCATTACCCGAACGTTGGAAGCAGTGTTAGCCGACTGCACACCATAACAAATATGAAAGACGAAATTTAAGGATATAACAACAAACAAGCAGCTGTTGACAAAGAAATTTGCGATCTACTGGCAATGACCATTGACAGTGAACTTACCGAAGCTGAAAACAAAATTTGGCATGCCCACCCTGTTTGGTTTTTAGAGGGTAATCCAATTGTGGGTTACAGCAAACTAAAGGTCTGTATTCGCCTTATGTTTTGGAGTGGTGCAGATTTTGAAGAAAAAAAACTGAAAGTGGGTACTGGTAAATTTAAAGATGCACCTATTAGGTACACTTTAACAGATCAGGTTGACATGACCGAGGTAAAAAAGCG
>Ga0105048_10017051_pt1 | contig 11210 bp, 8 predicted proteins | sample MAT05_FD_78382 | JGI IMG/M metagenome (GOLD analysis project Ga0105048, IMG submission 78382) | Freshwater microbial communities from Lake Fryxell liftoff mats and glacier meltwater in Antarctica - MAT-05 | ecosystem: Environmental > Aquatic > Freshwater > Ice > Liftoff microbial mat | place...
GGCGACGCCGCCTGCGAGGGTCGCGGTGCCGATGCTCACGGCGTCAGCGAAGAACTCGACGGTGCCGGTCGAGGCCGTGGGGTTCAGGGTCGCGGTGAAGGTGACGGGCTGGTTGAGCGCGGTTGAAAGCCCCGATGAGGTCAAGGTGAGCGTGGGCTGCGAGAGCACCTGCACGGTGCGCGTGCCTGAGCTGCCTGAGAGCGTGTACCGAACCGTGCGGGGGGCCGTGGTGGGGCGCGGAGCGACGAGGTTCTGGTAGGTGACTGAGCGAAACGCCTCCTGGTAGTCCGCGGTGAGGCCGACGCCGCTCAAGGTCAGCGTGCCGCCGCTGTAGCTCCCGGTGATGGCGACCCCGCCGTCAGGCTTCAGGCCTCCATCGGTATTCAGTGCGAGCCGGTCTTCGGCCGCGACGTAGCCGGCGGTAAGCGCGACGGTGGCCGAGGAATACGTGCCAGTGCCGCTCACGGTGACTGCGGGGTCGACCACGGTCGCCGGGTCGCTCTGAGTGTAGGTCAGAGTCGAGCCCGTGGTGCTGATGCCCACCGGCGTGTAGGTCACGTTCAGGTTCTTGATGCCCGAGGCAGTGACGACCGGGTCGCTGGGGCTGCCGCCGTACTCGATGAGATAGCCGCTTTGGGTGACCCCACCGCAAGGCAGATCGTTCCACGTGCCCCCGGCGACATACATTTGGGCGCACGCTTCGCCGGGGTTAGAATTGTTCGGTTCACCGCTCGACCAGTTGGTATAGAGCCCGTTGAGCACAGTGGTGCTGCCTGATGAGGGGTTGTTGCAGAACTGAACGCCGAGCTCGGGCCCGCCCCTCCACGACCAGGTCCGGGGAAACGAGGTGGCCGAAGCCTGGGCGCCGATCCACCCATCGCTGGTGAGCTTGCCGCGAATGAACGTGTTTTCGGCCGCAGTGGTGATGGTGACGAGGTAGCCCTGAAGGCCGAGATAGGTGCGCCCGGCCGCCGCTGCTTGAGCCACCGTCCAGGTCGCGACCAGGGGTTGGTATTCGTAGAAGTGACCGTTGTCGGGGTTCGCGACTGCGGTGCCAAGCGAGATCGAAATGACCTTGGCGCTCGCGGTCGGAGTCGCAGAGACGTTGTTGTAGCGCACGCTGCGCAGCGCCGCTTCGTACTCGGCGAGCGTGCCCGCACCGCTCAACGTCAACGTGCCGCGCACTGCATCGTAGCTGCCGTTGATGGAGCCGATGGTGGTGAAGGTCAGGCGGTCTTGGGCGGCGATGAAGCCTGAGGTGAAGCCGACCACGGCGCCGTTGACGATGGCGGTGCCGCTGATGGTGAGCTCCGGGTCGACGATGACCGACGGTGGCGCTCCGCCTCCCGCGTATTGGGTGGTGTCGGGGCTGATCGTCAACGTCAGCGCCGGCGCGAGTGACTGCTTCGCGAGCCCAGCCTCGGGGGGCGCGACGTTTGGCGGCGCACCATCGCAGCCTGCGAGCGCAGCGAGGACCAATGCGATCACGACCGTTTCGAGCGACCTATTCGAGTTCATCATGTGGCTCAGTTCAGGAAAGGTGGGGTTCGGAGGCACCCCAGAGGTTGAAGAAGACCCAGCGTCTTCTCAGTGAACGAGACGACCGGGTCAGCTCCTATGCAATGCACAAACCAGGTTCGCGAATTGAAGTGGTGAGAATCCGCGCACAGTCACTCCTGGTCACAACTGTTCCCTCCAGAAGCCAAGCGAAGTGGTCACTTTCTGGCTATGGTCCACAGTGTTTTCAACGACCTAACAGCCGTACGTTTCTTGCTCTGAACCCCCTCGTGTTCTCCCCCCGCGCACCCGTGATTTTCCTGGTCGTTGCCCTGCTCGGTGGGTGCGAAGGGCAGATCGCGGCCGTGCTCCCCAGGCCCATCGTGGCTGGCACCGGCGGAGGCATCGGCCACAACCCGGGCCCCATTGAAATACCGAACCCGTGTACTGATGCGGTGAGCGTGGGCAGCGCTCCGATTCGCCGCCTGAGCCACCTCGAATATGGCTACTCGCTGACCGATCTGCTCGACCCCGCCCTCGCGTCGACGGTTCGAGCCCAGCAGGCCACGCTGCTCGCCGACTCGGTCTCGCTCGGGTTCAACAACTCAGCGACGTTTCTGCAGGTCAGCAACCTGCTCGCTAACAACTACATGGACGCGGCGGAGCAGCTGTCGATCGCCGCGGTGGCTGACCTCACCAACCTGGTGCCATGCGATGCCAATGCGGCCGGCGGCGAGGCGGGCTGCGCGCGACAGTTCATCGGCTCCTTTGGTGCGAAGCTCTATCGCCGCGCGCTCAGCGCTGACGAGACCACTGCCTACGTCGGCGTCTACGACAAGGCGCGCGCGGGCGGGTACGACTTCAAGACCGGCATTCAGTGGCTCGTCTTCACCTTTCTGCAGTCGCCCGGCTTCCTCTATCGGGTCGAGGTCGATGCAGCCACCGACCCGGTGATTCGTAAGCTGACCGGCGAAGAGCTTGCGGTGCGCCTCTCGTTCTTGATCTGGCAGTCGGCGCCTGATCAGGCGCTCACGCAAGCGGTCGCGGCCGGCTACCTCGAGACCAGAGAAGATCTCACTCGCGAGGCGACGCGCATGCTCGCCGACCCGAAGGCCGACCGCTCGTTCGACTTCTTCTCGCAGTGGCTCGGCGTCGACAGCCTCGACGCGTTCGAGCGCGACCCGACCAGCTTCCCCGGCCTCAACCCCGGCCTGGCCGGCCTCTTGCGCACCGAGGCGCAGCAGTACGTCAGCCACGTGATGCGCGATGACCCCAAGCTCTCGACCTTGCTCTCGGCCCAACACACCTACGTCAACGGCGAACTCGCCGCGCACTACGGCCTCGCTGGCGTCACCGGCACCACCTGGCAGAAGGCGACCTGGCCTGGTCGACGCGGCGGCGTGCTGATGCTCGGCGGCGTGCTGACCCAGAAAGACAAGCCAAGCCGCACCTCGATCGTTCGGCGCGGCGTGCTGATGCGAACCCAGGTGATGTGCCAGCTGGTCTCCGCGCCACCTCCGGGTCTGCCCTCGCTGGAGGACGTCGCCGGCAATGTCTCGCAGGCCGAGCGCCTCGCGCAGCACCGCACCGACTCGATGTGCGCCGGGTGCCACAACCAGCTCGACCCGTTGGGCATGCCGTTCGAGAACCTCGACGCTGTCGGTCGCGCCAGAACCGTCGACGAAGGCGGGCATCCTTCACTCACCGCGGGCGAGCTGACCGGGCTCAGTGAGCCGCAACTCCAGGGTGCGGTGAGCGATGGGTTCGATCTGGTCTCGCGCTACGCCCGGTCGAGCGACATTCGAGGCTGTTTCACCACGCAGCTCTATCGCTTCACCACCGGGCGCAAAGAAGAGCAGGGCGACGCGTGCTCGCGCTACCAGCTGAACAAGCGTTTCGCGGCGTCGGGTGGCGACATCAAAGATTTGATCATCGGGTTGACCCAGACCGATGACTTCTCGAACCGCCGGGTGGCACTGCCATGAAAGTTTCTCGTCGCAATCTGCTGCGCGGCGCCACCGGCCTGAGCTTGTCGCTCCCGTGGCTCGAGGCCTACGCCGCACCCGGCGCGCCGCCGCGTCGGTTGGTGACGGTGTTCACCGCCAATGGAGATCAGATCACCCAGCGCTTCACCACCAGGGGTGAGACCAATTGGGTCTTCGGCGAGATGCTCAGCCCCTTCGAGGCGTATCGCTCGAACCTGCTGGTGCTCGACAAGGTGCACAAGTACCACGACCGTTTGCCAGCGGGCCGCCGAGCCGATGGCCACGAACAGGGCGGCTCCGCGCTCGCACCCTGGCCGTCGGGTGCAGGCTCGTTCCCCATCGGAGGGACCAGCGACTTCATCGGCTACGTCGAAGGCCCGTCGCTCGACCGCGCGATCGGAGATCGCCAATTCAACGAGCTCAGCTTGCCGCAACGGCATCTCAACTTTCGCGTCGGCGACAACAGCAATCACATCTGGAACACGCACTCGCACCAGGGCCCGGTGGGCGTGCAGGCGCCGGTGCCGCCCGAGACCAGCCCCTTCACCGCCTACACCCGGCTGTTCGCGAACCTGAACACCTCGGGCGCGAGCGCACTGGCGAAGCGGCTGGCGATGAAGCAATCAGCGCTCGATCTGCTCAGCGGTGAGCTGACCCGACTGCAGGGCAAGGTGAGCGCGCTCGACAAGGCGCGGCTTGAGCTCCACGCCCAATCGCTGCGAGACATCGAACGGCAGCTCGAGGCAGGGGCAGGCTCGCAACCCGCCTGCATCGGCTTGACGATGCCCGCGCCGCTCGACGTGTTCAACGGCGACAACCACCTTGCCCTCGGTCGGCTGTTCTTCAAGATCATCGGCATGTCGTTCGCGTGCGACCTGGTTCGCATCTCGGCCTTCAACTGGAGCGGCAACACCTCCGACCGCATCTACAGGAACCTCGGCATGACCGAAGGCCACCATTCGATCTCGCACACCTCGAACGGAGACGCGTTCACCAAGATTCGCGCGGTGAAGAAGTACCTCTTTCAATCGAGCACCCTGCTGCACGACGAGCTCAAGGCGTTGCCCGAAGCCGGCGGCACCGTGTGGGACAACAGCCTGGTGATGCACTGGAGTGAGCTCTCACAGGGCGACACGCATCAAATCGATTCTGACCTGGTCGTGCTCGCGGGCGGCGGCGGGAAGTACTTTCGAATGGGCCGCATGCTCGACCTCGCAGGGAAACCCAAGCGCAGCATGTCGAACCTGCTGATCTCGATGTGGAATTACATGGGCTACCCCGACGTGACCACCTGGGGCGACGCGAGCTTGATGCCCGATGGCGCGGGCCCGATGCCCGGTCTGGTCTAAATTGCGCGGCACGACTTGATCGCCCCGAGGGTTAGCGTTCTCGGGCATAATCGAGGGCGTGCGAAACTCTGCCTTATGCGTTCTGGCGTCGGTCGCAACCCTTGCGGCCTGCACTCCGAAGGGCGTCGCCACGCTCGAGCTGAAGGCTGACCCACGCGCCATCGATGATCAGGGCGCGATGACCACGCTCACCGCGACAGTGGTGGCCGGGTCGGGCAAGCCGGGCACGGGGCGGGTGACGTTCACCGCGCCGGCCGGCGCATTGAGCACCGCCTCGGAGACGCTCGACGCTCGGGGGCAGGCCACGGCGACCTTCACCTGCGCTGTGCAGAGCGACCCGGCCTGCCACCGCACGGTGCGCATCGACGCGGTGTGGGAGCAGGGCGCTGAGCGTGCAGAAGACTCCGCCGGGGTCGCGGTTGGCATGCCCCTGCCTGTCGACGTGAAAGATGGGGGAGGCACGCTGGCGAACGATGCGGGTCTCGCGGCCGACTGCAGCGGGGTGGTGGGGGCGGAGCTGGTCTTGGCCACCACTGGTCGCCCGGAAGACATCGTGACCGATGGCGTCTCGGTGTTTTGGACCGATTCGATGTTGGGCACGGTGAACAAGCGTGCGCTGGCGGGCGGTGCGCCGGTGGTGCTCGCCTCGGGTCTGACCACGCCGATGTCGATCGGCCTCGATGCGAGCTCGGTCTACTGGTCGAGCTACCCGGCCAAAGGGCTCTTTCGGGTCAGCAAGGCTGGTGGCGCCGCAACCTCGATCTACCCGGAGACCGCTTTCCGGCTGCATCTGGCCTCAGGCTTCGTGTTCTTCACCACCAGCAACAGTCGCACGGTGCTCAAGGTGCCGACGAGCGGGGGCGCGTTCACCAAGGTCGCCGACGAGCCGGATCTACCCTCGGCGGTGATCGCGAGCTCGAATGCGACCTATTGGGTCACCGACACCAGCGGGCACGTGATGAAGAGCGTCGGCGCGGGCGCTCCGGTTCAACTGGCGACGGGTCTCGGCCGGGCCACCACGTTGGCGCTGACCACAGACCGCGTCGTCTGGGGCACCACCAGCGGCACCATCGGCTCCGTGAGCACCGCCGGCGGGAGCCCCGCGACGCTCTTCTCAGGGCTCGGGTTCGTCGGCTTCCTGATCACCTCGCAAGAGTCTCTGTACTGGTCAGAGTACGGCCGAAGCACGGTGTCGAAAGGCGATGTCTCAGGCGGCACACCCGTCGTGTTGGCCAGCGGCCAGTCGAGCCCAGGTGGCCTGACGGTGGCGGGCTCGTGCCTCTATTGGGTCAATCGAGGCAGCGGCGAGCTGATGAGAGCCAAGCGCTGAAGCCGTGCTTCACAGCCGTGCAATCGGTTGCACGCGCATCGCGAGCAGGGGTAGGCGAACCTCCTGAATTTGCACCTGATCTGGCTGGGCTTGGCCTCTGCACAAGGCCATCCCATGAATCAGTCACTCTTGTCTCTTTCGCTGTTGCTGACCCTCACTGCCCGTCTCGCCCTGGCCCAGGAAGTCGCTCCCACCGAGGTGCCCGAGCTAAGGCAGAATCACTTCTCCACCGCCCCGCACTCGATCTTCTCGCTGGCGGCGAACGTCGAATACGAGCGCGTGGTGACCTCGCACCTCTCGCTCTACGTCGGCGTGGAGGGCTCGTACCTGGTCAGAGGCGTTGAGGGCTGGTTGGGCGCGCGGTTCTACCCGCGGCAATCGCTCGACGGTCTCTTCATCGACGCGCATGCGATGGTGACCTTCGCCAACTTCAACGGCGCGTACCGGGCTCTCGGTGGTGGCGGGCTGGTGGGTTACGCCTGGCAGTTCAAGAACGGGTTCATGCTCTCGGCCGGCGGTGGCCTCGACGTGGTCGGCTTTCAGAAAGACAGCGGCGGTTCGAGCCCGAGCTGTTTTAACGGCGTCTGCGTTCTCGCCGCGGCGTTCGATGGTGGCTTCTGGAGAGACGCACCCCGGATCTACGTGAACGGTGCGCGCTTGGTGCCGTCGATTCGCTTCACCATCGGCTACGCGCTCTGAATCGAAATTGAATCGGCTACCAGTCGGCTCGCCAGCCCTGATTGATGGCGCGAAAGAGCGCCTCGTTGCGAGGGAAGGTCACTCGGGCTTCGAACATGTCGTTGTGTCGCACACGCTTGTCATGCTGCAGACCGCCGTCGTCGGCGCGGCTCTCGACCTGGTAGTGGATGCCGCCGGGCTTTTGCCCAAGACCGATGAGCCCGTGCGGTTGAGTTCGTTTGAGAAAATCGGCTACCGATTTGTCGCCCGAGAGCGCGTTGTTGTCGACCGGCAGCGTTCGGGTGAGCAGCTGTACTTCGCGGTCACCGACCTGAAATGACCAGCCCGCGCCGTTGGGGAGCGTGAGCACGGTCGGCTCGCCGGAGAGGTTGCCTGCGAAAGCGAGCTTCATCGCGGCGGTGAGGTTGTCTCGGGTGAGAAAATCGCCGCTCGGGTTTCGGGCATCGCCCCAGGTGCCGAAGCCGGTGAGGGCGACGCGTATCGGTTCGTCTGCGGGCACTGCGGTTCGCAAGGTCTCAAGGTAGCCGCTCAGGGCGGCGGCGATCACGCGGCTGGTGCCTTGGTTGTTCGGCTTCTCAGGCAGGTGAATGAAGCCGACCAGCGGGCTGCGATCGGCATTGCGGGCGATCGAAGCGTCGGGCGCGCGAGCGAATTGCTCGGCGACGAAGAGCAGGTGCTCACAATAGTAATCGCCGGCATCGCCATTTGAGCCAGGAGTCCACACCAGGAAGCCGAGCTTCGATTGGAGTGAGGGCGGTGCGGGGACTTCAGGGCGCTTGACCTCAGCGCTTTGCCACCCCGAAGAAGCCCGAACTGGGGTGGCTTCTTTGAGCCCTTCATCCTTCGCAGAGACCGGAGCGGCGGCTCTGGCCGCAGCCACCGGGGGAAGCAAGAACTCTTGAACGCGAGACATGCAGAAACCTGTAGCACGTTCAAGGCCGCGGCCACGAGCACCGCTGCCTCGTGGCCGCCCCTCCTTGGCGATTACCCGGTCGGCACATCGACCTCAGCCAGTGCGCGACCCACTGCGGCCAGGCCACTGAGCGGGCCCCGCACCGAGAACTTCGTCTTGGTCACCGTGACCGAGATTCCCTTCACGCCGATGCGCTTGATCGCGGCCTCGACCGCTTTCCCCACCTCGGTCTTGGTGCTCTTCTTGGGAGGCGCCAGGTCGGCGATCGCGGCCTGGATCTCGGCGTACGAAACCTGGTCGAGCGGCAGGGTCATCGCCTTTCCATCGCGCTTGATGGCGACGCGAAACGTCTTGAAGTTGATCGCGCCGCGCTGAGTCACAGAGGTCTGAGTCTTGGCCTCGAAATAGACGATGGCGAAGTGAATGCGGGTCGCGCTGTACCGGTTGATCTCGTCAGGGGTCGCGAGCTTGATGATGCGCAGATTGCGGTGCACGCTTTGCGGTGACTCTCTAAGCTCTGACTTGATGAACTCGGTCGCGGTGGCGAACGAACCGGCGAGGTAGAGCGGTGGGTCGTGCTCGATAATCTGAGTCACGATCTCGTAGCGCCGGTGAAAGGCTTTGGAGCCCGCCGCTTTGGCCGCCGCGAGCGCCAGCAAGGCCGCGACGTAGAGCTTCTTGACCCCGCGGTCGGCTTTGACGACGAGTGGCTCGGTCTTCTTGGTTTCAACAGGCATGGTGTTTCTCCGTTTGGAAGTGCGCCCAAGAAATTTGAGCGCGGGCTCTTACACGGGCGACCCCCCGATTCGATTCATCGCCTTCAGTGCTTTTTCGAAAAAAGATTTCTTCGAAAAAATCGCGAGTGAGGCGCAATTGAATTTCACCAGAGTCGTACGCGGCGCCGCTTCGCCCATTTGGGGTCACAGCCGGTCGTCACGGCTCTCGAGTCGGTGGGTCTCGAGTGGGGCGCCTCCGTACCCGATCTCGCGACGGTGCTGCCTTCATTGCCGCGACTGAGTCGACTCTCCTGCTCGTCGGGCTCGCTCGAGGACATCATCTACGTGATGAGCACGAACCTAAACCAGCAGCTGAAGTCATTGCGTATTCCGTCGCGCGGTGAGTTTGGGTTGGTCGAGAGGCTGCTCGAGTCGCCTGGGGCGTTAGAGCATTTTCAAGTCGGTGCCACGGAAGCAGTGTTCAAGCCGAAGGGCTGGTCGCTCACCATCACCACCCACGCTCACACTTTCTACGAAGTGCTCAACGCGTTCGAGCGTCAGGGCGCGCGGCTTCACGAGGTGACGCTCTCGACTCTGATGCTCACGCACGCGCTGAGGGCAGGGCTCGCCTCGCTCGGTGAACTCTTTGGCTGGTAGGAGACGCCATTTCTATGGGTCAGTTTCTGAAAACAGAAACTGTCAGTTTCTGTCGCCCCGACACCGATTTTGGCGCCTCGCCTGGCGGTTTCTCCTCGAGAAACACGACTTTTCGGTGCAATGGCGGGTCGGGCTGATCGGCGTCGCCCAGAGCCCGCTGAAACTGTCGTTTCTACAAACTGAAACTGTCAGTTTCTATCGAATAGCCGCCGCCAGGCTTCGTCAATGGCGGGGCCGACGCCACATCTTCATCTCATGGTGCCGATGGCGATGTGGGCAGAGAACGGCGATCTCGTAGAGCTGGGCGCCGCTTAATCTTTCTTGGTCTTCCCACAGCCGACGGCTACGGCTGCGACACGGTGATTGAATACGGGCGCGTCAGGTGGTCGGCCAAAGCCCCTTTGCCATCGGCCGCCGGGTAGCCAGCGAACGAATAGACCCGAATGGTGTACGTGCCCGCGGCGGTGACCAAGTCGCTGCTCGTCAGGTCGATCGATTGGCCGTCGGTGGTCACATATTTCGAATCAAAGGCCGAGTTGTCAGCGGCAAAGACTTCGACGTACGGGCTCCAGTCGGTGGCGATGTTCGAGAGCTGCACCCGAATGGCGCGGCGGGCCACCACCGATACCGAATACCAGTCGTCGTACGCCGTGCGCGGCTCGGTGCCCGCGGAGTACCCGCCGACAAAATAGGCGTTGGCAGCCGTGCCCAAGGTGAGCGGCTTGGCCGCGTCGCGGGTGTCGTTCGGCTCGAACGCATCGGCGACCGCGGTGTAGACGACGTTGAGGTTGTACTTGGCCGCCTCGGAGGCGGAGCCCGCGAAGTTGTGGATCTTCGCCTTGAAGGTGGTGTTGGGCTTGGCGCTGAACCAGATCGTTAGACTCGCGCCACCGGCGGTGTTGTAGGCCGACGTGACCGGGCCGTTGTCGCTCGCTGCGGTGACTTCGACATCGAGCGCAACAGGTGTGCCCACCTGGGTGAACTGCAACTGCACCGTGCCGCCGCCCATGTCACTCGCTGGCGTCGTGAAGGCCACGAAGTCGACGTCGCCCACGCCGAGGCAGAACGTCGCGTCGGTGTTCAGGGTGAGGGTGCTCGCGGTGTCGCGGGTGTCATTGGGCTCGGGGTTGGTCGCCAAACCACAGGGGGCTGTTGCTGCGCCTCCGTCGGTGATCAGACCGGCATCGCCGCCAATGGGGCCGGGGCCGGGGCAGGCCAGAATCAAGACACCTGACAACACGCAAACGATTCGATGCATTGTGTTCTCCACCGTCGGTTGAGCCCGACCCAAAGCACGGTCGATAGCGCATCATAAAGACATCACCAATCGAAGAATCGGTACTGCATTGTATACAGTGCGCGCTCATCGGCGAGCGAACGGGCCAGCGCACCATCAAGACAACCCTGCTGCGATTGCCCGCTGTTGACACGCCGTTGTGGGCTCAGGCGTCATTTGCGCTGCCCAAAGGCGCGATGGCTCCGAGCGCGGTCGCCACCGCGCTGCTCGAATTGTGGCGCGAGAGCAAGACCGGTGTGGTCGACGTCACGTGAGACGGCACCTGATCTGGGCGTGGTGCTCTGCGCGTGCGCTGTGCCGTAGGCCCAGACCCCGCCGGCGCCTTAATCGCCGAACCCAAACGTGGCGGGCCGGCCACTGGAGGTCTGCGGCCTCTCGCCCATGACCGCTTTGATGGGTGGGGCTCCTGTTCGTCGTCTGTGCGCTGCGCGCACGTCACACCTGAATCATTGGCTCCAGCGGGGCGTTGCTGAAGTCATCGATTGAACTCGGTGAGATTGAGCTCGAACGGCTGAGCCCCGCTCGACCCTTGTGCAATGAACAGCCCCCAGCCTGTGAAGCTCGGCGGGAGTGCCAGACGCATCACGTTCCCTGGCAATGAACTTCTCTTCATCGGTGAAGAGCCGATTCTGAAGCTGACCGATGGCTCGGCCGGAGATTGCGCAGACGAGCCTCCGTAAACGGTTATTTGTGTCGCTCGAGCCACTGCGTCCAACGAAGACCAGCTCGACTCGTCTTCGAGGGACCAAACGCGTCCGGAGCGCCGA
>Ga0105048_10017052_pt1 | contig 11209 bp, 11 predicted proteins | sample MAT05_FD_78382 | JGI IMG/M metagenome (GOLD analysis project Ga0105048, IMG submission 78382) | Freshwater microbial communities from Lake Fryxell liftoff mats and glacier meltwater in Antarctica - MAT-05 | ecosystem: Environmental > Aquatic > Freshwater > Ice > Liftoff microbial mat | place...
CGAAGCTTGGGAAACTTTCGAGCTGCCGCGATGCAGAAGCGTCCGGTTCCAGCGCCGGGATCCACCAATGTGTCGAAGGGGCCCGCGGCTGCCACGCGACGCAGCATCATTTCGACCAAGGGCTGCGGCGTGAGCGTGATGCCCTGCTTGCGACGCCAGGTGGGCTCCATGCCCAGGCAGGCTGCAGCCCCCCTTGCATCGTAGCCTTGCCATGACGGCACGTCACCCAAACCAGCCCCGAACAGGCCTGGTTGCACAGGGTCCAGGACGCCCATGGAATCAGCCCAACTCGCGCCGCATCGCGTCGATGACACCCTTGTAGTCGCTCTGCCCGAAGATGGCGCTGCCGGCCACGAAGGTGTCGGCGCCGGCGTCTGCCACGCGGCGGATGTTGTCGACCTTGATGCCGCCGTCCACTTCAAGCCGGATGTCGCGTCCGCTGGCTTCGATGATCTTGCGGGCTTGCTCGACCTTGCGCAGCGTGCTGTCGATGAAGCTCTGTCCGCCAAAGCCGGGGTTGACGCTCATGATGAGGATCAGGTCCAGCTTGTCGATGACCCACTCCAGCACGTCCAGCGGTTGTGCGGGGTTGAACACCAGGCCTGCCTGCTTGCCTTCGCCCTTGATGACTTGCAGTGTGCGGTCCACGTGCGCGCTGGCGTCGGGATGGAAACTCACCAGGTCGGCGCCAGCCTTGCAGAAGGCCTGGGCCAGGGCGTCCACCGGTTGCACCATCAGGTGCACGTCGATGGGCACCGTGCTGTGCGAGCGCAGCGATTGGCACACCATGGGCCCGAAGGTGAGGTTGGGCACGTAGTGGTTGTCCATCACGTCGAAATGGATCCAGTCGGCGCCGGCTTCGATGACGCTCCTGACTTCATCGCCCAGGCGGGCAAAGTCGGCCGACAGGATGCTGGGGGCGATGCGGTAGGTGCTCATGCGGTCGATTCTAGGAGCCGTGCCTAGAATCGCCCGCATGGCCAAACCCCAGTTCACCTGCGAGGTCCGTGTGCAGTACCTGCCAGACCAGTCGCAACCCCCCGAAGGCCCTTTTGCCTTTGCCTACACCGTGCTCATCCGCAACACGGGCGACATCACGGCGCAGCTGGTGGCCAGGCACTGGATCGTCACCAACGCCCAAGGCGACCACGAAGACGTGCGCGGCCTGGCGGTGGTGGGCCACCAACCGCTGCTCAAGCCAGGTGAGCAGTTCGAATACAACAGCTGGACACGCATCGACACCCCCATGGGCCAGATGGAAGGTACCTTCTTCTGCATGACCGAAGAGGCCTACCCATTTGAGGCCCAGGTGCCGGCTTTTGCCTTGCGCTATCCAGGCGCCCTGCACTGACCGATGTCCGGCGCCTGGGATCTGACCGCGCTGGTCAACGCGGCTGACCCCAAGGCCAGCCAGGCCGAACGGCACCTGTGGATGGTGCGGCTCATGGAGTGGCTGCGTCACGCGCCCAGGTCCCTTGCATCGGCAGCCACACCGGTCGCAACCCCGGACCCCGCATCGGCGACAGCCGCCAAGGCGGCACCAGCAGCCGAGGACACCCGCACGCCGCTGCCGGCGCTGCGCCTGCGCCACCTGCTCAACCAGATCGAGCGCCACGAGCCGCTGCGCCAGCGGGTGCAGGGCCTGGCGCGGGCCTTCTGGGCCGACATCGACGCGGCTTCCTTGTATGCCGACCTGGGCTTCAACTCACGCCTGTCCTTTGGCAGCGAGCTGCTGTCGCGGGTGCAGAAGCGGCTGCTGCCGGGCACACCCGAAACTCGCGATCTGGCGGCGCTCTTTCGCCTGCTTTTTGAGCCGGGCGACGAGGTCTGGTTGCAGGCTCTGGACGGCGACACGCTGGTGCGAACGGCGGCCTTGCTGGGGCCGGGTGCCGCCGCCACGCGGGCGACGCTGCTGGACGCGATCACCATCCTGGTCAGCGCCGTCCACGCCGCCGGCTACACCCCGGCGCTGCGCCAGCGCATGGACACCACGCTGCTGCAGGCCGAACCCTTCCGCCAGATCACACCCGCCGCAGCGGCGCTGCGCGAGGCGCTGCTGGAAGGCCGGCAAGGCGACGCGCTGCGCGAGGCGGCCTACCTGCGTGCGCTGCTGGACTCCTGCCGCCGCGCCGCTGCCAGCGTGATGCCGCACCTGGAGTCTTACGGCGTGTCGGTGGACATCGTGTTCGACCTTGACCAGTTGCAGGGCCGCACCCTGCGCATCGAAGCCTTGGTGGACTGTGTGCTGGCCCCCGACCCGCTGGCCGAAGGCCACCGCCTGCTGCTGAACCTGGTGCGGCGGCTGCGACAGTTGCGCAGCGTGCGTGCGCTGTTTGCGCGCCACTATTCGCTGCTGGCCCGCCAGGTGGCCGAGCGCAGCGCCGAGACCGGCTCGAACTACATCACCCGCAATGCCCAGGAGTACCGCAACATGCTGCGCCGCGCCTGCGGCGGCGGCGCGGTGATTGCCGGCACCACTTTCGTCAAATTCGCGCTGGTGGCGTTGGGGCTGGGGGCCTTCTGGGGCGGCTTGTGGGCCGGCATCAACTACGCCATCAGCTTTCTGATCGTGATGCTGCTGCACTGGACGGTGGCCACCAAGCAGCCCGCGATGACGGCGCCCGCGCTGGCGGCCACGCTGCCCAGGGGCCGGTCCAGCAGCGATGAAGAGGTGGAAGCCTTGGTCGACCGCGTGGCGCAGCTCATCCGGTCGCAGGTGGCGGGCATCGTCGGCAACCTGGTGGTGTGCGCACCCCTGGTGTTGGCGGTTCAGTTGCTGGCCATACTAGTCCTGGGCGCGCCGCTGGTGGGCACCCGGGACGCCGAGTACGTGCTGAGCAGCATCACGCTGCTGGGTCCGACGGTGCTTTTTGCGGCCTTCACCGGCGTGCTGCTGTTTGCCAGCAGCCTGATTGCCGGATGGGCGGAAAACTGGTTTGTCTTTCACCGGCTGGACAGTGCCATTGCCTGGAACCCGCGCATCGTGGCGCGGCTGGGCGCCAACCGCGCGCAGCGCTGGTCGGCCTGGTGGCGCGCCAACATCTCGGGCGTGGCGGCCAATGTGTCGCTGGGCCTGCTGCTGGGTCTGGTGCCCGTAGTGGCGCAGTTCTTCGGCCTGCCCCTGGATGTGCGGCACGTGACTCTGGCCGCAGGCCAACTCGGGGCGGCCTTGGGTGCGCAGGGCTTTGGCCTGTTGTCCCAGCCGGCCTTCTGGTGGTGTGTGGCCGGCATCGCCGGCACGGGAGTCATGAACCTGGGCGTCAGCTTCGGCCTGGCTTTCAAGGTAGCGCTGCGTTCACGTGGCGTGCGGGTTCAGGACCGTGTGCGCATCAGCCAGGCCATCCGCCGGCGCCTTCGGACGCAGCCCATGAGCTTCTTGCGGCCGCCGCGCGTGTAGTCCGCGCGCTGGGTTCGCCCGCTCCGTTCACCCGTTCACGGTGGATCGTCGTCGCGGTCCTTGCGCCGGCCCGAGAACATCGTCCACCAGACGATGAAAACCAGCAGTCCGCCAGCGGCCAGCGCTTCCAGGATCAAGAGCCACATGAAATTGACGTCCCGTGCATGATTATGATCAGGCCGCCACGACGACGCGGTCGTAACCCTGAGACTTGGCTTCCTGCAGCGCGCGCTCGGCACGCGCCAGCGTCTGCGCCACGGTTTCGCCCGCGTGGTGTTCGGCCATGCCGCCCGACAAGGTGATGCCCACCGCTGCCGTGCCGTGCAGGATGCGCAAGGCGCCCACCTTCTGGTGCAGGCGTTCCAGGCCACCTCGGGCCAACGCGGCACGGGTGTCGCTCATCATCAGCACAAACTCTTCGCCGCCCCAGCGGCTGATCGTGTCGGACACCCGCACATGGCGCAGCGCTTCTTGCGCCACCGCGCGCAGCACGGCGTCGCCCACGGTGTAGCCGTGCGCTTCGTTGACGGGCTTGAAACGGTCGATGTCCAGCACCGCCAGGCAAAAACTCTGACCGCTGCGGATGCAACGCTGGTGTTCCTGCTCCATCAGCTCTTGCATGTGGCGTTTGTTGATCAAGCCGGTGAGTTCGTCGCGCGTGGTGTGTTCACGCAAACGCGCCAGCGCCTGCGCCAGTTCGGCCCGCTGCAGCCGCGCGCGGTGGCGCATGCGCGACAGGCGCGCGGCCAGCATCGACATGGCCGGCATCATGGTGGCCACCAGCAGGAAGTGGCCCACCTCGATGACCACCGGATAGCTGCTGGGGTTGATCGCCACCATCACCGCCATCACCACGCCATACAGCACCACGGCATAGACACTGAGCCAGCGCATCTGGCGCGGCGAGACGACGAACATGCCGAACATCAGCACCACCATCACCACCGGAAACACCGCACCACGACCGGCACCCAGCAGCGCGTAGGCCACCGCGCCGCTGGTCAGCGCAAACAGCATCTGCGGCACAGTCAGCGAGGGCTCGGCCCAGCGCCGCGACCAGCCACCCCGGATGAGCGCATAAAACCCCGCCATGCCGGCCAGCGTGAGCAGCGACCACCACAACACAGGGCCTTGCGCCGCCACGCCCACCCACACGAAGTAGTGCATGGCGATCACGCCCGCCGTCATTACCACCATGGCCAGCCCGGCCTGGGCCAGGCGCACACGTTGCGCCGGGTCGGTGGTCAGCAACAGGTCAAGCAGGCGACTCATCGTGCCGGCAGGCGGGAGCGAAGGAAACAGGCGGGCACACGTGGTGAGGGTAGCGCAAGCCGTGCGGCCAGCGCGGGCCATCTCCAGTCAGCCGCTTCAAGCCTTGCGCCCCAGGTGGTTCAGCGGCAACACGCCGCCGGCCTTGACTTCGCCGAGCGAAAAGCTGGTGTGCAGGTCTTTTACATTGGGCAGCTTGAAGAGCACGTCCATGGCCAGGCGTGAAAAGGCATCCAGGTCGGTGGCCACCACGTGGAGTTCAAAAGTGCCGGTGCCACTGATGTAGTGGCAGGCCACGACTTCGGGCCGCGCGCGGATGGCTGCTTCCAGTGCCCGTGTGCTGTCGCTGTTGTTGCGTTCGGCGTCCAGGCGCACAAAGGCCAGCACGCCCAGACCGATCTTGCGGCGGTCCAGTTCGGCCCGGTAGCCGGTGATGTAGCCCTGCTGTTCGAGCCACTTCACACGGCGCCAGGTGGGTGCCGCGCTCAGCCCGATGCGCGACGCGAGTTCGGCATTGGACAGGCGGGCATCAGCCTGCAATTCCCGCAACAACGCCAGGTCATAGCGGTCCAGCGCCTGGCCGCTGGCCGGCGCCGCCTCTTCAGGCTCGTGCGTCGGCCCGGGGTTCAAGGCAGCAGATTTCCCTGACGGAGGCTTTTTGAGCGCCATTTGTTCAGATTATCGACATCGTGAGCAAGATCATTGCGCAGAGCATGCCTCAAAGGGCATCAAAAGAAAAGACATGATGCGCATGTTTGCCTAAACTGCCGCGCAGCCCATCCCCCCGACGCGCCGGCGATGTTCGCCAGGAGTAGCCCGCATGAACGCCCCACTTCCCGAGTCCATCCGCAAGGCCCTGGAAACCGCCACCCTGGACGACAAGTACAGCCTGGGCGCCGGCCGCGCTTTCATGAGCGGCGTGCAGGCCCTCGTGCGCCTGCCCATGCTGCAGCGCCAGCGCGACGTGCTGGCAGGCTTGAACACCGGCGGCTTCATCAGCGGTTACCGCGGCAGCCCCTTGGGCGGCTATGACCAGGCCCTGTGGGCGGCCAAAAAACACCTGGCCGAGAACCACATCGTCTTCCAGCCCGGTGTCAACGAAGAACTGGGTGCCACCGCCGTATGGGGCACGCAGCAGCTGGACCTGTACCCGCAATCGAAGAAGTACGACGGCGTCTTCGGCATCTGGTACGGCAAGGGCCCGGGTGTGGACCGCTGCAGCGATGTCTTCAAACACGCCAACATGGCGGGCACCAGCCAACACGGCGGCGTGATCGCCATTGCCGGTGACGACCACGTCAGCAAGAGCAGCACCGCGGCGCACCAAAGCGACCACATCTTCAAGGCCTGCGGCCTGCCGGTGTTCTTCCCCAGCAATGTGCAGGACATCCTGGACATGGGCCTGCACGCCTTTGCCATGAGCCGCTTCAGCGGCGTGTGGAGCGGCATGAAGACGATCCAGGAGGTGGTGGAGTCGTCAGCGTCGGTGAGCATCGACCCCGACCGCGTGAAGATCATCCTGCCCGAAGATTTCATGATGCCGCCCGGCGGTCTGCACATCCGCTGGCCCGACCAGCCGCTGGAGCAGGAAGCGCGGCTGATGGACTACAAGTGGTACGCGGCCCTGGCCTATGTGCGCGCCAACAAGCTCAACCACAACGTCATTGCCACCGCGCAAGACCGCTTCGGCATCATCGCCAGCGGCAAGGCTTTCAACGACACGCGCCAGGCACTGAATGACCTGGGCCTGGACGATGACACCTGCCGCACGCTGGGCATCCGCCTGCACAAGGTCAACGTGGTGTGGCCGCTGGAAGCCACCATCACACGCGACTTTGCGCAGGGGCTGCAGGAGATTCTGGTGGTGGAAGAAAAGCGCCAGGTCATCGAGTACCAGTTGAAGGAAGAGCTCTACAACTGGCGTGCCGACGTGCGGCCCAATGTGCTGGGCAAGTTCGACGAGCCCGAAGGTGATTTTTCGGGCGGTGAGTGGGCCATGCCCAACCCCGGCGACAACTGGCTGCTGCGCGCCAAGGCCGACCTGACGCCGGCCATCATCGCCAAGGCCATCGCCAAGCGGCTGAAGAAGCTGGGCGTGCCGCAAGAAGTCGTCAGTCGCATGGACCAGCGCCTGGCCGTGCTGGCCGTGCGTGAACAACAGCTGATCGAGCTGAAGACCGACACCGGCGAACGTGCGCCCTGGTTCTGCAGCGGCTGCCCGCACAACACCAGCACGCGTGTGCCCGAAGGCAGCCGCGCGCTGGCCGGCATCGGCTGCCACTACATGGCGGTGTGGATGGACCGCAGCACCACCACCTTCAGCCAGATGGGCGGTGAAGGTGTGGCCTGGGTCGGCCAGGCGCCGTTCACCACCGACACACACGTCTTCGCCAACCTGGGCGACGGCACCTACTTCCACAGCGGCATCCTGGCCATCCGCCAGAGCATCGCGGCCGGCGTGAACATCACCTACAAGGTGCTCTACAACGACGCCGTGGCGATGACCGGTGGCCAGCAGGTGGGTGAGCGCCCCGAAGGCCACAGCGTGATCCAGATCCACAAGAGCCTGCTGGCCGAAGGTGTGGCCAAGCTGATCATCGTGACCGACGAGCCCGAGAAGTACCAGGGCCCGGGTTTGAAAGGACAGTTGGAGGCCGGTGTCACCGTGCACCACCGCGACGAGCTGGACACGCTGCAGCGCCAGTTTCGCGAAATCAAGGGCACGACGGTCATCATCTACGACCAGACCTGCGCCACGGAAAAGCGCCGCCGCCGCAAGCGCGGCAAGATGGTGGACCCCGAAAAGCGAGTCATCATCAACGAGCTGGTTTGCGAAGGCTGCGGCGACTGCAGCGTGCAGAGCAACTGCCTGAGCGTGGAGCCGGTGGAAACCGAGTTCGGCCGCAAGCGGCGCATCAACCAGAACAGCTGCAACAAGGACTACAGCTGCCTGAAGGGCTTCTGCCCCAGCTTCGTCACCGTGGAAGGTGGCCAGCTGAAGAAGCCCAAGAAGACAGCCAAGGGTGATGCGACCGGCCTGCCGGCCATCCCCGAACCCACGCTGCCGCTGGCAGAAAAGGCCTGGGGCATCGTGGTCGGTGGCGTGGGCGGCACCGGCGTCATCACCATCGGCCAGCTGCTGGGCATGGCCGCGCACCTGGAAGGCAAGGGCGTGGTCACGCAAGATGCCGGCGGCCTGGCGCAAAAGGGTGGCGCCACCTGGAGCCACATCCAGATTGCCAACCGGCCCGAGGCCATCCACACGACCAAGGTCGACACCGCGCAGGCCGACCTGGTGATTGCTTGCGACAGCATCGTCGGCGCGGCCAAGTACACGCTCACCGTCATGCAGCAGGGCCGCACCTTCGTGGCCTTGAACACCCACGGCACGCCCACGGCGGCCTTCGTCAAGAACCCGGACTGGAAGTCGCCCGGTGGCAACTGCGAGAGCGCCATCCGCGCCAGCGTGGGCGACGCACTGGTGGGCGCCTTCGACGCAGAACAGGTGGCCGTGCAGATGCTGGGCGACAGCATCTACACCAACCCGCTGATGATGGGTTATGCGTGGCAAAAGGGTCGCATCCCGCTCAGCCTGGCCGCCATCACGCGCGCCATCGAACTGAACGGCGTGCAGATCGACAACAACAAGGCCGCCTTCGACTGGGGTCGGCGCTGCGCACACGACCTGGCCGCGGTGCAGGCGCTGTTCAAGGCGCAGACGGTGATCCAGTTCGTGAAAAAGCCCGCGCTGACCGAGATGGTGGCCACACGCGTGGACTTCCTCACCGGCTACCAGGACGCGGCCTACGCGGCCCGCTACAAGGCTTTTGTCGACAAGGTGCAGGCGGCTGAAACGCAGTCCTTGGGCGACAAGGGCGGCACGTCGCTCAGCGAGGCCGTGGCGCGTTACCTGTTCAAGCTGATGGCCTACAAGGACGAGTACGAGGTTGCGCGCCTGCACACCGACCCGGCCTTCACAGCCAGGATCGCCGGCATGTTTGAAGGGGACTACAAACTGGTGCACCACCTGGCACCGCCGCTGACGGCCAAGAAAAACGACAAGGGCGAACTCATCAAGCAGCCCTTCGGACCCTGGATGCGCAGCGTGTTCGGTGTGCTGGCCAAAATGAAGGGCCTGCGCGGCACGGCGCTTGATCTGTTCGGCCGCAGCGAAGAACGCACGACCGAGCGTGCGTTGATCGCCGAATACCAAGGCTGCATCGACGAGCTGCTGCAGACGCTGGACGCCGACAACCGCGCGCTGGCGGCCGAGATCGCACGCATCCCCGAAGACATCCGCGGCTACGGCCACGTCAAGGCACGGCACCTGGCGGCCGCACGCCCGAAGTGGGACGCGCTGATGCAGCGCTGGCGCGCAGGGGCGCTGAAACAGGCGGCCTAATCTGGTCGACTGCAAGGCTTGCTGACGGCCATTCGCCCGCGATGATGGGGGCGATCAAATGCCCTGAATGCGAAGCCAGGGGCAGGCCTTGATACTGCGGTGCAACAGGACTGCCGCCACCACGCCCCTGTCTCCCGCCGCGAGGTACCACCCGGTCAGCATCGCCTTGCACTGGCTGCTGGCGCTGATGATCCTGGCTTCGCTGGGTGTGGGTCTGTACATGACGGGCCTGCCGTTTTCGCCAACGCGACTGAAGCTGTACAACTGGCACAAGTGGGCCGGTGTGCTGATCCTGGCGCTGTCGGTTGCAAGGCTGCTGTGGCGGCTGACCCACCGCCCACCGGCCGATCTGCCCATGCCGGCCCAGCAAAGCCGCGCGGCGCATGCCGCTCACCTGGCGCTGCATGGGCTGTCTTTGCCGTGCCGTTGGCGGGCTGGGCCTACAGCTCGCGGCCGGGTTCCCCATCGTGCTGTTTGCTGTTCTGCCGTTGCCCGACTGGGTGCCCGTGAACCGCGAGTTGTCCGAGAGCCTGAAGGCGCTTCATCACTGGATGGCCTACGCGCTGGGCGCGGTGATCACGCTGCATGTGGCGGGCGCCCTGAGCACCATTTCATCGACCGCTCGCCCGCACCGTGCGCTTCGACGGTGATGACGTGGCCGAGGTGCGTGGTGAGTTCACGGTGCGTGGCATCAGCCAGCCGCTGTCTTTGTTTGCGCGGCAGTTTGGTTGTCGCCAGGATGGCCAGACCGACGTCTGCGGCGGCGACTTCGAAGGCGAGCTGCTGCGCAGCAGCTTTGGCGCCACCTTCGGCCTGCCGCTCGTCAGTGACCGCGTGCGGCTGGTGGTGCAGGTTGAAGGCCGTCGACAGCGCTGAGCGCATCCACCATCGGTGGGAGCTGCCGCAAGTGCTTTACAAATGACACAGGCAGGGCCGGCCGCCGGGGGTGTGCCCCGGCAGATGGTCTGACCGGACTGCCCGGCGCTTCAGCCGGCGAACGAACGCCCGAAGGCAAACACCGAGTTCGGCGCCGTCGTGCGCACCGGGCGCACCGCCGGCTGCGGTGCGATGGCCCGGCGTGCCGGACGTGCTTCGACGCTGATGCCCTTGTCCAGCTGTTCCTGCACCAGGCTGGCCAGCGAGATGGTGGACATGTGCTCCAGCATCACCGTGTTCAGGCGCTGCCACAGGGCCTTGGACATGCCCAGGCTGCGTTCAGCCTCGCCCCCATCGTCCACCGGCTCGTCCACCGCGCTCACGATGTCGGCCACCGTGATCTTGTCGGCGGCGCGGCCCAGCGTGTAGCCGCCGCCGGGGCCACGGGTGCTCTCGACCATGCCTTCGCGGCGCAACCGGCTGAACAGCTGCTCGAGGTAGGACAGAGAAATCTGCTGCCGCTGGCTGATGGAGGCCAGTGCCACCGGACCTGTGGGCTCACGCAGCGCCAGGTCGATCAGGGCATTGACGGCAAAACGGCCTTTGGTGCTCATGCGCATGACGATCTCCTTGCAATGGAAAGATATAAGGGAACACTCAATGTAGGGTTTCAAACACTTCGCGTAAATGCGATAATCAAACAAAATTACTTCGTAAAATGCGAACTATCAGCCGCTGAACCACTGAAAAAGGCCCCCATGAATTTCAAGCACTTGCACTATTTCTGGGTGGCCGCCAAGGCTGGCGGGGTGGTGAAGGCTGGCGAGCAGCTGCACACCACGCCGCAGACGCTGTCGGCACAGATCAAGCTATTGGAAGACCGCCTGGGGCGCAACTTGTTCCGCAAGGCCGGCAGAAAGCTTGAACTTACCGACGACGGACGCGTGGCGCTGCGCTACGCCGACGAGATCTTTGCGCTGAGTGGCGAGCTTGAAGCCGCACTGCGCGAGAGGCGCGGCGGCGGCCAACAGGTGCTTGAATTTCGTGTCGGCGTGGAAGACGCGGTGGCCAAGTCGGTGGCCTACCGGTTGCTGGAACCTGCCCTGTCGCTGCCCGAGCCCGTGCGGCTGATCTGCGTGGAAGGGCAGTTCACCGACCTGATGGCGCAGCTGGCGCTGCACCGCATGGACCTGGTGATTTCCGATGAGCCGTTGACCAGCCGCTTCAGCGTCAAGGCCTTCAATCACAAGCTGGGCAGTTCGCCG
>Ga0105048_10017054_pt1 | contig 11209 bp, 7 predicted proteins | sample MAT05_FD_78382 | JGI IMG/M metagenome (GOLD analysis project Ga0105048, IMG submission 78382) | Freshwater microbial communities from Lake Fryxell liftoff mats and glacier meltwater in Antarctica - MAT-05 | ecosystem: Environmental > Aquatic > Freshwater > Ice > Liftoff microbial mat | place...
CTGCGTTTCTCTGCGTCGCTGCGTTTTCTCTGCGTCCTCTGCGCTTCGCGTTCCGGCCCGCGGGGCGAATAACCGATTGCAAACCAGGCGGAGGGGTGGCGTGCTGCGGCGGCTTAACTCGCGGCGGGCTGGCGGCTTTACGCTTGTTGAACTCATCGCCGCATCGGTGATTGTGGCCATGATCGGTGCGGCCACGGCGCTGGTGATTTTTCGCATGAGTCGCACCGCCCGTGGGTCAGCAGCGCAGGAGGCGTTTGCCCGGGCGGATGCCGGTGCCGCGCTCATGGCTCGCGATGTGCTGACCGCCAGCAGAGAAAACGATCTGACGTTTGCCAAGCTCTCGATCGCTCATGGCGGCCAGACCGATCCTGCGCAGGCCCGCGACTCGATTACGGTGCTGTCGCTCTGCGGCAGGCCGGTGCGGGCGTTGCCGTCGCACAACGAGAGCCCGGCGCACGAGGTGCAGTACCGCGTTGACAAGCCGCAGGGAACCGGCGGCCGCGAGGCGCCGCTGAGCAGCCTGATGAAGCGTGAAGACCCCAACCCGGACGAATATCTCGATGCCGGCGGCGTTGTCACGCCGGTGGTGCCGGGGATTGTTGGGCTGCGCATCCAGGCGTATGACGGGACAAACTGGTTTGATGATTGGGACACCGACAGCGACGGCTACCCGCACGCGGTGCGCATCACCGTCTCGGCATCGAGCGATGATGGCCGGGTGGTCCGCGTTTCTCGCCGCACTATTTCTTTGGATAGAACCCCGCTGCCGGTGGTGGCGCCGACGACGGAGACAACCCAGTGAACGCTCACAGCAGATTCCAGCACGATGCGGGCCAGCGTTGGCGGCCACGCCGGCGCGGCTTTGCCATTGCCATCGTGCTCTGGGCGGTTGCGATCGTGGCGGTCATGCTGGCTGGGATCCAGATCGCCAGCTTCCGTCAGGCGGCATCGGGCCGTGAAGCGTTGGCCCGCGTGCGGGCGATGTGGGCCGCGCGGGCGGGCATAGAGAACGTCATCGCCAAGGTGCAGGGGCAGACCAGGCAGTCGACCCCGGTTTCGACGGTGGCCATCGTGGCATCCATCGCGGCGGAGGCCGACGGCGTGCTGCCAAATGCCACATGGCGCATCGAGCGTACCGATGAGAACGGCACGATCCAGCCCGGGATTCTTGATGCCCATACGCGGATCAACATCAACCTCATGACCAACGCGGATTTGATTCTGCTGCCGGACATGACCGACGAAATCAGCGGGGCGATCATCGACTACATCGATGCTGATGAGGATCCCGGCACATCCGGTGCTGAGAACGAAACGTACGGGTCACTCGAGCATTCATACAAAGCCCGCAACGCGCCGATTCGTAATCTGGCGGAGCTTGACTTGGTGTACAACGTACGGCCCGAGTATGTCCGCGGTATCGATGGCGATTTGGACAACATCGTCAGCGCGCGCGAGCGCGGTTCATCCGATCAGACCTCGCGCACATCATCAGTGGCCGATGCCGGATGGTCCGCGTACGTCACGGCCGCCAGTTCCACCTCCGGCCTGAGCCCGACGGGCGACAAGAAGATTGACCTCACCGCCACGCAGTCCAGCGAACTGACGGCCCTGCTCGGCATCAATACGGCGCAGGCCGATGGGATCATTTCTGCCGCCGCGGTGACGGGGGCCACTATGGAAACCTTCCTGCGAACCTCTTTGGCGACGTTGGCCACGCAGGCGGCACAGGCATCCGGCACGAACCTGCCGGCCAACCGCCGCCCGCAGGACTTGACGACCGACCAGCTCGCCCTGCTGTACGACGACTGCACGATCGGCGACCCGGCCCTGACTAGGCCCGGCAAGGTCAACCTCAACACCGTCACCCGCGACACGCTCAATTATCTTTCAACCGTGGACCAGACACTGGCCGATGAGATTATTGAGTACCGGGACTCCAAAGGCGGCGAGGTTGCCAGCATCACCGAGTTGCTCCAGATCAGCGGCATTACCCGGGCCCAGCTTGCCACACTGGCCACCCAGCTTGATGTTCAATCCACCGTGTTCAGCGCGACTAGCCGCGGCAGAGACAATGCCACCGGTATCGAGGTGGAGATGATTGTTGATATCGATCGATCAACGATGCCGGTGACGATCCGATCGCTCCGCGTGAAGTAATTTCCAGCCGCCTTTTCTCGGGTTTGGCACCGACAGTGCAATCCAATGACAAACCAACACGCGGATCAAACGATCATCCGCACCAACAGTGAGCTTTGCAATAGAAACCACTTTGCTCTGTTCCGGTACATACAAGATTCCATGACCCGGTCCTTATTTTCAGTCTTTATTCCGTGATCCTGCTCGAATATCGCCGCTCGCTTCTCTGGCAGCGGTTCATCCTTCCATCGAATCCGGCCAGCGCACCCCGATCAAGTTCCGAACCACTCCCGCATCGCTCTCGCTTACCCACCGTGCCGCCGAGTTTTTCTTACGGCCCACGACCCCGCACACGACCCCGCACACGACATGGCCAGCAGCTCCACACAGCCACGATCTTCCAAGCTTTCAGGGCGGGTGCTTATTGCCCAGCGTCAGGGTGCCTTCGCCCGCGTGCTGGTCGGCAAGTTTGCCCGCAGCGGTTTGATTGTTGAAAAGATCAGTTCCGTACCCATCGCCACCGATGCCGACCGCCTGGCGATGGCCACCATGGCCGCCAAGGCCAAGCCCGATTTCATCGTCGTTTTAGTGCCCGTTGCGCGCACAAGTGCGCACACGCCCAAGGTTGATGCACCAACCGGCTCCGCGGCGGATATCGCCTCGGCGATCAGCCTGCTGGCCGAAGCGCACTTGCCCAGTACGTACCAGCCCCACCGGCGCGGCGGGTTTGTGCTTGGCAATGGCGATCAGGCCCGCACCGTGATTGTGGGCTGGACCGGCGATGCCGACCCTCTGGGCCTGCCCCGAGTTGATCTGTGGATTCCGGAACTGGCCGTGCTGGCGTTTGCGTGCAACCTGGGAACATCTGTGAACGTTGGCGCGGCGTACGCGGATACCGCCACCGGAGGATTCGGACTTGTTGACCTTTCGGCAGAGCCGGCGACGGCAGCCGCGGGTGTGGCGCTCACCGGCGCGATGACGGGGCCGATGTCTGTCGGCGCCGCGGCCGGAAGCTCGACTGCGGTTCGCGCCCGCTGCACGGTGCTTGCGCCACCGGGCTCAAGCAAGCTTTTGGAGATGGCCGGCAAGCTAGTGCGGCCGCTGGTTGATGAAGGAAAGGTTGAGCTGCTGTTTGATGAAGTTTCGGGCATCATGCTGGCACTTCCGAAGACGGGCCCGGCCCGAGCCGCGGCGACCTCGGCCGCGGGCGGTGGTGAATCACCGGTGCACAGCGCGATGCTGCAACTGACGGGGCGGATGCTGGCCGAGGGCGCGATGCCAGACGCCACCGAGATGACCGCGCTGCCCGCGGAGGCGAGACAGAGCGTGGTGGTGCGGGTGATCTCAACACTCGGCAAGCCGAAGGTTGCAGTGGCGTGCAGCGTGCTTGCGATTGTGCTGATCGCCGCGGCGCCGTTTGGCTTTGCGTACGCACGGCTGAGCACACTTCGCACCGCGGCAGAGAAGGTATCTGGTGGTGATGCACCGGTTGAGAAGGCTCAGGGCCAGCTTGATTTGTACGAGATGCTCAGCAGCAAGCGACTTCCCGTGACTCGCCTGCTCGCAGAACTGACGATGGCGGCGCCGCAGGGGATTCTGCTGGATTCGTTTAATCTAGAGCAGGGCAAGCGGGTGTCACTCTCGGGCTCATTTACCGAGTCACAGCAGGTGACCACCTACCGCGATGCGCTGATTGCCTCCCGAGTCTTTGAGGACGTGAAAAACCCGCAGACCGACAGCAGTTCGCAGCGATTCCAGATTAACGCTGTAGTTGCGCCGGCGGCGGTAGTGGCCATGACCGCCAAGACGCGGCCGGCAACAGTTGCTGCGGCTACGGGGACAGCGACGGGCACGGCGACGGGGACAGCGACGGGGACAGCGACGGGCACAACCCCAGCCGCAACCACAACCACAGCCGCGGCCAAGCCCGAGACTGCTGCGCGAAACGGTGCTGCAAACACCAACGACCGACGCACCAACAACCAGGGACGCAACAGCACCACGCCGCGCGGCACTACAACTCCGGCAAGCGGCGGGGCACGGGCCGGCGGCGGTGCGGGCAACGCGGCGGCGGCGGCAAGCGGCTCGGCCACGCCAGCATCGGCGGCGGCAAAGCCTGTACCCGAGCCAATCAGCGATGCGGCGATCAGTACGCTAGAGCGTCCGGCCGCCGTGAAGGAGTGGGCAAGTCGCCGCTCCGCCAGCCAGCGACCGGAGCTTGATGAGCCGACTAAGACCCGTCTGACCGAGGAAGCGGTGAAGCTCAAGGCTCGCATGGATGCCACGAATCAAACCGCACCCGCGGCGGGGGGAGGCTCATGATTTCACTGCTGACCAACTTGAAAGCAAAGTTCAGCACCCTGCCGCGTGCGGGCAAGTGGGGCGTGTGCTTTGTTGCATTTCTTGTCACGTATTTCGGGGTCATTGAGCCCTATGTCACGTTCCTGGGCGGCATCAATACGGAAGCCGACCGCATCGAGGCCAGACTTCGCGAGCGGGCATCGCTCAAAGGCAAGCTGACCAACAACGCGGCGGTGATCGATGCCGGCATCAACGCGTTTGGCATCCCTGAACTTCCCAGGATCGATGATCGCTCATCAGCGCTGACCCGGAAGCTTGACAGCGTGCTGGCCGGCAGGAACGTGACAGAAAAGCGCCGCCTGACTCGAGATAATCTTCCGCCGCTGACGCTGGGGGCATCCACCACGATCAAGCGGGTGGGCATTGAACTGCAGATCGAGTGTGAAACACCGGAGTTGCTCGCCGTCATCCGCGAACTTGAACTCGCACCGGAAGTCTCGGCCGTGAGCCGGGTTGATGTTCGCCGCATCAGCGAAGTGAACTACAAAACCGGGGGTGGCCTTCTCGCGGTGAGTTTGGTTGTTGAGATGTGGTCCGTCTCCACATCGCCGGACAGGCCGGCCTCCTCTGACTCGGGGAGCAACTCTTGAAGCTCACTGATATTGCCGCCATCTTCTCTGTCCAGTCGCGCGGGCGCGGCTGGGTTGGCTTGGCCGTTCTGGGCCTGTTGCTGCTGACGGCCGTTGTCATCGCCGCACAGGTGCCGTCGCTGCTGCGTGCCGGATCAGTGCCGACTGATGTTGATGTGCAGCCGCTGTCGGGCGATGCGATGAAGACCCGCACCGACGGGTTCAAAAAATCTACCGCCAGCGCGGCTGACAAGGTCATCGCCCGGGCCCCGTTTTACCCGCCCAAGCCCAAGGTTGCCCCCCCACCGCCCGCGCCGACACGTTACAACGGTCCGGCGATCATCGCGATGGTGGCGGACACCGTGTTCTTTGCCGACGGCAAGCGGCTGAAGGCCGGCGGCCCGGCCGAGGACGGCATCACCGTCATATCGACGGATGCTCCGTGGTCCGCCAAGTTGAAGTACAACGGTGGCGAGTTTACGGTGAATCTCTTTGAGCGCGACCCCGTGAAGCTGAATGCCGGTTTGGGCGGGTCAACCGTGCCGCCGGGGATGGCTGGCGGCGCAATCCAGAAGCCAGAGCCGACGCCGCCTGCACCTGCTTCACCCCCTGCAGCAAGTCCTGCTCCGGCTTCGCCCGCTGCCGCGCCGGCGGGCACTCCGCCACCGGGTGACCCACCAGCGCCGCCACAGGGCGATCCGAATAACGGGCCGAATAATGGGCCGAATAGTGAGCCGAATAATGAGCCTAGTAATGAGCCCCCGGCGGGCGCACCGGGTAACACGCCGCCCGAACCCATGAATCCCGAACCCGCCTCACCAACATCAACACCAACTCCAAGCCCGGCACCGGGACCAACGAACAACCCCACGCCCGCCTCGCCCGAAGTTCCGCCCCCGGGGCAGGCTCCGGAATCTGTCCGCAAGAACTGAAATCTTCGGCGGCTGGCCGCTTGCCTTTTCACACACGCTACACAATCGCACTTCGTCTCGCATTCGTCCTTTCCGTCTGACTTGCCCTTTGATTTGGATTCTCTGTCATGACCCATCGCCGCACCATCGCTTTGCTCACCTGCTGCGGCCTGTGCCTGCCCGCATTTGTTCTGCCCGCCTCTGCCCAGCCAGCAGCGCCCGCTCCCGCCAGCACGCCAGTGGCCGCACCAGGGGCCGCACCAGGGGCCGCACCAGGGGCCGCACCAGGGGCGCCGGTTGTCCCGGTCGCACCCGCACTCGCGGAGCCAAAAAAAGATGAGCCCGCCGCGGCCCCGAAGACAGGGGCCAAGGACGACGTCAAGGTCGAGGCCAAGGTCGAGGCCAAGGTAGAAGCCAAATTTGACAGCCTGAACCGGCGCATCATGCCCGGCGAGCCGACCAAGCTCTCCTTCAAGCAGGTCAATGTTGAGCAGCTAATTCCATTCATTGTCGAGGCCACCGGCAAAGTCGTGCTGCCGCAGCAGGATGTGCTGGCCCGCAAGATCACGCTGCTCAACGACAAGCCGATCCCGCGTTCAGAAGCGCTCGACCTGGTGTTCCTGGCGCTGCAGCAAACCGGCGTGGCCGTGGTCGAGCAGCAGGGCATTATTTACCTGCGAGATCAGACCAATATTGACCAGCAGGCCGTGCCGGTCATCGGCCCGGATGTCAGCACGCTCGATCGCCAGGACCTCGGCAGCACGGCACAAAAAATCTTCGCGCTGCAATACGGCACCGCCGCCACCATCGGTGAAGTGATCAAACCCTCAATTCCGGATTACGCCAAGATCGCCGTTGAACCGGAGAGCAACCAGATCCTCATCACCGGGCCCATCGCGCTGCTGCAGCGCGTTGAGCGCGTACTCATCGCGCTGGACCGGCCAAGTTCGGCGGCACTTGCGTCCGAAACATTCCATCTGCAGTATGCCGATGCAGAGATCATCGCACAGAACATCAAGGACCTGTACGGTGAAGGTGCGAACGCGACCCGCAACGGCCAGGGCAACAACCAGAACCGCAACCAGCAGATTCAAAACGCGATCCGCCAGTTCCAGGGCGGCGGGCAGGGTGGACAAGGTGGACAAGGTGGCCAGCGCGGCGGGCAGGGCCAGCAGGGCGGCGGCAATCAGGCGGCAAACGCGGCCAGCACCTCCAACAACCTCCGCGTCACGGCCAACACGCAGCAAAACGCTGTGAGCGTGGTGGCCGAACAATCTGTCATTGACCAGATCCGCAGGCAGATTCTGACCCAGTGGGACAGGCCGCTGCCTGAAGAGGCCGTTGTACCGCGCGTATACGACCTCAAGAACACCGACCCGATCAAGATACGAGATGTGCTCGAGGGCCTCTTTGGCAAAGGCACGGCCACCGCCACCCAGCAGGGCGGCCAGGCTCAGGCCGGCCGCAGCGGGAGCACCTCGGGCATCGGTCGGCTGGCCGGGCAGTTCAGTTTTCAGGCCATCCCCGAGGCGGGGCGGCTGGTGGTGGTCTCCAAGAGCCCGGACAATCTTGATGTGATCGATAAAATCATCGCTGAGCTCGACCAACCGATCACCTCCATGATCCCCGATGTTGTCGAGCTCAAGCACGCCTCGGCCGAGGACCTGGCCGAGCAGATCAACGCACTGCTGGCCCAGGAGGGCACGCTGGCACAGGTTCGCCGAACAGACACAACCCTGACCACCAGCGCCACCAACACCTCACCGTTTGCATCAGCCACCGACACCACCGCCGCGGCAGCGACGCAGACGGCCCAGACCGCGGCCACCAACAGCCTGCAGTTCTGGTGGGGGCGTGCCCGTGTGCCGACGGACAGTGCCGGCAGCGGCAACCTTGTATCCAAGGCCCGCGTGGTGCCCGTAGCGCGCCAGAACGCGCTGATGGTGCTTGCACCGCTGGAATACCGGCGGGCGATTGTCGAACTCATCAACAAGCTGGACCAACCCGGCCGCCAGGTACTGGTGTGCGCGATCATCGCCGAGATATCTTTGGAAGATGCCACGGCTCTGGGCGTGCGCTTCAGCCAGTCGGGCATCGTGCCCACCCGCAGCGACAACACCATCGGCATCGGCGGCTCCCGCAATGCCGCGGGCAACGTAACGCAGCCGTTCAGCGGCACCAAGAACGACGTGCTTTCAAGCCTCTTTGACACCTCGGTGCTCAACATCGGTGTTGACCTGAACGTGCTGCTGCAGGCTCTGGCACAGACCAGCAAGGTGACGATTCTCTCTGAGCCGCGGATTTTCACCGGTGACAACCAGCAGGCCGAGTTCTTTGACGGTCAGGACATCCCGTTTATCACCAATTCGCAGGTGCCCACCGGGTCCAATCAGAACGTCGTCAACAGCTTTGACTATCGCGCCGTCGGAATCGCCCTTCGCGTGCGCCCGCGCATCACACCGGAGCGCGACGTCGACATCAAAGTGAATCTTGAACTCTCCAGCATCGATCCGTCACGCACGGTCAACAACCAGGCCGTGGTTGATCGTCGCGAGACCACGACGCAGCTGATCGTCAAAGACGGCCAGACGGTTGTGATCTCCGGCATCCTGCGCAGCGAGGATTCAGACGTGAAGCGCAAGATCCCGCTGCTGGGCGACATCCCGCTGCTCGGCGGGCTTTTTCAGAACAGCGAGCGGACCAAGACCCGCACCGAGCTCGTCGCGTTCATCACCCCGATCGTGGTCAACAACCTTGGTGACCTCAAGAAGATCAACGATCCGGCCAAGAAACGTCTCGATGAACTCCGCGGCGAAATGGCCGAGCCGGGCGTCAAGAAGACCGAAGAAACGAAGGGCACACCGCCGCCGCCGCCGATCATGGGCGATAACTAAAAACCTACACTTCACCTCCCGAAGCGCCAAGCCGCCTCGGCACCGGCCGGCAATAATTCACCGGTCATCTGGGCCCGCAGCAACTCGATAGGTATTGGCCCTGCGCGCAGCACCGTGTCGTTAAACTCACGCTCGGCAAACTTGCCGGTGCCCACCAATTCCCGGTGCAATTGGCGCAGTTGCTGGCCGCCGGCCATGTACGCGGCCTGGTACAGCGGCCCGTAATCCTCACCGATGAACCGTCGCACCTCCGCCGTCGCGTTCGCCCGCTCGTGGCCAACCTCGCGCACCAGAAAATCCACCATCTCCGGCGGCGTCATCTGCCCCAGATGAAACTTCAGCGAAACCGTGATCCGCGCACACCTGTGCATCCGCCAGAAAAGCATGCCCACCCGATCAAGCGGCGACTTCGCCCAGTCTAAGTCCCACAGTTTCATCTCCCAGTACAGGGCCCAGCCTTCAACATAAAACGGGGTCGAGAACGTCCGCCGATAAGCCCGGTTCCGGGCCGCCATGAACGCCTGGAGGTGGTGCCCCGGTATCAGCTCGTGCGGCACAACGAGCCGCGTGTTGTGCCGGTTGTTGCCCCGCATTGACATCAACTTATCCTCATGCTCCATCGCGGCGTGGGCGTATGCCACCAGCATCGACTGCCCTGAGTACGCTGCAAACGGCAGCACCCGCTGAGCCGCCGGCGAGAGCATGTCCGTACGCCAAAGCTCGCGTGCAAGCTCCGGCACACCCACGAGGTCGCGCGAGGTGACGAACTCAATCGCCTCCCGGCTCACGTCCCGCACGTACTGGTTCTGCGTGCCGACGGGCTCAACCTTGTTCTTGGCCTGCTCCATGGCGGCCCGCCAATCGTCGCCCAGCCCAAGCTCTGCCGCTGCTTTTTTCATCTCCGTCTGGCACCAGGCCAGTTCCGTATCACCCATGGCAATCAGTTCTTCGGGGGACAGCGCCACAAACTCATCCCGCAATGATGACAGCAGATTCTCGCGACCGATCGGGTCACCGATCAGCGGGTCGTGAATCTCGCCCTTGATCCTGGCTACATCCTCCCGCAGCCGCTTGGCCAGCCCGCTCATGGCCGCCTCCGCCTTGCCATACGGCGTGCGGCACCAGAACTCAAACTCCGGCACAAAGCCGGCGTGATCATCAAACCAAGTGCGCATCGTGCCCTGCAGCGAACCAATCGCCTTGCTGGCTCGCAGCGCGGTCGTGGCCGAGGGCGTCAGCCGCAACGCCGCATCACCGGAGCTCGCGCCCGCTTTAGAACTCTCCTTGGCCTTCTCTGCATCAGCATCGCTTGGTTTCTCCGCGCCCTTGCTCAGGGCCGCTTCAACCGTCTTGATGGCATTGCTGATGCTCACGAGTTTCTCAGCGGCTGCGCGGGCATCAACCGGTTCCATCCGGCCGCGGGCGAGCTCAAGGTCCGCAATCGCTTGTGCAAACGGCAACAGGCTTGCCATCTCCGCTTGCCGCATCAGCAGCAATTCTGTATCCGCGATCTCGCTGCGCAGTTGGTTCCGCAGCAAAATGAAATCAACGCGTGTCGCCGGTGTGGTGGTCTCTCCCGCCCGAGCAACCAGCGCCGCAAGCTGCTTGGCTAAAAACTCTCTCCGGGCCCGAAGCAGCGGTTCACTCCAGCGGATGTTGTAAAACCTCGCGTGCTCGTTTACATCAGCCATCACCGCGGTAATCGCTGGCTGCCAGTTGTCCGCGGCATCAGCCCGCTGGGCCGCTGTTCCTGCATCAACCGCCGCGGCTGGGGACGCGATGGCGGTTTGCCCCGGCAACTCCGCGGCGACCACGCACCCGCCCGCCACCGTAGCCAGGGCGACTATCGCCCAACCGGCGCCCGCGCGCACTCTGTCCAAAGCACCGGGTTGGAACACACGCTTAGCTGGGGATCTTTGCATGGAGCGAGCATAACGCCTCTAGGGCCGCGATGGGGCTTTTTGGCCGGGTGACCTGCCCGCATTGCAGCCCATCCTCTACCGGCTTGGCACCGTCCAAACCGCCCGAAAGCCGGACGGCGGGCCCCGACAAATCTGCCAATCTGGCACGCCTTACCTCGCGGCACTGGAAACGCCCGGTCGACTCCCGACCACGGCGAGAGTCCAAACGCCGTCTAAAACCCAAAAACACCATCGATACACCATCTCTGCCCGCCCCTCATCCGGCACGGAAGTTGCCCTGCTCTCTGGTAGCTCGTGTCATTGAACCGCCCCATCCCGGCTCCAGATCCCTTTGGCGAACCCAATCGTCAGGGTCAGGGTCAGGGTCAGGGTCCGGCACCGTCCGGCCAGCCCAACCCATGTTTCGGGTTTGA
>Ga0105048_10017055_pt1 | contig 11208 bp, 6 predicted proteins | sample MAT05_FD_78382 | JGI IMG/M metagenome (GOLD analysis project Ga0105048, IMG submission 78382) | Freshwater microbial communities from Lake Fryxell liftoff mats and glacier meltwater in Antarctica - MAT-05 | ecosystem: Environmental > Aquatic > Freshwater > Ice > Liftoff microbial mat | place...
TCGTCGTCGTCGTCGTCGTCGTCGTCGTCCGAGCTCCAGCCGCCACCGCTGTCGTCGTCGTCGACCTCGTCGCGCATCGCATCGAGCGGGCCCGCATGCGCGACGTCCGGTGCGGCGAGGCAGGCAACGAGCACGCAGACGAACCATCGCCACACCATCTTCGGTGTGATGACGCGCGAACCGGCGATCCAGTAGGAGCAATCCGCGAAAGCCATCCCAACGATGACGCAGATCACGGATCCGTGTGCGCCACGCGACAGTGTCGCAAGGATGCGACGCGGTTACGCCAGTGCGAGCACCGGCGCGCGCCCGCGCGCATCGTCCGGACCGATGCGCACGCAAACCTCTGTTGCGGTCTGCGACGCGGTGCGCACCGCCTCGATCATCGACCACGCGAAGCGCAGCGGATGATCGTGGAGGAATGCCGGCACCCGTGGAGACGCCGGCGCATCGCGGATCGTGCCCAACCAGCGCGCGACCCCCGGACCCTCGCCGCCCCTCGAGAGCCACAGCGCCGCCGCGAATCCGTCGTGATGCGGACGAATCGTCGTCGGCATCGGCTCGTCGGCGACCACGAGCAGCACGTCGTCCGTACCGGTCGCGACGAGCGCGACCGCTTCGATCCACGCCGCGGCGAACGTGTGCGGCCCTGCGCTCACGGTGGTCGACTGCCCGCCGAGCCCGAGCGCGATCGCGAGCTGGCCCGGCGCGGTGTTGTGCACGCTGCCCGCGAACCGCAGGGGCGACAGCTCACCGCTGCCGTCGTTCATCATGTCGAGCAGCGCGGCGGTCGTGACGATCTCGCCGAACGCCGTGCCGTGCACGATCGCCGCGGTCGCGATCGGCAGGCCGGCGCTCACGAGATCCGCGGTGACCTCCGCGACCATTCGGGTCCCGAGGCTGCATCGTCGCCGCGAGGCGAGCGGCAGCAGCTCGGCCCGCGGTGCACCGCGCTCGGCGGTCCACGTCGCGCTCGCCCGCACGCGCACGGCGCTCATGTGACCCCCACGATCACGGCGGCGTTGCTGCCCCCGAACGCGAACGATGTCGACATCGCGAGCTCGCACTCGAGCGCGCGCGCGTGGTCGACGACGTCTATGCCGAGCGTCGGATCGACCGGCGCACAGCCGAGACTCGCGGGCAAGCGCCCCTGCGCGAGCGCGAGCGCGGTGAGGATCACCTCGGTTGCCCCGGCGGCGCCGAGCAGATGACCGGTGTAGCCCTTCGTCGCGACGACCGGCACGCGCGATCCGAGCACGCGGACGATCGCCTTCGCCTCCGCCGAGTCGTTCAGCAGCGTGCCCGTCGCGTGCGCGTTGACGAAGCCGACCTGCGCCGCGCTGATGCCCGCTCGCGCGAGCGCATCGAGCATCGCCCGCGCGGCGCCGTCGCCCTCGGGGTGTGGCGCGCTCATGTGATACGCGTCGCACGACTCGCCGACCGCGACGATGCGGGTCGCTGCTTCGCCGCGCCGCTCGACCAGCGCGAGCGCACCGCCTTCGCCGAGGCTCAGCCCGTTGCGCTCGGCGGACAGCGGCCGACATCCCGCCGGCGCGACGAGCTCGAGCGATGCGAACCCGCGGATCGTCATCTCGCACAGGCTGTCGACGCCGCCGACGATCACGGCGTCCGCGAGATCGGCGTCGATCAGGCGCTGCGCCGACGCGAACGCCTTCGCGCTGGACGAGCATGCGGTCGAGATCGCGTGGCCCGGTCCGCGCGCGCCACAGATTGCGCGCACGACGTCGATCGTCGCGGACATCGCGTGGTGGCGATACAGGTCGAACGACGCCGGCAACGGTGCCCCGGGTGTCCATGCGGCCTCGGTCGCCGCGATGCCGCCGGTGCTCGTGCCGATCACGATCGCGACGCGCGATGCACCCCAGCGGCGGTTCGCGCGATCGATCGCATCGAGGATCTGCAGCACGGTCTGCGCCGCGATGCGGGCCTGGCGGGAATCGTGATCGCGCAGCGCTGCTGGCAAGGTTTCCAGCTCGCCGCACGAGCCGTGGAGTCCCGGCGCATCGCCCTGCGCCGCGAGCCCGCTCGTGCCGCGCCCGATCGCGGCCGTGACCGCACCCGTGTCGACGCCGAGCGCGTTGCACAGCGCCATCGCGGTGATCGGATGCCCGACGGCCTCGCGCACAGTCACCCGCGGATACTACGCCTCGATCTGGACGATGTTCTTGAACCCGCCGTACTGTGGCGCGGGCCTGGCAACACGCCGCTCGCGAGCGAGGTGGTGGTGCGCCTCGACACAGAGGGGCAGTACGATCTCGTGGCCGCGACCATCGGCGACTACCTGGCAATCTCGAGAAACCTGCAGCTGGGTCAGCGGCGCGCGATTGCTACGGCTCGATCTCGATCGTCTCCGTCTGCGCGCGCGCGCTCTGCCACGCCTCGAGCATCGCAGCCGCCGCAGGCACCACCGGCGAAGCGCGCAGCGTCGCGATCGCGTCGCCGACGTCACCGAGCGCCGCTGCGGACTCACCACGCGCCCACTGCACGTCCGCGACGACGAGCCGCGCTTGCGCCCACGCATCGGGATCGATCGTCGGATCGAGCGTCTGCAGCGCTGCCTTTGCCGCCACGAGCGCTGCGTCGAGCTGCCCACCATCACGCTGCGCCCGGGCGAGCCACGTCCACGCGGCCGCGACCGCGACGTCGGTCTCGCCGAGCAGCATGCGCCGGGTGTCGAGCGCGACCGTCAGCTCCGTCGCGGCGCGCACGAACTCGCCGCGCCCGTGGGCAGTGCGGCCGAGCAGGAATCGGCTCGTCGCGATCTCGAGATGCCGCGGTCCGAGAGCCGCAGTGCCGACCTCGACCGCGCGATGCAGCACGGCATCCGCCTCGTCCCAGCGCCCGAGCGTCACCAGCGTCGCGCCGAGTCGATTGAGCGCGCCGGTGAGCGCCGCGACGTCGGACGACATCTCGCGGATCGCGAGCGCGCGGCGGTGACTCGCGAGCGCGAGATCGATGTGCCCGAGCTCCGCCTCGATCGCGCCGAGCTGGCCGAGCGAGTCGGCGACGCGCGGGTGATCGACACCGAATGCACGCTCGCGGATCGACAGCGCGCGGCGGCTCAGCTCGCGGGCCTCGTCGATGCGGCCGAGTGCGACCAAGGCGTCCGCGGTCGCGGCGGCCGATGCGGCGACGTCGGGGTGCGCGGCGCCGAGTAGGGCCTCGCGGATCGCGAGCGCACGGCGCTGGTGGGCGAGCGCGTCGTCGAGCCGCGCCGCGGCGATCGATGCGTCGCCGAGCGCGACGAGGATCTCCGCGAGTCGCGGATCCTGCTCACCGGCGAACGCGAGCCGGACCTCGAGCGCGGTCGCGAGCGCGGCGACGGCATCGAGGGGACGACCAGCTTGGCGATGCGCGACGGCCTCGCTGATCGCGAGGCCCGCGATCAGCCCGTCTTCGTTCGCAGCGGCCGGCGCACGCCCCAGCGCGGCACGACCGATCGCGACGAGCTGCAGGATCTGCTCCGGTGCACGACGCGCGATCGCAGCACCGCCCGCAGCCGCCATCGCTGCGCGAGCGAGCAGGCGCGGATCGTCGCGGGCGATCGACGAGTTCAGCGCGGCGTCGATGTGCGCAGTGCCCTCATCGATGCGCCCGTCGCCGATCTGCAGCTCGCCGAGCGCGAGCTGGGCCTCGCCGAGCAGCGGATCGCCGTCGCCGAGCGCGCGCGCAAGCTCGGTGGCCTGCGCAGCGATCGCGACGCCGCGCGCGAACGCCCCGCATGCACCCGCGGCGCGGGCCCGCACCAGTAGATCGCGGATGCGGCGGGCCTGCGCGCGGCGCCCGACGTCGAGCACGTCGGGATCGACGACGATCGGTGGGTCTGCACATGCACCGATCGGCGCGAGCCAATGCGCACCGTCGACGAGATCCTCCACGATGGCCCGATCGGCGACCGACCACACCTCGACGAGTGCGCCGAGCTGCGCGAGTCGGCCGTCGAGACAAGCGCCGCGTCGCGCGTCGACACCGGTCGGCTCGTGTCCAGCGTTCGCGCGGCACTGCTCCGTTGCCGCGTCGGTCCACGTGCCCGCCCAGGTCTCGACCGAGGCACGCGCGCTCGTCCACACATCGGCGGCGAACGGTGCATCGGTTGCTTCCACTGCGTTCTTCATCGCGGCGATCGACGTGTCGTTCCAGACCGCCGCGAGACGGTCGCGCGCGTCGTCGCACGGATCGGGACGATCGTTCGCGAACGTCGCGAGCGCGGCGAGCCCGACGACGCCGAGCACACCCCCGCCGATCGCGGCGCGGCGCAGGATCACGCGCCGACGCTGGGCGTGGACGATCGCGGCGAGCAGGTCCTCCATGCTCGCGAAGCGACGCTCGGGCTCGCGCGACAGCCCGCGCAGCACGATGCGCGCGAGCCAGTCGGGCACGTCCGCGTGCAGCGGGATGTCCGGTGGCACGCCGGAGACGAGCCGCGTGTACAGTCGATCGGCATCGACCGCAACGAACGGCCGGCGGCCGAACAACGCCTCGTACATCGCGACGCAGAATGCGAACTGATCGATGCGCGCGTCACCGGTGCCTTCGTATTGCTCTGGGGCCATGTAGGCCGGCGTACCGGCGACGACGCCTGACAGCGAGAGATCCGATCCCGATCGACCGAGCACAGCGGAGACCGGATCCACGCTGTCCATCGGGCTCGCGCGAATCACCGTATGTGCGTCGTCCCTCGCGGGCCCGAATGCGCGCGCGAGCCCGAAGTCCACGACGCGCGCGCGATCGTTCTCGTCGACGAGGACGTTGCTCGGCTTGAAGTCGCGGTGGATGATTCCGGCCTCGTGCGCTGCCGCGAGGCCGGCCGCCGCTTGCGTGAACACGCCGAGGATCTCGCGCCAGGTTCGCTTGCGCAGCTTGAGCCACTCGGCGAGCGTCGTGCCCGGCACGAGCTCCATCGAGACGAACACCTGACCGTCGACGCGACCGGCGTCGTACACGGTGACCACGTGCGGATGGGCGAGGCGCGCGAGTGCCTGGGCCTCGCGCAGCAGTCGCGCGCCGCCTTCGACGACGTTCGTGCCCGATGCATCGATGAGCTTCAGTGCGACGCGGCGACCGAGCTCGCGATCGACCGCGGCATACACGACACCCATCGCGCCGGCGCCGAGCCGATGCAGCACCGTGTAGCGGCCCAACTGCGTCGGTGGGTGCGACGACTGCTGCTGCGAAGATCCGGGCGGCAGCGGGATCACGGCGATCTGCGTGAGCCCGGCGCGATCGAGCGCTCCCAGAGATCCGGGTGGTCCCAGGGATCCGATCGGGGCGAGCCGTGTCTGTTCCACCTCGTCTTGGGGCTCGTCATGGGGCTCGTCATGGGGCTCGTCCACGCCGCCGTCCGTGCCCGCGATCGTCAGCATGCGCGTCGGATCGGAGTCGTCGGGATCCGTCCGCGCGAGCTCGGCGACGAGCGAGAAGCACACGGGACACTCGTCGAGATGCTCCTCGACACGCGTCGCATCGAGGATCGGAAGCCCACCGGAGGCGAACGCAACCAGCGTGTTCTCGTCGGGGCAAGACGCCGCGGGCGCAGTCAAACCACCCGATGACACCATGTTCGGTCCGCGCTGGCTACCGTAGCCCTAGCCGTAGCCGAGTAGGCGACCGACTTGGAAGACCACCACGGCTGCAACGTATGCAACCGTCGTCATGCTCGTGAACATGAACACCGTCCATCCCCACGAGCCGGTCTCGCGACGCACGACCGCGAGCGTCGACATGCACTGGCACGCGTACACGAAGAACACCATCAGCGCGAGGCCGGACAGCGGCGTGTGCTTGCGGTTGCCGTGCTCGTCGGTCTCGTTGCGGATCGCCTCGCGCAGCTCGACGGGATCGTCCTCGTCGGCCTCCATGCCGTAGACGAGCCCGAGCGTGCTGACGAGCACCTCGCGCGCGGCGAAGCTGCCGAGGATGCCGACGCCCATGCGCCAGTCCTGACCCATCGGTTCGAGCACGGGCTCCATGGTCTGCGCGACGCGTCCGCCGTAGCTCGCGGAGATGTTCGTCGGGCCTTCCTCGCCGGCGCCGGTCGCATCGCGCGGGAACGACAGCACGGCCCACAGCACGATCGTGCACGCGAGGATCACGGTGCTCGCGTTGCGCACGAAGTCCATCGTGCGGTCGTAGACGAGCAGCACCGTGTTGCGCAGCCGCGGCAGACGATAAGGCGGCAGCTCGAGCACGAGCGGTGGCGTCGGGCTGCGCAGGATCGTCCGTTTCGCGATGAACCCGACGGCCAGCGCCGAGACCGTCGCGAGCGCATACATGCCGAGCATGATCCCCGCGCGCTTCATGTTCGCGCCGGGTGCGTCGGGATCGACGACGAACAGCGCACCGATCACGAGGCTGTAGATCGGCAGGCGCGCCGAGCAGCTCATGTACGGGATCATCAGGATCGTGACGAGTCGGTCCTTGAAGCTCGTGATCGTGCGCGTGCCGAGGATCGCCGGCACCGCGCACGCGTAGCCGGACAACAGCGGAATGAACGCGCGCCCATGCAGGCCGAGCTTCGCCATCATGCGATCCATGAGGAACGCCGCACGCGCGAGGTAGCCGCTGTCCTCGAGCGCGCCGAGCAAGAGGAACAGCATCGCGATCTGCGGCACGAACACGACGACGTTGCCGACGCCCGCGATGACGCCTTGCGTGAGGAGATCGGTGAGCAGACCGGGGCCGAGCGCGCTCGTAGTCGCCTCGGACGCGGCGCCGATGACCCACTCGATCGCATCCATGAACGGCTGCGCCCACGTGAACACCGCGGTGAAGATCGTCGCCATCACGAGTGCGAACGCGCCGAGGCCCCACACGCGATGGGTGAGCACGGCGTCGATGCGCTCCGAGGTCGCCATCGCGGGCGCGGTGGTGTCGCCACCCTCGTGGATGCCGGCGAGGACGCGGTCGACCTCGTGGTAGCGCAGCTCGGCGAGCTGCACCGCGGCGCGCAGCACGACCTGCGGATCGAGCGTCGCGATCGCGGCTTGTTCTGGCGCGGTGCCGCCGTGCTCCTGCAGTCGGCCGGCCGCGGCGGTGCCGATCACCCAGCGCGCGCGCGCACCGTCGCCGCCGAGCTTGCGCAGCACGTCGCGCAGCTCCGTCATCGCCGCCTGGGGCGCGACGAGCGATGCGGTCTCGCGTGCGGGCAGGCGACCGATCGCGGCGACGAGCTCGCCCACGCCGTCGCCGTTGCGCGCCGACGTCGCGACGACCGGCACACCGAGTCGATCGGCGAGCTGCGCCGCATCGGAGAACAGCCCGAGCGTGCGCGCGGTGTCGATCATGTTCAGCGCGACGACGATGGGTAAGCCGAGCTCGCGGAGCTGCAGCACGAAGTAGAGGTTGCGCGGCAGGTTCGTCGCGTCGACGACTGCGACGATCGCCGTCGGAGGATCGCCACCGCGGCCAGTGAGCGTCGCGTGAGCGGCGGCTTCGTCCGCCGACGTCGCGGTCAGGCTGTAGCAGCCGGGCAGATCCACGATCGTGAGCACCGCACCGAACTTGCGGGCGACGTCGCCGTCGCGCCGCTCGACGGTGACGCCTGCATAATTGCCGACACGGTGACGCGACCCCGTCAGCTCGTTGAAGAGGCTGGTCTTGCCGACGTTCGGATTGCCGGCGAGCGCGACGATGCGCGGCGTCGTTGCCTCGCTCACGCGATGCGGATCCTCGCTGCTTCGGCGCGACGCAGCGACACGTGATAGCCGCGCAGCGTCAGCTGCAGCGGATCGCCGAGCGGTGCGACCTTGACCAAACGGACATGCGTGCCGGCGACGAAGCCCATCTCGGAGAGGCGCACGACGAGCGCACCGTCGCCGTCGATGCCCGCGACCTCGCCCGACTCACCGACCGACAGCGTGCCGAGCGTGCGTGGGGCCACCTCGCGAGCATCGAGCGACGCCCCAACGCGGTCAAGCGCTGCGGAACCCGACGCGAGCAGGGTCACGCTCGTTCGTGCGCGCGCGAGCACCGCCTTGCTGTAGGCTCCCGCGTTCGGGACCGCCACATGGAATATCGAACACTCGGTCGAACGGGTCTACGGGTCTCGACGCTGTGCTTGGGCACGATGACGTTCGGCGAGGCCGACGACAGCTCGTTCATGCACAAGGTCGGCTGCGACGAAGACACCGCGTTCGCGATCATGAACCGCGCGCTCGACATGGGTGTGAACTTCTTCGACACCGCCGACGTGTACGGCCAAGACGGCCTCACCGAGCGTGTGATCGGCAAGTGGTTCGATCGCGACAGGCGTCGCGACGATGTCGTGCTCGCGACGAAGTTCCGCTTTCGCATGAGCCGTGGTCCGAACGGATCGGGTGCATCGCGGCTTCGCATCCTGCGCTCGTGCGAGGAGAGCCTGCGGCGCCTGCGGACCGATCGCATCGATCTGTACCAGGTCCACATGCAGGACGTGGACACGCCCGAGGAAGAGACGCTGCGTGCGCTCGACGACCTCGTCACGCAGGGCAAGGTGCTCTACATCGGCGCGAGCAACTACGCGGCGTATCGACTCGCGGACAGCGTGTGGACGAGCCGCACGCACGGCATTTCGAGGTTCGCGACGTTGCAGGCGCAGTACAGTCTCATCGCCCGCGAGATCGAGCGTGAGCACGTGCCGCTGTGTCGCGAGCACGGGCTCGGGATCCTGCCGTGGTCGCCGCTCGCTGCGGGTCTGCTGTCGGGCAAGTATCGCGGCAGTCAGCGGCCGCCCGCCGGCAGCCGGCTCGATCAGTGGAAGGATCGCTGGGGTCGTCTCGACTCCGAGCGCAACTGGAAGATCGTCGATGCGCTCGTCACGGTTGCGGCGGAGCTCGGCGCGACGCCGGCCCAGGTCGCGCTCGCGTGGCTGATCCGCAAGCCGGCGGTCACGAGCGTGATCTTCGGCGCACGCAGCCTCGCGCAACTCGACGACAACCTCGAGGCCTCCGCAGTACGACTACCTGAAGAAATGATGCGCATGCTCGACGAGGTGTCCGCGTTCGATCTCGGCTACCCGTACGACTTCATGCTGCGCATCCAAGGTCGGTGGTAGGTTCGCTGGTAGGTGCTCCCGATCGAGCTGATCGTTCCGGCGGTGCGGGCCCAGCTCGCTGCCGGTCGCGATCTCGTCGTGCAGGCGGAGCCGGGCGCGGGCAAGACCACGCGGCTACCCGAGGTGATGCTCGACGGTGGGTGGGCGGATCGCGGTGAGATCTGGATCGCGCAGCCGCGGCGGATCGCGGCGCGACTCGCTGCGGTTCGCGTCGCATCGCAGCGGGGCGAGAGCGTAGGCGGCACGATCGGGTATCAGGTGCGGTTCGATGCGAAGACGTCGGCGGCGACGCGGGTTCGCTTCGTCACCGAAGGGATCCTCGCGCGGCGATTGATCGACGATCCGACGCTCGCGGGAATCGGTGCGGTCGTGTTCGACGAGTTCCACGAGCGGCACCTCGATGCCGATCTGGCGCTCGCGCTGGTGCGCGCGCTCAAGCACGGGGCGCGGCCGGATCTGCGCTGCGCGGTGATGTCGGCGACGCTCGATCCGGGGCCGATCGCGGCGTATCTCGGCGCGACGCCGCTGCACTGTGCGGGGCGCGTGTTCCCGGTGGAGATCGAGCATGTGACGACTGCGAGCGAGCGGCCGATCGGGGTGCAGGTCGCGCAGGCGCTGCGGGATCTGGGGCACCTCGACGGCAGCGTGCTCGTGTTCTTGCCCGGCGCCCGCGAGATCCGCGAGAGCAACGAAGCATGCACGGGGATCGCGGCGAAGCTGGGGCTCGAGATCGTCGTGCTGCATGGTGAGCTGCCGGCGGCGGAGCAGGATCGTGCCGTGCAGCCTGGTGCGCGACCGAAGCTCGTGCTCGCGACGAACGTCGCGGAGACGTCGATCACGATCGAAGGGATCGCGTGCGTGATCGACAGCGGGCTGGTGCGACAGGCGAGCCACGATCCGTGGACGGGGCTCGGGTCGCTCGTGCTCGGGCGGATCTCGAAGGCGTCCGCGGAGCAACGTGCGGGTCGAGCCGGGCGCACGCGGGCGGGGCGATGCATTCGGCTGTACACGAAGCACGATCTCGACCGCCGGCCTGCGTTCGATCCGCCGGAGATCCTGCGGCTCGATCTCGCCGCGGGCGCGCTCGCTGTGCGTGCGGCGGGCTTCGATCGGTGGGATGCGCTGCAGTGGCTCGACGCGCCGCCAGTGTTGGCCGCACGCGGTGCCGACGAGCTGCTCGCGAGGCTCGGGGCGATCGACGATTCGGGGCGGCTGACGGCGCGTGGCCGGGGGTTGCTGAAGTATCCGACGCATCCACGACTCGCGCGCGTGATCCAGGCCGGGTTTGATCTCGGTGTCGGTCACGCGGCCGCGGGTGCGGCCGCGTTGTTGTCGGAGCGGAGCATTCGCAGAGGAGGGATCGATCGCGCGCCGCGGGCGAGCGTCGCGGCGAGCTCGGATGTCGTGGTGGATCTCGAGGATCTGCGCGCGTTCTCCCGTGATCCGCGGCGTGCTCCATCGTTGGGACTCGATGCCGGTGCGTGCCGCACGGTGCTCGATGTGTGGCGGCAGCTCTCGCGCGGTGGCGGTGGCGACGAACCGATCGACGACGATGCGCTCGGCATGGCATTGCTCGCCGGGTTTCCGGATCGCGTCGCGGCGGTCAGGCCGGCAGTTGCAGGCACGCGGCGCAAGCTCGCGTTCGCCGGCGGTGGCGGTGCCGCGGAGCTCGCGGAAGAGTCGGTGGTGCACGGCGCGGCGTTCGTCGTCGCGCTCGCGGCCCAGTCGCGACGCGAAGGCGTGGGCGCTGCGGTGCTCGTGCGCCAGGCGGCGGCGGTCGAGCCGGAGTGGCTCCTCGAGCTCGATGCTGATCGGCTCGAAGAGCGCACGATCGCGGTGTTCGATGCGGAGCGCGAGCGCGTCGAGGTGACGATCGAGACCCGCTGGGACGGGCTGTTGCTCGAGTCGCGTCGCGACGCGCGTGGAGGTGCGGCGACGAGCGGCGCGTTGCTCGACGCAGCACGTGCTCGCGGTGCGGCGGCGTGGTGTGAGGAACCGCAGGATGCGATGCAGCTGCTCCATCGCGGCGCGTTCGTGCGGATCCACGATGCTGCGGCGGTAGTGCCGACGACCGAAGCGATCGATGCAGCGCTCGCGCTCGCGTGCGAGGGCCGAAGCAGCTTCGTGCAGCTACGATCGGCGGGCGTGCTGGATCA
>Ga0105048_10017057_pt1 | contig 11208 bp, 11 predicted proteins | sample MAT05_FD_78382 | JGI IMG/M metagenome (GOLD analysis project Ga0105048, IMG submission 78382) | Freshwater microbial communities from Lake Fryxell liftoff mats and glacier meltwater in Antarctica - MAT-05 | ecosystem: Environmental > Aquatic > Freshwater > Ice > Liftoff microbial mat | place...
CAGACGGCCGCGGCCGGCGGGACTCACTTCGAGATAGCGGGTGAGGTAGGGCGATTTGCGCAGATTGTGCGCAAGGCGCATTCCCATTTTTCCGCCGGCGCCGACTAAAGTGATTTTTTCCATGATCTTAATCCTCAGTTGTGTTTATTCGATCCGATCAAACGACGCGCGTACGGTTGCGTCAGGTGAGCATGTGCCCGGTCTTGAGGTAGGACACGCTGGCCGCCACCCATTCGGCCTCTTTGCGGATAGTGTCGGCGAGGCGGGTTTCGGGTGGCGTCCATAGTTCGAGGATGGCGCTCTTGCATCGCCCGTACGCCGTGATTTCGGCGACCAGCCATGGAATGTTCAGCATCCCTTGCCCGGCCGGCAGCCCCTCGACGACAAATCCCATCTTGTGGTGGACGCGGCGCACCGTGAATTCCTTCAGATGCAGGTTGACGGTGAAAGGCGCCAGCGTTTGCACCACCTCACGTACGCCTTCGCCGGCCCCCATGCTGTTGACCGAATCCAGACAGATGCCGACCCATTCCGGGTCGGTCTCGGTCACCATGCGGACGAAATTGCAGCTCAGGAAGCGATCGTGATTTTCAATGGCGAGGCGAATGCCGGCATCCTTTAAGCGCGGAACGAGAGCGCGAATCGTGCGGATCACCGCGTCGATTTCCGGCTCGTAATCAGCGGCATCGATCACGACGCGCAAAATATCCGAGTCGAGCCGCTTGGCGATGTCGAGGTAGGTGAAGACGCTTTCCGGAACCAGCCCGCGCATGCCGACTTCGACGCGGATACCGAGGCCGAGCGCCGTGCGGCGCAGCTCTTCCAGGTCCTCAGCAGCGAGCAGATGCAAGGGACAGTTGTCGGCGATCTGAACGACCGACAGCCCATATCGATGCGCTTCCGACAGCAGGTCGAGCGGGCCCATCGGGGCAGCCGGCTGATGTCCCGGCACGCCGACCGCCCAGGTGAATGAATACGACGACAGCCCAAGTTGCATGGTCCTCTTTCTCCTACTGCGATAAGCCGTGACGCAGCGGTTCCGGCCAGCGAAACGTCAGCGGCCATGGACAACGACGGCGGAGTGTTTTCGTGATATCGGGCGAGGCGGCGGCCGGTACAACACGACTGCGGCCGACCGCGCCTCTGGCACCCCGAATTACTTCTTGTTGCGCGTCGCCTCGACCTGACTGAACATCTGCTTCGCCAGATTGGCGTCGAAACTGGCGGCGAACTTCTCGACCACCGGGCGCACCTTGTCGCTCATGCGCTGCAATTCGGCGGGCGGAATGGTCGTCACGGTCATGCCTTTTTCCTTGAGCGCGGCGATCGACTTGGCGTCGGCGTCATTGTTCAGCTTGCGCTGGAAAGGCCGGGTCTCGACGACGGCCTCGGTGATGATGCGCTGCTCGTCCTTGGTCAGCGTGTCCCACCATTTTTTGCTGGCCATCACCAGATGCGCGGCATAGGCGTGGCGCGTCAGGCTCAGGTATTTCTGCACCTCGTACAGCTTTGCCGTATCGATCGTTGGCGCCGGGTTTTCCTGTCCATCGACGGCACGCGTTTCGAGAGCGGTGAACACTTCGCTCCACGGCATCGGCACCGGGCTCGCGCCAAGCTCCTTGAAGAATTCCAGATACACGGGGTTTTGCATGACGCGCAGCTTGATACCGTCCATATCCTCGAGCTTTGCGACTGCGCGCTTGCTGTTGGTCAGATTGCGAAATCCGTTATCCCAGAAGGCGACACCCACCAGACCGACGGCCGGTAATTTTGCCGTCAAAGTCTGCCCGACCTGGCCATCGACAACGGCGTAGGCTTCTTCCGGGGTTTGAAAGACGAAGGGCAGATCGAGAATCCCGAATTCCTTGACCATGCCGACCAGAGTGGCGGTCGAGCCGACCATCATTTCCTGCGTTCCCGCGGTCAGCGCCGTCTGCATCGCCATATCGGCGCCGAGTACGGCGCCGCCGAACAGGCGCACTTTCATTTTCCCGCCGCTTTTCTTGTCGACGAGCTCGGCAAAGTGTTTTACGCCCTGTCCGGACGGGCTGCTCTCGGGGTTGCCGAAGCCGAACCGGATGACGCGTTGATTCACATCCTGGGCGAGCGCACTGCCGGCAGCGAGTGCGACTGCGCAGGCCGCGCAAATAGTGGCGGCGCGACGCGCAAATGTGCGAACAGAAGACCTCATGTGTTTCTCCTTAACGATCCAATTAGCGATACATCCATCGGGCAGGCTCGGTAATGAGCCAAGGAAACAAAACAAACAACAACATCACAGCGCTGAGAACCACCATGTAAAGCCACGACCCTTTTATGACATCGTCGAGCTTCATCTTGCCGACGCCGGCGACAACATTAAGGACCGTACCGACCGGGGGCGTAATCAGCCCAATCGACCCATTGATCACGAACATCACGCCAAAGTAGACCGGGTCGATGCCAGCCTTGATCGCGATCGGAACAAGGACGGGGGCAAGAATCAGGATCGTCGGCGTAATGTCGAGCCCAGCGCCGACGATCATCAGCAGGATCATCACAGCGGTCATCAAAATGATCGGACTGTCGAGGATCGGCTCGATCAGAGCCGCGGCCTCACCGGGGAGATCCGCCAGTGTGATGGCGTAGGAAGAAACAAATGAAGCGGCAATCAGGAACATGATCACCGCGGTGGTCTTGGCCGAGGCGACGAAGACGCCGAGCAATTGCGAAAGCCTGATTTCCCGGTAAATAAAGACGCCGACGAACAACGCATAGACCGCGGCAACGACAGCCGCTTCCGTTGCCGTAAAGATGCCGCCGCGCAAGCCGACGATGATGATGACGGGAAGGAGCAGGCCCCAGAATGCGTCGGCAAAGCATTTCCAACACACCGACAGCGGTTGGCGAGCCGACAAGCGGATCGTTGCGCCGCGCATGACCCACCACCAAGTTAGTACCAGCGCGAGGCCGATCATCAGGCCGGGCGCGATTCCGGCGAAAAAGAGCTTGGTAATGGAGACGTTGGTGGCAACGCCGAAGATGATGAACGCGATCGATGGCGGAATGATAGGCGCGATGATTGCACTCGCGCAGATCAGCCCGGCCGACTGGGTTTCGTTGTAGCCGTTGTTGCGCATCATCGGCAAGAGAACGCCCGCCAAGGCCGCGGCGTCGGCGACGGCCGAACCGGAAAGACTCGAGAGGACGAGCCCAACGGCAATGACGACGTAGCCGAGCCCGCCGCGCACGTGCGCAATGAGCGCGACGGCCAAGGCAACGATGCGTCGTGAAATGCCGCCGGCATTCATCAACTCACCGGCCAGCATGAAAAACGGCACGGCAAGTAGCGAATAGCTGTTAGCCCCCTCGAGCATGTACTGCGCGACAGCGGCCGAGTCGAAGGACCCGAGTTGGTAGAGCATCAGCATTCCGGTCAGGAGCAGCGCAAAGGCGACGGGCATGCCAAAAATCATGAATAGGCATAACGAGACGGTAAAGACGGCCAGGCTCATGTCGACTATCCCCGTTCTTCGGCGACGGACATCAGTTCCGAGTCGGACAAACGCCCGAGCGCCAACTGAATCAGCTCGGCAGCGAGAATCAGAGCAATCGCAGCGCTGGCGACGACCCCGGCAGCCGTAACCCAGGACATCGGAATACCGGTCACGGCAGATTTGTTGGCATTCCCAAGGACGGTGTGGGTCCAACTACCCTGGAATACAACGGCACATCCGAGAAGCATCAGGGAATGGCTGATCGCGAAGCAGATCTTCTTGCCGAGCGGTGGCAGCCGTCTCACAACGCTATCCATACCGAGATGCGCATGTTCACGCATGGCGACGATGGCGCCAAGAAAAATCAGCCAGACAAAGCAATAGCGAGACAACTCATCGGAAACGGCAAGACCGTTCCCGAACCCATAGCGCATCACGACGTTGATGAAGACCAGAATCACCATCGCGACCAAGGCCAGCATGATGGCGATCTCGATAACGCGCATCAGCCCATCAACCACTCTCTTTATCATCACTTCGCCTGTCATCGATTGTTAACTGGTAGTACCATATACCGCGCGCAACTTCAGTGTCAACCGCGATCCCTGTTAGCCGGATTCGTCGAGTGCGCTGTAGACGATCCAACTGCACGACCGCCCGTTAGCAGCCCTGTAAATAATGTCGGGGAAACGTTTTGCGTCGAGAAACAATGCTTTGAACGAGCAGCCTTCAACTGCGCTATACTAGTGGTAGTACCAGTTACCAAACGACCATCATGACCGAATTTTCACCGCTCATCCGCTTGAAGCTGGTTGACCAGATCATGGATCAGTTGCGCGCAGCGATCGGCAGCGGCCGCTATCAGCCGAATGCCCGGCTGCCCTCCGAACGCGAGTTGGCAAGCGCCTTCGGAACCAGCCGTGTCGCCATCCGCGAAGCTTTGGTGGTGCTCGAGGCGCAAGGTCTGGTGGAGCGATCGCATGGTCGTCCGGCCCGTGTTTCGAGCCCGAAAGCGCCTTTCTGGCGTGCGTCCGGGGCTGTTCGCCTTCCCGAGAACCCGAGTGAAAGTGACGTGCGCGACGTCAAACAGGCGCGTATTTTTCTTGAAGTCGAGATGGCGCGCGTCGCCGCGCAAACGTGTTCGCCGGCTGACGTCGAGAAGCTGAGAGCCGCTGTCGAGGCCAATCGCAAAGCCATAGGTGAGCCGCAAGCCTACCTGGAAACCGATATGACGCTGCACAACGTCATTGCCAGCCTCTCGGGCAACGCGCTGTTCGTCGAGATGGGGCGCGATCTCCTGCGCTGGCTCGCGCGCTTCCAGAGCGAGGCGGTGCACGTCGAGGGCTCTGTCATGCTCAGTCATCGCGAGCATGCCAAGATCGTCGATCTGATCATTGCGCGCGATCCCGATGGTGCCGCCAAGGCAATGCTCGGGCACTTATCCCGAACCCATCTCGCCTACGGTCGGCTCCATTCCTTGCAAGCCGAGGGCGAAACCCGACCCGTTCCGTCGCGCGCCGTCTGATCAGTGCCCATAGCGCTTTTCCGACGCTTGTTGGGCTAGCTCGTGGGCGCCTGGCGCACAGCGCTCGTCATGTCGGCAGCGCGCCGGCAACTTCATCAGGCGTCATACTTCGATTGCGGACAAACCGGCATGCGAAGGGTGTATTCTGGATACCGTTTTCGACAGGCCAGGCGAGATATCACGTGGCGTTTTCAACTTGAATGTAGACGACGGAGGAATTCGATGATTTCAAAGAGACTGGTTGGAGCGGCGGCCCTAAGCTTATTTGCCACGGTTGCCACGGCGGCGTTCCCTGAGCGGGATATCACCGGAACCATCATGTGGGGCGCTGGCGGCGCGATGGACGTCGTGTCCCGGGCCGTACAGCCGCATGTGGAAGCAGCGTTGGGCAAGAAGATCGTCATGGTCAACAAGCCCGGCGGTACCGGTGCCATTGCGACAAACGCCATTGCCAACTCGCCGGCTGATGGCTACAGCCTGCTATTCGGGGCCGAGAATCCGCAACTGCACAAAGTGCTCGGCCTGGCTGAGTTCGACTACGACAAGTTCTTCCCCGTATCGATCCTGGCGCGCAGCGTCGGGGTGATCGTGGTCAAGGCCGATGCGCCGTGGAAAACGCTGACCGATCTGATCGAAGACGCCAAGAAGCGGCCGGGCAAGATCAAGCTGGCGATGACCGGCCCTGGCGGATTGCCGCATACGGTAGCTTCCATGATGAGTGCCGCAACCAAGATCAACGTCATATCGGTACCCTTCGATGGTGAAGGCCCGGCGGTGACGGCCGTGATGGGCGGGCACGCCGATTTCAGCCCGGTGGGTGTCGGCGCTGCGACAGAAGCGATCAAGTCCGGCCGCATTCGGGCACTGGCCGTGGTCAATAGCGAGCCGGTGGACTCACTGCCCGGCGTGCCGCCGGTTACCAAGGAATATCCGGATTTCGGAAAATATCTGCCGTGGGGGCCGTTTTATGGCGTTTTCGTGAGAAACGACACGCCGGCCGAAATCAAGGCGACGCTGGTCAAAGCATTCAAGACGGCGGGAGAAAACGCCCAGTTCAAGCAGTTGATGCTCGAGCGCGGCAACATCATGATGAATATTTCCGGTAGCGAAGCAGAAGCCTTCCTCAAGAAGTGGCAGTCGACGACGAGCTGGTTGTTGCACGACGTGGGGGCGGCCAAGATCTCGCCGGAAAAATTCGGAATCCCGAAACCTTAAGTTTTTGACCTGGCCGTTCGAGAGCCCGACCCGCGTCGGGCTCTTTGTCGACCATCCTTGCCGCGCCGCTTTGGGCAGGGTGATGCAGGCGGGAGATAAAATAATGATGGAATCTTTAAAAATGTTGCCAGTGTTCTCTGCGCGATTCGGTTGAAGGAGCGACGAGAATGAGCGCTAGCGATGAACAGATGGACAAGGCGAGGCTGCCCGGGGAAACCGGCTTCTGCGTCGTCATCCTGTTGTTCAGTGTGACTTTTCTCTACCTGTCGTACAGAATTTCCGGATTTTCCTCGTGGACTTCCGCCGGATCCTTGCCGATGGGAACGACCCTGGTCATGACCGTGGCCGCGATCGTTATTCTATTCAGGGAATTGGCCAAGCCGGCCCCGCAACTCACGGGGGGCGAGTCGTTGACGCGCGGTTTTTTCGCGCAGGTTTTTCCGCTGCGGCACATCGTTTTCATCGCCGTGCTCATCGCCTATATGTTCCTCCTTGATCCACTGGGATTTATCACCGACTCCTACCTGTATCTGATCGCCAGCAGCCTGGTGCTCGGCGAACGCAGGGTTGTGCGTTTGATCGTTGTCAATGCGCTGTCCTTGGCGGCGGTGTATCTCGTTTTCCAGACCGCATTTTCGGTGGTTCTGCCTACGGGCCCGGTCGAGGCTTTGTTTCGATGAGCGACTTTCTGACCAACTTCGCCTATTTCGGGATGAGCTTTACCGATCCGTATCTGGCTTTCCTGACCGCTGCGGGCGTATTTGCCGGCATTTACGTCGGCGCGATTCCCGGGCTGTCGGTGACGATGGCCGTCTCGATCCTTATTTCGTTCACGTTCAAGTGGCAGGTTAACGAGGCCTTGGCGCTGATCGCCGGGATCTACTACGGCGGCGTGTACGGCGGTTCGCGCAGCGCAATCCTGATCAACGTACCGGGAGCGCCGGCGGCGATCGCTTCGGCGCTCGACGGCTATCCGCTGGCCAAACTTGGCGAAGCCGGGCAGGCCATCGGTCTGACGACGGTCATGGGCGTCTTCGGCGGAATCATTGGCGTGATCTGTCTGGCCGTCGGAGCGCCGATGCTGTCCCAGCTGGCACTGAGCTTCGCGCCGCGCGACTATATGATGCTGGCGATCTGGGGATTGCTCCTGATCGGCAGCCTATCCGGCGGGATGATGGCCAAAGGGATTTTTGCCGGCGCATTGGGCGTTCTGTTCGGGACGATGGGGCTTGACCCGCTGACCGCCGAGCCGCGCTTTACCTTTGGCCTGGTGCAACTGACCGCCGGCGCGCCGTATGTGGCGGCGATGATCGGGCTGTTCGGCGTCTCCGAAGTGCTGGTGCAATTGCATGAACTGCACTTCCCGACCGTCAAGCAGAAGGTCGACAAGTTATTTCCGCCGTGGAAGTTGATCAAAAAACACCTGCCGCTGGCCTCGCGCTGCTCGCTGCTTGGCGTGGTGATCGGTGCGCTTCCGGGCGCCGGCGGCGACATCGCCGCGCTGATGGCGTACGACCATGCCAAACGCACCACCAAGAATCCCGAACGTCCGTTCGGCGAGGGCGCCTGGGAAGGCATCGTGGCGCCCGAGGCGGCGGCGGTCGGCTCAGTCGGCGGCTGCTATATCCCGATGCTGACGCTGGGCATTCCAGGCGATGCGGTTACCGCCGTGATCATTGGTGCGCTCTACATCCACGGCTTGCGGCCCGGGCCGATGATGCTGATCGAGACGCCGCATCTGTTCTGGTTTACCGTCGGTAACGTCCTGCAGTCGTGTATCTGGCTGGGCATCTTCGGTTTCATGGGAATCAAGCTGTTCGCCAAGATCGTCGAAATTCCCAAGTCGTCGCTGTTGCCGATGATCGTCGTGCTCTCGGCGGTCGGTGCCTACGCGATCGAGAACAACCCGGTGCACATCTACTGGATGCTCGGCTTCGGCGTCTGCGGCTACTTTCTGAAGATGTACGGTTTCCAAGTCGGACCGGTCATTCTCGGCATCATCCTCGGGCCGCTGCTCGACAACAACTATCGTCGAGCGATGATTTCGGCGGGCGAATCGCCGGCCCAGTTCCTGTCCGAATTCTTGACCTCGCCGGTGTCGCTGGTGCTGGTGATCCTGCTCACGCTTACCGTGCTCAGCCAGACTCGATACTGGGCTAGACTGACCGGCTTGTTCAGGCGAAGGAGCGCCTAGTCCACTGGCCGGCGCACGGCCCTGGGATGGTGTTGGCGAATGCTCAAAAAACCATGACTGCACACCCGCGCGAATATCAGCATCCCGCCCTCGTCCATCCCTTTCCCGACTATCCGGCGCCGGGAACGACGATCGAGGTGGCGTCCGGGATCCACTGGCTGAGTACGCCGCTGCCCTTTCGCCTGCGCGCGATCAATCTCTATCTGCTCGAAGAACGCGACGGCTGGACGATTATTGACTGTGGCTATGCGCGCCCCGACGTGCGCGCGCAGTGGGAGGCGGTATGGGCCGGGACGCTCGGCGGCAAGCCGGTGACGCGTCTGATCGTGACGCATTTTCACCCCGACCACATCGGCAATTCGGCGTGGATCGCCGAGCGCTGGCAGGTCAGGCCGACGATGACGCAGGGCGAGTGGCTGACCGCGCATCTCGCGCTGCGCGACCGCGACGCCGAGCACCGCGAAGCGCTCTATCGCTTTTATCGCGCCAACGGCCTCGACGCCGAGCGCGAGCAGGTGCTGCGCGCCGGCATCGTGCCTTATTCGAGCGGCGTCGAGTTGCCAGCGTCGTTCAATCGCCTGATCGATGGCGACGAACTGACGATCGGCGGCCGCAGTTGGCGCGTCATCGTCGGCGGCGGCCATTCGCCCGAGCACGCCTCGCTCTACTGCGATGATTACGACGGCTGCGGCGTGCTCATCGCCGGCGACCAGCTACTGCCCGAAATCACGACCAACGTCAGCGTCTGGCCGGGCGAGCCCGACGCCGACGCGCTTGGCCATTTCCTCGCTAGCCAAGAACGCTTCGCCGAAATCCTGCGCCCCGACACGCTGGTCCTGCCGGCGCACCGCCGGCCATTTCGCGGTGTCCATGCGCGCATCGAAGAACTCAGGAAGCATCACCGCGAACGCCTGGCGACGCTGCTCGGCATTCTCGAAAAGGGGCCGTTGTCCGCCGGCGAACTCGTGCCGCATCTCTTCGCGCCCGGGCTCGACGGCCACCAGACGATGTTCGCGATGGGCGAAGCGCTCGCCCACTTGAACTATCTGCTGCATCGCGGCAAGCTGGCGCGCTTGGTCGAGGGCGGGCTCTCCCGCTTTCGTCTGGCCGGGCCGCTGCCGGCGCCGAGCATTTGATCTTTCACTGATCTTCACTTCGGAGAAAACCATGGAATTGCAGACTGGCCCTTGTCCTTGCGCCACCGGCTGCGTCGAGGCCGCGCGATGAGCGGCGCCGGCCCGACCTGCCTTGCCGTCGGCGAGAGCACCGAATTTACCAAGACGTTGTCGGCGCAGGACATCGCGACCTTTGCCGAGATCAGCGGCGACCACGACCCGGTGCACACCGACGCCGCCTACGCGGCGACCACCGCCTTCGGGCGCATCATCGCCCACGGCGCGCTGGTCATGGGCCTGCCCTCGGCGACCGCAGCCATGATCTCCCGGCGCTCGGTCGAACGCGGCGCGCGCGGCACGCCGGTCTCGGCGGGCTACGATCGCATCCGCTTTACGCGCCCGGTTTTTGCCGGCGACACGCTGACCGCACGCTACACGATAGAGACCGTCGACGACGACGCCGGTCGCACCCAGGGCAAGGTCGTCGTCAGCAATGGCGCGGGCGAGGTCTGCCTCGTGGCGACGCACATCCTGGTCTGGGTCGTGCCGAGCTAAGCCGGGCTGAAACGAAGGCAAACCCACCGCAGAGGTGCCCCGCAGGAAATCCCCTTCGGGGGCGTAGAGGACGGCGAGGAAAGGCAGAGAAAAGCGTTGAGAGATCTTTAGCGTGGTTTTTCTCGCAACGCTCTCCTCTGCGTCGCCTCTGCGCCTCTGCGTCTCTGCGGTGGGCTGTTTTCCCGCCGCTGCCCTCACCGCTTGGAGGTGCATTTGACACGTCGGTTGAACCGGTTCAAGCTGGCGCCGTGAACTTCTGAACGGACCGATTCATGAGCAAAACCTGTCTGATTACCGGCGCCTCGCGCGGCATCGGCTTTGCGACGGCGGTCGCCCTCGCCGAAGAAGGCTTCGACATCGCCGCGCTGGCGCTGCCCGACGGCGAACGGATGACCGAGTTGCGGCAAAAAGTCGAAGCGCTCGGGCGGCGTTTTGCCGCCTACGAGTTCGATCTTGGCGTGCTCGAACAACACGCGCCGGTGATCGACCAAGTGCTCGCGACCTTCGGGTCTATCGACTGCCTGGTCAACGACGCCGGCGTATCGGTATTGAGCCGTGGCGACCTGCTCGACGTGTCGCGCGAAAGTTTCGACCGCTGCTTCGCGGTCAACACGCGCGGCACTTTTTTCTTCACCCAGGCCGTCGCACGGCACATGGCAAAATCGCAAACCGCCGCTGACGCCTACCGCAGCATCGTCTTTATCACCTCGTCGAACGCCGTCGCGGCAAGCATCGAGCGCGGCGAATACTGCATGTCGAAAAGTGCGCTGTCGATGGCCTGCAAACTCTTTGCGCTGCGCCTCGTGGGCCATGGCATTGGCGTATTTGAGGTGCAGCCGGGAATGATCCTGACCGAGATGACGGCGCCGTCAAAAGCGCGCTACGACAAGATGATTGCCGAGGGCCTGACCGTCGATCAACGCTGGGGCTCACCCGAAGACGTCGCCCGCGTCGTGCGCACGATGGCGGCCGGGCTTTTGCCCTATACCGTCGCTCAGGACGTGCGCGTCGACGGCGGCCTGCTGCTGACGCGTTTCTGAACGGCGAGCAGAAGAGGACGCCATGCCCAGAGAAACGATGGAATTTGACGTGCTGATCGTCGGCGGCGGGCCGGCCGGGCTGTCGGCG
>Ga0105048_10017059_pt1 | contig 11208 bp, 9 predicted proteins | sample MAT05_FD_78382 | JGI IMG/M metagenome (GOLD analysis project Ga0105048, IMG submission 78382) | Freshwater microbial communities from Lake Fryxell liftoff mats and glacier meltwater in Antarctica - MAT-05 | ecosystem: Environmental > Aquatic > Freshwater > Ice > Liftoff microbial mat | place...
AAGTCCGGCTTCGGGCCAAACTCGGTGAGCCGAGCCGTGCATGAGCCACGATCTGACAGCGTTCGTCACGTCAGAGTGCCCCGGTTCCTAGCCAGGAAGCGGCTCGGCGACGCTGCGCACACACTTTCTAAGAGAAGGATCACCACTATGGAAGCAGCAACTATCGGCACCGTGGCCCAAGATGAGCAGATCGTCGGCCTCGAACTGGCCGGGGAGATCTACGGGGTCGAGATCGGGCGCATTCAGGAGATCATTCGGGTCCAGCCAATCACGGCAGTCCCGAACGGGCCGGCCTTCATCGAAGGCCTCACGAACCTGCGGGGCCGGGTCATCCCCGTGATGGACCTCCGGAAGCGATTCGGCCTGGCCGCCCCAGAGGCGAACCGCCGCACCCGCATCGTCGTGGCCGAGCTTGGCGCGCATACGGTTGGCCTGATCGTGGACGGCGTGTCGGAAGTGCTCCGCGTCAAGGGCGAACAGATCGAGCCGCCATCGACGCTGGTCACGACGGCAGATTCCACATTCTTGCGCGGCGTCGCGCGGCTGGACGAGCGCCTCATTCTGCTGCTGGATCCGACGCACATCCTGTCCGGGACGGAGCAGGACGAACTCGCAGCCTGAGTCCCGGCAACCGCCTGCGCCGACACCGGCGCGGCACGAGTCCCAGATAGCAGCCCCCCGGCAGTCTGCCGAGGGGGCTGCTTGCTGTTCCCACCGATCTCCATACGCAGCGACAGAGGCGTTCGCCTCGGTTCGCCTCTTGCCAATCCCTTAACGGTGCGCTAATCTGACGTTTACCTGCTGACCGACAACGCCCGATCTGCGTTAACATCCGGTCGGTATCATCGCCCATCGGACGCAGCGCTGCGAACGTTGTGGCAGGGCCACGGCTGGCGAGCACACCGCCCAACACGGGGCAGCCGCCGTTGTGGTGTTCATCGCACCGGGGGTAGCGTGACAGAGCAGCGGGTGACGTGCGTAGTATGCCCAGGCGGGAGCGGCGCAAGGCCGGCGGCGTCCGGGTGCCTGGGGGCAGCATGGCCCAGGCGATAGGGACTCCTGGTCCGTCGCGCCTGAAGCGTGAGTGGCGCGACTGGTTGCTCTTCGTGGCGTTGGCTGGCCCCAACCTGTTGATGTTCGGCATCTTCAACTACCGGCCACTGCTGTACAACGCCTACCTGAGCTTCTACGAATGGGACTTCCTGTCCCCGGTCAAAATTCCGGTCGGCTTCGACAACTACGTGGACGTGCTGACGGAGCCCCACTTTCATCAGGTGCTGAAGAACACCCTGGTGCTGATGAGCGGCGGCGTTTGTCTGACCATCGCCATCGGGCTGGGGCTGGCGCTGCTGCTGAACCAGAAGCTGGCAGGCCGTGACGCGGCCCGGAGCGTCCTGTTTGCGCCGTACATGCTGTCTGGCGCGGCCATCGCCGTCGTGTGGGTCTACATCTTTGACCCGACCTACGGCCTGCTGCGGACGATCCTGTCGCCGCTGGGCATCGTGCCGCCGAACTGGCTGCGAGATTCCGCCTGGGCCATGCCGGCCGTCATCATCGTCTACACCTGGAAGAACCTGGGCTACACCATGGTCATCTGCCTGGCCGGTCTCCAGGCCATCCCACGCGAGTTGTATGAGGCGGCCACCACCGACGGCGCGAACGCCTGGCAGCGCTTCCGTCACATCACCATCCCCGGCCTTGCCCCGATCACCTTCTTCCTGCTGGTGACGGGCATCCTGGCGAGCTTCCAGACGTTCGACCTGATCCATGTGCTGACGCGCGGCGGCCCGGTCGACGCCACATCCACGTTGATCTACTACCTGTACGAACAGGGCTTCGTCGGCTTCCGCGCCGGGCGCGCTGGCGTCGCCTCGGTGATCCAATTCGCGTTCCTGTTCATCATCACGCTGGTGCAGCTTCGCTATATTGAACGACGGGTGACGTACGCCGGATGAGCACAGCCAACCGCACAAGAACCGCGCACGCTGCCACCGTCCAGGCGACGCGCTGCTCCCCGGTCGGCGGGGGCCTCTGATGGCGACCCTGGAACAGGCGACCGGTCAGGGCCAGTCGGTGGGGCAGGCGCGGCCAGCCCGACGGATGCCCCTTTCGGCCATCCTCACAAAGGTAGCCGGCTACATCGCCATGGTCGTCGTGGTGCTGCTGATCGGGATGCCGCTGCTATGGCTGCTGTCTGCGGCCTTCAAGGAGACCAGCGAGATCTACATCGTGCCGGCCACCTGGATCCCCCGTGAGCCGACCATTCAGAACTTCCCGCGCGCCTGGAACGCTGCGCCGTTCGCACAATACTATGTGAACACGACGATCGTGACGGTCGTCAGCGTGCTGGGCAAGCTCGTGATGGGCGCAACCACCGCGTACGCCCTGGTGATGCTGCGGTTCCCCTGCAAGAACGTCATCTTCGCGCTGATCCTGGGCGCGCTGATGATCCCTCCGCAGGTCGTCGTCGTCCCCAACTACCTGCTCTTCGCCGACCTCGGCCTCATCAACACCTACACCGGTCTGATCCTGCCGCACATTCCGACAGCGGTCGGCACGTTCCTGCTGCGCCAGGCGTTTTTGGCCCTCCCCCGCGAGATCCTGGACGCCGCGCGGGTGGACGGTGCCGGGCACATGCGGACCCTCTGGACGGTCATGCTGCCGCTGTCAATGCCGGTGCTGGTGACGTTCGGCCTGCTCTCGACGCAGGATGTCTGGAACGACTTCCTCTGGCCGCTCGTTATCACGAACACGGCCAACATGCGGACCTTGCCCATCGGCATCTCCTTCCTGCTGGATGGGGAAGGCAACACCCAGTGGGGCGTGGTGATGGCCGGCGCGCTCTACGTCATCACGCCATTGCTGGTCGTGTTCCTCTGGGCGCAGCGCCACATCGTGGAAGGTATCGCCGCCGGCGCGGTCAAGGGGTAGGGATCCGGCCGGCGAAACAACTCCGATTGCCCTCGTGGGCATCACACCGACACCCCAGGTGACACCTCGGTCGGCACCATCGTTGGTGCGTCATCCATCGTCGCCCGTGCGCGCAACGGCGCGCACGGAACCCCGGGAGGAAAGAACTGTGCGTCGAACATCACGCCGCGACATCCTGAAGGTGCTGGCTGGCGCGGCCGGCTTGACCCTGTTGAGCGCCTGCGGCTCGTCGCAGCCGGCAGCCAAGCCCGCCGAGGCTGCGAAGCCGGCGGAGGCAGCCAAGCCGGCTGCTCCGGCCGTCGCTTCGGGCGCTGGCATGAAGATCACCCTCTGGTCGTCGTTCGCCAGCAACCTGGGCGAGCAGATGCAGGCGATGGTCAACCGCTTCAACGAGAGCCAGAAGGACGTGGTGGTTGACAACCAGTTCCAGGGCAGCTACGAGGAGACCGGCCAGAAGCTCACGGCGGCCATCCAGGCCCGGCAGGCACCGGATGTCTCGATCATCTCGGATGTCTGGTGGTTCAAGTTCTACTTGAACAAGGCGATCTTGCCGCTGGACGATTTGATGAAGGCGAACAACGTCGATAAGGCCGACTATGTGGACGCCTTCATCAACGAGGGCACGCGCAAGGGCCAGACCTACTGGATGCCGTTCGCCCGCAGCACGCCGCTGTTCTACTACAACAAGGACGCTTTTAAGGCAGCCGGCCTGCCAGACCGCGGCCCCGAGTCTTGGATGGAACTGAAGGAATGGTCGTCCAAGCTGATGAAGAAGGACGGCGCGAACGTCTCGCAGTACGCCTTCGCGCTGCCAGGGGCGAACGGCTACATTGACTGGTCGTTCCAGAACAACATCTGGGGCTGGGGCGGCTCGTACTCTGACGCAGACTTCGCGGTGCATATTGCCGAGAAGCCGGGCGTTGAGGCGGCTGAGTTTCTGCGGCAAGCCGTCATTGATGGATGGGCCGGTACGCCGGCGAACGCCGACAACGACTTCCGGAGCGGCGTCGCTGCGTCGCTGATCGGCTCCACGGGCGGCCTGGCCGGCCACGAGGCGAATGCCAAGTTTGCGCTCGGGACGGCGTTCTTGCCGAAGGGGCCGGCGGCGTTTGGCTGCCCGACCGGTGGCGCTGGCCTGGGCATCCTGGCCTCCGCCCCGAAGGAGCGGCAAGAAGCGGCGTTCAAGTTCATGCAGTTCGCCACATCGACGGAGCAGGCAGCAGTCTGGTCGCAGGCCACGGGCTACATGCCGGTTCGCAAATCGTCCATCGAGAGCGCCTCAATGAAGGACTTCTACGAGAAGAAGCCGAACTACCAGACGGCTGGCAAGCAGTTGGCGATGGTCCGAGCGCAGGACACCGCCCGTGTCTTCGTGCCGAACGGGCAGCAACTCTTGTTGAAGGGGCTGGAACGGATCACCATCAACAAGGAGCCGGCCGAGGCTGCGTTGAAGGATCTGGCGACCAACCTCCAGAAGGAGTGCGACCTTATCGCGAAGCAGGTGAAGGCCCTCGAAGGCTGACCCTCTTCCGGGCGAGCAATAGCGCGCCGACAGTCTGACCATTGGGTGTTTCCCCCCTCACCCCCTGCCCCCTCTCCCGCGCGCGGGAGAGGGGGTTGGGGGTGAGGGGCGTTCCGGCCCGGATGTATTGGCTCGGTAGCCTGCTAGGCGCTTCGGCTACGATCTCGCAGGGAGCGGGCGGCGCAGCCTGACTGGCCGTCTCTGGAATGGGGAGGGAACTGATGGACCTGAGCTTGAAGGGCCGTGTTGCCCTGGTGACGGGCGGCGGCTCTGGGATTGGCGAGGCGGCTTGCAACGCATTGGCCGGGGCTGGGGCCGCCGTGGCCGTCGTGGATGTGCGCACGGATGCCGCCATCACCGTGGCCGAGCGGATCACGGCGGCAGGCGGGCGAGCGGTCGCGCTGACGGCCGATGTCCGAGACGAGGAAGCGGTCAGCGCGGCTGTCACCCAGGCGGCGACGCAGTTGGGCGGCCTGCATGTGGTGTTCGCGAACGCCGGCATCAACGGCATGCAGACGCCCATCGACGAGATGACGCTTGATGAGTGGCACGCCACCATCGAGACGAACCTGACCGGGCCGTTCCTGACGGTCAAGCACAGCATCCCGCACCTGCGCGACGCCGGTGGCGGCTCCATCATCATCACGGCGTCGGTGAACGGTAACACGCTGTTCTCGCTGCCCGGCTATGCGGCGTACTCCACGTCGAAGGCCGGCGCGGTCGCCTTCACGAAGATGGCCGCCCTGGAGTTGGCCCGCTGGGAGATCCGCGTCAACGCGATCTTGCCAGGGGCGATCCAGACGAACATCGGGGAGCGCACGTACCGCCGCAATCTGGATCGCGTGGACTACGGCTTCAGGTTCCCGGAGAAGTGGCCGCCGCTGCGGGGCACGCCCGCTGCCGCCAGCGAGGTTGGCGATCTGGTGCTGTTCCTGGCCTCGGATGCCAGCCGCTACATGACGGGTGCGGAACTGCTCATCGACGCGGCGTACACCCTGTACCGGGGCTAACCGGATACTACGGTGAAACCCACAGACCGCCCACAGTGACTAAACTGCGGCTGCGTTGCTCCGGGTACGAGTCCACTACTCCTAGGACCTGCAAGGGAATAACCGTTACACCCGGAGGCAGTCTGACTCCTTATGTAAGCGCCCGCTGATGAGACGGTTATCTCCTGACGAATCCTTAGCTGTCATCCCGAGTGATGTCGTTGCGCGCAGCGTGACGATATTTGTGCAGCGAGCTTGCGAGCGCAATTGAGGGATCTCAGGTTCCAGTGCGGCATTCACGAGATCTCTCCACCTCACTCGCAAGCTCGTGGAGTTCACCTTGAGCGAAGTCGAATGGGGTCGGGATGACAAGAAAGAGTGAAACTCAACCTCCCGGAAATTCCACTGTAGCTTTGCTTTGGTCGCCAGAGTCGTGGCGGTTAGCGCGCGTGGACGGCCCCGGACACGATCCAGCCGTCTCGGCCGTTCGCCCGGACCTGTCGCCAGGCCTGCCCGTCAACGGTCGTCGGCTGGCCGAGCAGCTCGACCGGCGTGCCCTCGGCCAGGGTGACGATGACGCGGGCTGTGGTGCTGGGCTGCTCCCGCATGTTCGCGCCGCGCCCGCCGGTAGCCGCGATGACCCAGGGCGGCCCCGGCAACGGCGACGGCGATGCCAGCACCACGGGCGACGGCGACGGTCCACCGCTAGTCGTGGGGCCGCCCCCCTGCAACCCGGCCGCGCCGGTCAGGGTGGGCGGCGCGGCCGCCTCCAGCGTCACGACGGCGCCGGGGGTGGTGGTGCTGCCGCGAACGGGCGCGCCATCGAGCGGGCGGGTCACGCGCGGCGCTTCACAGGCGCACAGCAGCGCGACGCCGACGATGAGCAACAGGACACGACCGAACAATATCCCCCCCAGCGAAGCCTCATTTCCCGTCAGCAGCGGCCACGGGACTGCTCTCGTTGCATATCTCGCGCCACCCGCTGTATGTCCCAACGGACGGCGACGGCGCAGGGTTCCCCGCAACGCCCCATCCTGATGGCCTACCATCCACCGGGATCCGAGCGGCCTGGCGGATGATTTCGGGCACACGAGCGTGCGCCGTAGCACGGAAGTCTGGCACAGCAGCAATCGGGGGGGTGGGATTATGCAAGACGACGCCTACGGTGCTGGCACCCTGCCGGCAGGTATTCGGTCTCGGATGGTGCCGGGCGTGAACGGCATCACCGTGCACGTGCTGGAAGCCGGCTTCGAGCAGCGCAAAGCCGACGACGCGCTGACAGGGCAGCGGCCGTGCGTGCTGTTGCTCCACGGCTTCCCAGAGTTGGCCTACAGTTGGCGCAAGGTGATGATGCCGCTGGCCGAGGCTGGCTACTACGTGGTGGCCCCCGACCATCGCGGCTACGGCCGCACCGACGGCACAGGCGTTACCTTTGACGACGACCTTGCGCCATTCACGCTGCTGGCCCACGTGCGGGACACGCTGGCGTTGGTCTACGCGCTGGGCTATCAGTCCGTGGCCACGGTGGCCGGTCACGACTTCGGGTCGCCGGTGGCGGCATGGTGCGCGCTGACGCGGCCAGATGTGTTCCGCTCGGTGGTGCTGATGAGCGCGCCGTTCGACGGGCCGCCAACGCTGCCATTCGCCACCGCCGCCCCAACGTCGGCTGCCGACGCTGGTGGCACAGATTCCGCGAGGTTCCCGCAGCCGTCAGCGCCGGCCGCCACCATCCACGATGAGTTGGCGGCGCTGCCGGTCCCGCGCAAGCACTACCACTGGTACTACGCGACACGCCCGGCCAACGAAGACATCTGGCACCCGAAGCAGGGCGTCCACGACTTCCTACGTGCGTACTACCACATGAAAAGCGCCGACTGGGCGGGGAACAATCCGCATCCGCTGGCGGCCTGGACCGCGCCCGAGGTCGCAAAGCTGCCGCGCTACTACGTGATGGACCTGGACCAGAACATGGCCGAGAGCGTCGCGCCAGAGATGCCGTCAGCAGAGCAGATTGCCGCCTGCGCCTGGCTCCCGGACGACGAGTTGCGCGTGTACAGCACGGAGTACGGTCGGACGGGCTTTCAAGGCGGGTTGCAGTCGTACCGCATCGGCACGGACCCCACCTTCGCTGAGGAGTTGCGGCTCTTCGCCGGCCGGACCATCGACGTACCGGCCTGCTTCATCGGCGGTACGCGCGACTGGGGCGTGCACCAGCGGCCGGGCCGCCTGGAGCAGATGCAGCATGCGGCCTGTACGCAGTTCCGGGGGGTGCACCTGGTGGACGGGGCGGGCCACTGGGTCCAGCAGGAGCAGCCGGAAGCGGTGAGCCGCCTGCTGCTGGAGTTCCTGCGGGAGCAGCCCGCCCCCACCGCCTGACACGCCTTGCCTCTCGCCGCAGGAGCGAAACTGCCCCCTCTTCTGCGTACAGAAGTGGAGGCAGTCAGAAACGCTCTGGAAGCCCTCACCCCCGGCCCCTCTCCCGCTTGCGGGAGAGGGGCCGGGGGTGAGGGCTTCGTTACCGGGCGGCAAGCTCCCGCTCGGTGTACTCGGCGATCAGCTTCGGCGAGAGCGGGAACACCGGCTCCTCGCGCGTGACCATCTCCAGCAGCACCGGGCTGCCTTCCTGGGTCGCCTGGATGCCGCGAGCGATGGCCGCCTTGACGTCGTTCGGATCCTCGACGCGCTCCGAGTACGCCCCGAGGCCCTTCGCAACAGCCACGTAGTTGCCCGTGAGCTTGTTCGAGTTGTACTTGTCGCTGGCGACCGGCATGTAGTTGCTGTAGCCGCCAAGCACCGAGTTGTTCAGCAGGATGGTCATGATCGGCAGCTTCTCGCGGAAAGCCGTCTCGATCTCCATGCCAGCCGTGCCGAACGCCAGGTCGCCCATGATGTTGATGCACAGCTTCTCGGGGAATGCCAGCTTCGCGCCCATCGCGACGCCGTAGCCGGTGCCCAACTGGGTGGACTTGCCCCAGCCGATGTAGCCGCGCGGCGCGGTCGGGGCGAAGAAGGGCAGCGTCTGGTCGCGCGTGTTGCCCGAATCGTGCGTGACAATGGTGTTCGCCACATCGACCGTGTGGAGCAAGTCCCAGATGACGCGGTACGGGCTGATGGGCGCGGTGTCGGCGGTCAGCCGGGGCAGCCAGTCGTCCAGGAAGGCGTCCTTCGAGCGGCGAACCTCGTCGGCCACGCCGTCTGGTGCCTTGACGCCGGCGGCCTTGACCTCAGCGATGATCTGCTGCAACACCAACTTGGCATCGCCAATGATGGCCCGCGTGACCACGTAATCCTTGTTGAGGTCGCGCCCGTCCGAGACGACCTGCACGATCTTCTTGCCAGCGGGGATCGGGTGCGAGAACGAGCCCTTCGCGAAGCTGGCACCGAGGCCGAAGATCAAGTCGGACTTGACCAGGAACTCGGCGGCGTTCTGCGTCATCGAGTGGCCGCCCGCGCCGAGGGACAGCGGGTGATCCTCTGGGAAGGCGCTCTTGCCGGCCATCGTGGTGACGACGGGAATCTGGAGCAACTCCGCCAGTTCGCGCAGTTCGTCCCAGGCCTCCGCCCACAGGACGCCCTGCCCCGCCTGAAGGACTGGCCGCTTGGCCGCCAGCAGCAGTTCAACGGCCGCCTTCACGTCGGCAGCAGCACCAGCCGAGCGGTAGGCGAGCGGCGGCGTGTAGACACCCTGGGGGTCCGCCACGTCCTCATTCCCGGTATCGACTGGCAGCTCTAGCAAGACCGGCCCAAGCTTGCCGTTGCGGAGCTGCGAAAACGCACGGTTCATCAGCTCAGGGATGCGCGACCCCAGGTTGATGCGCCCAGTCCACTTCATGATGTGGTTGTAGACCGGCAGCGGATCGAACTCACCCGCGCCAAAACGCGCGGCCGGGCTGCCGCCTGGGATCGTCAGGATCGGCACGCCATCAGCGGCGGCCTGCGCCAGCCCGCCAAAGGCGTTTTCAATGCCCGGGCCGCCCTGCACGACAATAACGGTTGGCCGCGAGCCGTTCAGCGCCCGGGTGTAGCCGTCCGCAATGTTGATGAGCGTCTTTTCGCTGCGGGCGATGATCGGTCGAATGCCGATCTTCGCGCAGGCCTCGATCAGTGGATGGTTCGGATACGAGAAGAGGTACTCTACACCCTCAATTTGGAGGATCTTCGCAACGGCATCAATGCCCTTCATATGTCCCTTCCGTTCCCTTCGCTCGCGCGCGGCTGCCCAACCCTGGCCCTGGTCTGCCGACCCCATCGTCAAGGCAACAACGCACACACGATCTTTGTGACCATGCTTCGCGGCATGGTACCGCAGACGGCACGTTCGGCAACGGGGCGTGCCCCTGGCGCGCGTGCCCGACAGGATAGCCTGCCCGGCCATCCGCCGTCAGGCCACGCGCCAGTTCTCCCTCACCCCCGCCCCTCTTGCGGGAGCGGGGAGAACCAGGTCAGTGGTGGAACAGGCGCAGGCCGGAGCACGTCATCACGATGCCGTGCTCGTCGGCAGCGGCCAGCACCTCGTTGAGGCGCGTCGAGCCGCCCGGCTGCCAGATGTAGCCGACGCCCGTCTGCGTCGCGCGGTCCACGTTGTCGCGGAACGGAATCAGCCCGTCGCTCGCCATCGCCACGCCGCGCAGTTGACCGAGCCAGTCCGCGCGCTCGGCGTCGGAGAGCGGTGCCGGCGGGTCCAGCAGCGCATCGGTCGGCTCCTGGCGCAGCCACGCTTCTACCGCGTTGTCGCGCTCCGACCGCGAGACGCCCGCCGCGTACTGCAACGCCAGCGTGCGCGGGTGCTGGCGCAGCCACCACAACTCAGCCTTGCCACAGGCCAGCCGCGTGCAGAGAATCCGCGACTGCTGCCCCGCGCCGATGCCGATGGCCTGCCCGCCGACCGCCAGCGCAATGCTGTTCGAGGGTGTGTACTTCAGGGCAATGGCGGCGATCAGCAGGTCGCGCTGCGCCGACTCCGGCAACTCCGTGCGACTCGTGACAGCTTCACCCAGCGTGACGGTGGCGTCGTTGCGCGGCTGCTCGAAGGTGATGCCGAAGACCTCGCGGTGCTCGATGGCGGGCGGCGTGTAGGCCGGGTCGATGGTCAGGACCAGGTACGTGCCGCCCTTCTTCTTCTGGAGCACGGCCAGCGCGTCGGCGTCGTAGCCCGGCGCGATCACGCCGTCCGACACTTCGCGGGCCAGCATCCGCGCCGCCGACAGGTCAACCGTCGTGCTGAACGCCGCAAAGTCCCCGAACGAGGCCTGCCGATCCGCGCCCCGGGCGCGGGCGTACGCCGCGCCCACCGGCGACAGTTCCAGGTCCGCCGCGCGGACGGCTTCCGCAAGATCCGATGAGAGCGGGAGCCCGACCGCGACGCCAGCGGGGGCCGTGTGCTTGAACGAGGCGGCTGTCGGCAGGCCGGTCGCCTGGGCCACCTCGCGGACCAGTTGCCAGGCTGTCAGGGCGTCCAGGAGGTTGATGAAGCCCGGCGCGCCGTTGAGCACCGAGATCGGCAAGGTGCCGTCCTGGACGAAGACGCGCGCCGGCGCCTGGTGCGGATTCATCCCGTAGCGTAGGCCAAGCTCGCGCTGCATCCTGTGACTGCCCCTTCGGTAACTCGCGGTCACGCCAGATCCTAGATCAACGTCGAGTTGTAGCCCCAGAGCCGCCGCGATGCCAGGGCCGCTCCTTCAGAGAGCGCCGCCAGCTTGGCCCACACGATGTCTGGGTGCACTGCCGACCGCCCGGCCGACGTGCTGAAGCCGCAGTCTGTCCCGG
>Ga0105048_10017060_pt1 | contig 11207 bp, 5 predicted proteins | sample MAT05_FD_78382 | JGI IMG/M metagenome (GOLD analysis project Ga0105048, IMG submission 78382) | Freshwater microbial communities from Lake Fryxell liftoff mats and glacier meltwater in Antarctica - MAT-05 | ecosystem: Environmental > Aquatic > Freshwater > Ice > Liftoff microbial mat | place...
AAAACGAAAAGACAATTGCCATCCTTGCTCTCCGCTTCGGAGGCTGACGCAAGGGAAATCGCAATCCAGGTCTCGCGCGGAATCGAGCGTGATTTGCCGTTCCAGGTAAACTTTACCGCATTTTCATCCAAAGATTCGAGTAGACCATTGAGCGTCTCTGTCGAGTCATCAATGCGTAGCAACAATCGATCCTCGCTTCTCTGGCTATTAAGATTCGATTGCACTTCTTTGGTTATGAGTTTGGGCAACAACTGTATCCCAGTTACCAATTCCAGTGGCAATAAAACTGGTTCCGAGTTCATTCCGTGGCCTCGGATCAGGCACCGATCCTCTGAGACTGTGACCGAGTCGGCGTACAGCCTCCCCTGGCCAACAAGTTCGACCACGACCGGTCGCGGTGCAACGGGTGGTGTTTCACCCATCGTACGAATTTCGCGAAGTTGATTGAGTTTCAAAGGGCCGTCGGCAAGCTGCACTTGACCCTGTTGATCGATCGAATGCAGTTCGACCGACCTGCTATCGCCGTTCAAAAGAGTCAGTTGTACATTCGAACTACGAACCGTGTCGCACAACAGCAAGGATAAAGCGATCGCAATTCCAACCGTCCAATGCATACGAATTACGGTTTTGCCTGCCGTGCCACACTCATGCATACCGCTACCGCTCCGTTTCGTCTTGCAAACTTCGATAGTACTGTTCAATGAGAGCTCGGTAACGTGCGGGGTACTTTTCCTTAATCGCTCCCAAGGCTTCGGCGTCTCGCTTCTTGTCTCGCATGAAATCCCAGGGTGATCGCTCAATTCCCTGTTGAACCTGTCGCACTGTCTTGGCGTCGGATTTGTCGTCGCTGCCTTCACCGGAGCCTTCTTTGCCACCCACTTTGCCCTTAGATTTTGACTCGCTTTTATCCCCCTCTTTCTCTTTTTTGCTCTCGCTTTCTGAAACGGCTTCTTTTTCTTCGGCAACCATAATTAGCTGGTCCAAAATAGCAACGGCTTCTTTTTGCTGCGTCTGGGTGGGTTCATTCGCTTTGGCTCGCGCCAGTCGCCGGCGCGAAAATTCCATTTTTTGATAGATATCGGCCAAACTACCGGCCTCAATCTGCAAAAGCTGTTCGATCTGCATAAAGGCAGCGTTGCGCTGCCGATCGCTTGCGCGCGGATAGTTGCGAAGGAAGTCCGTAAACGTCTGCAATGCCTCTGTCCTTTGAAGCAAGTTCTTTTGACAAATACCTAACAAAAACAGGGCATCCGCAGTATGCGGCGTTCTTTTGAAATTGGCTGCACTGAGCAATGGCAATGCCGATTCGTGATCATCTTCAAGAACATAAGAAGTGGCCAAATAAAATTTAGATTCCCCTGAAACGTACGGATCATCCGAGTCGTTTGACATTTTGAGTCTCACAATCGCATCTCCAAAATTCCCCGAACGAAAACTGGCAAATCCGGTCGCGAAGTCCGCATCGAGTTCAACAAGAACATCTGCAATGAGTTCTGCAGAGTTCGCATCGTCTGCCACTAATGCATCCAGCCGTTTCGTCGCCCTTTGCTTTTGGTCCTCGGAGAATGTGCGATTGTCAGTAATGTGCGCCTGGAATTCACGAATCAAATTCAAACGATCTTCGGCACCATGGGCACCGCAAAAAATCGAACAGCAAACTGCCCAAAGCGAGCACGCCATTAGTAGTCGAATCATCTATACTTCTCCGACATTTCCAAGGCCATTTCAGCGACTTTCTTTTGCATTTCTGTCAGCGCTGCAACTTCCTTCTTCATTGATGAATCAAGTTCACCGGACTCGAGCACCTTGCCGAGCAGTTCCGTGCGATGATGAACACGCAGTTGCATCGATCGGAGCATCTTCAACTCGGCTGAGCCGGGAACCAACGGCGGTTCACAATTGCATTGTCCCGATCCCCCCTCGGATTTCTTCTTTTGAAGATTTCGCTGAAGTGCATCGATCAATTCCTGAAGCGTGACGGCAACGTCATGTTGCAACGCCTGCGTATACTCATCTGCGCGACCATCCTCAAGCAACTCGCCTAAACGCACGAGATCTGCTTGCAGATTTGATACGACGCGAGGGAACACGATGCTCGTACCATCCTCAATCAGCATCTCGTTGGTTTGGTTGGCTTCCTCTGCTAATTCGCGTTCTTCCGTTGCCAGTTTGCGAAGACCAATAAGATCCCCGCGTGTCAACTTACCTGCTACCGTTTGTTTGGCGTGAACGGAAACCGTCGATTGGGTCACTTCCGTTTGCTTGGACAGCATACTGCGGAAGCGTGCTTCCAAGCGTGCAAGCCGATCAATCAACGTTTCTTCTCGCAGTTGGGCCAAACGCTTTTCGATTTGGTCAAGCGCTTGCTTGAGTTCATCGACGGCTTTTTCTTGTTCTTTGACAGCCGCTTTGGCATCGGATTGACGAAGTCCATCGGCAGCTTGCTGCATCGACTGTTGCGCTTGCTCTACATTCTTCTTCCCTTTTGGCCCGCTATCGGATTTGTTTTCGGGCATTTGATTCATGTCGTCAATCAGTTTCTTAGCGTCTTCGGACGTTGCCTCTTGTTTCTGAGCCATTTGATCCAACATCTCTTTGGGCAATCTCGCGATGCGATCTCGCTCTTCTTTGAGAGCATCCACTGCCTTCTGCAATTGTTCGAGCGATTTCTGTTCGTCTTTTTGGGCATCTTGCGGCAATGCCTGCGCTAGTTTTTGTGAGGCAGACTTCTGACTCTTGGATGCGTTACCCAAGCACGCCTTACACTTCTCCTCGCCGCTCGAACTCGGCTTACCCGCACTGGCTTTCGACTCGGAGTCTTGTTTCCCCATTGAGTTAGCTAACTGATCGGTTTTTTGTTGAAGCTCTTCTTGCTTGGTCGCGAGTTTATTCAACTCTGGTTGCTCGTTCGATTTCGTTTGCTCAGTTTTTTGACTGAGTTGCGATTGGGCTTCAATTAGCTCGCCCAGTTCTTTGATCTGTTCATCCAGATTGGCAACGGTTTTGTCTTGATTGGCCAGACGATCCGTTTCATGAAGCTGATCTCGTTGTTTTTCAAGCAATTCCTGCAGGGCTTTTCGCATCGATTCAAGTTGCTCCATTTCTGCATTGACTTGATCCCAATTCTTGCTCTGATCCAGCAAGACGCGAAGCACCGCGTCCAATTCCAATTGAACTTCGCCTTGCTTCTTGTCTGCGTCGCTGAAATTGGCCGTGTCGAGCAAACCAGAGATTTCTTCCATCCGCTGCTCAATCAACCGTTCTCGCGACTGTTGAAACGCCTTGATCAAAAGCTTGGCTTGCTCTGGTTCGGTCGCCTGCAGTTTTTGAGCTAGGTCCTGAAACTTACGGTCCAGCTCCTGCATCATCCGCTTAACTCGCTGTTGTCGGATTCCAAGTGATGACGTTCGCTTGGTCTGCTCCCAATCATCCGCCAAGCAATGGCCAGTTACAACGGCAAGAATCGCAACAATCATCACGTTTCTGAAATTCAGACGGAATGGTACCATTTCGTTAACTCCTATTAAGGGCGACTGAAACACTTCTCGCGAATCACGAATATGCCAGGGTTTTCCGAAATAAGTCACCCTCCCTCGGGGAGGGTCGGCCAACGGCCGGGGAGGGTGAACTGAATTATACAATTGCTCCTCGCACTTTCTCTTCCCCTCGCACTTTCTCTTCCCCTCGCTCGACCCTCCCCTCGCTCGACCCTCCCCTCGCTTCGCTCGACCCTCCCGGAGGGAGGGTAACTCTCCCCTTGGGAGAGTCGGCCTGAAAGGCAGGAAAGAGAAGTGTCATTATTCTTTCTTTTTTTCCAGCAAACGCTCGACGCGTTCTCGTTTTTCCCGGTCGGTAAGATCCGATACGTTTCGCTGCTCCAACTGGACTTGATGCAGTAGATTCACCGCTTCTTGGAAACCCTCGGACTTCATCATGAACCCCAAGATCTCCTTCATTGTAGCGATTGCCCGTCTCTCTGTCACAACGACTTGCTCAAGAGCTACGTCGCGTTCCTCAGTTCGATCTATCTGCCGCCGGACAACATCGAACTGTCTCGCTATCGAGGGCAGCATTTCTTCGCCAAGATATCGAAGAGGCCCAACGATTTGCTTACCCAAACGCTGCTCGATGGGGCCGCCACTTTCTTCGATTCGGTTGTTCTGCGTCTCAACGATAATGGAAGAAAGCCTTGATGCGATACTAACAACGCTCGGGGCCAAGAGTTTTTCATTGTGCTGGCATTCCATCAACAGTTTACGCTGACGAGCGGACAATTCACCACTTTCGGACAGTCCCGCTCGGAATGCTTCTGTATCGGTGAGCACATCTTCCTGCCGCTTCAAGACGCTTTCGAATTCCTGTCGAAGTTCTTTCTCTCGCCGCAAGAGGTTGTCGCGAAGTTCATTTTCACTGACCACTCTCAACATGAATTTCGTAGACTTTCCTGTCTTTGGCCCGCTGACATCGTCGTTGTCATCGGCCTCGATTTCAAGGCTAAAGCCCGACTCCGCAACGAGATTGAGCTTCGACAAATCCACTGCGTCCTGAAACAAAACTTTCTTTGCCCCCAGACTTTCCGCCGGGATCGAGATTTCGCTTTTTCGAGTTTCCATTAGGCTCCCCTCTTCATCCGACCGCCATTCGAATTTGATACGGGATGCAACGATTCCGTAGTCGTCTTCGATCGAACAACGGTAAGGGATTCGAGCTCGTGCAAGTACCATCCCACCAATCCCTTCCAAAACTGCATTGACCGACGGCGCGAGGTCGAGGCTATATTTTAGAGTGAATTCAAGGTTGTCACTCGACCGTAGCGGCATGAAACGGCGAGTGCCAGGATTCCAAACACGCTCATAATCCTCAAGTTCAATTCGATAGATTGACGCAGTAACAGAATCCGACTCGAGCTGAAGCCCAAAGGAATCTTCGCTATTAAGCTGCATGCTATGTTGCGTATTTCCCACAACCAATGTTGCCGTCGCAATCGATTTGTTGGTATGGCCGCGAATCGCAAGCTGACTTCCTTTCAACACATAGTAGGGGCCCTCGCCGGCTGGCAATTTCTGTCGCGACAATTTTGAATACTTGGGTGGTTCCACTTCTAGTTCGAGCAAGGAGATTGTCGGCGGATGCACTAGACGCACCGGATGCCACTGGGTACGTGATCTTCCCGCCCGAGCCCGCACTTCAAATGGAGCAGTAAGCTGCTTTAGGGTCACACGAAATTGGCGATCGCGGTCGATTCGTTCCGCTAATTCGGTACGGGTTCCCCCCGCTTGCCTCACGTCGAACTCCATTGAATCAGGTATCAACACGCTATCATCAATCATGCTCACGACCAGGGGCCAATTACTGCCATAAGGTACGGTCAGTTCGTCATTTTCCAGCCCGTCGAATTCGAATAGTTTATGATTTGCCCAACTCTGGTCCTGCAACAATACGTTCCGCTTGAACCAAGTTTGCATATCTGGCACGATCCATACAGACATTGCTCCAGCTGATAGCGCCAAGGTGCAGAGCATTAACAAAGCGCTATTCAAATACAGTCGACTTCGGTCGAGCACATCATCAAACTCAATTCGTCTCGCTCCTTCAACTCCTTGGCGAATCGTTTCCTGGACCATCGCAACCGACGCAAATTTGATTTCCGGCCCCTCCGAACGCGAAAACTGCATCGCGCTAATCAAGCTCTCGCCAAGTTGTTTGTTACGTTTCTCGACCTCAAGGCACAATGCGTCGTCGCTTAGAACCACAAGCCACGGTTTCAACAAATAGCGATAGGCGACTACTGCAAGCGGAATTGCCCCTAGAACCAGCATCGAACCACGCTGGGCTCCATCCAGGTTGAAACGCCAGTCGATGTAGACGTCCAGCACGAGGATCACCAACAAGCAAGCAGACAAACGACTCAGGCCCTCTAGCAAAAACCAGAAATTGATCCGTCGCCGAAGTCTGTTGAGACTCATGGCAACGGAATTTGTCATCGCTGGGATAGGTGCGGCAGAAGACATTTTAATCCTAGTGTGTTACATCAGTTTAAATCGTTTGCGAATCGCCCATTCTGCGCAAAGCAGACCGACCAACAAGAACAGCATGCGCCGCGTATCCCAAAGTGGAACAGGTGTACCGCGAATGTCGATTGTGCGACGTACATCGGGGATCGCGGCAATCAAGGCGTCAAGTTGATCTAACTCAAAGTACCCGCCGCCAGATGCCCGTCCCAGTTCTATCAATCGCGGCTTGTTCAGCCAAACTTCGTTCGTTTCGACTGACGGTATCGATACGTTGAAAGCAACTTCAATCAGCGGCGAACTGAGCGGGTCTTCTTCCAATTCGACTTTCACGATGTGCTGTCCAGTCGCACGTGCCGTCAAGGTTGTTTCAAAGTGTCCGGGCTGATTAGGAATTGCCTTGAGCTCGATCGGTGCCAGTTCGCGCCCAGCGATTTTGAGTGAACCCATCACAGTGTCTCGTTGCAAAGGCTTAAACGACGCGTCCTTTAGCCTCGCCACCAAGCGGACTCGGTCACCGAGCTGGTAGCGAAATCCATCCGTTTCGATGCTGCCACGACGCTTTCCTTCTAAAGTGCGACCCTCGACGAGATAGCGTACCATTTGAATCCAAAAACGCTTGTAGTATTCAGAATTGTCACCTGTTTGCCGCCATCTCCAAGTTCCGTTGAACCCAACGTAGACTGTTCGTCCAGAACCGTACTGCCCCGTGACAAGGAGAGGACGCGAGCCGCTTACGTCGCGTAAGGTAGGATCGGTGTGTTCGATCAAGATCCGAGAAGCCGGCTTTGCCTGCTGAGCCGGGAAACTCCAGTAGATCCCTGGTAACTTCTTCCAACGTTCCAGGGAACGTTGCGGCTCTGGATAGAATCGCATGATGGGTTGATCCACGTTGGCGGCCACAACCCCCAAATCCCAAGCTCGAGAGTTGTTACCCAACAACGATTCAACTTCCATCGCGCGAACGTCGCCAAATCGAACCGGCAGAATATCTCGCAATTCAACGGTCTTGTCTCCAGCCAAAAAGCGTCCGGAGAACTTTGGGCCAGCCAAATATAGAAATCCGCCAGCATGTTCACCAACAAACTGCTTCAGTAAATCGAGCCATTGCGCGTCAAACTCAATCGGATTTGGATCAACCAAAATAACAACGTCGTACGCAATCAGCTCTTCTCGCGTAACCGGCAATCGATCGATTGCAGTGTGGCCGTCCTGTCGACGTGAAACATCCATGGTTTGCAACCAACACGAGAGATTGATCGATTTTTCTCGCGAAAGTAAATGCTGCAGCCCACGGTAATCCCAAGTCGGCGAACCTGCGACCAATAGAACCCGAGCTTGTTCACCCAGGACCTTCACTTCGGCCGGACTGTCAGGTTGGTTGTCCACTTCGGAGATCTCATTTTCCATCGGATCGACGCGAACACTGTAGGCGAAACGGCCATCGGTGTGAGCAGTATGCGCAAAGACCAACTGCTTCTGTCCGCCCCCTTCGATCAAGACTTTTCGACGTTCCAGGATTTCTTCTCTTTCAGCCAGTTGGCCGTTGTCAAGCACTTTTCGCTCGATCAACGTCACCGTGGCTGTTTGATGGTCGAAACCGTACGCTTGAAAGACGGCTTGGATTTCGAAAGGGTCATCGCGCCATACCTGCGGATCGGCATAGACCTCCGATATCTGAAGGTTGCGAGGCAGAGTTGGATCTCCTGCCCCAACGAAAAATAGCGGCACTCCTTTGTCGCCGGCCTGCTTGGCAAGAGCCAGCAACTGCTCAGGACCGTGGTCCTTGGCAGTATGTTGTCCGTCTGTCCAGATGATAGCTGCGGCGGTATGCTCATCCAGAATCGCTTGTGACATGGCGCGATACAAATCCGTTCCTTGTCCCGTTGCGACGAGGGGCGGCAATTCTTTTAACTCAACGTTTGATCCCTTCACTTCATGCGAACGCGGTTTCACTGTTTGGCGAACTGGCCGAGTCTCAACACTGACTACATCGCTGCCAAAATTCGACAGGTGAAGTTTTCCGAGCTGTTCCAGTTCTTTGACAAACTTTCCCCCATGTTGCCTAAGAGCGCTTCGCATAACATCGACACGACTAGGGCGCTGAAGGTGTAGTCCAGCAACGCTTGTCGATGTCGCATTCGCAACGGCTTTGGCCGTTTCTGGATCCAAATAGCGGTCGACGGTATTCATCGACTGTGACGCGTCGCGGAGAAATGCAATCTTAGGAAATGAAACTTGGTGCTGGATTGGGGCAACGGCCGGTCCCAAAAAGATGGCAAGCAGCAAAAACATTGTCAGCAATCGAACACCAATCAAAAGTCGCTTGCACCACCTTGGACAGGTTTCAATCTCACGCCGGTACAGGAACACGACGCCATAGGCAACTGCGGCTGTGAATGCCAGTAGTAGGAAGACCTTCCACGATTGCGGTGCGTTGGTCCACGCCAATTGAACATCCGCATCCGGCGGGATACGCTCTGTGTCAAAACCGACGATTCTCAGAAGCCAGGTCAAGATGAATTGCATAGTGTATTCGATACGGGAATGCCCTCAACTGAAACCATCTCAGTAACGATGGGCGCGAGTGATCGCCTCTCTTGGATTTGACGTGATGATGCGAGTCGCTCTTCCAGATATAACGTCCGAAATTGCGCCAGCGCTGTTGGACTTTGGTAGCGGAACATGTGAGTCGATCTTTTCACCCTTAGGCGTGTATAAGTGAACCCCCTTTCGGTCGACTATCAATGTGTTTCCGTCGGGAAGGCGTTGCGTATCCGTTATTCCCTCAAAACCGGTCTTCGACCAAGCCTCCTTGTTTTCCTTAGTTATTTCAATGACTCGTCCATCGCCAGAGAGTGCGATGAGGATATTGCCGTTTTCTAGTGGTTGAGCACAGACAGGTTGAGCTACGCTCGTGGTGCTCCAAACAACTTTTCCGGATGGGTTCACTTCGAGCACTTGGCCTTCCATTACGGAAACCAGAGTATTGCCGTTTGGCATGCGCTGCGCGTCGCTCACGGTACCGCTTGCGGCAAACTGCCAAGCAATCGTCTTGTCGGTTCGATACTCCAGAACCTGATTCTCGTTTTGGGTTACCACCAGCGTATTGCCGTTCTCCAATCGATAGACTCGGAATGGGTATCCGCTTGCAATATCAAGCTCCCAAACCACCTTCTTACCAGCTGCGTCGTATTCAAAAACTTTCTTGTCTGAAAACGATGAAACGAGTCGATGCCCGTTACTCAATCCTTGAACTGCAAAAGGAAGATTCACAGCCATCGTCCAAGTCTGCTTGCCCGACCCATCATACTCAACAACCCGACCCGAATGCGTTAAACATACCAACGTGCGCCCCCTCAAAGATCTTTTCTCGACGTAGGGCAAAATCAACTTGGTCGTCGCAACGTTCAAAGTGATCCAGTCCTGCCAGTTTTTTGTCAGCGCGAGATCCTTAGTGGTGGACTCCAAGACCGTACCAACACTCTGTTCCGTTATCGAGGCAAGTGCTCTTGCCGAAGCGTCACGAACTTTTGAATCTTCCGAATCAAGCAACTCTCCAAGTACTACCAGCGATTGCCGCTCATTCGCGTTGGCCATTGCCAGAGCCAATCGAAGGCGGACGCGATCCGATTTTTCGCCCCCAATCAATGAACTTAGATCCTGTCCGATCCTGTCGGCGCTGGCCGATTTGACCAGACCAGCCACGGCTACGAAGCGACGGGCCTCGTTGTCCGCACCAAGTACCGTGCGAAAGGTCTCGTAATCATCGGGTAAGCAAGTTGCCTCCATTGCTTGTCTGGCTTTCGCAAGAAAGGACTCTTCATCAAACCTTGGCACGATTGCAAGGATCTCATTCGACAGTCCCGACTGACGCTCTTCTGTGACTACATTGAACACAGCGTAGACAACGCCCTTGAGTCCAGATTGGATTTCGTCTGCGACCGCTCCGGAGCGCGTTGGGAACTTGGACAAGTCGGCAACCATGCGATTTAACAATTGCAAAACGAATTTGGTAGCCGATGTCGCAAGGTTCAGTTCCTGGATTGCGTTGATTGCCATCAAGCAAGCCTGATCGGCTGCCGTCGCTTCATCTTCATCTCCATCTCCAGACTTCGTCTTGGATACTATTCGATAGGCCTCAGACAAGTCCGCACAGGCTGCGTCTGTGTGGTTCCAAGCGGCCTCCAATCGCATCCGTTCGAGCAAACCTTGCACGTCCCCTCGCGCCACCCGCATTTCAAGCGTGTCCATTCGATTCTTGAGATGGTCCAACGAATAGACACGAGCTAGGCCAATTCCAAGCAAACGTTGTCCGTCCGAGAAGAGATTGCCAACCGGCTCTCCAGTCGTCGTGACCAATTTGGCGCGAGCCAATTCGCGACCGTCCTCGGGTGACAATCGCACGATTTCCGAGCCAGAAGGGATGTAAAGCGCGTCTTCTGTGACGACACCTGTACCGAATTGACTTGCAATCTCGATATCCCAAACCACATTTCCGCGATCCACGTCGTAGCATCGGACGCTGCTTTTCCCTGACACGTACAGGCGATTTCCGAGCAATCCCAAGTAGCTTTCGACTTCATGATTTGGTAACTGACGAGGTGAGTCCCAAAGCAATTCACCGCTGCGTCTATCAAGCGAAAATATCACATCGGAATCAGAACCCATCACCAACAAAGCACGTCCGGTGGGTATCACGATGTCTTCGCGCCAACCAACGACATTGGTCGTTGACATCGGAATACCAAATGGACTCGGGATCTCGTTGCTGACACCCATGCGTTCATAGCGCACAACCCAACGCACTACGCCGGAAACACTTTCCACGGTTGCGATAATTCCGGCTCCTGTACCTACGTAAACATCTCCACCGCTATAAGCTATCGCGTTTGTTGCCCAAGGAGAACATCTGCCGATAGGTTCGTCACACAAATAGGTCTTCCAAACCGTCGAGCCATTTTGGGGGTTGATGGCCAATAAAGAAATGGACCCATTGTCGTTGACGGTTGTAAATGCCAGACCACCACCTGATACCGGTGCGGATGAAAAACCGATGTCAAAGTTTGACTCGGCAGCGTTGTCCTCTTTTCCGCCTCGACGCCAGAGTAGTTCCCCACTTTTCGCATCGTACGCAACCAACCAGTTTCGTCGGCCCCTCGATGGCGTCGAGAGATTAAAGGGCGATTGCGGTTG
>Ga0105048_10017061_pt1 | contig 11207 bp, 9 predicted proteins | sample MAT05_FD_78382 | JGI IMG/M metagenome (GOLD analysis project Ga0105048, IMG submission 78382) | Freshwater microbial communities from Lake Fryxell liftoff mats and glacier meltwater in Antarctica - MAT-05 | ecosystem: Environmental > Aquatic > Freshwater > Ice > Liftoff microbial mat | place...
TGAATTACTCAATGAGGGATTCTGCTAACCAGTTTATTGTAGCAACTGAAAGCGGTATTCTCCATCAAATGGCAAAATCATCGCCGTTAAAGCATTTTATCCCGGCTCCTCCAAATAATAATTGTGCCTGCAACGATTGTCCGCACATGAAGCTCAACACGCTGGAAAAAGTATATCTATGCATGAAAAATGAAACTCCGGAAATAATTCTGGACGAAACTATTCGCCAAAAGGCTGAACATTCAATCCGGAGAATGCTGGAAATATCGGAAAGCCTTGGACTTTGATTTTTAACGTTAAACAAAACATGACTATAAGACTTTTCGCATTCCTACTTTTTGTACCAACACTTTTATCGGCCCAGAAAGGAACGGTAAAACAGGATTCATCACACGGTTATTCCTATTCTTATGTGGAGGGCGATCCTTTAAAAGCAAGGATTTACAAGCTTAAGAACGGCCTTACGATCATGATGTCGATCAACCGGAATACTCCAAGAGTTTATACCTGCATCGCAGTAAAAGCCGGCAGTGCTAATGATCCGAAAACAAACACCGGGCTTGCACATTACCTGGAACACATGCTTTTTAAGGGAACGGAAAGTTTTGGCAGCCTCAACTATGAAAAAGAGGGGAGATTTCTGGCAGAAATAGATACACTTTACGAGAAATATAATTCCACAAAGGATGAGGCGAAAAGAAAACGCATTTACAAGGATATTGATTCAATCTCACAAGTAGCAGCAAAGTTCGCTATTGCCAACGAATATGATAAGATGATGCAGCATATCGGAGCTAAGGGAACAAATGCCTTTACCTCTTTTGATGAAACGGTATATATCAATGATATTCCTTCAAACAGTGTAACAGATTGGGTGAGTATTGAGGGAGAACGCTTCAGAAATCCAGTATTAAGGCTGTTTCACACAGAGCTGGAAGCTGTTTATGAAGAGAAGAATATTTCGTTGGATTCTGACGATAATAAAGTTTATGATGGGATATTTTCTGCTCTTTTCACTCGCCATACGTACGGATTACAAACAACTATTGGTTCGGTAGAACATCTAAAAAATCCATCATTACCGAAAATAAGGGAGTTTTATGAAAACTATTATGTACCGGGAAATATGGCGATTATTATGGCTGGTAACTTCGATTGTGAAGAAACAGTTGCATTAATAGAAAAAGCGTTTGGAGGATTTGAAGATAAGCCGGTTAAGCAACTGGATTTTTCTGCGGAGAAGAAGATGGACCAGCCGGTTGTTAAAAACGTCTTTGGACCTGAAGCTCCTTCGGTAACGATTGGCTTTCGTCTTCCTTCAGCCTCTTCGAAAGAAGCAGAATTAATGAAAATTACCGATCTGCTTCTTACAAACTCGACTGCTGGTCTTTTTGATCTCAACCTGGTAAAAAAGCAACAGGTACTTGAGGCCTACACTTCCCTTTTCCCGCTTAAGGATTACAGTGTTCTATTTATGGCAGGAAGCCCAAAAACCGGTCAATCGTTGGAAAAAGTAAAAGATTTGATGCTTGCCCAGCTCGATTCAGTCAAACAAGGAAAATTTGATGAAAGGTTATTAAGGGCTATTGTTTTTAATCAACGGGTTGATGATATCGGCGGAATGGAGAGTAATTCCGGTCGTGCCTTTAAGATGATGAATACGTTTGTTAATGAAATAAAATGGTCAGATGAAGTTAAGCAGGCAGATGAAATGGAAAGGATAAGCAAGGATGATGTTATACGGTTTGCTAATAAATTTTTTCTTAATGATTACGCTGTTGTTTTTAAAAGACAGGGAGTTGATTCAAGTGTTGTTAAAATTGATAAACCACAGATAACAGCGGTGGAAGTGAACCGGGAAAAGACTTCCCGTTTTGCGAAGGATATTTTTGACAACGAAAGGAAGCCACTTAAACCACAGTTTATTGATTACGGAAAAGATATTCTGCACACAGAAATAAAGCCCGGTATTTCGTTATTACAGGTTCGTAACAAAGAAAATAAGTTATTTAGGCTCTATTATGTTTTTGAATTCGGAAGGTTTTCCAGCCAAAAGCTTCCGGAGGCTATAAATCTTCTACAATTTCTTGGTACAGACAAATTAACAGCAGAAAAGCTAAGCCGCGAGTTTTATTCACTTGCCTGCAAATTCAACGTTTATGCAGGAAATGATCAAATGTATGTGAGTCTTTCCGGTCCCGAAGAGTCTTTTGAAAGGGCATTGGCCGCGTTTGAAAATTTACTCGTAAATGCCGTTCCAGATCAACAGGCATTAAACGATATGATAGCAAATACGTTGCAGGAAAGGGAAGATACTAAATCCAACAAATACGCGATAAGAAGTGCGCTTGGCGCGTATGCCGGTTACGGAAAAAAGAATCCTTCTTCATGGGTTTTAAGCAATAAGAGTCTTAAGAAATTGAAAGCGGAAGAGTTAACACGGATGATTCACCAGTTGACATCATTTCCCCACACTATCGTTTATTACGGAACGAAGGATTCTATACAACTTGTTTCTTCACTAAACAAGTATCATAAAACACCGGCGACCGTTCTTCCGGCCCCAGAGTCAGTGAAATTCATTCCGGTTGAAAATAAGGAGAAGACAGTCTATTTCATCAATTACGACATGGTTCAGGCAGAGATTGGCTGGACAAGGAATGCAGGAGAATATTCACCAGCAAGGCAACCAGAGATTTCAATGTTCAATGAGTATTTTGGTGGAGGAATGTCATCTGTCGTTTTTCAGACTATCCGGGAGTCAAAGGCTTTAGCTTATTCGTCATACGCCTATTTTAGCACGCCTTCACAGAAAGATATGCCTAACATGATCGGAGCATACGTTGGAACGCAATCAGATAAACTGGATTCTGCCATTTATGCAATGAATGCTCTACTTACTTCGATGCCGCAGTCAGAATTGCTTTTTTCCGCTTCAAAAGCGTCGATAAAATCGGGCATTGAGGCAGAAAGGATACAAAAGCAGGCGATTGTGTTCAGTTACCTTGGAATGAAAAGGCTGGGAATAGACCACGATCTGAGAAAAGACGTTTACGAAAGGATGAGCACGATTAACCTTCAAGATATTCAGCTTTTTCATGATCAGTATTTTAAGAACCAGAATTTTAATCTTTTCATTTTGGGTTCGGAGAAAAGAATTTCAAAAAAACAGCTGAAGAAATACGGAAAGGTTAAATCACTGACGCTGAAGGATATTTTTGGTTATTGATGCGTCTTTTTACCTGCATATTAATGTTGTTTGCGCTCGTGCTTTTTAAGAACAGCGCAGCTCAGGATAGTATCTCGTTAAAAAGCGGCTATACAAAATTGTATTTTCCCGATGGAAAGATATCCAGTGAAGGAATAATGGTCAACGGTCAGCCGGATGGCTACTGGAAGACATATTACGAAAATGGAAATTTAAAGTCCGAAGGCAACAGAAAGTCAGGAAGTCTTGATAGTCTGTGGAAATTTTACGGTGAAGAAGGAATTATAAAAACGACTATCGATTACCGCGATGGAAAAAAATCCGGCTTTCGGGTTCAATTTGACGGAAAGGGCAACCGGGTGATTAAAGAAGAATTTCTTAACGATAAAAAGAACGGGTTTTCAATGCAATATTTTTCTGATGGAAAGCCAAAGTATATAATTGGTTTTGTAGACGGAAAGGAAGAGGGGAGAGCTGTAGAGTATGATGGAAGTGGAAATCTCTCGATGTTGTTTGATTATAAGAATGGTGTGTTAATGAGGCAACAGCGCGTTAACCGGTTTGATAGACTCAATCGAAAAACGGGTAATTGGGTTGAAATCAACAAAGATTTTTCGGTAAAAAGAGAAATCCAGTATTCGGAAAACCTAAAAAACGGATACGTGAAAGAATACGATCTACGGGGAAATCTTATAAAAATTGAAAAATACATCGATGATATTCTGCAGTTAAAAGATGCTGAAACCACCCCTCCCAAAGTTAGAAAGGAGTTTTACCAGGGAGCAAGAATAAAAAAGGAAGGAGCATTTACGAACGACGGGATACCTGTCGGAATACACGTTTCGTATGATTCTTTGGGGAATATTGTTTCGGCAGAGGAGTTCCAGGCCGGATTGGTTACGTCACGCGGGGTCGTTGATAAAGAAGGGAGGAAGCAAGGAAAATGGGAGGAGTTTTATTCAAAAGGAGAAAAGAAAGCAGAAGGCAACTATGAGGACGACCGGAAGATCAATACGTGGAAATACTTTCACCAAAACGGAAAAACAGAGCAAATAGGGAAATATGTTAAAGGTAAGCCAAACGGCTCCTGGAGCTGGTTTTATGAAAACGCTAATCTTTTGAAGGAAGAAAATTATTTATCAGGCCTTGAAGACGGGTTTTCTTATGAGCTTTCGGAAGCGGGCGATACAATTGCAAAAGGAGAATTTATCGATGGAGAGCGAGAAGGTAAGTGGATATTTAAGCAAGGCAATCAATTAATCTCAGGCAATTTCAAAGCAGGGGAAATGAACGGCGAATGGAAACATGTGTATGCAGATGGAAAAGTTAGCTATAATGGAAAATTTGAAGCGGGCCAACCGGAAGGACGCCATCAAAGCTTTTATGAAGACGGGACACTCAAATGGGATGGAAAATATATCGCCGGAAAAAGAGAAGGGGTCTGGAGAAGCTATTCACCGGATGGATTATTGTTCCTTACAATTGAATACAAGGATGGAATTGAAATTAAATACGACGGTGTTAAAATCAGGCCCGAGTTTGAACCAGCAGACTTTGAAAACTTATTGAATAATAATCTCTACACTTTTTAATCTGCGGTAAATTCGGAGAATGAAATGCCGGTTAATACTATTGATGCTTCTGGCGCTGGTTTCGTGCCGCGCGCCGAAGATACCGAATCACGGTAAAGGAGAATCTTCTGGCGGAGGAACAGACAAATTTGAACGGGCCTTGGGTATTCCATTGCCAGCGGGGATTAACCAGAATTATGTCGCTGCAATCTCTGAATGGCTTGGAGTTCCGTATAAGTACGGGGGAAATTCCAGAAGCGGAACCGATTGTTCAGGGCTGGTTCAATCCATTTATTTGAAAGTTTTTAATAAAGTTGTCGATCACAATTCTCTCGCGTTGTTTAACAAAGCAAAATCAATAAGCAAAGGAAAATTGCTGGAAGGAGATTTACTTTTTTTTAAAATTAACGGCAATAAGATCTCGCATGTCGGAATGCATGTAACTGACAACTATTTTATTCATGCCTCAACAAAAAAGGGAGTTGTCATCAGCAGCATTACCGAACCTTATTACCAGAAAACGTTTTCAGGATATGGTACTTTCCGCTAGACAGCGCTATTGCCGGCTTCGTCTTCATTGTATAAATCCGGGTCGTACGGCGTAATAGCAGCTTCCTTCTTATCGTTGAAGATATACCAGGTGTTAAGCGAGGCAATTATAACCGGGATAGATAGGGCAAGCCAGTAGCCAAAGACAAAATGAAGGGTGAATTTAACATACGACATCATCTCACCTGTATCCGGCATCTTACTGTTCCACTGATAGATATAGATCACCTGCATAACAATTAGAACCAACACGGAGCTGCTGGCGCAGATAACGGCAAACATTTCCCGTTTCTTTTTTAAAGCTAACTGAACAACACCGCCGGTGATCAGTAATAATAAAGAGATAATGGTGAAAGGGTCAGGGCCTTTCTGCTGTTTTTTTATTGCTTCGTATTCATCACCCTGCATGTATTCACTCATCGAGGGGTCATTCATCCGAAACTCCCCTTTTGTTGCCAGATCGTAGCCGGTCATATGTCCCAACGCTGAATCATTGCAGCGGATCTCCATGAAAGGAAGAAAGAAAATCAGGATTGTGGCCAGGAATAACCCGGAGTTCAGGTAATATCGCATATCGGGAATTGAGCCACAATGTAATAAGTTTTGAACAGGTTATTTACCTGAAGACTTTTTTAGGTGTCGAAATCCTGAAAAACCTGCATAAGCCAATGATTCTATTGAGGCCTTTTAAATTTTAAGGCGACAGAATTCATGCAATACCTCAGACCGGTGGGTTTCGGCCCGTCGTCGAAAACGTGGCCCAGATGCGCATCGCACTGTGAACAAACAACTTCCGTCCGGCTCATTCCTAATTCTTTATCTGTATGCTCATCCACGCTTTCTGGTTTAAGCGGCGCGTAAAAACTTGGCCATCCAGTGCCGCTGTCGAATTTTGTGTCCGAAGCAAATAGCTCATTTCCACAGCATACACAGGTGTAGATTCCTTTTTCTTTTGATTGCTCGTATTCTCCTGTAAAAGGGCGTTCGGTGCCTTTTTTCCGGGTTACATTATATGCTTGATCCGAAAGCTGTGCTTTCCATTCTGCATCTGTTTTAACAAGTTTTTGAGTCATAGATTTCTGTGGAGTTATTGTTTTTTCTCTTGCTTGCTGACTGCAGGCATTAAGGCTTAAAAGCAAAGCCGGAACAATAAAATAGTGCAGCTTATTCATACGAGAAAAGTAACGGTTTGTAAGGTTCAATTGTTCATGACTTTAGGAGTCGCCCCACATATTTTTACAGATCTTTGCCCAGTATATGAAACAACAATATGAAGAGGTTCTCACCAAGTATATACCCCTGCCGACGGTTGAACGGATTGCCGGGCTGATAATATTTTTTGGCGTACACCTTCGTATAACACGTGAACGAAGCACGAAGCTTGGCGATTTCCGGCCTTCCGAAGGTGTTCGTGGACATAAGATTACAATAAACCACAATCTCAACCCGTACGCTTTTCTGATCACATTAGTTCACGAGCTCGCCCATTTTGTTAACTGGAACCGCCATGGTGATTCGGTGAGGCCGCACGGATCTGAGTGGAAGCATCATTTTAAGGAGCTAATGGATCCATTTTTAAATAACGATGTATTCCCGGAAGAGGTGCTACATGTGGTTAGAAAATACTTGAGAAATCCGGCAGCAAGCAGCTGTGTTGATGAGGATCTGCTGAGAGCACTAAAGTTATTCGACAGCGAGCAAACGCTTTTGTTGGAAGACATCCCACAGAATGCGCTGTTCAGACTGAAAACTGGAAGAGTTTTCAGAAAAGGGGAACAAAGAAGAAAATATTTTACGTGTCTGGAGTTAGATTCCAGGAAACAATACCTTGTAAATCCTTTGGCTGAAGTAGAGTTATTAGGGGAAAGGAGCTGAATTTACTTAATTTGCATACATTAACTCAATAAGGGAGATATGAGCGTAGAACAATTGCATCACCAGCAGGCTTTTCCCGTATCCAGGATGGCTGAAAATCTCCATGGGTCTGAAATCATAAAGCTTGCCGGAGAGATAAATGAAAAGATCCGCAAAGGAGAAAAGATCCACAATTTCACGATAGGGGATTTTGATCCTGAAATGTTCCCTATTCCCTCCGAACTCAAGGAAGAGATCGTTAAGGCCTACTACGAAAATCACACGAACTACCCTCCCGCCAATGGGGTAGCGAGTCTTAGAGAAGCAATTGCGCGGTTCATAAAATCATTTCAAGGGCTCGACTACAACCCCGAAGATTATCTTGTTGCAGGTGGTGCCCGGCCTTTGATATACGCTGTATTTCAAACGATCGTTGACCCTGGCGACAAGGTGGTTTTTCCTGTTCCGTCGTGGAATAATAACCATTATACACATCTGGGGAATGCAATTCAGGTGGCTATCGAAACAAGTCCGGAAAACAATTTTATGCCCTTGGCAGAGGAGCTAAGGCCATATCTTTCAGACGCATCGCTTCTGGCGTTGTGTTCCCCATTAAACCCTACAGGGACAACTTTTACAAAAAGCGGACTTCTTGAAATTTGTCAATTGGTGTTGGAGGAAAACCAGCGGCGCCCGGAAGGGGCGAAACCTTTGTACCTTATGTATGACCAGATATACTGGACATTAACCCATGGGGAGACGCGGCATGAGGACCCGGTTTCATTGATGCCTGAGATGCGGCCGTACACGATCTTTATTGACGGTTTGTCTAAAGCCTTTGCAGCCACAGGGGTGAGGGTTGGATGGGCATTTGGCCCTTCCGCCATTATTGAAAAGATGAAGAGCATATTGGGCCACGTAGGCGCATGGTCGCCAAAAGCAGAGCAAGTTGCATCTGGTATCTATCTTTCCAACCAGGACCAGGCAATTTCCTTCGTAAACAGATTAAAACACGATGTGCAGGAACGCCTTCAGGGGTTTTATGAGGGGTTCAGCGTTTTAAAAAGTGAAGGATATCCGGTAGATGTAATTGCTCCGCAGGCTGCGATATACCTTACGGTAAAAATAGATTTGCGTGGAATGTATAAGCCCGATGGCAGCGTTCTCAAAACTACAGCCGAAGTAACTCAGTATTTGCTCGATGCAGCAGGAGTGGCGATTGTCCCGTTTTATGCTTTTGGAGCCTCAGAGGATTCTGCCTGGTACCGGCTCTCAGTTGGCACGGCACGGGTTGCGCAGATAAAGGAGGTGATTACATCTATTCGTAATTGTATTGAACAATTAAAATGATTTCGGGAGAATAATATTCATGCAGAAGAATCACCACCAGTATTGCGTAATTATGGCGGGAGGCCTGGGCACCCGTTTCTGGCCAATGAGCCGGCACCAGCGCCCGAAGCAATTTCTGGACGTCCTCGGAACCGGGCGGACCTTATTACAGCAAACAGTAGACAGGTTTGAGAAAATAATTCCAAAGGAGAATATTTTCATTGTAACCAATAAGAGCTATAGCGAGCTTGTTAATGAACAGGTTCCTGGGTTAAATGAACATCAGATATTGCTTGAGCCATCACGCAGAAATACGGCGCCGTGCCTTGCTTATGCGGTGAGCAAAATTGAAGTGAAAGATCCGGAAGCCGTTATAGTTGTTGCGCCTTCCGATCACCTTATTGTTAAAGAAGATGCGTTTCTTGATCAGATAAAAAAGGGGTTTCATTTCGCTACCGAAAACAATGCAATCATTACGCTGGGAATCAGGCCAGGCAGACCAGATACCGGTTACGGGTATATCCAGTTTATTCCCGATGAATCAGATGACGGGAATGTTTATAAAGTTAAAACGTTTATTGAAAAGCCCAACCTTGAGCTCGCGACTTCATTCGTTAGTAGCGGCGAATTTCTTTGGAATTCCGGCATTTTCATCACTTCAATTCCGACCATCCAAAGTGCATTTAAATTATTTCTTCCGGAGATGTACGCTGTTTTTCAGGAAGGGAAGCAAGGTTATCATAACGAAGGGGAAGCGAAGTTTCTGGAGCTTGCTTATGCTCAATGCACGAATATTTCAATTGACTACGGAATCATAGAAAAGGCTCAGAATGTTTTTGTAATTCCTTCTGATTTTGGATGGTCCGACCTCGGAACCTGGGGTTCATTGTACGACAACTCTTCAAAAGACTCAACCGGAAATGCTATTTCCGGTAAAAGAGTCATGCTTTACGAGAGTCACAACTGCATTGTTAATATGCCGAAGGACAAGCTCGTTGTTATTCAAGGCCTTGAAGATTATATCGTTGTTGAGTCCCAGGGGATACTCCTGATCTGCAAAAAGGAAAACGAGCAGGATATCCGGCAAATGGTTTCGAACGTAAAGACACACCTGGGAGAGGATTTCGTCTGATCTACTGCCGCACGAACATAAAAAAGGCCCCTGGTTAAGGAGCCTTTTTTATGTAAGCATGGAGGTTAAACAATCAGTGAATTATCTTTAGAACTCCCACAAATCGTGCTCAAAAATGACAATCTCATCTTTGATCCGATTTGATTCGAGCAACGCGTCAAGCCCTTTCTTATATTCATTTATCGCGCGGTCGTATACATTTTCTTCCTTGATGATATAGCTGCTAAATTGTCGCTTCCAGAAGATATCATCAAATGTTCGACGCTCTGAACCATTCACCCGGTTAAATACATCGTACTGAGCTAAAGTGGCGCGGGCATCAGGAAAATATACCCAAAAAAGGTACTTATCTCCCTTTTCCTTGTCTTCCTGCTCATACAACGGGCATATTCCAAGAATACGCACATCAAGCATAGAACGCTGACGATCAAAAAACCATTCTTCTTTAAGAAGGATTTTCTTAACGCGGTTGGATTGGAAATCCTCTACGAAGGGCTGATAATACAATGACCCATCGATGTTAATACTATCAAGACTAGGATCGAGCATGCTTTTCATTGCAAATGAGTCTCTTTTGGAAACCTTCGCTTTGACTTCTGATGCAGTGATCTCAATAGAAAAATCATCCGGAAAATCAGCATAAACCCTAAGACTCACCTCTTCAACAGCGGCTGTGTAAAGTACGTTTGCCAAACTCCTAAGTCCATTTACATCTCCCTGAATAGGGTAATACAATGGAAGGTTGATTTTCTCCCGAAGATCAATGATCCGCCAAACACGTTTCTTCCACATCACGTCCGCCTCCCGCAAAGGAGCATAAGGAATTGGCTTACGTGTAGTTGCCTGCCTGTTTTTAAGGTCTGGTATCACACCATCGTTCGGGGCAAGTACAGACTGAGCTCGTGCGGATGTATTAACGATCAACAACAGGAAGAAACAAACAAAAACAGGATATTTCATAAATCCGGGATTCAGATTAACAATAATTATTATTGAATCTTGTATTGTGCAGTAAGAGTCCTGACAGATCCGTCTGGTCCTCTTGCTTTGATGTCCGAAAAGAAGACTTTGCTGTTAGGCTTTAAAGACCCTAATATCGCTATAACGTCAGCATTAAATCTCGCACCAGTAACGTTTGCGGAGCGATAAACTCCACCAACGTTCGCACCAAATTCATAACTTAGAACAGAAAAGCTAGCCTGAAAATCGAAGTTTTCAAGAGCACAGGAGATAAAGCCAGCCGCCTTAAGCTGTGCAAGACTTACCACTTCTCCGCTTTTTTTACCAAGTACCATTGGGGTTGGATCAGGGATTCTCTTAATCCGAAAATCGGTAGATCCCATTGCCGAAGATTTGCCTCCTTCACCAGACACTGTAACAGGAATACTGCATTTTGTTCCGCCTGTTACCTTAACGATATAATTACCATTGCTTTCTTTGTTCATCGTTCCCTGGGCACCAATAAGTGTGGCTGACACTTTGTTAGGGTCAGCTCCAGGAACAGAAACAGAAACAGGGTTATCTACACCAATGTAAAACACATTCATTTTTGTAGGAGAAACAA
>Ga0105048_10017064_pt1 | contig 11205 bp, 6 predicted proteins | sample MAT05_FD_78382 | JGI IMG/M metagenome (GOLD analysis project Ga0105048, IMG submission 78382) | Freshwater microbial communities from Lake Fryxell liftoff mats and glacier meltwater in Antarctica - MAT-05 | ecosystem: Environmental > Aquatic > Freshwater > Ice > Liftoff microbial mat | place...
CAACCTGGCCGTGAGTCTGACGAGCGGTGTCCGCGTCACGGGGCCGCGCAATTTTGCAACGGTCGTGGCAGCTGACATCGTCGCGAAGAAAGGCGTCATCCACGCGGTCGACACTGTGCTCTTGCCGTAAACGGCGAATCTCGGGTAATTCGGTGACAGGGTAATTCGGTGACGGTAATTCGGTGACAGGTAATTCGGTGTAATTCGGTGACAGTGCACTCTTTCGCGACACGCGAAAGGTAATTCGGTGACAGTGCACTCTTTCGCGACACGCGAAAGAGTGCACTGTCACCGAATTACCAAAGAGTGCACTGTCACCGAATTACCCGAATTACCCCCTCCCTCGAGGGGCCTGTTGCGGGCGTGATCACGGCCGGTCTCCTGTCTCGGAACCATCATGTTGCCTTCCCGCCTCGCTACTCGAGGCAGTGGCATGTCACACGGTGTCGCGGACGCACTTTTTCGTAATTCGGTGACAGTGCACTCTTTCGCGACACGCGAAAGAGTGCACTGTCACCGAATTACGAAAAAGTGCACTGTCACCGAATTACACCGAATTACCGATCCTAAGAACGCCGTCGTCAGTCGAAGCTGTAGCGCCCGGCCAGGCAGATCGTAGGCGCGCTTCTCGTCCGTAGTTCTCATCCGTGACGTTGGTGACCTGCGCATCGGCGCGCAGACGACTGGTGAGCCGCAGGCCAACGGTGAGATCGAGCACCGCAAATGGCGGATACTCGATGTCCGAGATGTCGCTGAAGTCACAGTTGTCCCGGCAGAGTTCCCCTGACGAGGCAGCGCCGCAAGCACTCCACACCGTCGCGACGGTGGCGGACGACCCGATCGACTGCACGACCGAACAGCAGAACGCAAAGGTGCGAAGGCAACGGAAAGGACAGCAGAGGACGGCATGGGGAGCTGCGTGCGCGGACGGGCGCGCCGACGGCGTGAGTGTCGGGATCGTCCAACTGCTCGACACGAAGGCGCACAGTCGCGGAGGCGGCACGCGGTCGGTTGCACGTATGGTCACCGCGGCGCGTGAACACCGGCGGAGATGCGTGTGGAACTGCACTTGCGGCAGCAGTTCCTCCAGATATTTGTCCTTTCCAATAGTGATCCACCTTCGCTTCGCACGCGGGCCGACCGCGTTGCGCCGTTGCGCCGTTGCGCCTCGGCGTCATGCCGTTGCCGTCGGCTGTTGGCGGTGCCGACCCGCGCGTCGCATCACGCCCCTGCTGAGACAGTTCCCAACGCCGTCCTCGGCGTCCTTGTCCGTTGCCTTGGCGACTTTGTGTTTTGCTGTCGACGGACCAGGGAGGCCTTGACAAGGCGGACGGCGCCCCCCAGACTCACCGACATGAGTCACCCGGTCCGCGCCCTCTTTACCAGCTTTTATTACTTTGGCCGCTTCGCGGACCAAGGTGGCAAAGCGCGCGCGTAACACCGCGACCGACTTTCCTCCGAGGCCCGCAGCGATGCGGGCCTCTTGCGTTTCTGCGAGGCCCGGACGCTGCGGACTCCCTCTCCCGACCCGGCCTCACGGCACAGGAGTTCCGCCAATGCACACCCAGCTGACCACCGACGACCCCACCCCGCAGGAAGTCCGAGCTGCCGAGCGCGTCGAAACGCTGCGCGCCTCCATCGACCGGATCGACGAGATGCTCGTCTCGCTGATCGGAGAGCGGCAGCGGCTGGCCCGGGCCATCGGCGTCGCGAAGCGGGCCGCCGCTCTGCCACCGGTGGACGCCACACGAGAGCACGACGTCATCCAGCGCATCGCCGACCACGCCCGCGACCACGGCGTGAACGAGACCGAGGCGCGCCTGCTGGCCGACCAGCTCATTCGCCTCGCCCGCACGACGCAGGGACTGCCGGTGATCTCGCGACGGGACGCGGCGGCGGCGTGACCCACGGCGACGGCGCACCCGAAGCGGGTCGCGCCGGCAGCAGCAACCTCCCGCGACCAAGGTGACCATCCGGGCACGACAGGCTCCGCCCGCGAAGTAAAGGGGATGCGCGTAGACTGTCCGTCCGACCGGATCGTCGTCGCCCCCACCGCCACTCCGCATGACCTCACGCCGCGAATTCGTCGCCACGGCACTCGCCACCACCGCCCTCGCTGCCGGCGCGCTCGCCGTCGGACGCCCCCGGGACGCCGCTGCCCGCACGCGGCTCATGCCGCACCTGCAGCAGCGCATGGACGCCCCGACACGCGACCTGCTGATGCTGGCCCTCGACACCGCCAGGCGCGGCGGGGCCAGCTACGCCGACGTCCGCATCCAGCGCGTCCAACGCAGTGCCGTCGCCACCCGTGAGCGCCAGGTCCTCGACGTCATCGACAGCGACACGATCGGCTGCGGCATCCGCGCCCTGGTCGACGGCTGCTGGGGGTTCGCCGCCACACCGCGCCTCACCAACGACGGCATCCAGCGCGCCGCCTCCGAAGCCGTCGCCACCGCCAAGGCCAACCGCATCGCCCGTGACCGGCCCGTCGAACTCGCACCCAACCCGAGCCACCCCGACGCCACCTGGTCCAGCGGCTTCACCATCGACCCGTTCACGATCTCGGTCGAGGAGAAGACCTCCCTCGCCATCGCCGCCAACGCGGCCGCGCTGTCAGTACCGGGGGTGCGCTTCGTCAGCACACAGCTCCAGTTCGTGAAGGAGGAGCGCAACTACGCCAACACCGACGGCTCGGTGATCGCGCAGACGCTGGTGCGCACCTACACCCCGATGAGCATCACCGCCGTCAGCGCCGACCGCAGCGAATTCGCCGTGCGCGACGCCGTGGTGCAGCCGACCGGCCGCGGCTGGGAATCGGTGCTCGAGAACAACCTCCCCGTCAACGCGAAGAAGTGGGCCGAGGAGGCGGCGGAAAAGCTGACGGCCAAGTCGGTCGAGCCGGGTCGCTACGACCTGATCCTGCACCCGTCCAACCTCGGCCTCACGCTGCACGAATCGGTGGCGCATCCCACCGAGCTCGATCGCGCGTATGGTTACGAGGCCAACTACGCCGGCACCAGTTTCGTGGCGCCGCCGGAGACGGTGCTCGGCGCGCTCAGGTTCGGCTCGCCGATCATGAACATCTACGGCGACCGCTCACAGCCCGGCGGCTGCGCCACCATCGGCTACGACGACGACGGCGTGAAGCCCGACCAGTTCGACATCATCAAGGATGGCGTCGTGGTGGACTACCAGACCACGCGCGAGCAGGCGATGTGGCTCGACTGGTGGTACAGGAAGCGCGGGATGCCCACGCGCAGCCACGGCTGCAGCTACGCCGACTCGTGGAGCAGCGTGCAATTCCAGCGCATGCCAAACGTGTCCATCAAACCCGGCGCGAGAGACCTCGGCTGGAACGACCTGATCGCCGCCACCGACCGCGGCATCGCGATCCAGGGGCGCGGCAGCTACTCCATCGATCAGCAGCGATTCAACGGCCAGTTCGGCGGCGCACTCTTTCATGAGGTGCGCGGCGGCAAGATCGTCGGGCAGCTCAAGGACGTGGCCTACCAGTTCCGCACCACCGATTTCTGGGCCGCGCTCGACATGCTCGGTGGCCAGAAGAGCTACGAGTTGTACGCCACCTTCTCCGACGGCAAGGGACAGCCCGGCCAGGCCAACGCCGTCACCCACGGCTGCGTGCCGACGCGGCACAGGCAGATCAACGTGATCAACACCGGGCGCAAGGCGTGAGCCGCTTCATCGACCCGCGCGCCCCGCGCTCGCTGCTGCCTGACGACGTCGTGATCTCGCGCACCGACGCGCAGCGCGTGATCGAGAGCGTGGTCACGCTCTCGACGGCCGACGCCGTGCAATGCGTGATCCGCTCGTCGCGCACCCGCAACGTGCGCTTCGCCGCGAACCAGCTCTCCACCGCCGGCGTGGTGGAAGACACGACGCTCGTGGTCATGTCGTACATCGGCAAGAAACACTCGGCCGTCACGACGAACGATCTGTCGCCGGAAAGCGTCGAGCGCACCGTGCGGAAGGCCGAGGCGATCGCACGTCTCTCGCCCGATGATCCCGAGATGCTGCCGCTGCTCGGCCCACAGACGCTGCGCGACGTCAGCGCCGCCTGGGACGAGGAGACCGCGAGCCTCGCCGCCGGCATCGTCACGGCCGCCGCCAACACCGCGCTGGCGCCCGCGCGTCGGCCCGGGAGCACGCTGAACGTCGCCGGCTTTCTCGTCACCGGCGCCGACGCCATCGCGATCGGCAACAGCGCCGGCCACTTCGCGTATCACCGTGGCACGAACGCCAACTACACGCTCACCGTGCGCACCGCCGACGGCACCGGCTCCGGTTGGAGCGGCGAGGATGCGGTGGCGTGGAAGTCGCTGAACTTCGCCGCCGTGAGCGCACAGGCGATCGAGAAGGCCAACAGCTCACGCAATCCTGTCGCCATCGAGCCGGGACGATATACCGTCATTCTCGAACCGCAGGCCGTGGGCGATCTGGTGGGGCTGATGCCCCGCTACTTCAACGCCCGCAGCGCTGACGAGGGCCGTTCGCCATTTGCCAAGCAGGGCGGCGGCAACAAGCTCGGCGAGACGATCGTCGGCAGCATGGTCAACCTCACCAGCGACCCGTTCGACCCGATGGTGCTCACGCAGCCGTTCGATGGCGAGGGGATGCCGCTGACGAAGCAGTCGTGGATCACCAACGGAACACTGTCGACCATGCTGGTTCCGCGGTCGTGGGCGGCACGCAAGAACCTCGTCGCCACCGGCAACCCGAACAACATCGTCCTCGCTGGTGGCTCCACCACCCGAGAGCAGATGATCGCCAGCACACAGCGCGGAGTGCTGGTCACCCGGCTCTGGTATCTCCGCGAAACCGACCCGCGCAGCATGAGCTACACCGGCCTGACCCGCGACGGCACGTTCCTGATCGAGAACGGGAAGATCTCGAAGTCGATCAAGAACATGCGATTCAACGAGAGCCCGCTGTTTCTGCTCAACAACCTCGAGGCACTCGGCCCGGTGCGGCGCACGGCCAGCGACGGGCCCGGGACGGCGATCATGCCGATCGTCAAGGCGCGGGACTTCAACTTCACGTCGCTGTCGGACGCGGTGTGATGGGTTGGCATCGTGAACTCCGTTCACGCAGAGGGGCGGTGGGGCAGAGAGTGCTCTGTGCTCCTTCGCTCTTCTGCGTTCGGTTGGCATCGTGAACTCCGTTCACGCAGAGGGGCGGAGGGGCAGAGAGTGCCCTGTGCTCCTCCGCCCCTCTGTGATCGTTGAGCATCGTCAACTCTGTTCACACGAAGGACTGAAGGAACAAAGGGGCGAGGGCTCTGCCCGCATGGCGGACGATCGTGCGACGCGTGCCGACGTATCTGTAGGGGGGGTGGACAGGTCACCTGCTGTTCCCAAAAGCCCCCAGCTGCGATTCGCACCGGACCTGGCACTGCGCACGGAGCGCCGCACGCCGCAACTCCACCCGCCACCGAGTCCTCGCCCCCTCCGTTGCTCCAGTTCTCCGTGTGAACGGAGTTGCCGACGCCAGACCAGCCGCCGAAGCTCGACGCCGCACACGGCCCCCTCTGCCCCTCCACCCCTCTGTGTGAAAAGAGTTGCCGCCGCCGAAACACGTACCGACCTGTCGAGCCCGCCAGAACGAGCCCATGCTACCCACACACCGTCGCACGAATCCAAATTGTCTCAGCGGCGTATGAGTCCGTCGTGGCACGCCTCGCATGCCGCAGCCGTCCGACCCGTCACCCGATCCCCATTCGCATGACAACCCGCCGGGATTTTCTCGCCACGTCGGCGCTCGCCGCCGGGGCCGCCGCCATCGCGACGCTGCCAGAGCGGGCCGAGGCAGCCGTCCGGACCCTGGCGGCGCCGCAGCCGCATGTGCAGCCACCGATGGACGCGCCCACGAAGGACCTGTTGATGGCCGGCATCAACGCCGCCAGTATGGCCGGTGCCTCGTTCGCCGATGCCCGCGTGGGCCGGACGCAGCGCAACTTCGTGATCACCCGCGAGCAGCAGATCCAGCAGATCGTGGACACCGACACGATGGGCTGCGGCGTGCGCGCGCTGGTGGACGGATGCTGGGGCTTTGCCGCCACCCGCACCCTGACGACCGACGGCGTGGCCGCCGCCGCCCGTGAGGCCGTCGCCATCGCGAAGGCGAACCGCGTCGCGCGTGACCGCGCCGTGGAGCTCGCGCCCGCCCCGTCGCTCGGCGAGCGCACCTGGTCCAACGGCTTCCGCATCGACCCGTGGACCATCCCCGTCGAGCAGAAGGCCGACCTGCTGCTCCGGGCGAATGCCGAGGCGATGAAGGTGGCCGGGGTGAAGTACGTGGCGAGCCAGATGTTCTTCGTGAAGGAGGAGAAGAACTACGCCAACACCGAGGGGACCGTCACCGCGCAGACGCTGGTGCGGAGCTGGGCGCCGATGAGCATCACGGCCATTTCGCCCGACTTCACCGACTTCCAGTCGCGCAGCAACACCGTGCAGCCCGCGTCGCGCGGATACGAGCACATCGTCGAGTCCGATATCGTCGGCAACGCCCGCAAGTGGGGCGAGGAGGCCGCGCAGAAGCTCAAGGCGAAGGCCGTCGAGCCGGGCCGCTATGATCTCGTGCTGCACCCCTCGCACCTGTGGCTCACCATCCACGAGTCGGTGGGGCATCCCACCGAGCTCGATCGCGCCTACGGGTACGAGGCCAATTACGCCGGGACGAGCTTCGTCAGCCCGCCGGAGAAGATGCTCGGCACGCTCAAGTACGGCCCGTCGATGCTGAACGTGCAGGGGGATCGCTCGCAGCCGGGCGGCTGTGCGACGGTCGGCTTCGATGACGAAGGCGTGGTGCCGGAGGACTTCCTGATCATCAAGGACGGGATGCTCAACGACTACCAGACCACGCGCGAGCAGGCGAACTGGCTCACGTGGTGGTACGACAAGCAGGGTCGCCCCACGCGCAGCCACGGCTGCTCGTACGGCGACGCGTGGAGCAGCGTGCAGTTCCAGCGCATGCCGAACGTGTCGGTGCTGCCGGGGCCGAAGGAGCAGTCGTACGAGGACATCATCGCGGCCACCGATCGCGGCATCGCGATCGAAGGTGACGGCAGCTTCAGCATCGATCAGCAGCGCTACAACTCGCAGTTCGGCGGGCAGCTCTTCTACGAGATCAAGGGTGGCAAGGTGGTGGGCATGCTCAAGGACGTGGCCTACCAGATGCGCACCCCGGAGTTCTGGAATGCGCTCGACATGCTCGGTGGCAAGAAGAGCTACATGCTTGGCGCGAGCTTCTTCGACGGCAAGGGACAGCCCGGCCAGGTGAATGCCGTCAGTCACGGCTGTCCGCCGACGCGTCACCGCGGCATCAACGTCATCAACACCGGACGGAAGGCATGAGCAGCTCACGATTCGATCCCCGTGCGCCGAAGCGCCTGTTCGCGGCGGGCGATGAACTCGTCTCGCGTGAGGAGGCGCAGCGCATCATCCAGAGTGCGCTCAAGCTGTCCAAGGCCGACGCCTGCGAGGTGAACCTCGGGGGCGGCCGGCAGCGGAACGTGCGGTTTGCGGCGAACCAGATGTCCACCGCCGGGATGGTGACCGACCTGTCACTGGTCGTCTCGTCGAGCTTCGGTCCGAAGCACGCCATCACCACCACCAACGATCTCTCGCCGGAAGGGATCGAGCGGGCGGTGCGCTCGTCCGAGGCGATCGCGCGTCTCGCGCCGGACGATCCCGAGGCGATGCCGCTGCTGTCGCAGACGCAGGTCGCAGCGCTCCCGCAGTCGTGGGACGAGGCCACCGCGAACCTCAGCGCCGACGCGTGCGCGAAAGCCGCGCTGACGGCGCTTGGTCCGGCGCGGAGCAAGGGCAGCATTCAGGCGGCCGGATTTCTGCAGGTGGATGCGAACGTGAACGCGATGGGCAACAGCGCCGGACTGTTCCACCATCATCGCGGCACGAAGGCGAACTACACGCTCACGGTGCGGACCGACGACGGAACCGGATCGGGCTGGGCGGGATCGGAGGAGCCACAGTTCGGCGGCATCGACTTCGCGCAGATCAGCGCCCGGGCCATCGAGAAGGCGGAGCTGTCACGCAATCCCGTCGCGATCGAGCCGGGACGCTACACGGTGATCCTCGAGCCGCAGGCCGTCGGTGATCTGGTGTCGCTGGTGGCGTTCTACGCCAACGCGCGCGCCGCCGACGAGGGCCGGTCACCGTTCGTGAAGGCAGGCGGCGGCAACAAGCTCGGCGAGAAGATCGCCGACGAGCGGATCACGCTCTACAGCGATCCCTACGATCCCAGTATCCTGACCGACCCGTTCGATGGCGATGGCTTCCCGCTCACGCGACGCAACTGGATCGAGCGCGGCGTCTTGAAGGAGATGCAGTACGGACGCTTCTGGGCGAAGAAGCAGGGCAAGCAGCCGACGGGGGGCGTGAACAACATCGTCCTCGCCGGCGGCAGCACCACGCGCGAGCAGATGATTGCCGGCACCCAGCGCGGCATCCTCGTGTCACGGCTCTGGTACCTGCGCGAGGTGGACCCGCGCACGCTGCTCTACACCGGCCTCACTCGCGACGGCACGTTCCTGATCGAGAACGGCAGGATTACGAAGCCGATCAAGAACATGCGGTTCAACGAGAGTCCGTTGTTCATGCTGAACAACATCGAGGCGCTCGGGCCCACGGAGCGCGTGGCGGGGATCGAGGCGGGGATTCCGTGCGTGATGCCGTTGCTGAAGGCGCGGGACTTCAACTTCACGTCGCTGTCTGACGCGGTCTGACGCTGTGTGAGGTGCGCGGGGTCGCACTGTCGGGTGCCGTTCGGGCATCGTCGACTCTGTTCACGCAGAGGGGCGGAGCAGCAGAGGGGCGGAGCAGCAGAGGGGTTGGTGCGACGGCGCAGACAAGGGAGCGCTTCGCACTTTCCAATCGCGTGCGAGCGAGAGGTGCTTCCGGGGAACAGCCGTGCCCGATCACCCCATACAGCAATTCGATCTGCCATCCAGCGCCGACCGTTGCCACACGGGCACGACCCTCCGCTGCTCCGCCCCTCTGCATGAACAGAGTTGACGATGCCACACGACACACGAACGGCCGCCCCGGTAACCGGAGCGGCCGTTCGTGCATGTGAGCTGGGGCGGCAGGACTCGAACCTGCAACATCCCGGTTAACAGCCGGGTGGTCTGCCAATTGACCTACACCCCATCACTGACCTTCAAGCTGGCACGCCGGTGTCGAAAATCAAGGACCCGGAGTGCCACTGCCCAGTCTCACCGCGCCGGTGTCACTGCGCGAATGTCACGAGAAACATCCGGGTGGCGCCCGGCCGGTGAATCAGTGTGCGGCGGGCGCCTTCGCTGCAGTATCGGCAGCCGCCGGCGCCGCTGGAGCGGGAGCGGGAGCGGGAGCGGGGGTCGCAGCGGGCGCCTTGTCGACTCCGGCGGCGTTCAGGTAGCCGGGCGTGCTGCCGACCGAGCCGTTGGCACCGGCGCCACCATACGGGACGGCGGTGTCACCCGTGCCGGGGCTGTCCTGCGTCTTCTCGCAGCCCGTGGTCAGGACGACAGCGGCAACCAGCAGCGAGGCGAGGCGGACGGAACGCATGCATACTCCAGGAATCGAGGCGGTGATCAGGGTCATCACACGAAGTTAGTCAGGGGCCGCAACTGATCCCGTGCGGGCCGGCACACCGGTCGGGACACCGGCCGACACGGGGCAAGTCGGTCAGGTGCGGGTGAGCTTCTTGTACCGGAGGCGGTGTGGCTGGTCGGCGTCGGCGCCCTTCCGGCGCTTCAGGTCGTCGATGTACGCCCCGTAGTTGCCCTCGAACCAGACCGTCTCCGAGTCGCCTTCGAAGGCCAGGATGTGCGTCGCGATACGGTCCAGGAACCAGCGATCATGCGTGATGACCACGGCGCAGCCGCTGAAGTCGAGCAGCGCGTCTTCCAGGGCGCGCAGCGTGTCGACATCGAGATCGTTCGTCGGCTCGTCGAGCATCAGCAGGTTGCCGCCGCTCATCAGCGTCTTTGCGAGGAAGAGCCGATTGCGTTCACCACCGGAGAGGCTCGACACGAGCTTCTGCTGGTCAGGCCCGCGAAAATTGAAGCCGCTGAGGTACGCACGCGAGTTCAGTTCGCGCGCACCCACCTGGATCATTTCGCGGCGGCCGCTCAGCTCCTCCCAGACGGTGCGCGCACCGTCCAGGGTGCGGCTCTGGTCACCGTAGCCGATCTGTACCGTCGAGCCGAGCGTCAGGGAGCCGCCGTCGGGCTTCTCGCTGCCGTTGATGATCCGGAACAGCGTCGTCTTGCCTGCGCCGTTCGGGCCGATGATTCCCACGATGCCGGCGCGCGGCAGATCGAAGCTCAGGTTGTCGTAGAGCAGCTGGTCGCCAAACGCCTTCTTCAAGCCCTTGGCGATCACCACGTCAGCGCCGAGTCGGGGGGCAGGGGGAATCACGATCTCGTGATTGAATGCGCGCTCCTGGCCCATCTCGCCGGCCAGATCCTCGTAGGCCTGCAGGCGTGCCTTGTTCTTGGCCTGCCGAGCCTTTGGTGCCATGCGCACCCACTCCAGCTCACGGTCGAGCGTCTTGACCTTCTGGCTCTCCTTCTTCTCCTCGATGCGCAGGCGCGCGGCCTTCTGCTCCAGCCAGCCGGTGTAATTGCCTTCCCACGGGATGCCCTTGCCGCGGTCGAGCTCGAGGATGTACTGCGCCACGTTGTCGAGAAAGTATCGATCGTGGGTGATGGCGATCACCGTGCCCGCGAACTCCGCCAGGTAGCGCTCCAGCCACGCCACGCTTTCGGCATCGAGGTGGTTGGTGGGTTCGTCGAGGAGCAGCATGTCGGGCTGCTCGAGCAGCACGCGACAGAGCGCCACGCGACGACGCTCACCACCGGAGAGGTTCTCGACCGACGCATCCGGTGGCGGGCAGCGGAGCGCGTCCATCGCGATCTCGACCTTGTTGTCCAGGTTCCACAGATCGAGCGTGTCGATCTGCTCCTGCACGCGCGCCTGCTCGGCCAGCAGCTTGTCCATGGCGGCATCGTCCATCGGCTCGCCGAAGGCCATGCTGATCTCGTTGAACCGGTCCAGCAGGGCGCGCTGCGCCTTGACCGCGACCTCCACGTTGCCGCGGACGTCGAGCGTGGGGTCCAGTTGCGGTTCCTGTTCCAGATATCCGATGCGCGTACCCTTGTGCGCCCACGCCTCACCCTGAAAC
>Ga0105048_10017068_pt1 | contig 11203 bp, 15 predicted proteins | sample MAT05_FD_78382 | JGI IMG/M metagenome (GOLD analysis project Ga0105048, IMG submission 78382) | Freshwater microbial communities from Lake Fryxell liftoff mats and glacier meltwater in Antarctica - MAT-05 | ecosystem: Environmental > Aquatic > Freshwater > Ice > Liftoff microbial mat | place...
GCTTCATCAAACAGCATCTTGGCTTCTACGCCACCCGCACCGCCTGTCTGGCTATGTCGCTCCCTGGCGAGCGGCTCCCAAACTTGATTTGCCATTTGCCTTTACCCCCCGCCAAGTGCAGTTAGCCCTCCCAATCTTTCAGTTGCGTGTCCGATGGCTCACGGCTCTAAACTCAAGTCAAGGTAGACGACTCGCTTTAGTCAGGGGTGGTTCGCGAACTTTTGTCAGAGCGGTTGGACCCGGGATTTCTTACAATTTACTTTGGTTCCGCCATCCCACCCTCTAAAGACAGACGACATCGCGTCTCATCATTTCTATCATCGACTCGTGACCAACGTGACTGATTCAACGTCGCAACCGCATTCCGATATGAACCTGCATCGCATCCTGATTGCAGGCAGACAGCCCATGCTGCGGGAGGCATTGAGCTGGCTGTTGGAGGAGGAGCCGGAGATGGAGATCGTGGGCGAGGCCGGCAGCGGCATTGACGTTCTGGCCAAAGCCAAGTCGCTTTCGCCAGACGTGGTCATCCTCGATGTTGACCTGCCCGAGCTCGACGGCTACGGCGTGACTCGGGTCCTCAAGCGCCTGCCCCATGCGCCGTTTGTGATTCTGCTGCTGGTGACCGGCGATCCGGCTGCGCGTCGCCAGGGCCAGGAGGCCGGGTGTGATGGCTTCATCGAAATCAGCAGCGATTGGCTGGCCCTGTTGCCACAGATTCGCGCTTTGCTCAACATGGAATAAGGCCCTGGTCTTCACATCGCTCGCATTTAAGGGTTTCGACTCGCTATAAAATAATCCAGCGGTGTTTACATCGCAAAGTCGGCATCGCATGCTTAACGCGTCCTCCTCATCAGCATCATCCTCGGCCATCAATTTGCAGCAACGGCTGGCCCAGGCCGAGCGTCAGGCTGAGATTCTTCAGCGCGTGATTGAAGCGATTGGCAGCGACCTGACACTGGAGCCGCTTCTGGCTCACCTGATCTCGATCGGCGTGGAACTGGCCAATGCCACGCATCTCGCCCGGGCCGACGCATCGACTATCAGCACGACAACCTGGATGATCTGCTCGACACCGGCCAGACGCTGACGATTGAGAATGTGGAGACCGATGCGCGGGTGCCGTTGCGGTTGCGGCAAATACAAGTGCGAGATCAGCGGCCCTCGATGGCGATGATTCCGTTAATGGTGCGCGGTGATCGCATCGGTCTGGTGATTCTGACGATGAACCAGACCCACGCGTGGAGCGAGGCCGACTTGCAGCCGTATCTGGCAACGGCGGCCACACTGGCCCAGGCCATCGACAACCGCCGGCAGCAAATGCTGTTGTATGAGCGCGGCCAGCAGGTGGCAATTTTGGAAGAGCGGCAACGTCTTGCCCGCGAGCTGCACGATTCGGTGACACAGCTTATTTTCAGCACCACACTGATTGCCCAGTCGATTTCGCCAGCATTTAAACGCAGCGCGGCCGAGGGCGAGAAACGGGTGAGCCGTCTGCTGGAGCTGAGCCAGACTGCGCTGGCCGAGATGCGCGGGTTGCTGTTCGAGTTGCGCGCGCCGGCCGTGTCGCAACCGGCCCAGCAATCGATTGTGCCGGGGCTGATGCGGCTGCGGCGTGAGGGACTGGCCGCGGCGATTCAACGCTATGCCGACGACATCAAGCGCGATGGATTAGTCGTCGAGATCGACACGCATCAGTATCCGCTGGCCGACACGTCTGCGCGCCCGCCTCTGGCCGTCGAGGAGGCGCTTTATCGCATCGCGCAGGAAGCGCTGAACAATGTGGTGAAGCATGCAGGCGCACGCGAGGTGCTGGTGACGCTGGCTGTGGCCGGGGTGGCCGCCTCGCTGATTGTTACGGACAATGGCCGCGGCCTGGCGCCTGAGGCATATCGGCGCATGGGCACGGGCATTGGCCTCAAGACGATGCAGGAGCGGGCCGAGGCCTTGCACGCGACGAGCGAGCCGGGGAAAGGGACGACGATTGCGGTGATGGTGCCGGTGCCGAAGCGGGGGTAAGGGGAACGAATACGTAGACGTCTACGTTCACGAATAGACAGGCTCAAACAAACCCATGAACGACAACAACTCAACCCAAAACACGGTCCGGGTTCTGATCGTGGACGACCACTCGATTGTGCGCGAGGGCTTGCACGCGCTGCTCTCTGAAGAGAATGTCATTGACGTGGTCGGCGAGGCCGCGAATGGCGCGGAAGCCATTACCCTGGCCCAGCGGCTGACACCGGATGTGGTGCTGATGGATCTGGTGATGCCGGAGATGGATGGCATTCAAGCCACCTCGCGGGTGCGTGAGGTCAGCCCAACCAGTAAGGTGCTGGTGCTCACCAGCTTCGCCGATGACCAGCGCGTGCGCGATGCGATTCAGGCCGGCGCTATCGGCTATCTGCTCAAGGATGTGTTGAAGCCGGATTTGCTGCGCGCGATTCAAAACGCTGCGCAGGGCCGCTCGACGCTGCACCCGGATGTGCAGCAACTGCTGATGCAACAGGCCTCGGCCGCGCGCGAACCCAAGGCCCACGACAGCCTGACCGAGCGCGAGATGAGCGTGCTCAAGCTGATTGCGCAGGGCCGCAGCAACAAGGAGATCGCTACAGCCCTGTTCCTGACCGAGGGCACGGTCAAAGGCTACATCAGCACCATCTTCGACAAATTGGGCGTGGAGGATCGAACGCAGGCCGCGTTGTATGCGGTGAAACACAAGCTCGCCGAGGGGTTTTAATCCGTGATTTCGGCTTTGCTGAGGGTATGACGGATTGCCCAGCTCAAAGCCCAATGTGCGGATTTGTGAGAGAGTTGCTGGCGATGACTTCTCAACCTTGGACTAACACCACGGACGCCGCACGGGATGACGCTGAATTTGCCGATGTGATTGATCTGTTGGCGGCGCTGGTGCAGGTGCCGACGGTGAACCCACCCGGCGACGAATTGGCGGCGGCGCGGGTGCTGCATGAATGGCTGCTGGCACGCGGCATCGACTCGACCCTGGATGTATTTGATGGGGTGCGGGCCAATCTGGTGGCGCGTGTCGCAGGTCAGGGTCGCCAGCCGGCGCTGGTGCTGTGTGGCCATCTCGATGTGGTTCCAGCGGCCGATGCAGTCTGGCAACATCCCCCGTTTGCGGCCGAGATCGCCGATGGCCGCATGTTTGGGCGCGGGACATCGGACATGAAGGCCAGTGTTGCGGCCATGGCCGGCGCACTGGTGCGGTTGCAGCGCAGCGCGCCACCCGCAGGCGATGTGCTGTTATTTGCAGTGGCCGATGAAGAGACCAACAGCACGGGCGCGCTGCGGCTGGTGGAGCAGGGCGCATTTGCAAATGTGGGTGGATTGGTGATTGGGGAGCCGACGAGCTTGCGGCCGGCCACCGCTCACAAAGGGGTTCTGCGGGTGCGCTTCACGCTACCGGGCAAGGCCGCGCACAGCTCCATGCCGGCGCTAGGGTCCAACGCCATCGTGCATGCCGCGGCGCTGATTCAGGCATTGCAGCAGTATCGCTTTGCCGTAGAGCGGCATCCATTGCTGGGCGAGCCGACGCTGAGCATTAACCTGATCACGGGTGGCTCGGCCATCAATATTGTGCCGGACCGCTGCGAGGTATCGATTGATATGCGCAGCGTGCCGGGTTTGAGCCACCCGGCTGTGTTGGCCGATCTAAGGGAAATTTTTGAGCGATGTGTGCCGCCAGAGCGGGTGGCTGACGCGCACATGACAGTGATTTTGGATCGACCCGCTGTGAGCACCGATGCCAATGCCGCGGTGATTCGCGCGGCGCAACACGCCGTGCAGGCCGCATCCACCGCATCGGCAGAGCTGACCGTGATGACGTATTGCACGGATGCGTCGGTGATTGTGCCGCCGACGGGATTGCCGACGGTGATCATTGGGCCGGGCGATGCCGAGCAGGCGCACCAGACGGATGAGTGGGTGAGCCTGAGCCGGGTGCGCGAGGCCGTGATGGTGTATGAACGGCTGGCCTTGGCGTATTTTGCGTAGGGCCGCGGTCAGACAGCAGGATTGCTACTGAATCAAGAACCCAACCAGCAAAAGCACCAACAGCACCGCGCACACCGCCAGCCAGATGCGGGTATTTCTATGCGCCAGGTCGAAGTGCTTGCGGAAGATGAAGGGCGCGATGACCCAGGCGGCCAGCCACACCATGTTCACGAGGATGCCGCCACGCGCCTCGGTGAAGCTGGGCGCCAGAGCCAGGGTGGGTGCCCAGAGCACATAGCTCAGTGGCCAGCCCGCCAACACCCGCGCCGACATCAAGTCTGGTTGTGGCGACATGGCACCGGGGCGGTTGAGAAACATGACGACGCCGATGATCAGCATCAGGCCGGCCTCCAGAAACAAGGCCCCCTGGAGCAGTGCGTTAACCGGGACCGAGCTTAGTGCGGCCTGGGTGGCGACAAGGGCTTCTAAGTGCGGCAGCAACGTCAGCATCCACACCGGCTCTTCGGTGTAGAGAAGACGGGATCTCTTTGGCTGGAATGTCATGCCGCGTGCCGCGGCCATCGCGCTGGGCATCGGCTTCCTGATGCGCACGGCCATGTATGTTCAGCAATTCACCGCCGGCAACTATCAGGAAATGCGCTGGCTGCACTGGGGCAATATCGTCTTCGCCGGCGTGCTGCTCGGCGTTACCTGTATCCTGGGGCGAACTGTTTCACTGGTGGCGCTTCACCGCCATCATGTGGCGTCCCCAGCGCGTGGTGAAGAAAAAGCCCAGCGTGGCAACGACGGCCGGCAGGCCATTGATCACGATCCACCCGATCCATTCACGGTTGAGTTGAGGTGTCAGCATCGTGTCCTTGCTTGTGTTGCTAAATTAAATGCCGAGCGCGGTGCGAGCGACACCATACATGATGGCGACGCTGTCGAATAGGTGGATGATGTTGACCAGAGCGCGGGTGCGTCGGCCGACATCACTTCCTTCGGCAATGGCATCGTTGAAGCCTTGCGACTAGTTGAGAATGTTGCGGCCCGACGACAAAAATGTGGCTATGGTCTCGGCGGTGGCGATGCCGATGTTGACCTCGTTGATGAAGCCGGTGTGCGGCATGGCGACGGAAATGCCCAGCAACAACAGGCCATTCATGATGGCAGACGTGTGAGTGGTGATGGCGTAGCGGCTGATGGCTTTCTTCGGGTCGCGCATGCGAATCCACAACAGCATGTAGCCGGCTAGCGAGCTGATGACAATATTTGCCATGCCGCCGATGATGAGAATGGCTTGAGGCGTCGTCATGGCGATGGGAAATCTCCTGAAACCGATGTGCTTTGAGATTGCTCGGACCTACTTACACTTGGCGACATGAATGATACGAATATTGATCTAAATCAGCAGACCTCAAAAGAGGAGATGCGCGTGCAAATGCTGGCACGGCGAGATGCAGTGCCGGCTGAGCAACGAACGGCCTGGAGCCAGCGCATTTTCGAGCGGGCTGTGGCGCTGCCGCTGTATCAATCGGCTCAAACCGTGCATGTCTTTCTGTCGATCCAGAGCGAGATCCATATGGAGCCGCTGATTGAGCATGCGTTGGCGCATGGCAAGCGGGTAGTGCTGCCGGTGTTTCTCAAGAGCACGACAGAGACGCCGTGCACCCAGATCACCTCGCTGGCCGAGGATGATTTCAAAATCACTGGGTTTGGATTGCGCGTGCCCAAGGTCAGACGGCCCGTGCCGCTGGCCGAGGTGGATTGGGTGTGGGTGCCGCTGCTGGCATTCTGGCCGGTGGCGCTGGGCGAGCATTTAGATTGTGGTCCGATGCATCGACTGGGTTATGGCGCCGGTTTTTATGATCGCTTTTTAGCCCAGGTTCAGGTTCCCAAAGTAGGCCTGGCTTTTGAAATGCAGCGCATCAGTGCGTTGCCGGTTGAGCCCCATGATGTGCCGCTTGATTTTGTGGTGACTGAGGGAAAGCACTAATTCGTTCGACTCTCTGTAGAACCAATCCAGCGTGACGGCCTGCTCATTTGAGTTCAAAATGAGTAGGATTTACGCAAGACCAGATGATTTCCTTGCGTAAATTTACTTTATTCTGACTCTGTTTTGAGGGTTTAGCCGTTACGATAGTCGTGGAGTTCGCACAACTGATATGCCGTGGGTGTCCTGGATGACATCGGCAGCGAGACAGATTGGCCTGAAGGGTGCCGATAGGCAACCCATTCGTGCCGGTCTGTTGTCCATGGAGAAGCATGAATCGTTTGCAATTTTCAATGTCCGATTTGCATCGCATCATCGTTGCAGAAGCAAACAATGGGAAGAGCGTGAACGAGCTGGTTGCGTATTTGCAATCGCGTGGTTGGACCCAGGAAGCGGCCCGGCATTTTGTCCAGAACGCCCTGCACACCCAGGGGACCATTGCGCAGGAAGTGACTGCTGAGGCTGCCAAACAGCAACACCCGGTCTGGATGCCGATTGTATTTTGGCTCTCGGCTTTGACTGGCTTGCTGTGGGTGCTGGTGGATGTGGCCGGCCGGCTGCCCACCTGAACCAGACCTAAACTCGCAGCATCCAAGCCAGGGCGATGACAGAGGCAAAGTCGCTTGACGGCCACGAACATCAGGCCGGACGTCGCTTATGGATCGCGCACAGGCAGTTTGGTAGTATCTAGTCCCAAGTGCTTTGGAACTATGGCTAGAAGAAACTGGATTCCCTCATCCATCATCGGCGCAGAAACCAACCCAACCCGGCCTGCCCCTGGAACCACGCCGGAGACTGACACCGATGTGCTTCCGGAGCAGGACGAACAGTTGTGGGTCGAGCCGCCCTGGCGCGTGATCATTCACAACGATAATGTGACGACGTTTGACTTCGTCATTCGCATGTTGATGTCGATCTTCAAGCTGGGCCAGGAGATTGCCGAGCACATTGCCATTCTGACGCATGTGGACGGCATCGCGTTGGTGTGCGTGCGGCCGCGCAGCGAGGCCGAGAAACTCGTCGGCCAGGCCATTTTTGCCGCGCGCATGGAGGGATTCCCACTGGTGGTGTCTTGCGAGCCGGAAGAGCCGTGAGGGGATGGGGAGAAAAGAAGTAGACAGTAGTCAGATTGGCCTCAATCGAGTTCCTATCTGACTACTGACTACTCCTTTTCTCCCCTCCGCCACTATCTGCCCATGATGAGCTTGAGGCGTTCCTGTGCAGCACCACTGATGATGTTCTTGTTGGTCATCACGGCGTGCTTGGCCGCGTCGTGAGTCTCATGCGGCAGGCTCTCGATGCGGGGCAGTAGATTGGAAATCGCCTGCTGGGCCAGCGCCAGGTTGGCGTGCAGCCGTTCCAGCACAATCTCGACCGTCACCGGCTCTTCCTCAGCGTGCCAGACATCGTAGTCGGTCACGTGGGCCATGATGGCGAAGTCCAGCTCGGCCTCGCGCGCCAGAAACGCCTCGGGGCACGCGGTCATGCCAATGATGTCGCAACCCCAGCCGCGAAAGGCCTGGCTCTCGGCCTTGGTGCTGAAGCGCGGCCCTTCGATCGTGATCAACGTGCCCTGCGCGTGCACACTGGCCGGGCTGTGCACCTGGCCGGCCGCCTCTTGCACGGCCTGCGCGACCGCGCTGCGAAGCGTATTTGAGAACGGCTCAGCCACACCAATGTGGCCGACCATGCCATCATCAAAGAACGACGGCGCGCGCTTGCCCCTGGTGAAATCGAACAACTGCGACGGCACCACAATATCGCGTGGCTTCATTTCCAATCTAAGGCTGCCACATGCGCTGACGCTGACCACATGCCTGACCCCCAATGTTTTCAGCGCGTAAATATTGGCTCGATACGGCACCTCGCTGGGGTTGAAGCGGTGGCCACGGCCGTGGCGGGGCAGAAAAGCAATTCGCTTGCCGTGCAGCGTGCCGATCACGACGGCGTCGGATGGGTTGCCGAATGGCGTGCTGATGGCGCGCTCTTCGATGTCGGTGAGACCGGGCATGGCGTAGAGGCCGCTGCCGCCGATGACGGCCAGGGCGATGTCAGGGGTGTTAGTCATGGGTGGTTAAAAATGAACAGAATTGACAAGATAAGAGAGGTTTTCATTCTGTCTAAAAACCGAGGGTTTAATTGCTGAATCGGGTCTGCTTGCGATCTACTTCATCTGGCTAAATGCTTGAATGACTTCGGCTTGCTTGACGGTGCCGACTTTGACTTTTTGCACCATGCCGGCGCTGTCGATGAATATGCTGACCGGCATCCCCAGCACCAGATACGCATCGCCTGCCTTGCCGTCGGGGTCTTCGACGATGGTGTATTCGATGTCGTTGTCTTTGACGAAGGCCTGTAGATTTTCGAGCTTGTCCTGGTAGCCAATGCCGACGAAGGCAATTTGGTCGGCCCCTTCATTCGCTTGAAGCTGGGAATAGGCGGCCTTCAAATCCGGCATCTCCTCGATGCAGGGCGGGCACCACGACGCCCAAAAATTCACCAAAACCTTTTTGCCGCGCAAGTCTTTGAGCGAAACCGGTTTGCCATCCAGGGTGTTCAAGGTGAACTCGGGCGCAGGCCGGCCGACGGCGAGTTTGGGAGGCGCATTGCTGCTCTCGGAGATGAAGACGGGTGTGCTGGGTTGGGTCAGCAGCACCAGTGCAGCGGCACCGACACCGAGTGCCAACAAGATCGCGGCCAAAACGATGAGGCCATTCGTAGGACGAGTTTTCATGACGCCGCCTATGGTAATGCCGCTGGCTGAGAGCGCCGTTCAATGGCGCAAAAGACCGAGGTTTTCAGGATCTTTACTACGAAGACACAAAGAAACCACAAAGCACTCAAAGATCATTTTTCAATCGCTTCGAGTGCTTTGTGCCGCTTTGTGTCTTCGTGGTAAAAATCTTCAGCGATTGCGTTACTGATAATCCGGCTCTGGCGTGAGCGTGGACTGCAAGATGGGGAAGACCAGCCAGACTGCGCTGAGGCCGAATAACGCGCCGGTGAGGAGCCGTAACGCCATGGTGCTCTCGCGGTAGGGGAACACTGTAAACGGCGGCTGGCTCAATAATTGGGAGAAGCCGTCGATGCCAATCGGCACCAGCCCGATCACGATAAACAGCCACCACGGCAGGGTCGAGATGCGCCGGCGGGTCAGGGCGAACAACACGCCGCACAGCGCCATCGTCAGATAAATTGCCACATCACGCTCGCACAAGGCCACTTTGTAGCCCATCTCGGCGTTGCCCTGAAAATCGCGCGAGGCCAGTAACCCGTTGAACGTGGCCGTGTCGATCCCGGAGGCGTTATCGAACTGGCCCGGCGCAGTGCCACGTGGGTAGCTGAATTGGTCGCCGAACAGGAAGAAACTGCGAAAGCCATACGTGTGGCACAGGAACTTGTAGGGCAGATAGATGATCTGGGCCGGCGTATCCAAGCCCGCTTTTTTGAGCAGGGGTGCCACAAACGGCAACAGCGAGTAGGCAAACAAAAACACGGTGATGACAGCGAGCCAGTGCCGCACAAACCCTGTTGCAAATGTGTTCAGGGCTTTACTGAGGGCCGATTCTGACGCAGGCTGAGGAGGCGGATTCAAAGACACGCTAACATTATAGGCGTGCCTCTGCCTCAACTCATTGCCACACTGTGCATCGCCGCGCTCGCCTCGTTTCTGCTGAGCCTGCTGGCCATTCGCCTCGGTTTCAAACTAAACATTGTGGCGGTGCCGGGGGGCCGGCGCAAACATGCCCGCAACACGCCCAAGCTCGGCGCCATTCCATTATTTGGCGCATTTGTGGTTGCTGTGCTGATCAGCCAGCTCTTTCAGGTCGGCACTAGTGATCCCAACGAGGGCCAACGTCTGGTGGGTTTGCTGATCGGCGGCGCAGTCATTTTTGTGATTGGTGTGCTGGACGACAAATTTAATCTGTCACCGGCCGTGCAGTTCGCGGCCCAAGCTGTGTGTGCGCTCATCGCCATCGCCAGCCTCATTTTTATCGAGCGGTTTACCAATCCCTTTGCCAGCGGCCTCCCCGATGCGCTGGTTGTGCTGCCGGATATGCTGGGCCGCTATCTGGCGTTGGCCGCCACCGTGCTCATCACGGTGTTCTGGTTTGTGGGCATGATGAACACGGTGAACTGGCTGGACGGCGTGGACGGCCTGGCCGCGACCGTGGCGTTGATCGCGGCTGCGGTCACGATGATTCATATGCTGCGCGAGGGGCAATATAGCGTGGCGCTGCTGCCGGCCGCGCTCATCGGCACGCTGGTTGGGTTCCTCGTGTTCAACTTCCAGCCGGCTCGTATCTTCATGGGTGGCGGGGCGCTGTGGCTGGGCTTTGCGCTGGCTTGCATCGGCATCATCGGTGGGGCCAAGATTGCGCTGCTGCTGCTGGTGATGGGCGTGCCGATTGCCGATGTGATCTGGCAGATGTTTGATCGCTGGCGACATGGCCGCAGCCCGGCGGCGGCGGATCGCGGCCACCTGCACTTTCGCCTGGCCGATGCAGGCTGGAGCGCGCGGCGGATTGTGGCGCTGTATGCGGCCGTGTGCGCGGGGTTTGGTGCGGTGGCGTTGGTGCCTCAGCCGCCGCTGTTCAAGCTCATCACCCTGTCGGTGTTGTTCCTGGCCGTGGTTGCGGTGCTGGTATTACTGTCGCGGCGAATGGGGACAACTGAGCAGGCCAGCGCTGCCGATGTCATTTCAGCGGATTAATGGTCTGCAAAAGCAGAGAATTTAGCCGCATTGACTTTAGACTTTCGAATGAGAGGCATGAAGATATTCTTCTTTTCAAGAAAGACATTTACAGAAATCAATGCGCTTGAAGTGCTTAATCCATCAGAAGTTGTGATCAAGACGCCGTAATCTCCGGTTGTCGCGTAAGTGTGTGTGAAGATTAGTGAGGTTGAATCACTTAGAATGCCACTGATGATAGGTGAATCATCCCCGTAGTTCAGTGTGTAAGTCACTGTGGGCGATGTGACGATTGATGTCAGGGGCGTTATAGTAGTGGTCAGAGTAGTAGGGTTGCCCAAAATAGTTGGACTGTTGCTCTCAATCTCGGCACTTAGTGGACTTTTGATCACCACGGTAGTGCTAGCAGTTGAGGTTAATTTGGACCTCCCCCGATTTAGGGTTCTTCCGCAGGTTTGGTGATCAAAAGCAAAACAAAAAGTTGAAGAAGACCGGTGATTGTTGATGGGCCATCAAAAACCCGGTGCCTGATGTTGCCAAGTTCAACCAGCTGCGTTCCTACC
>Ga0105048_10017069_pt1 | contig 11203 bp, 7 predicted proteins | sample MAT05_FD_78382 | JGI IMG/M metagenome (GOLD analysis project Ga0105048, IMG submission 78382) | Freshwater microbial communities from Lake Fryxell liftoff mats and glacier meltwater in Antarctica - MAT-05 | ecosystem: Environmental > Aquatic > Freshwater > Ice > Liftoff microbial mat | place...
ACACGCCCCACTCGTACACCGCAGCATTCATCGCGCAGAACTGGCTGCCCTCGCTGCAGGCCCGCGACGTCCCGTAATGGGACTCATCGCAGACCGCCTCCGGGTCCCCGGTGACCGTCGACGACTCGGTGTCCGTACCGGCATCGGTGTCCGTCGCCGCCTCGGTATCCGTCGCGGCATCAGTGTCGGTCTCGTGCTCGTCATCCTTGTCACAGGCGACAAACGCGGGCGCAGCGAGCAGGGCGACGAGCGACACGATACGGCTGTGGAAACGCATGGTCAGCCACCCTAGCGACAAACGTGCCACCTGAAGATCGCTGGCTTTTTTTGTCGACCGCGCCACTTCCTCGCCCTGCCACCGCGACCACCGGGGCGTGCATGTCGTGCTGTCCAGCCCCCATCCTCATCGGCCCCTCACTCCGCGCGCAGCACCGCGAGCGGCTTCTCGGCGATGACCCCGAGCAGCGCCCCGAGCCCGACCAGCACCGTCAACGCCGCGGTGATCAGCGGTAAACCAACGAGCACCAGCGCGGGCGCGCTCCACGGGACCCGCAGCACCAGGCTCAGGACCGCCCACGCCACGCCGCTGCCGACCGCCGTGCCCACGATCCCCGCGACCAGCCCGAGCACCGCGTACTCGATCGCCAGCGAGCGCAGCAGCACCGCCCGGGTCGCCCCGAGCGACTTCAAAATTGCCGCCTCACGGACCCGACGAAACCTGGTCGCCGCGATCGATCCGCCGAGGATCACCAGCCCCGCGAGGATGCTCGCCCCGGCCATGAAGCGGATCACCCCGGCGATGCGGTCGATCATCGCCTGCACCCGCTCGATCATCTCCGCCGCGTCGATCGCCGTCACATTCGGCATCGCCGCAATCACGGCCGCCTGCAAGGCACGCCGCCCCTCCGCGCCCGGACGCGAGCGGGCCGTCGCCACCCACGAGGTCGGCGCGCCCGCCAGCCCCTTCGCCGTGAAGATGAAGAAGAAGTTGGTCTGCAGCTGACCCCAGTCGACGTGCCGCACGCTGCGCACCGTCACCGGCACCCGCACCCCCTGAATGTCGAACACAACCTCGTCGCCGAGCTTCAGCCCCAGCCGCGTCGTCAGGCTGTCCTCGATCGACACCCACGACTCACGCCCCGCCTCCTCCGGCGTCCACCACTGCCCGGCCACGACCTCATTGCCGCCCGGCATCGCCTCGAGCCAGCTCACCGCGAATTCGCGGGTCAACGCGCGCTCCTCCTCCGGGCTCGGGAACTGCATCTGCGCGACCTCGCGACCCGCGACCCTGGCCAGCCGCGCCTGCACGATCGGCACCAGATTCGACCCATCCGCGGCCCCCTGCGCCGCGAGCAGCTGCTTGAACGGCTCGACCTGCTCGGGAAGGATGCCGATGAAGAAGAAGTTTGGCGCGTCGGCCGGTGCATCATCCGAGACCCGCGCCAGCAGACCCGACTGCACCAGCTGGATCTGGGCGATCACCGCGACGCCGAGCCCGAGTGACACCACCACCGCCGCGACCTGACTGCCGGGTCGCGACAGGTTGCCGAGCCCATTGCGGACCGTCAGCGAGCGCGCGCGCGGCAAGCGACGCAGCACCCACAGCACCGCCCCGCTCGCCAGCCACAACACCAGCGCCGAGGCAGCGACCCCACCGACGAAGATCGAGCCCAGCGTCCACGAGCCCGACAGCCACGCCGCGAGCGCGACCAATCCACCACCGAGCACGGCCACCGCGAGCACGCGGGCGCGACGGTCACCGACCGGGATCGTCGCCGCCAGTTCGCGGCGAAGGATCTGCGCCGGTGCGATCCCGCGGATCGCCAGCAGCGGCAGCAGACAAAACAGCAGCGCCGTGATCACCCCGACCGCGATCCCCTCGAGCGCCGCAGCCGGCACGAACTCCCCGATCACCGCCACCGGCAGCAGCTCACCGACCACCGCCGGCAGCAGCGCCTGGATCCCCAACCCCAGCCCCAGCCCCAGCATGCTGCCGAGGATCGCCAGGCCCAGGCACTGCAGCAGATACACCAGGGTCACCTCGCGGCTCGTCGCGCCGAGCACCTTGAGGATCGCGATCGAGTCCTGCTTTTGTTGCAGGAACACACGGATGCTCTGCGCCACCCCGAGGCCGCCGAGCACCAGCGTCACCAGCGTCGCCAGGCGCAGGAAGTCGCCCATGCGGCTCAGGAACAGCCGCAGGGTCGGCTGCGCCTCCTCGAAGCTGCGCACCGAGATGCGCTCGCGTGGCATCGCCTCTGTCAGCGCGCTCTGAACCACCTCGACGTCCAGCGCCGGCGGCAGCGCCATCAACACGCGATGCCGCACCCGACTGCCGACCGTGATCAGCCCCGCCGCCTGCACATCCTCCAGCGCCATCAGCACCCGCGGCCCGAGGCTCAATGCCCCGCCGATGCGGTCCGGCTCGCGGCGGACCACGCCGGCGACCGGAAACAGCTTGCTGCCGATCTTGATCGCATCACCGACCACGAGCCCGAGCTGCAGCAGCAGGGCCTCCTCGACCACCACGCGACCACCGCTCAACAGCTCGGGCAGCGGCGCCGCGGGCTCGAGCACAAGCTCGCCATAAAACGGATAACCGCCGGTCACCGCCTTGATCTCGACCAGCTGTGTGCGGCTCGCGTCGGCGTTCGCCGCCATCGACGGCAGCTCGGCCAGCTCGGCGATTCGGGCGCCCTGATCGACCCACTTCGTGATCGCCGTGCGCGGCTCGGCCGCGAAGTCCTGCGTCGACACGACCTCGAGGTCCGCCGCCATCAGCGTGCGTGCCTCACGACGGATCGCCCCCTCGAGGTTGGCCGAGAACGACGCGATGCCGACCAACGCGCCGACACCGACCGCGATCGACAGCAAGAAAAACAGCAGCCGCTGCCAACCCGTGCGGGCCTCACGGACCGCCATGCGCACCAGGAACGCCGGCCTCACGCGGCCCGCCTGCGGTCCGAGTCGATGCGACCGTCGCGCAGCGTCACGACCCGGTCAGCGCGCGCCGCCAGGCTCGCATCGTGGGTCACCAGCACCATCGTCGTGCCGGTGCGCGCGCGCAGGTCGGCGAGCAACGCCAGCACGCGCTCACCGGTGGCCGAGTCGAGGTTCCCGGTCGGCTCATCGGCGAGCAGGATCGGCGGCTCGGCGACGAAGGCCCGGGCCAGGGCCACCCGCTGCTGCTCACCGCCCGAGAGCTGCGCCGGCAGGTGGTGTCCGCGGTCCGCGAGGCCCACCGTCGCCAGCAGCTTGCGCGCGCGCGCTCGCGCGTCCGCCTCGCCCCGCAGCTCGAGCGGCACCGCCACGTTCTCCTCCGCCGTCAGCGTCGGGATCAGGTGAAACGACTGGAACACGAAGCCGAGCGTGCGCCCGCGCAGGCGCGCCAGCGCGTCCTCTCCGAGGCCGACCAGCTCCTGCCCCGCGAGCTTGATGCTCCCGCTCGTCGGGCTGTCGAGCCCGGCGATAAGCCCCAGAAGCGTCGACTTGCCCGAGCCCGAGGGCCCCATGATCGCCACGAATTCACCGGCCGTGATGTGGAGGTCGATCCCGTGAAGGATCTGAACGGGGTGGCCCCCGGAGCTCAGGGACTTGGTCAACCGGGCGATCTCGATCATGAAGGCGCACCAGGGTACCTTGCAACCTCTATTGGAGCACCAAGGATGATGCCAGCACCCGCGCGACCCACACCCAGCCCTCGCTCGCGCGCCCGCAGCTCGCTCGCCGTACGCTGGCTCCTCACCTTGCTCCTCACCCCGCTCGCCTGCGGGGCACCACAACAGACGCCACCACCTGCCGCCGGTCCCGTCGCCGATCAGGTCGCGCGCGTCAGCGATGCCCCGGTCCTGCTCGCGCTCGGCGACAGCCTGACCGCCGGCCTCGGCCTCGCACAGTCGCAGGCCTGGCCGGCCCTGCTGCAGACGCGCCTCGACGCCGAGGGTTATCGTTATCGGGTCGTCAACGCTGGCGTCAGCGGTGACACCAGCGCAAGCGGTCTCGCGCGGCTCGACTGGCAGCTCGCGCAGAAGCCCGCGATCGTGGTGCTCGAGCTCGGCGCCAACGACGGTCTGCGCGGTCTCCCGGTCGCCCACACCCGCGAGAACCTCGCGCAGATCCTCAGCCGCTGCAAGGCTGCCGGCGCGCAGGTGGTGCTCGCGGGCATGCAGGTCCCGCCGAACATGGGCGCCGACTACAGCGCCGCGTTTCGCCAGATGTTCCCCGACCTCGCCGCCGCTCATGCCGTCCCCCTGATCCCCTTCGTGCTCGCGGGTGTCGCTGGCGACGTGAAGTTGAACCAGGCCGACGGCATCCATCCGACTGCCGAGGGCCAGGTCATCCTCACCGAGACCATCTGGACCCACCTGAAGCCGCTGCTCAAGAAGAGCCCCTGAGCGCCGCGACAGACCTCGAGCCAGGGATCGCAGACCAGGCCCGGCGCGCAGCCGGTCTCATCCGGATAACACCGAGTCCCCGCTGCCCCCGGCACGCAGGGATCGACGCAACGTCCGTCATCGCCCGTGCAGATCAGCCCGCTAGCACAATCACTGCCGCCCGGATAGCGCAGGCACGATCCCCATGCAGGCACCGCGCCGATCAGGATCGGGCACTCGCCGCAGCGCGTGATCTCCCGCGGCACCGGCCCGTCGAGGATCACCTCGCTCTCCTCCGCGAGCGCGCGCGCATGACAGGCCGGATCCACCTGCAGTCCCCCGTGAGCCGCGGCCTCGTACGCCCCGAGCTCCGCATACGGATCCAGCGCCGCGACCACCAGCCAATGCATGACCGCCATCACCCGCACTCCTCCGGAGCCGGCGACGGCGCCGGCATCAGCCCGAGGCCCGCGAACGAGGTGACTCCGTCGTCGGTGGCGATCAGGTGGTCGAGCACCGGGATCCCCAGCAGCTCGCCGAGCTCGACCAGGCGATGCGTGATGCGCAGGTCCGCCGCGCTCGGCCGCAGCTCCCCGCTCGGATGGTTGTGCACGAGGATCACCGAATGCGAGCCCGCGCGCACCAGCGGCCGGAACACCTCGCGCGGATGGACATCGACGTGGGACACCGAGCCGACCGCGACCTCCCGGACCAGGCGAACCCGCTGCCGGCTGTCGAGTCCGAGCACCACGAACACCTCCTGCGAGCGCCCGCGCAGGCTGGCTCGCACATAGCGGCGCACGTCCTCGGGCCCCTGGATCGACGACTCGAAGGGCATCTCGAGCTGACCGATGCGCCGCGCCAGCTCGATCGCCGCGCACACCGCCGTCGCCGATGCCTCACCTATGCCCGGCGCCGCCAGCAGATCGTCGGGCACGCAGCGCAGCAGCCCGGTGATGCCCCCGACCTGCTGCAACAGCGTCAGCGCCCGCTGCTCCGACCGCCCGCCGCCGAGCAGCAGCGCGATCAATTCGACGTTGCTGAGCGCCGCCGGCCCGAAGGTCACCATTCGCTCGCGCGGCCGCTCGATCGCCGGCACCTGCAGCGACGCCGGCTCGCCCTCCGGCCCCTCGAGGTCCGGGATGAAGCCGATCGGCGGCCCCGCGCTGCGGGCTCGCCGCGCGTACTCGAATGGATACGACACATGCTCGTGCATGCCGCTCGTGCTTCAAGCCGCGTGCCAAGCACTTCCCCAGCCATCACCGGCCCCACCCGCGCCCCGCCGTCCCGCCCGCTGGCCACCCGTCCCGCCGACTGGCCACCTGCGCTTTCCTACATGTCCTTCACGACATGCCCGATCGGCCAGCCTACTTCGCTTCGAGCAGCGCGCTGCGACTGACCAGCTCGGCCTCGAGACGCGCGAGCTCGGTGCACAGCGCCTCGACCCGCTCGGGCAGCTCGGGCGAGCGCTCGGGCGCGCGGGCCTCGACCTCACGGGCGAGCGCCAGGGCCTGACCGGCGTTAAAGATGCCGACCGTGCCGGCGATACGATGGGCCGCGCGTCGCAGGCCCTCGCCGGTGGCGAGGCCGGCCCGCAGCTCGACGAGCGCGCCCGGCAGCTCGTCGCGGAACATCCCGACCAGCCTGGCCAGCAGCGCCGCCGCCCCGCCAACGCGATTGAGCACCCCCTGCCAGTCATCGACCGCCGGCCCTTGCACCGCCGGCGCCGCGCTGACCGGGGCGGGCCACGGCGCGGGTGGTGGCCGCGGCGTCGAGCCGTCCTCACACAGCTGCAGCAGCTCGGCGACCTGCAACGGCTTGGTCAGGAACCCATCCATGCCGTGCGCCAGGCAGCGCTTGCGGTCCTCGTCGGTGGCGCGGGCGGTCAGGGCGACGATGCGCGTGCGGCGGGCGTGCGCGTGCGCGCTGCGCCGGATGGCCGCCGTCGCCTGCCAGCCGTCCATGATCGGCATCTGCAGGTCCATCAACACCAGGTCGAAGTGACCGCGCTCGAGCGTCTCGACCGCCGACTTGCCGTCGCCGACGAGCGTCACCTGATGCCCCATGCGCTTCAGGATCTCGACCGCGACGCGCTGGTTTATCGGGTTGTCCTCGGCGAGCAAGATCTGCAGCGGACGGCCGCCCACGGCCGCCCGCGCGGCCAGCGGAGGCGGCCCGTCCCGGCGCACTGGCGCACCGGCGTGGACCGGAGTGAAGCAGGCGTCGAAGGTGAAGATGCTGCCGACCCCGACCTCGCTGACGACCCCGATCTGCCCGCCCATCAGCTCGACCAGGCGAGTCGCGATCGTCAACCCCAGACCGGTGCCGCCGAAGCGCCGCGTCGTCGAGGGATCGGCCTGCTCGAAGGGCACGAAGATCGCCGCCAGGCGGTCGGGCGGCACGCCGATGCCGGTGTCCTCGATCTCGAAGATCACCCGCAACCCCGCCTCCGGGGCCCGATGCATGCGCACGGTCACCTGCCCGCGCTCGGTGAACTTGATCGCGTTGCCGACGAGGTTTACCAGGATCTGGCGCAGGCGGTCGGGGTCACCGACGACCTGCGCCGGCACCTCGGGGTCGATCGTGCAGCTGAGCAGCAGCCCGCGCTCCTGGGCCCTGGCGGCCAGCGAACGCAGCGTCAGCTCGACCTCCTCGCGCAGCGCGAAGCGGGTCGGGTCGAGCACGAACTTGCCGGCCTCGATTTTCGCCAGGTCGAGCAGGTCGTTGATGATCGCCAGCAGCGAGCGGGCCGAGTCGTGGACCAGGCGCAGGCGGTCGCGCTGCGGGACCGCGAGCTCGTCATCGAGGGCCAGCTCGACCATGCCGAGGATGCCGTTCATCGGCGTGCGGATCTCGTGGCTGACGTTGGCGAGGAACTCGCTCTTGGCCCGATTGGCCCGCTCCGCCGCCTCCTTCGCGCGCAGCAGCTCGCACTCCTGCTGCTTGCGAGCGGTGATGTCGCTCGCGGTCCCCAGCATCCGCGTCGCGCGACCTCGGGCGTCGCGCTCGACCACCTTGCCGCGCGCCAGGATCCACGACCAATCGCCGACGGCGTCGCGGACCCGGTACTCCTGCTCATACACCGAGCTGCGGCCGCTCAGGTGCTCGGTCACCGCCGCGTGCACCCCCGCCAGGTCGTCCGGATGCGTGCGCCCCTCCATCTCCGCCTGCGTCACCACCGGGCTGCTTGGGTCGAGGCCGAGGCGGTCCAGCCAGCGCGGGCTGATGTAGATCTGCCGCTCCGCGAGGCTCCAGTCCCACAGCGCGTCCTGGGCCGCCTCGAGCGCCATGGTCAGGCGCGCCTCGCTGCGACGCAGCCGCGCCTCGTCGCGCTTGCGCTGCGAGATGTCGCGCGCCGTCACCACCACGCCGTCGCCGTGCGCCACCGTTTGCATGCGCAACCACTCGGTGCTCGGCAGGCGCGGCGAGTCGACCGGAAACTCCTCCTCGTTCGGCTGGCCGGTGGTGATCACCGCGGCGAACTTGGCGACGAACTCGGCGATTTCCGGCCCCGGAAACACCTCGGTGGCGCGCGCGCCGATCGTCGAGGCCGCGCTGAGGCCGAACAGCTGCTCGGCGCGCGGGTTCAGGTCGGTGAACATCATGTCGATGATCCCACCCTCGTCGTCGCGCAGCGCCACCATCATGACGATCGCGTCCATGCTGCCGTGCAGCGCCCCTTGCACGCGCGCGGCGCTCTCCCGCATCGCCACCGCAGCGGCCTTGCTGTCGGTGATGTCGCGGGCGATCGCCACGTAGCCGGTGATCTCTCCGCCTGGCTCGCGCATCGGCGAGGCCACGAGGTTGATCGTCACGCGCCCGCCGTCGGCGCGGTACAGCGTCCACTCCTGCTCATCGTGGTCGTAGAGCCGGGCGCGCAGCGACATCACCTCGAAGCCGTCGATCGACCGTCCGAACTCGGTCGACAGCCGCGCGCGGCGGGCCGCGAACTCCGGGTCGTGGCGGACCAGGAGCGTGCTCAGCCGGCCGAGCACCGCGTTCGCCGCGACCGCGAACATCTGCTCGGCCCCGCGGTTGAACAGCGTGATCTCGCCCTCCGGGTCAGTGGCGATCATCGCCACCTGATGCGAGGCGTCGAGCACCGCCTGCAGCTGGGCGTTGACCCGCGCCAGCTCCTGCTGGGCCCAGCGCCGCGGCGTGATATCGATGCACGAGCCGACATAACCCGCGAACTCGCCGCCCGGCAGGGTTCGCGGCGCACCGCTGTCGACCATCCAGCGATATTCACCGTCATGGCGGCGCAGGCGGTACTCCATCTCGAAGCCACGCCGGGCGAAGAACGCGGCCAGATAGGTGCCCATGCAGCGCTGGCGGTCATCGGGGTGCACGCCTGCGAGCCAGCTGGTGCCGACCTCCTGGGCGAGGCTACGCCCCGTGAACTGCAACCAGCTCGCGTTGAAGAACGTCCACTGTCCGTCGGCGCCGCCCATCCACATGAGCACGGGGGCGCTGTCGGCCATCGCCCGAAACCGGTCCTCCCCATCGCGCTGCACCTCGTCCATGACCGGACCGCGATTATCCAGGCCATTCGAGGACATTTCCAGGCAGATCTCCAGGGGCTGCGTGATATGGTCGGAGACCGTGATCAACGTTCATCGCACGGCGGCACAGGCGCCCGGCCGCATCCAGCCTCACTCGTGGGCGCTGGCTACACTGTTTCTGGGCTGTAGCGCCGAGAGTCCCGCGGTGCAGCAGCGACCTCAGGCCGAGGTCGTCCTCGACTCGGCTGCGGACGCGGCCGCGGATCTTTCGGCCTCACCGACGCAGATCGCCCCCCGTCGCCAGGCCACCGCTCCGAGCCACGGCTACGGCGAGCAGATCGCGTGGCGTGGCCTGGACGAGGGCCTCACCGAGGCCCGCAGCCTCGGTCGCCCGCTGATGCTCGTCGTCCACACGTCCTGGTGTCCGCGCTGTCGCGAGCTCAAGCCGCGCTTTTCCGATCCCGCGCTCGTCGAGACCAGCGAGCGCTTCGTCATGGTCAACATCGACCAGGACGAGGAGCCGCAGTCGCTGCGTTACGGGCCCGACGGGCAGTACGTCCCGCGCATCCTGTTCCTCGACGCGCAGGGCCAGGTCGACGCCACCCTGTCCAACGCTGCACGCAACAAGTACAAGTACTTTTACATGCCGCAGGACGATCTGGTCGGCCTGATGCAGCAGGCCCTCGCGCGCACCGCTTCCACCGCTTCCACCGCTCCTCCGCCTCATGCCAGCCGCTAAGCCCTCTCCTCGTCGCGCGCGGATCAGCCTCGCTGGCCTCGGTCTTGTTGGCCTCGTGACGGGCCTCGGCTTCAGCTCCGTGCAGGCCGCCCCGACCGCGACGATGTCGGTCGACGAGGTCCGCCCTGGCATGAAGGGTTACGCGGTCACCGTGTTCTCGGGCAGCGACACCGACCGCTTCGAGATCGAGGTCATCGACGTCGTCCGCGACTACCAGCCCAAGCAGGACGCGATCCTGTTCCGCTCGAGCGACCCGCGTCTGGTCCACAGCGGCATCGTCGGCGGCATGTCGGGCAGCCCGATCTACATCGAGGGCAAGCTGGTCGGCGCGCTCGCCTACGGCTACCGCTTCAACAAGGACCCGATCGGCGGCATCACACCGATCAAGAACATGCTCGCGGTCGGCGACCTGCCTTACCGCCCGGAGGTCCTGCCCGAGGCCAAGATCGGCCTGCGCGGTCAGGCCCGCGCCGGCGCCTCCGGCTGGGCCGACGCCATGCTCGGCCTCGATGTCTCGCCCCTGCCCGCGCGCCGCCGACCCGAGGAGCTGAGCCCTGTCAACGGCCTCGCCCCGCTCGGCGCCCCGATGTCCGTCAGCGGACTCGGCACCGCCGCCACACGAATGCTCGCCGACCAGCTCGGCCTGGTGCCGGTGCGCGGTGGTTCGGGCCGCATGTCCTCGGGGACAGGCGACGCCGCAGCGTCGGCGTCCACTACACCCCCCGCCGCCACTAAACCCCCCGCCCCGAAGGCCTGGAAGGGCGGCGACGCCGTCTCGGTCGTGCTGATCCGTGGCGACAACGCGGTCTCGCCGAACGGCACGGTCACCTGGGTCGGCGGCAAGCAGGGCGAGAAGCTGCTCGCCTTCGGCCACGAGATGTTCGGCGCCGGCCCGAGCAACCTCCCGATCGCCGACGCCCGGGTGCACGTGATCATCCCCAGCGTCGAGCGCTCGGTCAAACTCTCGAGCGCCCTGAACCTGCGCGGCGCGCTGGTCCAGGACCGCCAGTCGGCGATCTCGCTGCGCACCGACCTCACAGCTCCGCTTATCCCCGTGACCACCGAGCTGCGCGGCCCCGAGGCGAGCCAGGCGGTGCGCATCTACAACAGCGAGGTCGCGCTCGGCGTCGACCTGACCCCCAGCCTCGCCACCAGCCTGCTCGCCGAGGCCCTCGGCGAGGGCGGCGGCGACGCGACCGAGCTGGTCGCCACCATCTCCCACGAGATCGCCGTCGAGACCAGCAAGGGCCCGCGGACCATCCGCTTGCGCGAAGAGACCTTCTTCCCCACCGGCGTCGACGTGCGCGCGATCGGCCGCAGCCGCGGCCCGATCACCCTCACCGCGTTGCTCGACAACGACTTCGAGGTCGCCAAGATCCGCAGCATCAAACAAAGCGTCGCCATCGCGTACGGCGCGCCCGTCGACACCCTCGAGGCCATCCGCCTGCCCAGCGCCGAGTTCCACGCCGGCGACCTCCTGAACCTCGAGCTGCGCCTGCGTGACTATCGCGGCAAGACCCGCAGCGAGACCCTCTCCCTGCGCATCCCCGACGACGCCGGCGGCCAAGACCTCCAGATCGAGGTCACCA
>Ga0105048_10017070_pt1 | contig 11202 bp, 2 predicted proteins | sample MAT05_FD_78382 | JGI IMG/M metagenome (GOLD analysis project Ga0105048, IMG submission 78382) | Freshwater microbial communities from Lake Fryxell liftoff mats and glacier meltwater in Antarctica - MAT-05 | ecosystem: Environmental > Aquatic > Freshwater > Ice > Liftoff microbial mat | place...
CACGATCCCGGCGTCGTCACGGTCGGCAAGGCGACCAGCGGCGGCGCGAGTCTGGTCGGCGGCGGAATGATGATCGGCGGCGCGTGGGCGGGTGAGGCAGGTCTCATCGCGCTGGGGGGATCGTTCGCAGCGGTTGGGGGAATCATTGCCGCCCCGATCATGGTCTATGAAATGAGACCCAGAGGCTGGATCGCCATTGATCCGGTGCAGATGGAGCGAGACACCCAACGGTTTCGCAATGGTGAAAACGTCAACGCGTTCTGTGCGCAATGCCATGGCAAGGGCGGGGCGTTGGATCCAAACAATGACTGGAACGCAGGGGGCGCTCGGCGTGCTGCTTTCCAAAACCGAGTGCAATGGCGATATCTAGGGGACTGATTGCACCAACAGCAGCACATTGAGGAGCCACCGTTATGCCACAAGTAATTCTCGTCCGCCTCGTTCCGATGAAGCCGACCAGCGCCGCCGACTTCACCAACTATTTGGCCAACCTGTCCATTCGCGCGTTCGACATGTCGTTTGGCAACTCGGCCGGCGGCACACTGGTCGGGCAGGCCCAAGGGGCCTGGATTCCGAACGCGGGCCTCAATGCGGTTGGCCCCGCATTCACCCCTGCGACGCAAAGAATCCTGCAGCACTTCTCGATTTATCCGGTGCAGCTCAATCCGCTGCCTGCGCCGCCCGATCCGGATGTGCGCCTCGAAGCGGTGGCAACCGCAGTCATTGAGCTGAATGCACCGGCCACAGAGTTCAACACAGCCGATCTGCGCCTGGAGGTCAAGCAGGGTACGCAACTCGTCGCGTTTGAGCGGCTCAACTTCAATGTCAAAGTCGAGCCGAACGCACCGATCTCCAACAATCCGCTGACCTACATCCCGGTCTTGTTCTCGGGGACGATGCTCGGCAATGCGGGAGAGCCCGCCTTCGTCGTGACCTTGCCGGACCCTGGCGTGGCGCTGGATCCAAACGCCGCGTTTGTCGAACTTCCGGCAGATGGCACGCCACCCCAGTTTGCACCCCTGCGCACCGCAATCGACAAGGTGCTTGCACAAGACCCGGCCGTTGGCGCCACGCTTGCCAACCGCAGTCCGTTGACTGCTGCCCAGGCACGCCAGATCGCGCGCGAGATCATCTCGAATCCCAAGGTCACACCGCCGCCCGAGCGCCCGAACAAGCGGCGGCTTGAGGACATGTACACGCGCCCGCAGACCGACACCGCGTGGAGCAATGACGACCGGGACAAAGCGGACATGGATCGCAAGCAGTACGAGGCCAGCCTGCTGGGCTTTTACGCCCTGCAAAGCGCAAACTCAAATCGGCTGGCGCAATATATCTTTGCGGCATCTGCCGCCGTGTGGGCCGAACAGCAGAGTGCGGCACCGGTGCGTGCAAGTCTGCATTTTCCGGTTGAAACCGGCACACCGCCGACGCCGGGCTCGACGTTCCGGCAAGCCGATGTCGTGATCGAAGACAACGGCGCCCTGACGCTCAACTTCCAGGTGCCCGCAGACTATTTCTACGCGCTCTCGGCGATGCTTTCGGCAAACGTCACCGCCGATCAACGTTACCGCATGGCGACCGACGATGACGCGTCGCGCAGCATCTCGGGGATCAAGGCAGCGATCGACGCGCACACCATCACCCTGGCAACGATCTCGCCGGAAAATGCCGCGCGGCGCCTGGTTGCCATCGGCCGCGGGCGCGTGCAGCGGCCGCCACTGTGTCCGCTCAATCCGGCCGTTAATGCGCTGGTGACTGCCTGGCTCGCAGAAATGGGCGTGTCGATTGATCCGTTCTGGCAGCAAGCCCCATTCCCGGCGGCGCTTGTGGCCGGCCATTTCGACCTCGTGTTGGCCGTCGTGACGCAGCAGACCGTTGTCACTGCGAACTCGACTGCGTTGATCGCAACGATCAAGGCGATCCCGGTCACCAACACGGGGCAGCTCAAAGCGTTCACGGTTCAGCAGTGGATGGCGTTCTTCCTTCCTGCCAACGCCAGTTTGCTGCCCGATTTCACCAACCCTGGCACTCCCGAGGAACGCGTGCAAGCGTTCGTTCGGCAAGTCCGCAAGTACTTCGACGTGCTGTCGATTTCGCCAGCGCCGATACTGGGCGCGGGCGGTGATGCATTGACCTTGCCAATCGCTGAAAATGATCCGTTGAGAGCGTTTCTTGCAGCGGCACCGGGCTTTGCGTTTCCGGTTGCGAACTGGAGCGCTCCCCTCGTTCTGAATGCGTTGCAGGCCGTGTTTCCTGGCGACGCAAAGGCGCAAGCATGGCTGCTTGGCATGCTTCAGACGATCGACGAGCTGCTGCGCGCGACGACCGCAGTGGGCCCCGCATCGTTGCAGTTCTCGCTGCTCGAAGCGCTCTATGCGCGTGGATTCACTTCGCGCGCACAGATTCAGGCGTTGTCGCCCACAGAGTTCGCGTACGCGCTGACGGGCACCGTGGCGTATCCGTTCGCAGGCGCCATACAGAGCGCGACGGGTGGCTCGGTCGCGGGGGTGCCACCGGTACCCCCCGGTCCGTTCACACCCATCAATTCGGACGGATCGCTCGTCAACTGCATCCCGCCGTGGCATTTGTCGCCGTTGGGCCCGGTGAATTACCTGCACGATTTGCTGGCCACCGGAGTCGGCGCGACCTGCGACCACCCGGCAGCAATGGCCGCTACGCTGGGCACGTTGATAACGCCTCGGCGCGGTCCGCTGGGCGATTTGCATGCCTCCGCCGCGAACGTTTGCACAACGCTGCCGCTCATCGACATCGTCAATGAAAACCTTGAGGCGCTCGTCGACGGCAGCGCGGCGGGCGTCGTATGGAACAGCAACGGCAGCACACTGGGTGGCCACACGCTCAAAGCAGCGGATGAAAAGGAAGGCGCGGGCCATGCGCCGAATGTGCTTTTTGCCGCGATGGCGGAACACTCAACACCTGCAACGCCCGTGGCAAGGCCGGGCGCCTACACGACGGTTGAAGCGGACTTTTCGTCGCCACTGCTGCCGTACGCGCAGCCGCTCGACATCTCACGGTCGTATCTCTGCGCGATGGGCGTGTCGCGGTTTTCGACGATGCGGGCGTTTCGCGAACAGATCACCGAGTTCGCCATCGACGCGAATGAAGAAGCGGTGGATTTCCAGAAGCACCTGTGGCGCTACCCGGTGCGAATCGAGCTGGCGATCGAGTACCTGGGTCTCTCACCGGCGGAGTACCAGACGCTCTATGTAAACCCCATCAGCGCTGCCGCGTTGCGCAACATGTACGGGTTCCCGGCCGACCTGATCGATGGTGTTAACTGGCAGTCAATGGTCGTGCACGTGCCGGAGTTCCTGAAGCGCACGGGGATTGGGTACTGCGAATTCCTCGAACTATGGAAGTCGAAGTTCGTGGAGTTCGAGCGGCAAGTTACCGACCAGGTGAACGCCGATGGCAATCCGGTCGGTATGCCGCAGGACACGGGCTTCCCCAACTGCGAACCGTGTTGCCCGGAAGACCTCATCATGCGGTTCATTGAACCAGAAGGACCGCAAGACGCGCTGCGTCGGCTGATGGTCTTTATCCGCCTCTGGCGATCGCTCAAGTGTCTGCGCGGCGCGGGCTACAGTTTTGCGGACCTGCGCGACATCTGCATGGTGCTCGGGTTGTTCCAGGGCGGCAACATCAACCCAGGGTTCATCCGGCAGCTCGCGTCGTTTCAGATGCTGCGCGACGACTGGCGGCTGCATCTCGGGACAGATGCTGCCGCGCCGAATGCCACGGACGCCACACGCACGCGGCTGCTCGGGCTGTGGAGTGGCGCACCGGCCTCATCGTTGGACTGGGCGGTGGCGCATCTTCTCGACCAGATCGAAGATCGGGCCGAGCGCGAGCACGCGCCCGGACGGCGTCCTGGCAGCCACCGCCGCCATCGTCCGCCGGAGTTCATGAAGATCCTGCGCGAGAACCTGGACGCGCTCGCGCTGCTCAGCGGCTTCGATCCGGCTGCGGCGCGCTGGAATGCGCAGCCGACAAGCACACTGCGTTTCGCGGAGATCCTGGCGAAGATCTACGCCTCATCGTTCACGACGGGTGAGCTGCTGTATCTTTTTTCGGTCGACCAGCACCTCGTCGGCGACGACCCTTTTTTCCAGCAGGATGCCAACGAAGCGCTGGATCAGCCCTTCGATTTTCCTGAAGAAGGGCATCCCTTCGACTTGTGGAAATTGCGCGAGAAACTGCTGCACGCCCACGCGAAAGACGAAGACTGTGCCACTTTGACGTGGACGGCGCTTTCGACGGCCATGCACACGGAGTTTGGCTATGACCCGCCGGTGGGTTTGGACCCGCTGCAGCGGCTGGGCGAGCATTTCTTCCCCGAAACGCTGGCGCGATCGGGCGTTGCCGCAGCAGCACAGGCGCGTCAGTACCGGACCGCACTTGCGGGCACGGTTGCAGGGATGTGGAATTCGCCCCATCCCGGTCCGTTCCAATACGAAGCCGGGGCGCAAGAGCTCGTCACTTCGTTGCCGCTGCGCGAAGCAGACGTGCTCCAGAAGCTCAACGCGATCGAGCAATTGACGGCGCCAGAACGCGCTGCGGTGCAGCAGTTGTACTTCGCGCCGCGCGCCGAGCTCGCGCGGTTCTCGTTCCTGTTTGCGAGTCTGGTCGAGGCCGAGAAGGCGCTCATTGAAGAGGCCGACGAATCGAAGCGGTGGGATTACTTTCGCCGCGCATTCGCAACATTCGCATTGCGCGCGCGCGTCCTTGCGGAGCATCTCGCCGCGCACGTGGCCTATGCGTCAGACGCGGTTGCGGTGGAGGTCGGTCTTGCGTCGCTGATACTTCGGCGCCTGCTGGGCGACGAGAATCTGGCGACCAGTGCCTGGGAGCAGGACAGCGGCCAAATGCCATCGGGCTTCACCTGGGCGCAGCCGACCGGTGGCGCGTTCGCGGCCCTGACGGCCCTAACCGGCACCGGCCTGCTCGGCGAAGTGACCGATACAAGCGGCAGTGTGTGGCCCCAATTGACAGGCGCGATGAGCGCCTTCACGCCGGCCGCCAACGAATGGAATACACCGGTCGTTAGCATGGTTCCGCCACTCGATTTCACGCTGCCGATGTCCAAGCACGCGTTCGCGCTGATTCGCAACGGGCTCGCGCTTCGCGAAGCCGACGGACTGCCTCTGGCTGGAGCAGCGGGATTTACGGCGCACTGGTCGGGGGTGCTCATCGTCGAAAAGACGGGTACGTACACGTTCTTTGGCGGTGCACCGACACCGGACTGCGAGCAACCCGACTTCGAGAAGTGCAGCCACAACAAATGGCGTGTGAACCTGCGGCGCGGGCAGCGGACGTTCCGGCTGCTGAACTATCGGTGGGTGGACGAGCAGGCACCCGACCGGATCTCTGGCCCGCTGCACTTGAAGCGCGGTGCCTATTTCATCGACATCGATTTCGAGGAGACGGCGCCTGCGTTCGACGAGAAGAACGAGCTGGTGCGCGCCCGCACCGGTTTCACCGTGAAGTACCAGGGCCCGGATACGCAAGACTGCATTACCGCGTTGCCTGTGGAGCGGCTGTATCGCGATGTCACAACCGGTCCGCTGGTAAGCAAGCAAGCTGCAGTGCCGTCAGCAGCAGCGTATCTTGCCCAACAGTACACGGGCAGCCTGCGTGACATTCGCCGCACCTACCAGCGCGCGTTCAAGGCGCTTCTCTTCTGCCATCGGCTGCGCTTGTCGGCAGGTCGGGTAGCGCGGGCGAGCGGTTCGGAGACCGAGTACATGCTCTCGTCTGCCGATCTGTTTGCCGGCTGCACCTACGTGGCTGGCGTACCGTACGCGTCGCACCGGGCATCGCTGGATTTCAACTTCCTGCCGATTGGCGACGTCTACGGTGGCGATCCGCAGCGCAATCCGCCAGCACCTCTGGATGCACGTGCGACGCCGTCGGTGCGGCGCAGGCAGGCCTTGTTCGACTGGTTCGAGCGTCTGGTCGACTACGACCACATGCGGCGAGCGGTTCACAAGCGCACCGAGCGTCTCAGCTGGCTCTGTTTCGTCGAGGCATCGAACCAGCAACCGGTCGATCCGGTGCCCTTGCTCACGGATCTGGGAATCGACTTGGACTACGCGCCGCTCGTCCTGGACTTCCATGACAGCGTCACCGTCAACTGGACAAAGCTCTGCGACGATCGCTGGCCCATTCGCTGTTGGCATGCGTCGGTGTGGGTGCGCACGTTGCTAAAGGCGTTCGTGCCGCTTGATCTGTCGTTTGCGCAACCGGACCTCTGGGCCGCGAGCACGGCTGCGGCGATGGCCAGCGGCAATGCGAACCTGACGAAGTTCTATCGCGATGGAATGATCGAGCAAGTCCCCAGACGCTATGCCGATCTGGAGCGGCTCAACAATCTGTTGCGCGTGCGCGGGCGTACGGCCTTGCTCGCGTGGCTCACCGGCATGAATCGCGTTGCCTTGCCCTTTGCCCCGGGCGTGTTTGCAACGTCAGCGAAGGACATCGGCGCGCTGCTGCTCCAGGACGTAGAGGTTGGCGTTTGTGAAAGGGCGAGTCGTGTCGAGGAAGCGATCACCGCCGTTCAATCATTCGTCGAGCGCACGCGACTCTCGCAAGAACCGGGCTTCACGGTCACCGTCGAGTTTGCGCTGGCGTGGGACAAGATTTTCGCGACGTTTCGTACCTGGCAGGCTTGCCGCCGACGGGTGCTGTACAAAGAGAACTGCGTCGAGTGGAGCGAGCACGCACGTGCGATCCAGACGGAAGCGTTTCGCTTCCTCGAGTCCGAATTGAGACGCGCCACACTGACGGCACCCCAACCGGGCGGCATGGAGTACTGGCCGGCGCCGTATTGGCCCGCACATGCGTCGCTCACTGCCTTGCAGCACCGGGATCCCTCCTACCTCAAGCAGGTGGCGCAGCCGGAAAACCTTGGATTGATGGGCCGACCAGAGCGGCACGCGCGGCCCACGTGGCTCGCGCCGTCGCAACTGCAAATCGCAGGCGGTGGTGGCGACGGGCAACCGAACCCCGATGGCAACCCGAACGATGGTGCGATCCTCGCGCTCGCTGCCGTGGCGCCGGGCGCGGCGAATGGCAACGGCAACGGCAACGGCAACGGCAATCCGGATGGAGCGTCGTCGTCGCAGCTTCCACTTTGGCTGCAGGCCGCGGTCCGACTCGGCACCCGCTTCTTGCGCATTGCCGCGGCCGGGGAGCCGCCTGCCACGTCCTCGTTCATGCCGCTGGCGTCAACTCCTTCGCCATGCTGCTGTGATTGCGGGCGGGTTCATCCGCCGGTGATGGACGAGTATTACTTCTGGCTCGTGGACTCGGAGTACTACGATCCGACCGATCTGAATGTGGCGGACAAAACGCTGTACCAAGACGCCGACTGGGGCGCCGCCCCCGGCGACCTGACGTCGGATTGGCACCGCCCCACGCAGCTCCCCAAGCTGCTTGCTTGGCCAACTAAGCCGATGGTGAAACTCGCGTGGGTCCGCGTGCACAACGGCGAATTCCAGACGCCACGTTCGTCGGACGATGGCGCGCATGTGAACCTCGCGGCCGGTGAGCCGCAGCTCGCGTTCGACGGCCGCCAGGGAGACTCGCTGCGGTTTCGGGTAACGAATGCCGATACGCTTCCGCTTGGCTACACGGATCCTTCGCCTTGGGGCTTCCGCTACGACCTCGCGCCCGACACGGCCGTGGTGCTGCCCGAGGTGATCGCGACGCCAGCGCCAACAGGCTCGTTTGCGCCCTCGCTGTCGGCGTACCCGTTCTTCGCGTACTTCCTGCCAGGCGCGCCGCTTGAGCCGTCGGTTTACGCAACGGCGATGACGGTCGCTGGTTCGCTGCGTACCCACTGCCGCTTTGGGCCGGCGCTGAAGTGGTATGAACTCTATTTCGCCCCCGGCGACAAGGATCTGCGCTGGGCGACCTGCCGCAAGCCACCGCACGATGGAAGAGACGTTGCAGGTGTTCCGGCCGGTGGCGGCGACAACCAGCCTGTCGTGCTGGCCGCGGTGCGCGGTGTCGTGCGAACAGAGCAGGATCCTTGTTGCGACACCCTCGTGCGGTCCGATCTCGCGGCGCGCGAGCGCAGTGTCGTGTTGTCGTATATGGAGACACTGCTTCAGTACGCGCAGGCGGCAATGTGCAAGAACTCGCCCGAAGGTTACGCGGCGACGAAGGCGCGCCTGGATATGCTGTGTCGATTCCTCGGCGAGCGCCCGCGCACAGTCTTCGGCCAGGATGATGGCCAGAATCCGCAGTCGGTGGGCGCGTTCGTGCCCCGGTTCGCGCCGATCAATCCCCGTCTCATGGAGATCTACGACAACGCCGTTGATCAGCTCGATGCGCTTCATGAATGCATGACCAAAGCGAGGCTCAAGGGCGGCGCGCTGCATGGGGACACCTCGTATTGGGGCGACGATCCGGTCCGCCGCGGCTGGAGAACCGCCGCTTCGAATTGTGTGATTGATGACGGCTGCTGCTGTCCGCCCAGCCCGTACCGTTTCCAATTTCTGCTCCAGCGCGCGCTGGAAACGGCCGGTGAGGTGCGAGCGTTCGGCGCTGAATTGCTGGCTGCCTTTGAGAAGGGGGATGCCGAATTCCTCGCGGCAATGCGCGCCCGGCACGAGCGGCAGCTACTGAATCTGACGGAAGAAATCCGTCGCATGGAGTTCCGCGAAGGGGACTGGCAAGTCCAGGCGCTGCGCAAGACCAAACAGGCGGCCCAGGCACGCCGGCAAAACTTTGCAGACCTGATTGCCAATGGGCTCATTTCGAAAGAGCAGGGTTACGAAAATCTCACGGGTGTCTCCATGGGCACCCGTGCCGCAGGCAATGTGGTGGAAGCAGTGGGACAGGTGATGAACCTGATTCCGGACGTCACCCTTGGTGCCGCCGGGATTGCCTCGACGCCGGTAAATGTGTACCAGTTGCCGATCGGCACGAAGCTGGCCCACGCCTTCTCCGCCGGGGCGAGGATTCTCTTCACCGTGGCAGACATCACCGGCACACAGGCGGGCCTGTCGCTGACCGAGGGAGGATGGGATCGCCGCGAAGCCGACTGGGTTTTCCAGGTCACGGTGCTGGATATTGAGATCCAGCAGATCGAGCGGCAGATTCTGGCCGCTGAGCGCAAGCGCGATTCAGCGCTGCGCCAGTTGAACAATCTGGTGCAACAGAAGCAGCAGGCGGCGGAGATCCAGGAGTTCTTGCGCGACAAGTTCACCAACCACGCCCTCTACCTGTTCCTCCAGCAGGAAACAGCGGCCCTGCATCGTCAGATGTACGACATCGCCTGGTGCTGGGCGCTCCAGGCACATCGTGCGTTTCAGTTGGAACGCGAGCTGACAACGCAAACCTACCTGCCGCTGAACGACTGGGACGGCTTGCATGAGGGGTTGCTGGCTGGCGAACGTTTGTCCACCGCCATGCGGGCCATGGAGAAGGCGTACTTTGATCAGAATAGGCGGGAACAAGAGCTGGTCACACGTCTGTCCCTGCGGCTCGATTTTCCGCTTGCCTTCCTGCAATTGAAGGCCACCGGCGCCTGCGAGATCGACATTCCGGAATGGCGGCTCGACCGGGACTATCCGGGTCACTACCTGCGGCGGATAAAGTCCGTCAGCCTGACGATCCCTTGCGTTGCGGGGCCCTATACGGGTGTGCACTGCAAGTTGACGCTACTGTGCAGCGCGACGCGTGTGGAACCCACCTTGCTCGACATTGAAGACTGCTGCCCGGGTGAGTGCACCTGCGGTTGCTGTGATCGCCAGCGTTACGAGAGCATCAAGGGCGATCCGCGCATCGTGAAGCGGTATGGTGCGACCGAGGCGATTGCCACATCCACGGGGCAGAACGACGCGGGATTGTTTGAGCTGAACTTCCGGGACGAGCGGTATCTGCCGTTCGAGTACGCGGGCGCCGTTAGCCGCTGGCGGATTGAGCTGCCGATTGAAACGAACGCATTCGACATCGACACGGTGAGTGATCTCATTTTCCAGTTGAGTTACACCGCTCGCGAAGGTGGATCTCTGCTACGAAAGGCGGCCTGGGCCGCAGCCTCTTGTCTGCTCCCCGGTGGCGGGCTGCGCTTCTTCGATTGGAGACAGGACTTTTCCGATACTTGGCAACGGTTCAAGGCGCTGGCGCCAGTCCCGAAATCCGAGCGCGACGCGTGCACACGCGCTCTAAGTTTGAGGATGTCTCGTGGCATGTTTCCATACCTGCCTGGACATCGACCAGTGCGCATGCGACGCGTCGAACTATGGTTCGAGGCACAGGCATGCGAAGGCGTGCGCAATCACGAGATTGAGTTCGTGCCGGAGCGCAACCACGAGTGGGGCGAGGAGTACGACGAGTGCTGCGACCGCTACTTCCTAATGTGCGTGGCGAGTGAAGACTGGCCTTGCCTTTTTCACGGCGTTATTGAGTATCCGTTCCCGTACCTGTGCGACGAGCGGCCGCTCACGATCGGCGATTTCTTGTTCTCGGGACAGATTGGATCGATCCACCGTGCATACCTGGTGTGTTCGTACGAAGCGGGTCCGCCGGAGCGCTGCTTGCCGACGCTTGCACCTTGCGAAAGCGACTGCAAAAGCGTCTGTTAGGTGACGATTTCGAGGGTCTGGGCAAGCGGCACAACGACGTCCGAGTCTTCATGCTCGGTTCAACAGAGGAGTCAGCCAATGCGGAAATCAGATGATGCAAAGACACCACCGTCCCCCCACGGTGGCGTAAGCAAAGCCCGTCCGGCCGAGACGCTCCCTCATCAGAGGGGGGAAGCGACAAAGCTCGTGGAGATAAGGGTCGGTCTTTTTCTCAACGTGGACCAGATCGTCACCTTGCGCGTATTGCCGCAGACGGATGGCGACACCTACGCGATTCTGCAGCTTTCGAATGGCGACACGCTAAACCTCACTCAGGTCGAGTTTGTATTGATCAGCGGTGCGGAACCTCGCTTACCAGTCCGGTTGCCGAAGAGTTTACGGGTGACGTAGCGCACCAAGTTCTATGCCGTCCGACTCCGGTTTCTACTTCGTTCGCCGGGAGTTGCAGGCTGCGCCGCTCTCTATCGCGTTCTGTCCAGGCGACCTGGATCACTGACCCAGCTTTCGCGCACCATGTGCATGCGGCGCCCACCGGCTGTGCGTCACCAGCCATTGGCAGGGCGTTGTTGCACGGATCAGCAAGAAG
>Ga0105048_10017072_pt1 | contig 11201 bp, 9 predicted proteins | sample MAT05_FD_78382 | JGI IMG/M metagenome (GOLD analysis project Ga0105048, IMG submission 78382) | Freshwater microbial communities from Lake Fryxell liftoff mats and glacier meltwater in Antarctica - MAT-05 | ecosystem: Environmental > Aquatic > Freshwater > Ice > Liftoff microbial mat | place...
CGGCTCGTCGAGGATCAGCAGTTCGGGATCGTGTACGAGGGCATCGGCGAGGCCGACGCGCTGGCGGTAGCCCTTGGAGAGATCGCGGATCATGGACCGCTCGCGATCGCGCAGGCTGCACAGCTCGAGCACGTCGCCCACCCGCTCGCGCACCTTCGATGCCGGCACCTGCTTCAGCCGCGCCCGGTAGCGCAGGTATTCGCCGACCCGCATGTCGGTGTAGAGCGGCGTATTCTCGGGGAGATAGCCGAGCCGGCGGCGCGCTTCGAGGGACTGGGAAAAAACATCGAAGCCGGCGATCGACGCGCGGCCCGAGGAGGCCGGCAGATAGCCGCTCAGGATCTTCATGGTCGTGCTCTTGCCGGCGCCGTTGGGCCCGAGGAAGCCGACGATCTCACCCTTGGCGACGGTGAAGTCGAGGTTCTGAATCGCGGGGACTCCGGCGTAGCGCTTGGTCAGGTTTTCGACTTGGATCATGGCTCTATGGGACAAGCCCGGCGCGGGGCCGGGGCGCTCTCGCGAGGCCGTGCGGAAAAGGGGCGCGTCTGCGGCGGGGGTTGAGCACATACCTGCCACCTCCGGCCATGACAAGCCCCACCTCTGCGGCACCCGATTCGGCGCGCGCCACGGAGGCACGGCGCAGACTTGCCGGCACCCCCGCCCCACGTAGAAGGTGGCGACAGATGATTGACCAACCCCCGCGCTCCACGCCCCCCGGCGCACTCCCCTTCTCCTCCCGCTCATGATCGTCACTCCCTGCGGCGCCGCCGGCGGCGAAGTCACCGGCTCCGCCTATCTCGTCGAGACCGACCGCGCGCGGGTGCTCGTGGATTGCGGGCTCTTTCAAGGCGGCCGCAAAGCCGAGCAGCTCAATCGCGTGCCAGGTGGACGCCGTGCGGCCCGGCTCGACGCCGTGCTGCTCACCCATGCGCACCTCGATCACGTCGGCCGCCTGCCGCTGCTCGCGCAGCTCGGCTACGCCGGCAAGATCTGGGCCACGCCGGCGACGATCCAGATGGCGGCGCTGGTCCTGCGCGACGCGGCCAAGGTGCAGCGCTTCGACGTGGAGCGGCGCAACCGCCGGCTGGAGCGCGCGGGCAAACCGCTCGTCGCCCCGCTCTTCACACCCGGGGAGGCGGAACAGATCGTCGCGCTCTTCCGCCCGGTGCGCTACCGCGAGGCGCTCGAGGTCGCGCCAGGCATCCGCGCGGTGTGGGCGGAGGCCGGGCACATGCTCGGCTCGGCGAGCATCCAGCTCCTCGTCGAGGAGGCGGGCGGGGTGAAGCGCGTCGTCTTCTCCGGCGATCTCGGCCCGATCCACGCGCCGATCCTGCGCGAGTTCGAGCCTTTTGCGGAAGCGGACGCCGTCTTTCTCGAGAGCACCTACGGCGACCGCGACCATCGTTCCCTGGCCGAGACGGTGGAGGAGTTTGTGGGCATCGTGCAGACCGCCGTGCAGGAGCGGGGCCGCATGCTCGTGCCGACCTTTGCCATCGGCCGCGCGCAGCTCCTCACGCAGCTCCTCGCCTGGATGTTCCGCGAGCGGAAGGTCGAGCCCTTTCCCATCTTCCTCGACAGCCCGATGGCGATCGAAGCCGGCCGCATTCTCACGGAGCATCCCGAACTCTACGACGACGCGATGCAGCGCTTCCTCCGCGAAGGCAATCTGCAGGCCGATCTCCGCTCCCTGCGCCCCACCGCCTCGGCGGAGGAATCGCAGCGGATCAACCAGACCCCGGGGCCGTGCTTTGTCATGGCCGGCGCCGGCATGTGCAATGCCGGCCGCATCGTGCATCACCTGCGGCACAATCTCTGGAAGCCCGACACGCATGTGATCATCGTCGGTTTCCAGAGCCACGAATCCCTCGGCCGCCGGCTCGTCGAAGGCGCGCCGGAAGTCCGCATCTTTGGCGAGACGATCCGCGTCCGGGCTCACATTCACACTCTGGGCGGATTCAGCGCCCACGCCGGGCAGAGCGATCTCCTCACCTGGTTTGCCGCGGTCGCCCCGGCCAAACCGCGCGTTTTTCTCACCCACGGGGAGGATCGCGCCCGGACCGTGCTCGCGGAAAAGCTGCGCGTGCTCCACGGCGTGACCGTGAGTCTCCCGGCGCTGGACGAAAAGCTGGAGATCTGAATCCGGGCCGCGCTCACCGCGCGCTGACCGTCGCCGTCTGCAATTGCCGGACGGCGCGCCCGCCGAGCTGCCGGACCACGCTCACCGTGAAGTCCACCTGCGAACCGGTGCTCACCACGGTGAGCAATTCCTCGACCTGGCGCACGCTCGCGATCTGGTGGCGGCCGATCTGATGGATGATCTGCCCGCGCTGGAAGCCGGACCGCGCGACCGGCGAGGCCGCTTCCACGTCCGCGATCAGCACCCCGGCGCCAGGCTCGGTGCCAAAGGAGGCGGCGAGTTCCGCCGTGAGATCCTGCAGGTGCAGGCCGAAGTGCTGCCGCGCGAGCGAGCCTTCCGCTTTCGGCGTCGCCTTCACCTTGGCCGCGGCGCGCTTGAATTCCGCCACCTTGTCCCGCACCAGCTCCCCGGCGATGGCAAAGCCGAGCCCCTGCGTCGGCACGCCCTGCGGCGTAAAGGCCATCTTCACCGAACTCACCCCGATGAGCTTGCCGGAGAGATCGACGAGCGGGCCACCGCTGTTGCCGGGATTGATCGCCGCATCGGTCTGAATCAGATCCTTGTACTCCACCTCGTTCACCGCCACGGTGCGATTCCGCGCGCTCAGGATGCCGCGCGCCACCGAGCTGCCGTAGCCAAGCGGATTGCCGAGCACGAGCACGGTCTGCCCGAGGAGATTGGGCGAGAGATCGCCGAGGTCGATGAAGGGCAGCGGCTCCGGGCTCTCGATCTTGATCAGCGCGAGATCGCTCTCCGCCGAGCCCGCGACGTAGCGCGCTTCGTAGGTCTTGCCGTCGGTCGTGGTCACGGAAATCTTCAGATCCTCGGCCCGCTCGACGACGTGCTCATTCGTCACGATGTAGCCAGCGCGATCGACGAGGAAGCCCGAGCCCAGGCTCTGCACCTTCTGCGCGACGGTGCGCGGACGCCGCATCGGCCCGCCGAAGAACTGATTGAAAAACTCGTCGTAGGGTTCGCGCACGGTGCGCTTCACGATCCGCTCGGTGTTGATGTTCACCACCGCCGGCATCGCCCTGGCCACGGCCTGCACCGAGGGTTCGCGGCCCGGCTCGCTCTGCGCCAGCGCGGAGCCGGATCCAGGGAGCAGCAGCGCCGCGAGGAGGAGGAAAGGTCGAGTCATCGGAGGAAGGGATTCGGTCCGACAATCGACGGCCGCCTCCGCTCAATATTCAAGCCCCGTTCCGGTCTCCGCCCGGCGGCGCCAAGGGCTCCGCGACCGCCGCGAGGGTCTGGCGCACGTTTTCCTCCATCGTAAAGCGGCGCGCCTTTTCGAGGATCCGCGGGCGCATCGCCGCCCGGAGCTCGGGATCGCTCCAGCGCCGGATGGCCGTGGCCAGCGCGGACACGTCTTCGGGTTCGGCGATCACGTCGCCATCGACCCCCGGTTCGAGGATTTCGGCGACCCCATTGTAGCGCGAGGTGATCACCGGGAGCCCGGCCCCGAGCGCCTCCAGGCAGGCATTGGAAAAGGGATCGTAGAGCGTCGGCAGGATGAAGGCGTCCGCCGCAGCGTAGTAGTTTGGCAGATTGTTCACCCCGCCGAGAAAGATCGTGCGGTTCGTGTCCGGCAGCGCGCCTTGATTTCCCCGACCGGCGACGACGAGCACGGAATCCGGGACGTTGGCCACGTCGATCGCTTCGATCGCCCAGCGCAGGCCCTTGCGCATGAAGCCGGTGCCGGCAAAGAGCACGATGTAGGTGTCGCCCGGCACGCCGAGTTCCTTGCGCGCCTGCGCCCGCGCGCCGTCGGCCGCGGGTGCGAGCGCGGCCGCGGGCAGTCCATTGTACACGACGCGGATCTTCTCCTCCGGGTATCCATAGAGGTTCACGATCTCGCGTTTCACCATCTCGGAGTTGGCGATCGTGAGGCCGGCGCCGCCGCTCGCGAAGAGACTGCGCTCGAGCTTTAGGAGGTGGCGGTGCTTGCTCCGGAACTTGCGCAGGAACGAGCTCAACCACGGCTCGTGCAAGGCGCGCCGCTCGAGCCACACCTGGTGGACGCCGTCGCCGGCGCGGTAGCAGTCGCAGGTGTGCAGGCGTTCAAAGCTGAAGAGCACATGGCATTTGCCCCGCGCCCGCACCCGCCGCACGGAGTCGGCAAAGCGCGCGGGATCGGTGGCGCCGGAGAGCTGGTAGAGTTCATACGGCCACCCCGACTTGGGCCAGTCGCGGGTCGCAAAGAGGGCGACTTCGTGCCCGAGCGCGGTCAGCTCATCGGCGAAGCGACGGAGGAAGGCTTCGGCTCCGCCGCTCTCTGAGTAGCCTCTCCGAACGAGTCCAAACTTCATGACGGGAATTGCGGTGGGAATGTCTCCTGGGGGGTTTCCACCGCGCGGTGCCGTGGGATCGCGAAGTGTGACGAGATTTGCGGCGCTGTCTAATCGGGACTTCTACGGACAGAAAAACCTGCCGTACCCCCGGGGCCCGCGGGCGGTGTGCGGCGTTTCCTTCCCGCGCCCCGTGACCTACGCTGGCCCTCATGTTCGACCGCACCGCCTGCCCCATCACCCGCACCACCACCCTGGTGGAAAAGGCCAGCGCGCCCTACGACGCGGGCCTGCTCGGCGCATGGGCGACGCGGCGCAAGCAGCGCGAAAGGCTCGCCGGCCAGCGCTTCGTGGTCCTGCACAATCCGGCGATCGACTTCTACTTTCAGCGCTCCGTCTTCGATCAAGCCGAGGAGATCGAGCGCCGCCAGGGCATCGCCGGGCGCCGCAGCGAAGTGCGCGTGCTGAGCCTCAGCGACCTCGCGCACAAGGCCGAGGATGCCATGCTCGTCCGGCTGCTCCAGCCGGAGGGCCGCCCCCGGGTCTTCGACTACGGCATGGGGGAAGGCCACTGGATCCGCATGGCCGCGGCCTACGATGCCGAGGCCTGGGGCAGCGACGTCGATCCGCGTTCCGCGACCGCCGCCGCGCACTCCGGGGTGCGCTTCGTCGCCGATCCCGCTTCGCTTCCCGAGGGGTACTTCGACTTCATCAATGCCGATCAAGTCTTCGAGCACCTGCCCGATCCGCTCGGGGTGCTCCGCGTCCTCGCGGCCAGACTCCGCCCCGGCGGCACCTTGAAAATCAGCACACCCGCCGATCGGCAGATCGAGACCCGGCTCGCGCGCTTCCGCGCGAGTGGCTACGCGCTCGAGACTTTTCAGACGGAGTTCCACGCCCTCGCCCCGCTCAGCCACATCAATCTCTTCACCGCCACCTCCCTCCGCGCGCTTGCCTCGGCCGCCGGGCTCGAGAGCATGCGCCTGCCGCTCCGCACCGCCTATGCGCTGATGACCGGCTTTCACACCGCGCGGCAGCTCAATCGCAACCTCTACAACCCCCTCAAGCGCCACCGCGCCCTCGGCACGTGGCAATACTTCCGCAAACCGTGACGCCCTCTCCTCCCGCCTCCGCGGCTCTCCCGCAGCGCCTGCTCTACGCGACCTCGGCGCGCATCGGCGGGAGCGGTCTGGATGAAGTGGCGCGCCAGTCCCTGCTCGCGGGCGGCAGCCGCTCCCTCGGCCGGGCCATCGCCTACGAAAACCGGCAAAGCACCGTCCCCTCGGGGCTCATCCGCAGCCTGCGCTGGCATCCCGTGCGCCTGCTCTCCGGGCTCGGCAGCCAGCGCTACTACGGGGCGAAGAAACACTATCTGGACTGGATCGCCGCGCGCGAGCTGGAGCGCGGCGCCTACGATCTCTTCCATAGCTGGTCGGGCGATTGCCTGCGCAGCCTGCGGGTCTGCCGCCAGCGCGGCATCCCCTCGGTGCTCGAGGTCGGCACCTGGCATCGGCACAAGGGCAAGGCCAAGCCGCTGCGCCAGACGCAATCCGAACGCGAGCGCGACACCGCGCCGTGGCCCGGACGCTGGCTCAATCGCCTGCTCATCTCGCGCCAGCACGTCCTCGAAGAATACGACCTCGCCGACCTCATCCTCGTGCTCTCGGAAAAGGCCCGGGAAACTTTCCTCGCCGCCGGCGTGCCGCGGGAAAAACTCTTCCGCCACCAGCGCGGCGTGGATGCGGAGCGCTTCACCCCGGCGCCGGTGCCGCCGGAAAAATTTGTCGCCGTCTTTGTCGGCGCGCTCATCAAGCGCAAGGGCGTCCACCGGCTGCTCGAGGTCTGGCAGCGGCTCGCCCTGCGCGATGCGCAACTCGTGCTCGTCGGCTCCCTCCACGAGGAAATCCGCCCGTGGCTGAACCGCTGCGCCGGGCCCACCGTGCGGCTCGAGGGATTCGTGCGGCGGGTCGAGGACTGCTACCGCGCGGCGACCGTCCACATCCTGCCGAGCGAGTGCGAAGGCAGCGCCAAATGCACTTACGAGGCGGCGGCCTGCGGTCTGCCGCAGATCACCACCCGCGAAAGCGGCGACGTGGTGCAGCACGAAGTGAACGGCCTGCTCGTGCCGCCCGACGATCCCGACGCCCTCGCCGCCGCGATCGAGCGGCTCTACCGCGACCGCGCGCTCGGCGCGCGCCTCGGTGCGGCGGGCCGCCAGCGGGTCGTCGAGCACTTCACCTGGGAGCACTTCCGCGAGCGGCTGCTGGAGGCCTACCGCACCGTGCTCCAGCGATGAGCGCGGAGCCCGAGGCATGAAGATCCTCGCCCTCCAGCTCAAGCGCATCGGCGACACCATCCTCACCGCGCCGGCCCTCGCCGCGCTCCAGCAGGCCCGGCCGGAAGTGCGCATCACCCTCGCCGTCCACGCGAGCTGCGCGCCGCTCCTGGAGATGATCCCGGCGGTGCGCTCGGGCATCGTCTTTGGCCCGGGTCGCGGGTGGACGCCGTGGCAGCAGGCGCTCACCGGCGGCTTCGACGCGGTGCTCGATTTCACCGGCACGGATCGCTCCGCCGCCGTCTGTGCGCTGACCCGCGCACCGCGGCGCGCGACCTTTGCGTGGGTGAAAAAATCCCGCGCCCGCGCGCTCGCCTATCACGACTTCGTCGATTCCCCAGTGCGCGACTTTCACACCGCCGAGCACTACCGCCATCTGCTCCGGGCGCTCGATGGGCTCGTGGCGGACGCCGGCCCGGAGCCCGCCCTGGCCGTGTCCTCCGCGCTGCTGGCCGAAGCGGAGGCGCTCCTGCCCCGCCGGGACTGCGCCGTGCTCCACGCCGGCAGCGCCCGGCCCGAGAAGTACTGGCGGCCCGAGCGTTGGGCCGAAGTCGCCGCTCACCTCCACCGCACGCACGGCCTGGCGGTGGTCCTCACCGGCGGCAAGGACCCCGCCGAACAGGAGCACCTCGCGGCGATCCGCGCGGCCTTGCCCGGCGACTGCCCGATTACCGATCTCAGCGGGCGGCTGAGCCTCGGCGGATTCGCCGCGACCCTGGCGCGGGCCCGGCTGGTGGTGAGTTGCGACACTGCGGCGGTGCATTTTGCGAGCGCCTTCCAGCGTCCCCAGGTCGCGCTGTTCGGGCCGACGAATCCTTTCCACTGGCGCCCCCGGCACGCGCGCGCCGCGGTGCTCTCGGCCGCGCAGCCCGGCGCCCCGCTCACCGCCTGCGATCCCCGGATGAAGGGCGCTCCGATGGAGCGTATCTCGACCGGGCTGGTCATCGGTGCTATCGAGTCCGTCCTCTCGTCGTAACTGGATGGCCACCAAGAAAATCTCCCGCAAAGACATCGCGAAACTTTCCTTCAAGGACTTCCTCCGCGAAGCGCGTGGCCCGTACGCCCGGCTCTTCTCCTACCTGAAGCCGTATCGCGGTCGCTTCACGGCCGGCATCCTCTTCGGCGCGCTCTTTGGCCTCGTGCAGGCGCTGCTCGTCTTCGATGTGCAGTTCGTCGCCGGCGCCGTTTTTCCCGACGCGCACGCGAGCGCTCCCGGGCCGGTGGTGAAGTGGTTCCCCAGTCTCGCGCAGCTGCAGATCGCGCCGAGCGGGCTCACGGTGCTGCTCATCTGCGCGAGCATCCCGACGCTCATGGCCCTGCGCGGGCTCTGCGGCTACCTGAATTCCTACTGCATGCTCTGGGTGAGCGTGCGGGTGCTCGACGACATCCGCACCGAAGTCTTCCGGCACACGCTCGGGCAGTCGCTGGAGTTCTTCAATAAAGCGAAAGCCGGCGATCTCGTGCAGACGGTCTTCAATCAGACGCGCTCCGCGCAGCAGGCGCTGACCACGATCGCGGGCGACATCGTGAAGCAGCCCATCGCCATCCTCACCGGGCTCGCCGCGCTCTTCATCGTGGACTGGCGTTTCACCCTCACCTCCTTCCTCATCTTCCCGCTCTGCCTCGTGCCGGTGGCGGTCGTGAGTCGCCGGGTGCGCAAAGCCGGGCAGCGCGAAGAACAGGAAGCGGGACAACTGATGGTCGTGATGCAGGAAGCCTTTGCCGGCATCCGCATCGTGAAGGCGCACGCGCGGGAGGACTACGAAGCCGCGCGCTTCGACGCGGCGAGCGACAAGATCATGCAGTTCATCATGCGCTGGCGAAAGGCGCTCGAACTCGCGGGGCCGCTCGTCGAGACAGTGGCGTCGCTGGGCGTCGGCCTGGCGCTGTGGTGGACCTGGTCCTACCAGCTCGGCTTCGCCAAATTCATCGCCCTCAACGGCGGCATGGTGATGCTTTATCCGGCCTTTAAATCGCTCAGCCGCATCCATCTCACCATGCAGCGCTGCCTCGCCTCGACCACCGCGATCTTCGAGCTGCTCGATCGGGTGCCCGCGATCCAGGATGCCCCGGACGCCAGGGTGCTCCCGCGGGTCCGCGGCGCGGTGGAATTCCAGGGCGTGACCTTTGCCTACGGCCCCGCCATGCCGGCCGTGCGCGACATCGCACTCACGATCCCCCCCGCGACCACCTGTGCGCTGGTCGGGGCGAGCGGCGCGGGAAAAAGCACGCTGCTCGCGCTGCTCCAGCGCCTCTACGAACCGCAGCACGGCCGCGTGCTCATCGACGGGCAGGACATCGGCCAGGTCACCCAAGCTTCGCTGCGCGAAAACATCGCCACCGTGAGCCAGGACATCTTTCTTTTCCACGACACCATCGCGAGCAACATCCGCTACGGCCGGCTCGACGCGACGCCGGCCGAGATCGAAGCCGCGGCGCGCCAGGCCCACGCGCACGACTTCATCCTCGCCCAGCCGCAGGGCTACGAGACGGTGATCGGCGACAAGGGCGGCACCCTCAGCGGCGGCCAGCAGCAGCGGCTCTCGATCGCCCGCGCGCTGCTCAAGAACGCGCCCATCCTCCTCCTCGACGAAGCCACCAGCGCGCTCGACTCCGAAGCGGAACAGCACATCCAGGCCGCCCTCGAGGTGCTCTCCGCCGGGCGCACCGTGATCGCCATCGCCCACCGGCTCTCCACGATCCTGCACGCCGATCGCATCGTGGTCCTGGAAGGCGGCGCGATCAAAGAGACCGGCACCCATCGTGAACTGCTCGCGAGCAGCGCCTACTATCGCAAGCTCTGCGAGCTCCAGTTTCACTACGCGCCGCCGGAGGCGGTGCCGCTCCCCTTGGCCGCCCTCTGAGGGCCTCGCCCGCCATGCTCCGCCCGCTTCTCCTCAGCCTTGCCCTCGTCGCCCTCGCCACCGCACCCGCGCCCGCGCAGGACACGATCAAATCCAAGGTCGTCGATCCCGAGAATCATTCCGTGACGGAGACCATCGCCGACTCCAAAGGCCGCATCCTCAAAAAGACGCGGTTCTTTTTCGATGACCACAATTGGTCGAGGGGCGCGATCCATTTCACGATCAAGGACGAGGTGAAATACAAGGAAGTCTTCAAGCGCGACCCCGCCGGGCGCCTCACCGAAGCGCGCCTTTTTGACAAGGACGACAAGTCGCTCGGCAAGCGCATCTACCACTACGATGGCGGCGGCACGTTGGTGCGCATCGACGATTTCGACGCCACCGGACGCCAGATCGTGCCGACGCGGCGCGCGGAGCCGGCGCGCCGCAAGAAGTAACGCGCTCCTGCGATCGGAGGCCAGCGCCCGATCAGTGCGCCGCCAGGGCCCGCTCGTCGAGGCGGTGGGCGGCCTCCATGAGCAGCGACTGCCAGGAGCCATGAATCGACCGCTCCGCCGGCAGGCCCGTGCGTTACTCGAGCAGCTGGCCCCACTTCCAGGAGACGATCTCGCAGAGCGCGTCCACGCCCTGGAGCACGCCGGTCTGCGCATGCACGATGTCGCCGGCCAGACACTTGAACTGAAGGAGGTCCATCGGCGTCACATGGCGCAGCGTGGCGCTGAATTCCCCGTCGAATTCCCCCGCCAGTTCCGCGTCGAGGGCCGCCTGGATCCGGCCCACGAGTTCGGTCGGTCGCACGTCCTTGGAGATGAAATGCAGCACGCCGAGCGCGGCAGAACTTGCCCGATACTCCGGCAAGGGCGACGCCGTCACGACCAACGCCCGCGCCGCGCGGGGCCAGGGCCTCAGACCGGGAGCGTGAGCGACCGGCGGCGCGACCGCGACTGTTGCGCCACCGCCATGCCCATGACCAAAACGAGCGGCAGCACCGCCGAAGCCTCGGGAATCGGCGACGCTCCGGGCGGCCCAGGTGGCGAGAAGCGCATGGTGAAGGTGATGCCTTGATTCAGGTAGTGGCTGTCGGAATCAAAGCCGAAGGCAATGCTGCCGTCGGACAGATACTGATTCAACTGCGTCACCTGAGCCGGGGTGAAGGAATAGGTCCAGGTCTCCGGCGTCATGGAAAAGGACTTGCCGAAAAGCTTGGCGCCATCGGTGCTGGGCGCCAGCAGCCAGTCGGGACTGGAGTGATGGCGGGAGTTGGCAAAGTCGTCGGTGAGATCCGCCATCGGCCGGCGCGAGACCGCATTGTCCATGAAGGAAGCCACGCCAGCGCTCTTTGCAGAATCCAGCAAATGCCCAAAGAGCTTGTTCATGTTCCCGCCCGTGTTCTGGATGTTGCTAAAGGTGAGCGTCGCTTCGGTGATGGGCGTGGTCGGGAGATTGTCGAGGCGCCAAGTGTAAGCGCTGGTCTGGCTCATCCGGTCGAGCGCGGCCGGCGCCGGCGAGTAGCTCAACGTGGTGAGCACGGCTTGCGCAGAGCCCACCCCACAGATCCCCACTGCGACGAGCGCCAG
>Ga0105048_10017073_pt1 | contig 11201 bp, 8 predicted proteins | sample MAT05_FD_78382 | JGI IMG/M metagenome (GOLD analysis project Ga0105048, IMG submission 78382) | Freshwater microbial communities from Lake Fryxell liftoff mats and glacier meltwater in Antarctica - MAT-05 | ecosystem: Environmental > Aquatic > Freshwater > Ice > Liftoff microbial mat | place...
AACATGGCTCGATTCACGAATTTGGCAAGAACTATTTCTAACAAAGTAGAACTAATTATCGGCGGCAAACGTGGCAGTCTTGAAGATAAAAGCGGCAAGATGGTGACCAACCTCGAATACCAAACCGCTCGCGACGCGAGGCTTCCTGTGTTCGTCTTCGTTCGACGGACTGTTGAACAAATGCTTCCTGTATGGCGAAAGAATCAGACCGGTGACTTTTCACCTCATGTGGATTACCCTGAGGTTTTTCGCTTCCTCGATTCCATCTACAAGGAAAACCGGTGGGTGTTTTCGTTCGAGAAGACGGCAGAGATCACGGAAATCCTCACGACCCAATTGTCCGTGATGATTCGCGACCTTCTTACCCGCAACCGCGCTGGGACGCTTCAGCTGTTGAGTGAATTTCTACCCATTTCCGCGAAAGCAGAAGAGCTTGCACGCGAGAAGCCGGAGTATTGGGAGTTTTTGCTCACCGCAGAACGCTTATCCGTCCAACTTGCCGGCGTGCGTTATCGTGCCAATCGAATTCGCGCAGGGGCCACGCACGTCAAACTAAAGCGAGTTAACGCGCTGGAATTTTTCGATATCGTGCGGACGAGTTTTTCGGAACTGTTAGCATGGTCGTCGACCTGTTTGGCGCAGCTTCCACGCATCACAGCCGCTTGGGGGCCTCCTGGGGAATCGGGAGATGCCCGCAATATCAAGCGGGCTGTTTCTGAGTTAATCGAGTTGTGCGATCACTTGGTGCGATGGGAAGAAGATGTTTTAGTTCTCGCTCCACCCGACGGTGCGCTGAAACTCAAATCCACGATGCAAGGTTTGGCAGAGTTCCTTCTTCGTGAACTGGAAACTTTGCCTCAAAAGATTCTCGCTCCTTTTGCGGATGGCGCACAGCCAACAGGTAACATTCACATCCAACTGACATTTCAGGCACCGCCTGTGGCTGAATTTGAAGCGGAAATAGAACGATTGTCTCAGGATCCGCGCGTGCTCTTTGAATCGGAATAGAGATTGAAGTTGTTTTCTCGGGGTGCCTTCCCCATCAAGCTGGGATTTCGGATATTCCCGTCGCTGCCCCCGCGAGCGCCTTCACCTTCACCTTCGCCTTCGCAGTCCCGTCGTGATCCGCCTTCGCGTAGGCTCCGAAATTGTTGAGCCAGAATTTTTTTGCCCAGCGATACATCCAGTGCTGCTCGGGGATTTCCTCGCCGGGGAGCCACCGCGAGAAGCGCGGGGTCATGGCTTCGAGTTCGGCCATCGCGGTGCGGTTCATTGCTCGTGGGCTGCGGTGAAGCCGAGCCAGCGCTGCACGGCAGTTTCAACCTGCGCGAGCTTGTCGGCGGGCAGCCGGGCGAGCAGACGCATGAGCCTGGAGACGGGAACGGTGCCGACGTTTTGCGCATCGAAGACGCCGGGCAGGAAGTGCGGGGCACGGTGCTCGATCTCGAGACGTCCGCCGCCGATTTGCGTGGTGCGGGCGACGTAGGTGACGACGGCTTTTTCATCGTCGCGAAAGGGCACGCTCAGAATCAGGCACGGGCGCGGCTTGGCCGTCATGCCGAGATCCACCATCCAGATTTCCCCTCGGATCACTTGCCGAGCCATTGTTTGCCCGCGTCCGCGCCTTCGCCTTCGTCGAGCTGATGGAACATGGTTTCGCTCGCGCTGAGCATGGCGCGGCGCTCGTCCAGCCAGGCCGCCACGACGAGCATCTGCTGCGTGGGCAGTTGTTCGAGGGCAGTTTCGATTTCGGCGACGGTGCTCATGGCCGAACCGTATCGTCGCCGCGTCTGGAAGGCAACGCCGGGGTCAACGCCTCCACCGGCACGCGCTTGTTTCCTGCCAGCGCCATAACCTTCGCCTTCGCCGTCCCGTCGTGGTCGGCCTCTGCATAGGCGCCGAAATCGTTGAACCAGAATTTTTTTGCCCAGCGATACATCCAGTGCTGCTCGGGGATTTCCTCGCCGGGGAGCCATTGCGAGAAGCGCGGGGTCATGGCTTCGAGTTCGGCCATCGCGGTGCCGCGCAGCGTGGTGTCGCGCGCGCCGTGCTTCACGACGATCTGCTTCACGAGGTCGGGGCGTTCGAGGACGACGCAGCCGCGCGTGTGCTGCGCGCTGATGTCGCGGAAGTCTTTCAGGAATTCGGAGTCGCGCATCGTGGCGAAGACGCCGCGCTCGTCGCGGATGTTTTCCGTGGCGAACTGGATGATGGGGCAGGGCTCGATGTCGCCGCGCGGGCTGACGTGATGCGAGATGCCGTTGCTCATCGGGCAGAGCGCCTGGCCTCGGTGGTCGTAGTAGGCGTCAATCATCGCGATGGGCATCTTCGCGCGCATCTCGACGACGAAGCGGCGCACGCGCACGAGCTGGTCGGGGCGCAGCGCGAGCGCGGGATTCATCTTCGGGCCGACGGGGCGGTAGGTGTGATACCACACGTAATGCGCGCCGATTTTGATCAGCTCGCGCAGCCATTCCTCGGTGCAGAGTTCGTCGATGTTCGTCTGGCACACGCTCGTCGCGACGCCGGTGAGGATGCGCTCGCGCAGGCAGTTTTGCAGGCCGCGCATGGTGCGGGTGAAGACTTCCTTTTTTCCCCGGCGCTCGTCGCTCACGACCTCGCGGCCCTCGATGCTCACGAGCGGCGTGGCGTTGCCGATCTGCCGCAGGCGTTTCGCGATTTTCTCGGTGATGAACTGGCCGTTCGTGAAGACCTGGAAGTAGCAGTCCGGGTGGGCCGCGAGGAGGTCGAGCAGCTCCGGGTGCATGAACGGCTCGCCGCCGAGGATGCCGAAGAACGCGTTCCCGTGCGCCTTCGCGTCGGTGATGGTGCGGTTCAGCGTGTCGAGGTCGATCTCCGTGCGCTCGGCCTCGACATCCACCCAGCAGCCCTGGCAGCGCAGGTTGCAGGAGTTCAAAATCGAGAGGTAGAGGAAGGGCGGAAAATATTCGCCGCGCTTGATGCGGTGCTTGAATTTCTCGACGGAGAGCAGGCCCTTCACGCCGAAATTCCACGTGAATTTTCCAAGCAGCCGCATGTCGGTGGTGCGGAGGATGCGGAGGGCGAGCTGTGGAAACATGTGCGGGAGAGTGGAGCATCCCGGCGGCATTTCAAAAGGGAAAGCGTGGCTTCGATGGAGCGCCGTCCGTCCCGGCGGCCACGTTCATTCTTCGCGAAGCGCAATTTGAAGTGCGGCTCGCCATTGTGTCCGTGGCCGCCGGGACGGACGGCGCTCCATTTGAGAAAGAGAAAACCCGGCGTCCGCGCGGATGCACGGACGCCGGGTTTGTGGGATTCAGGAGCGATCAGCCTTCGGGATTGGGTCAGCGGGGTTCGCCCTCAGGACGGGGTGCATCGCCGGGTGGGCGTTCACCGCGGGGCTTGTCGCCGCGCTCGCCTTCACGTGGGCGTTCTCCTTCCGGGCGGCGTTCGCCGTCGCGGGGACCTTTTGCTTCGGCGCGGCGTTCGCCATCACGCGGGCGCTCTCCCTCCGGACGACTCTCGCCGTCGCGGGGACCTTTTGCTTCCGGGCGGCGAGCACCGTCGCGGGGACGTTCCCCTTCCGGACGGCGGTCGCCATCACGAGGACCATTCACAGGCGGAGTGAAGCGTCGCGGACCGTCGCCCTCACGCGGCATCGGGATTGGGGGCCGCCCGCCGTGCAGGGGCGGCGGCATCAGTTCGTCGAGGGTCAGCTTGCCATCGTTGTTCCTGTCGAGCTTTCTGAGCGCCTCGGCGGCGTGGTCGAGTTCCTCCTGGTCGATCTGGCCGTCGCCATTTCTGTCGAGGACGGCGATCATCGGCGGGGCGATCGGTCTGCCGTCGCGCGGTGGCGCGCCGGGCGGGCGCTCTCCTGGATTCGGAGGAGCGCCTTCGCGGCGCTCACCTGGCGGGCGTTCGAACAGCCGCCGGGGTTCACTTGGCGGATTGTCGGGTGCTTGTGCGGTCGCGAAGCCCGCCGGAAAGGCGAGTGCGAGTGTGATGAGGACTGTGTGGGTTTTCATGGTGATGTGGTGTGTGTTGTTTGTCGGGTTTGTGTTTAGTGGACCGCAACGCCAGCCGCATCGGGGTCGATGCGGCGGGAGCGGCGGGAGTAGGGGAAGCGGCATTCACTGGGAAGCGGAACGGAGCGTTTCATTGCAGGGATAAGACCCCGCGGGGATTAAGGAAATATGTGGAACCGCCGGGAGAATTGTGAAGGCAGTGTAAAGTCGTTGAACGATGTGGCTGGGATGGGAGCGGATGGTTCCTTCTCCGTGCGCCTCGCTCCGGGCATTCGAGGGGATGCGAATGTTGCCGTGTGATCCAAAAGATCACTCGCTCACCGGGTATCTTCCGAGAACTCTTCTGACATGCATCGTCCGGTCCATCTTCCTTCCTCACGCGACGCCTCCGCTTTTCCACGGCTTGTTCGTGCGGCATTGATGGGCGCAGCTTTCGGCGTCGCGACCGCCAGCGCTGCCGATCCTCTGCAATCGAAAAGCTCCTACGCCAAGGAATACGGCGCGGCGAAGGGAACCGTCACGGTGGACCCTGGGAGCGACCTGCCGCGCTACTCCGCGGTGGAGCCCGCTGACGCGATCGCCACGTGGAAGGTGAAGCCCGGCTTCCGCCTCGAACTCGCCGCGCACGAGCCGCAGGTGCGCAGCCCGATCGCGGTGTCCTTCGACGAACGCGGGCGCATGTTTGTCGTGGAGATGATCGACTATTCCGAGATGCGCGATGTCACGCCGCACCTCGGCCGCGTCTCGATGCTTGAGGACAAGGACGGCGACGGATACTACGAGACGAGTCACGTCTTCGCCGATAATCTGCCGTGGCCCACGGGCATCATCTGCGCGAACGGCGGCATCTACGTCATCGCCACGCCGGATGTGTATTTCTTCAAGGACACCACGGGCGCGGGAAAGGCCGATGTGCGCGAGGTCGTCTTCACCGGCTTCGGCAGCGGGCTGAAGCTGCTGAATGTGCAGGGCCTAGCGAACAGTCCGCAGTGGGGACTCGACAACCGCATCCATATCCAGGCGGGCGGTGGAAATCGCGGGAAGGTGAAATGCCTCATGCGTCCGGATCTGCCGGAGGTCGAACTGGGCGGGCGCGACTTGTGGTTCGATCCGAAGACGTACGAATTCGGACTGGAGGCGGGCGGCGCGCAGTTCGGAATGAGCTTCGACAACTACGGGCGCAAGTTCGCGTGCAGCAATTCCGATCACCTGCAGTTCTTCGTCTATGACGACCGTTACACCTCGCGAAACCCCGCCTTCTCCATGCCATCCTCGCGGCAGAGCATCGCGGCGGATGGCGGCGCGGCGGAGGTCTTTCGCATCAGCCCCGACGAGCCGTGGCGCATCATCCGCACACGCTGGCGGGTCGCGGGCGTGGTGAAAGGCATGGTCGAGGGAGGCGGGCGGGTGAGCGGTTACTTCACCGGCGCGACGGGAACGACGGTGTATCGCGGCGATGCGTACGGCGCGGAGTTTGTGAACAACACATTCAGCGGCGACGCAGGCGGCCAGCTCGTGCATCGCAAGATCCTGCATCCCGACGGCGTGACCCTCATCGGCAGGCGTCCGGCAGATGAGCAGAATTTCGAGTTTGCCGCTTCCGGCGACACGTGGGTGCGCGTGGTGAATTTCGCCAATGCGCCCGATGGCTGCCTGCATGTCATCGACATGTATCGCGAGGTCATCGAGCACCCGTGGAGCATTCCCGATGAGATCAAGAAGCACCTCGACCTGAACAACGGCAACGATCGCGGTCGCATCTATCGGATCGTGCCCGACAACGCCGGCTGGCAGCGCAGGAAAACCGCCAACCTCGCGGATGCGGACACGGCCGGGCTGGTCCAGGTGCTCGCCCACCCGAATGGCTGGCACCGCGATTGCGCAGCGCGCCTCCTGTGCGAACGGCAGGACGATGCGGCGGTGCCCTTGCTGGAGGCGGTCCTGGCGGAATCGACGAACCCGCTTGCGAAGATTCACGCGCTCGCCGCGCTCGATGGCATGGGGGCGATTCGCGAGCAGGCGATCCTCGCGGCGCTCGGGGACGGCGATCCATTTGTGCGCGAGCGGGGAATCCTGATGGCGGAAAGGCTGATCCTGGGGCGGTTCGCCGAGCCGGCCGCATTCACCGAATCCCTGACGGCGAGACTCGCGGCGCTCGCCGACGACGCGAGCGCGCGGGTGCGTTTCCAACTGACCTTCACGCTGGCGACCTTGCTGGAGAAGACATGGGCGATGAATTCCGACCCGAAGGGTCTCGCGACGCTGCTCGCGCCGGCATTCGGCCAGCTCGGGCTGAAGGGCTGGATGGACAAGTGGCAATCCGCCGCGCTCCTGAGCGCGCCGCCGGACATCGTCACAGGCCTGCTCTTCGATCCCATGACGCAGGACTCCGTGCTGCGGAGCAATGCCGCGCCTTTCATCGCGAAGCTGATCGAGATGAGCGCAGCATCCAAGACCGCCGGCGGAAGCGCGTCGCTCATCGACTTTGTCGCCTCGGGCACGCCCAATCCCCTGTGGCTGCGAGCGCTCGGGGACGGATTTCGCAGGGCGGGAACCACGATCGAGGAAGCCGACAGGCAGAAAAAGCTCGCCGGGATTTTTGCCAAGGCCGCCGCCGCGGTGATCGATACGAGAGTCAATGAGGCCGGCCGGCTCACGGCCATCGAGATTCTCGGTGTGGCTTCGCTGAAGCAATCGGGAGTCGCGTTCACGCAGTGTCTCGCCGAGAGCCGGAGCGATGCCATCCAGTCGGCCGTCATCCGGACACTCGCGGAATACCCCGATGCGGCGATCACGAAGGTCCTCTTCGACCAGTGGCCGAACTATGGCGCGAAGGCAAAGGCGTCCGCGCTGAGTGCGTTCCTCGCCCGTGAGGCGCGCGCCCTCCCGCTGCTCAGTGCGATCCAGGCCGGCACGATCCGGCCTTCGGAACTTTCCGCGGCGCAGGTGCAGAGCCTGGTGCGCCACAAGGCCCCGCAGATCGCCGCGCTGGCTGCGACCGCGCTCGCCTCCGTGCTCCCGGCATCGCGGGACGAGGTTGTCGCGAAGTTCCAGCCCGCCCTTGCCATGAAGGGCGATGCTGCGCGCGGACTGGCGATCTATTCGCAGCGATGCGCGACCTGCCACCGCGCGGCAGGGCAGGGGATGCAGCTCGGCCCGGACCTCGTCACCGTGAAGACCAAGGGCCGCGACGGCATCCTCACCGCCATCATCGAGCCGAACAAGGAGGTCGCGCCGCAATACATCGCCTACACCGTGAACATCAGGGACGGGCAGTCGCTCACCGGATTCATCACCAAGGACGACGCCAGCGGGCTCACGCTGAAAATGATTGGCGGCGCGGAGCAGACCATCCAGCGGAGTCAGATTCTGGGGAGCAGTTCATCCGGCCTGAGTCTCATGGCCGAGGGTCTCGAAGCCGGGCTGGAGGTGCAGGCGATGGCGGATCTGCTGACGTTCATCGAGGAGCTGAAGTGAGATGGAGCGCCGCGCGGGCGCGATCAAAAGCAGGTCCGGCAGATGAGCAAGATGGTGGTCCGGGCGCGGCAATGTAGGCGAGATTTCCAATCTCGCGCGGGAGGATGGGCGCAGGTGGAGGGATGGCGTGGCGCCAGCCTTTGGACTGCGCGCGGCTTGACGCCGCTTTGCCTTTGCGGAGGACAGTGGTGCGGTTTTCTCCCAGCCATGAGCGGAGAAACTGCCGTGCGATGGACCGCTGCCGTCGCGCATTTCTTCATTGGATGCCCAAGTGCCCGAAGCCCAAGCGGCGTCAAGCCGCGCGCAGTCCAAATCCGCGCGGCGCTCCACGCGCGCTTTTCCAATGCCTACAACAATCGGCTGGAGCGCCCTCTTCGCGTGTGCTCCAATCGTGTCCGGAAACCCCTCCCCCGAACATGAAGCACCGCCTCGCACTCCTAGTCTTCTTCCTTTCGGCATTCGTCATTCCGTCATTCGTCATTCAGGCCAGTGCCGCCCCACTCTCCGGCACGAAGACCATCGCCCCACTGGCGACTACGCGAGCATCACCGCGGCCATCGCCGATGTGCAGGTGCAGACGCTCGGCGGCGCGCTCGTGCTGGAGTTGCAGCCCGCCTACATCAGCACGGTGGAGACCTTCCCGCTGGTCTTCACGAATCTCACCACCACCGCCGCGAACACCCTCACGCTCCGCCCGCAGTCGGGGCCACTGCGTTGAACATCACCAGCGCGGACACGACGGCAGCCACGGTGGATTTGAATGGCGCGAAGTTCGTCACGCTCGACGGCCGCCCCGGCGGCAACGGCACGGCTAAGGAGTGGACCATCGCCAACACCAGCACCAGCGGACGCGCCGTGCGCTTCATCAACGACGCCAGCACCAACACCCTGCGCCACCTCACGCTCCGAGGCGTGAACACCAGCGCCAGCAGCGGCATTGTCGTCTTCATGAACACCATTGGCCCGAACGGCAACGACAACAACACCATCGATACCTGCGATATCCGCGACGGTGCGACGGCACCCGCCAATGCCATCTATTCGCTCGGAACCACGACCACCACCGCCCACAATAATAGCGGCAATACCATCTCCAACTGCAACGTCCTCAACTTCTATCCGGTCACTGCGACGGAGTCTGCGGGCATACGGCTCGATGGCGGTAACACCGACTGGACCATCACTGGCGATAGCTTCTACCAGACAGAGAGCCGTGCGGGGGCGACCGCCAATCTTCGCGCGGTTGATGTGAACAACCCGTCGGGCAGCAACTTCACCATCAATGGCAATTTCATCGGCGGCACTGCTCCAAGTGCGGCCGGCGCGGCCTGGCCGAGGACCACCTCGATTTACCCGTTCAGTTTTCAAGGCATCCGTCTCAACACCGGCACCGCCACGCCGAGCAGTGTTCAGGGGAATATCATCAGGAACATCGCCTGGATCAGCACCAACCCCGGCACCGTCCCGCCAGGCATTTGGATTGGAATCTACGTGCAGGCGGGCTCTGCGAACATCGGCAACGTGACCGGCAACACCATCGGCGCGGGCACCGGCACGGATTCGGTTTCGGTGACCTCCCACGGCAATGCCACGGCGTTTGGCATTGGTTCATCGAGCAGCGCGACCTTGGCCATTGTGAACAACACCATCGGCTCCGTGACGGTGTTCGGTGCCGGGACAAACGTCACCGGCTCGCTGGCCGCCATCCACGTAACCGCGGGAACAAACGTCATTTCCAACAACACCATCGGCAGCACCACGACTGCCAACAGCTTAAACGCGGCCACAGCGTCCATCTCCACCATCAATTCGCAACGGGTGACCGGCATCCTGAGTTCCAGCGGCAGCAGCACGATCATCACGAATAACACGGTGGCCAATCTCAATAACAATTACGCCAGCACCGTTAGCAGCTCCCAGATTCGAGGGATCGTAGCCACCGCCGGCCTGAACACCATCGCTGGGAACACCGTCCGCAACCTTTCCACATCGAGTCAGGTAGCGGGCTTGGGGACGGCGGCGGCAGTGCTGGGCATCGCCGAGTCCTCGGGCTCTGCGGGGCAGACGGTTTCCAGAAACATCATCCATTCACTTTCCAATTCGGCGGCATCGGCGGACGTGGCGATCACGGGAATCTACTATTCCGGCAATACGACCAGCGGCCCCAATAACATCACGCGCAATTTCATGCACAGCTTCTCGGTCGCATCCACCAGCGTGTCGTCGAGTCTCCGTGGGATGGACTTCGGCAGCGGAACCTTCACTGCCCAAAACAACATTGTGCGGCTGGGCATCAGTTCCAGCGGAGCAAGCACTGGGGGAGCAGCGGCGGTGCTCGGAATCGTTGACAACAATTCGGTCAACAGCCGGAACTTTTACCACAACTCCGTCTATGTGGGCGGCACGCAGACTTCCGGTTCGACCGACACGACGGCCTGCCTCAGCCTGGGAGTCGGCAACACCCGCGCGTTTCGCAACAACATTTTCGTAAACGCGCGCGTCAACGGCGGCGGCAGCAGCGCGCACTACGCGGTCCGCTTCAGTGGGACCGGCGCGAACCCTGCCGGACTGGCCGCCAACAACAACCTCTACTTCGTCACGACCGGCAGCCCGCTCGGCTTCTATAGCGCGTTCGCATTGACCCTCGCGCAATGGCAGGCCGCGACCGGGGTGGATGCGGCGAGCCTGAACGCCGACCCGCTCTTTGTGAATCCCGTCGGCACCGCCCCACGGTGGACTTGTACGTCCAGGCAAGCAGCCCCGCCAGCGACGCGGGAGCCCCCATCCCCGGAGTGGCCGACGATTTCGATGGCGATATCCGCAGCGCCAGCACCCCCGGCATCGGCGCGGATGAATTCGCCTCGAACAACGCGAACCTCAGCAGTCTGTCGTTGAGCGCAGGCATGCTCAGTCCAGTCTTTGCCGCTGGCACAACGATCTACTCCGCCGCCGTATCGAATGGCACGGCGACGCTCACTTTCACCCCCGCACTCTCCAGCGCCCAGGCCACGGTGACGGTGAACGGCGGCAGCGCGGCCACGCCCGTGACGCTGAACGTCGGGACGACCAACGTGAGCATCGCCGTCACCGCGCAGGACGGCTCGATGAAGACTTACACGGTGACCGTGACGCGGCGGACGGTGTTTCAGGATTGGGCCGTGGTGAATGCGGTCTCCCACGACCCGGCCGTGGTCGGCGTGAACGGCGCGATGAACGTCGGGAACTTCGCCTTTGGCATGGACCCGAACAGCGCTGCGAGCGGCCCCCTCGTTTACACGGGCGCGTTTGCGGGCGGCGGGAGCATCGGCTCCACCGGCATGCCGGTCGCGGGCACAGAGGGCGCGGAAATCCGCGCGCTTTTCGTGCGGCGCACGGACTACGTGAACGCGGGGCTGACGTATGCCGTGCAGTTCAGCAATGACTTTTTTGCATGGCCGAACAGCAACGACACGCCCTTCGTGCTTGTGGACGACGGCACCCACCAGATCGTCAGCGTGCCGTTCCCCGCGGGTTTCACCGCAGGCGGATTCTTCCGCGCGCGCGTGACGATTGCACCGTGATCCCAATGCCTTCCGGGGAATCGGACCGTGGCCGATTGCACGGGAGGGCGGCGGTGTGGGCAGGAAAGTGGCACAGCGCGTCCCGCCTGTGTCGGCGTGAGAGCCAGGAGAGTCTGCCGCATCGCGCACATGGTGAATGATGGGGACGACATCTTGCTGG
>Ga0105048_10017074_pt1 | contig 11201 bp, 7 predicted proteins | sample MAT05_FD_78382 | JGI IMG/M metagenome (GOLD analysis project Ga0105048, IMG submission 78382) | Freshwater microbial communities from Lake Fryxell liftoff mats and glacier meltwater in Antarctica - MAT-05 | ecosystem: Environmental > Aquatic > Freshwater > Ice > Liftoff microbial mat | place...
AGCCATCACGATCGATCAGAAGGCGCCTTCATCATGGCTGACAACGACACGCGCGAAGCGTCCACCTCCGAGGCGACGACGCACGAGCCCGCGGCCAACGGCGCCGCAGCTCCTTCGTCGCCAAGCGCGATCTCCGACTCCTCGTCCCCGGTGGCCGCGCTGGCCGCAGCCGCGGTTGCGCCCGCAGCGCCAGCCGACGCGCCGAGCGACGCACCTGCGCGCGCGGAAGCGGCGAGCTCCGGCACGCCCGCCGATGCTGGCGACGATGGCGGAGATGAGGGCGGCGATGAGGAAGGCGGCGACGACGCGGCCGAGGGCGGCGCGCCCGGCGAGGCCGGCGCAGCGGCGCTCAACCCGGATGGCACGCCGAAGAAGCGCAAGCGTCGGCGCCGCAAGAAGAAGGGCGGCGCGAGCGTCGCCGGTATGACCACGCCGGGAGGCGAGGGCGCACCTGCCGAGGGCGACGCCGTCAACGCCGAGCAGAGCGGAGGCGCGCCCGCGGGTGGCCGCCAGCAACAGCAGCAACAGCGCCGACCGCAGCCGCCGAAGAAGGACCCGGCGCAGGTGCCGTTCGGTCGCTACTTCGAGGGCCCGCCGGGCACCCGCCGGCACGCGTTCTCCGTCGGCGAGGTCGTCGCTGGTCGCGTCACGCGCACCGAGTTCGGCACCATCCTCGTCGATCTGTTCGGCAAGGCGACCGCCGTCGTCGATGAGAACGAGCCGCGCGAAGTTCAGATGCCGCCGCCGGCACCGGCGGACAGCACTGCAGCCGACAATCAGGCGGAAAGCGCTCCAGCCGACAATGCTGCAGCCGATAGCACTGCAGCAGCGCCCGATGCCGCTGAAGTCACGGCCGACGCGGGCGCCGCGGATCCAAACGCCGCGGCTTCCGTCGACGCTTTCGCGGCGGCAAAGCCCGAGCTCGCCGTCACCGACGCCGTCCCGACCGATCTCGGCATCGTCCAGGCGAACGGTTCGGTCGACACCGTCGCCGCCGAGGCCGCACCCGTCGAAACCACAGCGGTCGCCAGCGAGACGCCGACCGCGACCGAGACGCCGTCCGCGAAGGCGGAGGGCGACGAGCACGCGCAGCACGATCACGACCACGACGACGGTGGTGGCGAGCACGAAGACGCCGGCACCCTCGCGGCGCCATTCGCGCCCGACGAGCCGCCGCCGCCGCTGCCGGCGATTGGCGAGATCTTCCGCGGTCGTGTCGGCGCGGTCGCCGAGAGCGGCCACATCGCGCTGGTCAATCGGCTCATCGACACCAAGACGGCGCGCAAGCGCATCGAGCAGGCGCGCGAAGATCGCACGCGCGTGATCGGCCTGGTCTACGGCTTCAATCGCGGCGGCTTCGACGTGCTCGTCGATGGCGTGCGCGCGTTCTGCCCAGCGAGCGGCATGGCGCTCGGTCATGTCGACGATCCGGCCGAGTTCGTCGGGCGCAAGCTCGAGTTCTCGGTGCCGCCGTCGAAGCAGGGCACGCACGGCCTCGTCGTCTCGCGTCGCGCGATCCTCGAGCGTGAGTCGCGCAAGCACGCACGCGACCGCGTCAAGACGCTGCAGATCGGCGAGCGCGTGAAGGGCGTCGTCAGTCAGGTGCGCGAGTTCGGCTTGTTCATCGACATCGGCGGCGGTCTCGAGGGCATGGTCCACATCAGCGAGATGTCGTGGGACCGCGCGCTCAAGCCGAGCGAGGTCGCGCGCGTCGGCGAAGAGGTCGAGGCGCAGATCATTCGCCTGCCGGACCGCAAGGACAAGAAGGAGCGCCACGAGCGCATCGGCTTGTCGCTGAAGGCCGTCGCGGCGGATCCGTGGGACGAGCACGGCGAGGCAGTCGCCGAGGGCCGCGTCTTCAAGGGCAAGATCACGCGCGTCGCCGAATTCGGCGCGTTCGTCGAGGTCACGCCGGGCGTCGAGGGCCTGCTCCACGTGAGCGAGCTCGGGACGAACCTGCAGCACGCGAAGGACGGCGCCAAGGAGGGCGAGGAGATCTGGGTGCTCATCGAGCGCACGGACAAGAAGGCGCGACGGCTCTCGCTGTCAAAGCTCTCGCCCGCCAACGCGAAGGCCATCGAGGCCGGCGAGATCACCGCAGAAGCGTTCAAGATGAAGGCGCCGAAGGCTGGCGCCTCTCTCAAGGTCGTCGTCGATCGCGTCGAGCAGCACGGCGTGTTCGTGCAGATCGAGGGCGTGCTCGGCCGCAAGGGCCGCGGCTACATCCCGAACGCCGAGATGGCGACCGAGCGCGGCACCGATCACCGCCGCAAGTTCCCCGTCGGCACCAAGCTCGACGCGAAGATCATCGGCACCGATCGCGAGGGCGGCCTCAAGCTCTCGCGCAAGGCGCTGATCAACGACGAAGAGAAGCGCGCCGTGCAGGACTACCGCCGTGAGGCGAGCAAGCAGGGTCTCGGCACGTTCGGCGATCTGCTGCGCGCGAAGCTGAGCGAGAAGATCTGATCGCGAGGGAGAGAGCGTGTTCCGCGCTTGCGTGCTTCGGGTGCGCTTGCTAGAAACCCGCTCTCGTAGTTCGGGCGATTAACTCAGGGGTAGAGTGCCTTCTTCACACGGAGGAAGTCGCTGGTTCAAATCCAGCATTGCCCACCACAGCGCCGTCGAGCACACCGCTCGGCGGCGTTCGTGTTTCTAGCGGCGCACTCCGTCGTGCTAGCGTCAGCCGGTGATTTCCGAAGAGCGCCCGGCGGCGTCCCGAGCGCAGAATGACCTGGCCGCACGCGTCCTCGCTGGCGAGATGCGCGCCGCCGCCCGCGCCATGCGGCTGGTCGACGATCGCACCGGCGGCTACCTGGAGCTGCTGAAGACGCTCTATCCGCACACCGGGCGCGCGTGGATCGTGGGCATCACTGGGATGCCAGGCGCCGGAAAGAGCACGCTCACCGATCGGCTGATCGAGCACGAGCGCAAGCGCGGTCGCAAGGTCGGCGTTGTTGCTGTCGATCCGACCAGCCCGTTCACCGGCGGCGCGATCCTCGGTGATCGGATCCGCATGCAGCGGCACTTCCTCGATCCCGATGTGTTCATCCGCTCGCTCGCCACGCGCGGTCATCTCGGCGGGCTGTCGCGCTCCGCGGGCGACGTCATCCGCGTCCTCGACGCGTACGGCTGCGACACGATCTTCGTCGAGACGGTCGGCGTCGGTCAGGACGAACTCGAGGTGACGCAGCTCGCGCACACGACGGTCGTCGTGATGCCGCCGGGGATGGGCGACGACATTCAGGCGATCAAGGCGGGCATCCTCGAGATCGCCGATGTGTTCGCAGTGAACAAGGCGGATCGCGAGGGTGCGGATTCGACGGTGCGCGACCTCGAGCAGATGGTGATGCTGACGCGCGAAACGGCCGTCGCCGCGTCGAGCGCGTCGAGCCACACGAACGCGCACGCCCATCGCGTCGTGCGCGAAGAACGCGTGGCCGGCGGTGCGTGGGAGCCGCCGATCGTGAAGACGGTGGCGGTGAAGAACGAGAACATCGCCGCGCTGTTCACTGCGTGTGATGCGCACCGCGCGCACCTCGAGACGACCGAAGATGGCGCACGCAAGCGCGAGCAGCGCGCCCGCGAGGAGCTCGCGACCATCTTCCGCGACACGCTGCTGAGCGAGGCTGCGCGGCGGATCGGCGGCGCGCAGGAAGCAGCTCTCGCGCAGCTGCTGCGCCGCGAGAACGATCCGTACACCGTGTCCGAAGAACTCGTACGCTCGCTCGTCGGTGGAGGCTCTGCGTGAACGCTCCGGGCTCGAGTCACAGTCGATGTACGTTCGTGATCGCGCGCGTCGCTGCGCTCGCCGCGCTCTCGATGCTCGCTGCCTGCAGCGACGACTCGAAGTTCGCGACGCTCACCGTCGAGCTCGCCCGGGCACCGGGCGCCGCGGGCTGCGCGTCGGAGCGCGACGACCTGCTGCCCCCGGAGGTCGTCTGCCTCGCCTTCGAGATGTGCCGGCGCAGCGAGACCGGCTGCGAGCCAGTGCCGCTGATCCGAACTGACGCGGATCACAGCGCGCCCGGCGCACGCGTGCTGCGTGTTGCGCGCTCCTCGGTAGTGTCGTTCGACACCACCGCGACCGGCGGACCGTTCGAGCTGACCGTCACCGCGACCGACGTCGATGGCGCCGTGTTCGCGACCGCGACGACGCGCGGCATCACCGTCGGCGACGCGGTCCGTGTTCGCCTCGAGCGCACCGAAACGTGGAGCTGCGCGCCTGGCAACACCACGAGCGCCCCAGCGCTGCCGCGCGCGCTGCACGCCGCGACGCTTCTCCCGAACGGCGACGTGCTGCTTTACGGCGGCGTGTTCGGCAGCGACATCAACATCGGCGCGCGCGGCGGAGCGACGCTGCAGCCGGGCATCGAGGTCTACGACGCGGTCGAGCAGCGCATCGTCCCGGTGAGCATCGGCGGCAGCTTTGCGTGGAAGGGGCGCGTGTTGTTCGCGTCGCGCCTGCTGCCGAGCACAGGCGCCGGTCCGTACACGATCGCGCTCTACGGCGGCTACGAGGCGAACGACCGCGCCGTCGTGTTCTTCGACAAGCAGCAGATCGACAGCTACCACGGCTCGCCGATCGTGCCGGCCGACGGTGCCGTGCCCGGGGAGCCGCTGCGCCTCAGCTACGATCCCGTCGCGCACCGCGTGGAGATCGCCGCGAGCCCCGTCGGCACTGGCAGCGTCGACACTGGCTTTCTCGCTGCGACTGACTTCGGCAGCCGCGGCGAGGCCGTGCTCGTGTTGGGCGCGGGCGCGTTCACCGGCGCCGATCGCCGGACGATGTTCACGCCGCGCGCGCTGTGGATCGACGCCACGGGAGGCGTCGACACGACGATGCTGAAGGCGGCGCGCATGGGCGCGACGGTCACGCCGATCGACGAGTCGAGCGTGCTCGTCTGGGGCGGCTCGGTCGACGAGGCGACCGACGGCGCGGCCCACGCTGTCGCCGGCGAGATCGTCGAGCGCACCGACCGGAGCGCGATCGATACGGACGCGCAGCAGGGCGGCGTGACGATGGGCTGCGTGTATCCGCCACCGCTCGCGGTCGGCGGCGAGCTGCCCGAGCCCACGGTGTTCCACACCGCGACGACGATCGGCACCCGCCAAATTGTACTCGCGGGCGGTCTGCTGGTTGGTAGCCTGGAATGCAACAGCGGCGTCACCACGCTCTATCCGCCGGAGCGACCGCTCGTCGTGATCTCCGTCGACGCGGACGGCAACGCGACGTCGGCGACCGTGTCGCCGTCCCGGGCCGCGGACTACGAGCCGACCATCTTCCACACTGCGACGCGAACGGCTGACGGCGTCGTGCTGCTCGGCGGCGCGGCGGCGATCCCCGCGGGCCGGCTCGAGTCGCTCAACCAAGCCGGGCTCGTCGCGAGCGATGGCGCAGGAGGCCACGTCTTCACGCCCATCGCGCCGATGCTCGCCGCGCGCTGGGGACATGCGGCGACGCTCCTGCCCGGAGACCGCTTGCTCGTCACCGGCGGCTTCGAGACATACGCAGGCAGCGCGACACGCCTCGCGCGTGCGCTCGACTGGTCGGAGGTGTTGCCGCTCGCGCCGCGGGGCTCGACGCGGATGATGTGCACGGACACGCCGTTCGCAGCCGCGATCGACGCCGGCGTGCGCGACGGTGCTGTACCCGACGGGGGCGCGCGCGACGGCGCGGCGAGCACGGACGCAAGTGAGCCCGATCCAGGCGCGGTCGACGCCGGGATCTGACAGTTGACAGCCCGCCGGGTGCGCTGCAAAGACGCCCGGTGTTGCGGCCCGCGTCGTGAGCGCGCCGCCCAGAGGAGGCTCGCAGATGTCCAAGACTGTGTTCATCGTCGGCTCGGCCCGCACCCCCATCGGCACCTTTCAGGGCGCGCTCTCGGACGTCACCGCACCGCGCCTCGGCGCCGTCGCGATTCGCGCTGCGCTCGAGCGCGCGAAGGTCGCCGTCGACCTCGTCGACGAGACGTTCATGGGCAACGTGCTCACTGCGGGCGAGGGCCAGGCGCCCGCGCGCCAGGCCGCGAAGTACGCCGGCGTGCCTGACAAGACGCCGGCGACGACCGTCGGCAAGGTGTGTGGCTCGGGGCTGCAGGCGGTGATCTTCGGCAGCAAGTCGATCCTGCTCGGCGACGCCGACATCGTCGTCGCGGGCGGCATGGAGTCGATGACCAACGCGCCGTATCTGCTGCCGAAAGCGCGCTCCGGCTATCGCATGGGCAATGGCGAGATCATCGACTCGATGATGGCCGACGGCCTCTGGGATCCGTACGGCAACTTCCCGATGGGCAACGCCGGCGACCTCTGCGCGCGCGAGCTCGGCTTCTCGCGCGAGGCGCAGGACGACTACGCGCGCGAGAGCTATCGACGCGCGCTCGCGGCGCAGGCGGAGGGCGGCTTTACTCGCGAAATTACGCCGGTCACCGTCACCGGTCGCAAGGGCGATGTCGTCGTCAGCGAGGACGAAGAGCCAAAGCGCGGCAACGCCGACAAGATGGCCACGCTGCGCCCGGCGTTCGCGAAGGATGGCACCGTCACCGCCGCGAACGCGTCGAAGATCAACGATGGCGCGGCCGCCGTCGTGCTCGCATCGGAGGAGGCGGTGAAGCGCCACGGCCTCACGCCGCTCGCGCGCATCACGACGTACGGCGGTCATGCGCAGGCGCCCGAATGGTTCACCACGGCGCCCATCGGCGCGATCGAGAAGACGCTCGCGCGCGCCGGCCTCCAGGCGGGCGACATCGACCTCTACGAGATCAACGAGGCGTTCGCCGTCGTCGCGATGGCGGCGATGCAGAAGCTCAGCCTCGAGCACGCCAAAGTGAACGTCCGCGGCGGCGCGGTCGCGCTCGGCCATCCGATAGGCGCAAGCGGCGCACGCGTGCTGGTCACGCTCCTTCACGCGCTCGAGGACCGCAAGGCCAAGCGCGGCCTGGCGACGCTCTGCATCGGCGGCGGTGAGGCCGTCGCGGTCATCATCGAGCGCGCCTGATTCGCGGCACGACGCTCCTCTGGCCTCGGACGCGCGTTCCGGGCTACGTTCGCGGTCGATGATGCGGCAGTCCCAAGCGGCACCTCCCGGCACACTCCCCATGGGCGTGCGCTGGCTGCCGTCCGTCCGCGAGAGCGACGCTGCGCAGCTCGGTGACGAAGCCGAGTGGCTCGCACGACTCGCCGATGCGGGCGTGCCGCTCGCCGCTGCGTGGCTCGTCCCGTGTGGCCGCGATGGGCGCGACGACGGCTGGGTCGATCGACTCAGCGCGGTGCTCACCGCCGCGCTCGCCAGCGCGCCGAGCGCCGGCACGAGCCCGCGCCTGCGCGTCGGGCCGTGGTTTGCGTCGCGCGGGGCACAATCCCGCTTTGGGCGGGATTTCCCACTTCTCGCAGATGTCGTCGACGCCGACGGCGCCATCGACGCGGCGCGCAGCCTGGCGCGCTCTCTCGGCCGCTCGCTCGGCACGCTCGATGGACGGCCGGGAGCGCTCGACGGCGTCTACGTGCGCGTCATCGCGCTGAGCGGCGGCGCGAGCAGCGATGCGCAGAACGACGCGACGTTCGGCTTCGCCGCGAGCGCGGAGCCCGGCGGCGGCGATCCCGACATGGTCGCGGTGTGGACCGAAGGCGCGCGTCCGTGGCTCGTCGACCGCCGCACCATGCGCCTCGCGGTCGAAGGGGAGGCGCCGCTCGACGACGATGTCGCCGCGCGCGTCGCGGATCTCGTCGATCGCGCGCAGCTCGTGCTCGGCCGCCCGGTCGAGGTGCGCTGGCTCGCCGCGCACGGGCGCTTTTACGTCGCCTCGGTGCGCGAGCTCGGCTTGGTGCCGCGCTTCACTGGCGCCGCGTATCGGCGCGTCGCGCTCATGGCCGAAGACGAAGGCACCGTCGCGCCGCTCGCCGTCGACGCGATCGACAAGGCGCTCGGCCGCGACGACGCCGCCGCCGACGAGCCGCGCGTGCGCCGCGTCTATGCGCGCCCGTACAAGCGCATAGACGATCCTTCGCGCCACCGCGACGGCGCCGCGCTCGTCGTCTCGTCGTCGCCGCTGGTGCGTGCGGCGCGCGGCGTCGCCGGCGTTGCGGGTGACGTCGCTTCGCCGCTCGCAGCAGCGCGCCGCTTCACCCAAGAGCTCAGCGCGCGCATCGCGCAGCTCGACGCGGTCACGCTCGCCGGCACCACCGACGCCGCGCTCCTCGTACAGCTGCGCGAACGGCAGCGCTTGGTGATCGACGCGCTCGTCCTGCTCGATCGCGCGCGCGTGGCGACGCTCGCCGCGCTGCCCGCCATCGAGACCGCCGCCGGTGAGCTGCCGCGCGACGCCTACATCGCGCTCGCCGCACCGCGCGCGACGCGCGAGCGCAGGCGCGCACACGAGCGCATCGAGCGGCTCGCCGCGAAGCTGCGCGACGCAGGCGTACGCAGCGGTACGCCGGTGGGCGCGCTGCCAGCCACGCTGCGCCGTCACTGGGACGAGACCCGCCGCGCCGTCGCCGATGTGCGGCCGCTAGGCGTCGACATCACGCCGCGCCCCTACGGCGAATCGGACGCCACGCTCGCCGCGGCGCTCGCCACGGTGCGCATCTCCGAGCACGACCTGCACGAAGAGGCGCGTCGCGCCGCGCTGCGTCGGCTCTGCGATACGGCGCGCGCGCGCTCGTTCGGTCGCAGCCGCGAGGCGGTGGTGCGCGCCGTCGCGCTCGTGCTGTCGAGCCTCGCCGACGCCAAAGGTGAAGTCGCCGAGGCGCTCGCGGCAGGCCTCCTGCGCGTCCGCGCAGCGGCGGTGATCGCCGGCGAGCGGCTGTGTGAGACAGGCGTCCTCGAGACGGCCGACGACGCGCTCTACATGGACGTCGAAGAGATCGAACAAGCGCTCGAGGGCGAGCCCGGCGCGTACGCGGCGCGCGTGCGCCTCCGCCGTGAAGACGATCAACGCTGGGCGCGCTACGAAGCGCCACGGCGCCTGCGCGCGCGCTGAGCGGAGTCCTCGATTGGCCGCTACGTGGTGCCGCGCACTTCGCTGTGTGATTTACTGCGCAGATCCGGCTGCAGAGACGCGGCTCGTCACGCCGACGTTTCGGCGCAGCTTTCCACTCTCCCGGGCGCCACGAGACGCGCTCGTCCAGCCACTCTCGAGGAAACGAAATCGATGTCAGACATCAAGCTCTTCGGCGTCATCGGCGCAGGTCAGATGGGCCGCGGAATCGCGCAGGTCGCCGCGCAATCGGGCTTCGACGTGAAGCTCCTCGACGCCACGCGCGAGCAGGCAGAGCAGGGCGTCGCGCGCATCGGCAAGGACCTCGCGCGGCAGGTCGAGCGCAACAAGATCGCCGGCGAAGAGCGCGACCGCATCCTCGCGCGCATCACCCCGGCCGGTGAATATGCCGACCTCGCCGCGTGCGACTACGTCGTCGAAGCAGCGACCGAGGTCACCGAGCTGAAGGCGAAGATCTTTCAGCAGGCGGACGCCGTCCTCGCGCCTCACGCGATCCTCGCGAGCAACACCTCGTCGATCTCGCTCACCAAGCTCGCCGGCTTGGTGAAGCGCCCGGGCAAGATCATCGGCATGCACTTCATGAATCCGGTGCCGGTGATGAAGCTCGTCGAGATCGTGCGCGCGCTGCAGACCACCGACGCGACGTACGACACCACGCGTGAGCTCACGATGCGCATGGGCAAGACGCTCATCACCGCGAAGGACGTGCCCGGCTTCATCGTCAATCGCATGCTGATCCCGTTCCTGAACGAGGCGTGCTTCGCGCTGCAAGAAGGACTCGGCACCGCGGAGGATATCGACAAGGGCGCAAAGCTCGGGCTCAACCACCCGATGGGCCCGTTCGAGCTCGCCGATCTCATTGGCCTCGACACGGTGCTCTCGATCTCCGAGGTGCTGCACCGCGAGTTCGGCGACGACAAATACCGGCCGCCGACGATCTTGCGCAACTACGTCGCCGCCGGCTGGCTCGGCCGCAAGTCCGGCCGCGGCTTCTACGACTACTCGGAGAAGAAGACATGACCCGCCAGTTCATCAAGCTCACGAACGAGGGCAACGTCGCGACGCTCACCATCGCGCGCCCGGATCGGCTCAACGCGCTCTCGCCCGAGCTGATGGCGGAGCTCAGCGACGCTGTCGCCGAGGTCGCGCGCCGCGCCAAAGAGCTGCGCTGTCTGGTGATCACCGGCGAGGGCAAGGCGTTCGTCGCCGGCGCGGACATCGCCGCGATGCAGAGCATGACGCCCGGCGAAGCGAGCGACTTCGCCAGCCGCGGACATCAGCTCGGCAGCGCGCTCGAGGCGCTCCCGCTGCCGGTCATCGCCGCGATCAACGGCTTCGCGCTCGGCGGCGGCTGCGAGCTCGCGCTCGCCTGCGACTTCGCCTACGCGAGCGAGAAGGCGAAGCTCGGCCAGCCTGAAGTAAAACTCGGCGTGATCCCCGGCTTCGGCGGAACACAGCGCTTGCTGCGCCGCGTGGGCGTCGCGGTCGCGCGTGAGCTCGTCTACAGCGGCATGATGATCGACGCGCAGGAAGCGCTGCGCATCGGCCTCGTCAATCGCGTGTTCGCGCACGACGAGCTGCTGCCGAAGACGTACGAGATCGCGCGCACCATCGCCGAGATGGGCCCGCTCGCCGTCGCCGCCGCCAAGCGCGTCATTCGTGAGGGCGAGATGATGCCGCTGCCGCAGGCCAACGCGCTCGAGGTCGACGCATTCGCCGGCTGCTTCACCTCGGCCGATCAAAAAGAAGGCATGGCGGCATTCCTCGCCAAGCGTCCGGCGGCGTTCAAGGGGGAGTGACGGTGAGAGCGCGCTCCGCCGCGAACGCCGCACTCTCCGGCGGACTGCTTCTGGGCGCCGCGCCGTGACCCGGCATCGACTCGCGCTGCCGGACCGCTTGGAGAGCAGTCGCGTCCGGAAGCTGGTCGACTGTGCTCGCGCTCTCGTGACTCTGGACGACGTCGAGGTGGACGCGAGCAGCGTCCTCTTTGCTGAGCCGTTCGGCCTCGTCATGCTTGGTGCCGCCGTGCTGCGGCGCCTTGATGTCGGGCTTCCAATCCCGGGCTACGTGGGCCCGCAGCGCGACGAGCCGCGCAAGTTCCTCGAAGAGATCGGCTTCGATCAGCTGATGACTACCGGCGTGTCCACCGCCGACTCCGGCACGCTCCCCATTCGCGGCCTATCGGCGAACTCTCTCAGTCCGGCCTAT